>CZKT01000426.1_pt1 | contig 10707 bp, 9 predicted proteins | sample 1122361 | NCBI WGS metagenome assembly CZKT01 (sample SAMEA3539301, study PRJEB10725) | soil metagenome | biome: tundra; feature: field; material: soil | place: USA | collected 2010-05 | depth 0.15 m | reverse complement strand
GGGGGCTGCATGTCATGAAGGGCTACCTGAACAGCCCGGAGGCCACGGCTGGTGCTTTTGCCGGGGGCTGGTTCCACACCGGTGATCTGGGCTATCCTTCGGCGGCCGGTGATAACGACGGCCTCACTCACGCCATCAGGCGGCTGGAGACCATGTATGCCGTTGTCTTCTGATTCGGCGGCATTCCGCTGATATACATGGGCGACGAGCTGGCCCTGCGCAACGATCCCCGTTGGCGCGAGGATCCGGCCCACGTGCACGACAACCGGTGGATGCACCGGCCGCCGATGGACTGGATCCAGGCCGCCCGGCGCAGCGGCCCGGACTCGGTAGAAGGCCGCGTGTTCGCGGCGATCCGCGGTCTGGCCGGCCCGCGGCGCGCGCTGCTCGCCCTGCGCTCGGGGGGGCGAGACCCAGATCTTGCCGAACGAAAACCGGAGCGTGCTCGCATACCGCCGAGCTCACCCGCGAAGCGCTCCGTTCCTTTCGCTCACAAACCTCAGCGATGTCACCCAATCGGTCGACGCCGGGGTCCTGGCGCGGGCGGCCCCGCGTGAACCGCAGCACGTGCACTCGGCGACCGGAGACCTCGTCATCAGTGCGGGCCGGCTAGAACTGCCGCCGTGGAGCTTGGTATGGCTCACCGGCGCCAGGTGTACAAGCCGCGTATGGACCGTGACTGCGGTTTCGCTCGCCCGGCGGCGGCTAGCGCGGGACCGGGACTTCCGGCCTTGCGGCTGGCGGGGCCAGCGAATCTGCGCGGGTCACGAAGATGTGCGGGCTGATGATGTGCAGTGCACCGAGCATGGTACCCAGGCCCTCGTCCTGCGCAAGCTCGACTAACACTTCACCGGTGATCTGGGCTTTATCGGCATCGCCGGGTACCAGGCTGACGACGCTGACTGGCTTATCAGCGAGGGCCTCGTGAAAGAGCGCGCGACTCCACGGGTCGTCGGACAGGGTTAGCCGGATTCTCCACGTGATCTTATTGCAGTACATGGCGTCGCCTCCGCAATCCCAGTACCTTGACCTCGCAAGGCAAACGTTGCGGAGGACAAGGGTCGCGCCCAGAGGCGCAAGTCCTACTCAGCCAGGGTCGAAAGTCCTCCGTCGCGCAACCCAGCATCGTCGGTTTGCCTGGCGGCCGCTCGCGTTCGCTTCCCGATCGACGCATTGGGGTCGGTCAGTCCCCCTGTGACCGGGCGCCAAAGGCCCCCGCCGGGCCGGATGCCGCACCGCGCGCATGAGCGCATCGATATAGCGTGGCGTCGGCGCTTCGGTCGGTCCATGCGGAAGGGGCTTTCCCGCGGCACCTGGCGGCTATCCGTACGGCCGTTCTGATGGGCATCGGTACTGAAATATCAGGATATCGCCGGGGATTATGGAGACCATGACGAGGGCTGGCTTGTTGTCTGCGGGCAGGGCATTCACCGATGACGGTAAGGTCCACGAGCACCGGGGGCTGAAAGGCCGTAACAAGGGAAGGCCGGACATCGACGCCCGCGCCCGCCAGCCGGCGCGCAGAGTGCCCATTCCGCCGGAACTGGTCGCGCTGCTGCGCGAGCACATCGCCCGGTCCGGCCCGGGACCTGGCGGGCGCCTGTTCCGCAGCGAGAACGGCAACCCGATCCAGCCATCCACCTGGTGGCACGTCTGGCAGAAAACACCCCCCTGCTGCATCGGCCTTACGACCCCGGCAGCGGAGATCTGGCCGATGGCTCTGCAGAGCAGCGGCGACTCGGTATCGCTGGACATCAACGGCGCGGCGACCACTGCCGCTGACCAGATCGCCCGACTGATCCGTAGGCCTGGGCAGAAAGTGATTCTGGAGATCTGGGCGCCCTCCCCGATGATGTCCGGATATCACATTACTAACCTACAACAAACCACAGACTTATTTTAGGTTGTGGGGTAACCTCTAATAAGGAGGTCGACATGGCTAAGGTTATCCGTGGCCGTTTGATCACCGAAGCCAGCAGCGGGCTAGCGCGGCGCGACCGGCGATCCTGTGACTATGAAGCTTACGTTCCTGATCTCCTGGCTGACCGGAAGGTCACGCTCAACGGTGATACCGCCGCCGACGTAGCAGACGCCGAGCGCGCGATCGCTGTTCTGGACGCTCGGGCTTCGACGCTGGTCGATACGGAGGCGCTGGCCCGCCTCCTGCTGCGCGCGGAGTGCGTAGCTTCATCACGGATCGAGGGGCTGGAGGTCGGCGCCCGGCGTCTGCTCAGCGCCGAGGCAGCCATCAACCTCGGCGAAGAACCATCCGATGTCACGGCGACCGAGGTACTAGGGAACATCGACGCTATGGCCTCGGCTATCCGGAGTGTCGCGCCAGGCGAGCCGATCACCCTGGACCTTCTGCTGGACTTCCATCGGCGGCTACTGACCGGTACTCGGCTGGAGGAGCACGCCGGGTCCATACGATCCGAGCAGAACTGGATCGGCGGCAGCGACTACAACCCCTGCTCGGCAGCGTTCGTCCCGCCTCCACCCGAATTCGTGCGCGATCTCCTCGAAGATCTCTGCCGCTTCTGCAACGACGACTCGCTGCCCGCTGTAGTTCAGGCTGCCGTCGCACATGCGCAATTCGAGACCGTCCACCCCTTCGTCGATGGTAACGGCCGGACGGGCCGTGCTCTCATTCATCTCGTGCTGCGCAGACGAGGTCTGGCAACGCGCGTACTACCACCCATCTCACTGGTGCTCGCGACCCGGGCCAAGGACTACGTCGCCGGATTGCAAGCAACCAGGTACCGGGGCTCGGCATCATCGAACGCGGCTCATGACGGAATCAACTTGTGGATCGCACGATTCGCAGCCGCCTGCCAGCGAGCAGTAGCGGACGCATCCACCTTCGAGGAAGGAGCACAACTGCTCCAGGATGAATGGCGGGCGAAGCTTGGCTCCGTCCGGGCAAACTCGGCCACTGACCTTCTGCTGCGGGCGCTGCCGGGAGCACCCATCATCACCGTCGGTTCCGCCGCGGCTCTCGTCGGGCGCACCTTCCAGCCTGCCAACGATGCCATCGCGCGGCTGACCGACGCCGGTATCTTGAAGCAAGTCAATGTCGGCCACCGCAACCGGGCCTTCGAGGCATCGGACGTGATCGAAGCGTTCACAGCCCTTGAGCGAAGACTCGCGAGTCCTGCCGGAGACACTCGAATTAGCGAACCGTCGCGCCGCGTGCCGTACCGCCGGATGACCACCAACTAACCCGCACTCACCCGACTGCGAGCGCGAACTAGCTCGCGCCTGCCGCTATCACGCACGTCTCGCGGCAGGGATAGCGATCGTCGAATGGCATCAGGGCGCGGTCTCAAGATTCGGGATCTAGACGCGGCCCGCAATCGCGACCAGCTGGTCCGTTAAGGGAACCTCGGCACGTGTCGGCGTCGCAGCGCATCTTCGATCGCGGCGAAGCTCACCCGTTCTTGCTCGAGGCGCACCGATGGCCCCAGCGCGTCTTCCACTAGTTCTCGGTAGAGATCGGCCTCGTCAGCGCTGAGGCATTCAAGGTGAGAACTGACCGGGCTCGGCTCGGTCACCCATTGGCTGTCGTGTGCCAGCAGCGTCCCGCGGTCCATCAGCATGGACCGGGCGTGCGGGAAAACCTGTCGCAGGCGGCTCAAGATGGCGAAGCCGTGGGTATCGATGTCCCCCCAGTAGACCAGCTCGCAGTCTCCGAGCCAGGCAAGCGATTTCAGCACGGGAACCGCGTATCCGCCGCCGAAGATCACCATTGAGTTCTCGGCAGCCGGGAATGCCAGGTAGGTGATCTCATTTTCGAGTACGTAGGCCGTCGATATCCCCGGCGGGGCGATCGCCAGCTCGTCCGCGCGTGCCGTGAACTCGCTGAACCCCTGCCGGCCGCCGGTGCCGCGCACGGCGCCGCACTCGCCTTCCCGCGTACCGCCCGTATGGATGCCGCCTTCCAGCCTGCCCAGCAGCCTGAACCTAACGTAGTCAGGCTTCTTGCGAAATCGGTACCGGCCGGCGAAGTCGGACCGGGGCACGGCGTGATCGATCCTGTCTGCGCCAAGCTGGAGATCCAGCAGCTCGGTGAGAACTCCGCGATTCCGCTCGATGAACTTGGTGTCCACGCCCGGCACATCGATCTGCCGCAGGTAGCTGCTGGGCCGCGCACGTGAGTCGATCCACTGGACGGTGCCGGCGATCTTGTCCCAGCCCGCTTCCAGAGCGAGGACCCGCATCGGGTGGGCCAGCATCCAGTCGACGAGTCGTGGGGTCGATGTCTTCGCCTGTTCCAGCACGTCGGTGAACCTGCGCACCTGGAGGCCGACTCCCAGGCACTGCCAGAGCTGCTGATAGCCGTCGATCCACGCTCGGCACGGGATTGTGTTGGAGCCGATGACCCGCCCGCCGACCCGCCGGTGCTCGATCCGCACCACCCGCTGATCCACCTGTTCCCACTCCAGCACCCATGCCTGCACCTCCGCAAAGCGGGCCGCGAGCTCGCCGGCGGCGGGGCCGCGCACGCCGACGCTGAGCGGCTCCCATCGCTGCCTCTGAGCGAACATTGCGAGAAACGTGCCCTTGTCCCACCGTCGGCGAAGGGCCCGCCGCATGTCAGCAGGGGTCGTCCACTCTGGCCGCCGAATGGCTGGACTGGCCACCTTAGTTGCCAGCAGCGGAGACGACAGCAGACGCCGATGCAGAGGGGAAGGCCATGTGACGGCCGAAGTCCCGTCCGTGTGCCTCTCGCTGCTCCCGGTACTCCTCGATGGTGAGGGTCTGGAGGCGCGAATACCTGTGGCTGGGGTTGTCGACGAACCCCACGGCGGACACGTATGGCTCGATCACGTGGATCTTCTGCAGCGGTGTGACGATCAGGAGCTGCAGGCCCAGGCGACGGAAGAGCTCGAGCGCGAACCGCGTGGATTCGTCTGACCCTCGTCCGAACGCCTCGTCGATGACGACGAAGCGGAAAGTCTTAGACCGCGTTGCGCCCCACTCCAGCTTGAACTGGTAGGCGAGGGATGCTGCCAGGATGGTGTAGGCGAGCTTCTCTTTCTGGCCGCCGGACTTGCCGCCCGAGTCCGTGTAGTTCTCGTACTCTGTGTCGTCTTCCCGCCAGCGTTCCGAAGCCGAGAAGATGAACCAGTTCCGCACGTCGGTTACCCGCCTGGTCCACGCCTTATCGGTCTCGACCTGCCCCTCTCGGCCCTTGAAGCGCTCGATGATCCGGCTGACCTGAAGAAACTTCTGCTCGGAATACTGGTCGGCGGCCTCACCGGACAGCGAATCGTCGGTGCAGGCGCGCAGCTCGGTGATGAAATCGCGGATCTCGGTGTACGAGGTCTGCTGGGCTTCCAGGCGTATGTAGCGGCCGGGGTTATAGTCCACCCCGACTAGCGACTCGTTGATGGTAGTGACGCGATCCCTGATCAGCTCGCGCTGCTTGTTGAGCTGGGAATTAAAGTTTGCGATGTCACGGATGGTGTTGGTGTTCAGGTAAGTCTTGAATTGCGCCTGGAACCGCGGCAGGTCGTCGCGGACCAGGCGCTTGTGCAGGTCCCGATAGCCGCTGGCGGAGAGCACCGAGTCGTCGAACTCGTCGGTCTCCAGTGGGTACTGCTTACGGAAATCACCCATCTTCGAGACGATCCTGTTGCCGAGCGCGGTCTGCCTGGTAGTGCGCTTGTCGATCATTGAGGTGAGATCCCGCTGCGCGGCCGTTTCGCAGCGGGCGCAGTCGGCGGGTGTCCTAATCGGGATCTCGGCGAGCGGTGGCTTGCCAAGTCGTCCGCTGATGGCGGGGAAGTGCGAGCGGGCCGCCTCGCACTCAGGTCCCGCCAGCACGTCCCTGGCCTCCTCCAGGCTGCCGCAGGCAGTCTCCATCTCGTTGCCGAGGCTGCCGATCGCATGAGTGATCCCCTCCTGCTTCGCTGCGGCCGACGTGATGTCCTTCCTGACCGATTCGAGCTGGCGACCCAGGCGCTCAAGCTCGCTCGAGGCCTCCTCCAGGCGCCGCTTCTCCGCCTCGAGATTCCCGATCTTGTTGACCAGCGACTGCCAGTCAATCTCGGCAAATCCCGTGGTCTGGTCTAGCCCGGCGAGCACGTTCCCGCGCTCGATGGCCGAGTCCAGCCCTTCCTTCTGCTTCCTCTGCTCAGCAGCGACCTGGTTTTGCCGCTGCTGTACCGCAGCCGCCCGTGAAAGCAGGGCGCTGATCTTCCGCTCGTTGGTCCAGCCGAGGACGTAGGAACTCCGGTCATCGATGCGAGTGGTGTCGTTCTTCTCGTGCCGCCCACCGGGTCCCTTGATCTGGCCGGCCTTTGTGATCGCCCTGGCGGCGCGGCGGAACTCGGTCATGCTCTGGACACACTCATAACCGGCCCGGTTCGCCAGCTCCCGTTCCAGCCAGGGGTAGAAATCGGTGTCCTTGATTTCCAGCTTGGCCGACAGGAGGTTGGCGGACGCCGCGGGGCTCGTGTTCCGCGCGGCGGCCGGGGTGGCCGGGACGCGGAAATAGACCAGCCGGGCGGCGAGGTGGTGGTCGTTGATCCAGTCCGAGACCGCCGCATAGTGCCCGTCGGGAACGAGAACGGATAGGGCGAAGCCGTGCAGCAGGCGTTCGGCTGCGCCTTCCCACGCCGAATCCTCGGCGTGGACCTGGATCAGCTCGCCGGCGAAAGGGAGTGCGGCCTCGGTGAGGTCCAGCTCCTTGCACAGCCATAGCCGCAGGTCCAGGCTGCGCTTGGGAATGCTGCTCCGGCGGGACCGCAGGCTCCGCAGCTCGGCGTTGAGGTCCTCGGCCTGTTCCTTGAGAGCCTTAGCCTCGACCGCGACTTCCACGAGCCGGTTCTGGCATTCCGCCTGGGCCTGCTTGGCCGCCGCGCGCTCGGAGATGATTTCCCGGCGACGCTCGGTGAACTGCTCGGCCGTCTCCACCGGCTCCATCCCGGCCTTGGCCAGCAGTTCGCCAAACCGCTCGGACTTCTCAATCCTCTGCTCGGCGGCCTTCGAGCCTTCTTCAAGCTGGCGCTCGATCTCGGCGAGCCGGTTCCCGCCGTGGCCGGCCCGTTCAAGGGTCAGCCTGGTTTCGTCCGCGCGCAGTTCCCCCAGGGAGATCTTCAGCAGCTGCAGGTCCCGCTGCCGCCGGGTCCTTTCCGCGTCGAGCCCATCGATGTGCGCCTCGAGCAGCCCGGCCTTGCGGTCGGCGAAGAAGAAGCGCAGAGCGGCGCGCTGGTCAGCAAATGCCCTGACATCCGCAGCGAGCTTGTCGTGGTCATCGCAGTCGGCGAGCAGCGGCTCAAGTGCGGCAAGCTGAGCTTGAGCGCGGCGGACCGCCTCATGCGCCTTGGTCAGGTCGTCGAAGTGCGCCACCATCCGCTCGGTCCACACAGCCGAGTCGAAGGGCTCCAGCATGTGGCTGCGCACGAAGTCGTTCAGGTTACCGACCGACTTCATCGACACCGTCTGGTGGAAAAGCTCCATGGCCTGCTCAGACTCGATGCCAAGACGTCGCCGGAAGTCCTTGCCGTACTCGGGGAAATGGTCGTGCGTGCGGCTGCCTGCCGCACGCAGGCGTTTCTTCAAAGCCGCGATATCGCTGCCGAAATCACAGAAGTCCTTAACGACCGACAGGGCGCGATCAGCGGTCACGAAGAAGCGGTCGGGCTGTCCGGTGTGGCTGTCCTTCAGCCAGAAGACCTGGGCGAGGGTCACGGTGGAGCTGTAGCCGCGGTTGGCGAAAACGCCGAGGACCACTGAATAGGAGCCAGCCTCGCGCAGCGGCACCGGGCGGGAGGTGCCGGTCGTCTCGCTCCGCTCGGACTTGAAGTAGCCGAGGACGTAGGAGCGCAGGCTCCGCTCGCGGGTTTCGGCGCCGGCCGCCTTGTTGTAGGAGATTCGGTTGGCCGGCAACAGCAGCGTGGTGATGGCGTCCACGATCGTAGACTTGCCGGAGCCGATGTCGCCAGTGAGCAGGCCGTTGCGTGCGCCGAGCTCGAAGCTCCACACCTGCTTGTCGAAGGTGCCCCAGTTGTAGACCTCCAGTCGCTCGAGCCTGTATCCGCTCAGGTGCTCGTCATCGGGGTCGTGCAGTTCGACCGGGCTGAACAGGCCGGTGGTCACTGGCCCGCCTCCGTTCCGCCTGCTGCATCCGGTTGGTCGCCCTGGCCGGGTTCGTCCCCGGCGAGCAGTGCCGCGTACTCGGCCAGGTGCCGGTCGAAGTCCGCGAGCCACTGACCGTCCACGAACGCCTTCAGGATGCGCCGGACCTCGAACAGTGACTCGGCGCTCTTGACCGGGCGGAGGAATCCCAGCTCCGTCACCTTCGCGATATAGGAGTCGATCTGGTCTACCAGCCGAGCCTCATTGCTGGTCGTGGGCAGGAACAGCCGGACCATATCGACTATCTGGTCCCTGGAGAGCATCAGCCGGGTGTCGCTGTTGCTGGCGTCGAACTCGGCCAGCTTCTTGCGGAGCAGTGCAAGCAGCAGACTCACGTGGAAGGACAGCGAGCGGCGCGCGATCAGCCGCGCCAGCGGCGGACGGCCTGAATCGGCGTCCTCGTCGTCGGGCCTCGATCGCAGGAATGCGTAACCTTCGGCCTCGTCAATGATGACCGTCAGGCCCATGACCGCGACGTAGTCCCGCACCTGGGACTGTAGCTGGAGCAGGTGCCGCCAGGCCTTGTCGTGGGTGTCCCGGTAAACGACGCCCCTCATCAGCTGCGTCACCGAGAGCGGCAGGTCCAGCTGGGGCGTGGCTGCCGGGGAAGGCGCATGGCTCATCGCTGGCTTCCGTTCTGGCTGGTCGGATTGGCGCTGGCGGTGCGGGCGAAGGTGACCCTGGGCAGCCTCGCGGTCCGGGTCCGGCCATCTGAGTCACGCCAGCTGATGCCTTCCTTGGCCTCGCCGTCGAAGACCACGCGGAAGGCCTCATCGGTCAGTGACAGGTAGGTGACCAGCTCGGCGAGGCCCTGTTCCAGAGGCTGGTCGCGGATTAGCTGCGCCAGCCCCACCTGTGAACGCTGCTGCAACGCGCGCCGCACGCCGAGAGAGAGCCTAGCCGGATCGACGTAAACCTGCTCGAACAGCACGGTCGCGTCGAAGCCGTCCTGCCCGGCCTCGACGGACCCGCTGTCGATCGGGGCCTTCTTCATCGGCGTGTACAGCGGGCGCTCCATCGGCAGCACGATCGAGGGAGAGGCGCCGTCGATCTCGGTGCTGACGGTGACGTTCCGTTCCTCGCGTAGCTCGAGCGCCTTGGCTTCGATGCCCCGCAAGATGTCGATCACGCGGCGGTTCTCGAACCACACCTGGTCGTCGAGGAACCGGCGGAGCTGCTCGGAGAGCTGTCGCACTGTCGCCTGGGTGCGCTCCCCGGCATCCAGCCAGTCGTAGTGGATGTGGCGCATCCGCGAGTCGGGCTCGCCGATCGCCTCGAGCGCCTGCACCCGCTCGATCAGTCCCGTCAGCTCCTCCTGTTTGGCATGGGAGAGCAGGAAGTCGTAGAAGGCCTGGAAGCTCTTGCCCTGGTCGGAGTCGGCGATGGTCTCCCGGCTGCCCAGGATGTCGTCGAGCAGCTCGCCCTTGGCACCGTGCCACGCCGCGATCCGCTCCCGCAGCTCCCGGTCCAGGTTCCGGAAGTTCGCCTCCACCTCGCGGAAATCCGACAGCAGCTCGTGCGCTGTGGCCGAGAACTGCTGGTAGCGGTCGCGCTGAGCCGAGGCGTCGAGCACCTCGACGTCGCCGTCTTGCGCCCGGGCGATCTCTGCGTCGATCTCGCTCCGGCGCTGGCGCAGCTCCGCGAGGCGGACATCGGGGTCGGTCTCGGCGCCGAACACCATCTGGCGAAGCAAACTGAAGATCGTATTCAGCCGCGACTCGGTGCCCACGAACGAGCGGCCCTGCAGTGTCTTGACCCAGGACAGCGCTTTCTCGACCGCCGGGGTCGCGTCGAAATGAGGCTCGTCCGATCCGTCGGGGTAATACTTGCGAAGCCAGCCGGAGTCCGGGGCGGCCCAGTCATCCAGGTATGCCTTCGCGGGCTTGGGGAAGGTGGCCTCGCCGAACCGTTCGTTCAGTGCATAGAGCTCATCGTCCAGCCTGCTGACCAGGTCGGTGCTGGAGATGGACCGGATGTTTTCCTCGACGAAGACCTTCCCGAAGAAGCCTAGGATCAGCGGCGCGTTGTCAGCGCGCAGCAGCTTCCATGCGGAGCTGTGCTTGCGAAGCGAGCTGATCTCGTCGAAGTTCACCCTCGTGCCCGTCCTCGGCCGCGAACCTTGAGTATCCCGTAATGCTAGGGACCGGGTCTGACATCCCGGGGCGGCCACGCCGTGCCGCTAGATCGACGTGCTCCTCCAGGGGCTTTCGAGCGTCCTGTGGGGGGCCCGCCCTGGGACCGCTTGCCCAGGTCAGAGGGACGACGTCGGGATACCGTGATATGCAGCATGGCGACGGGGGAGAGGCGTTCGATGTCGGCTCCGGAATCCCTGACTCGATGGCGCGCGAGATATCTGCGGTGACGCCTGGAGGTGCCGCTGCCGGCCGAGGTGTGTCTCGACACGTGCCCGACATGGCGGCTGGGCCGGTGACCCGCACGCCGCCCGCACGGGGCGGGGCTGATCCGGGGGCGGAGAGCCCGCAGAACCGGCAGCCATTCGACCCTGGCGGCATTATCCTCGGGGCGTGACTGGCGGCCTGCTCCCGATCAGCGTCCATGAGGCCG
>CZKT01000099.1_pt2 | contig 10727 bp, 9 predicted proteins | sample 1122361 | NCBI WGS metagenome assembly CZKT01 (sample SAMEA3539301, study PRJEB10725) | soil metagenome | biome: tundra; feature: field; material: soil | place: USA | collected 2010-05 | depth 0.15 m | reverse complement strand
CTGGGCGCGGACTACCGCGGCGACCCCACCGCGGCACTGCTCGAGGTGCTCGATCCCGCGCAGAACCACACCTTCCGCGATCACTACCTTGAGGTCGAGCTCGACCTGTCCGACGTGCTGTTCATCGCGACGGCCAACGTCGCGGAGGCGATCCCCGATCCGCTGCTCGACCGGATGGAGGTCGTCAGCCTCGACGGCTACACCGAGGACGAGAAGGTGACCATCGCGGCAGGCCACCTGCTGCCACGGCAGCTGGAGCGGGCCGGGCTTGACGCCTCCGACGTGACCGTCACCCACGGCGCGCTGCGGCGGCTGAGCGCCGAGTACACCCGCGAGGCCGGGGTGCGCGCGCTGGAACGAGCCATCGCCCGGATCCTGCGGAAGATCGCCGCGCAGCTCGCGGCCGGGCGGGCCGAACTCCCGGTCACGGTCGGGCCAGACGACCTGCACGGGTACCTGGGCCATCCGCGGCACACCCCCGAGTCGGCCGACCGGACGGCGGTGCCCGGCGTGGCAACCGGCCTTGCGGTCACCGGGGCAGGCGGCGACGTGCTCTTCATCGAGGCATCGCTGGCCGACGCGGAGACCGGCAGCACCGGGGTCACGCTCACCGGCCAGCTAGGCGAGGTGATGAAGGAGTCCGCCCAGATCGCCCTGTCCTACCTGCGCTCGCACGGCGCCGAGCTCGAGCTGCCCGTCGGCGACCTGAAGGACCGCGGCGTGCACGTGCACGTGCCGGCCGGGGCGGTGCCGAAGGACGGGCCGAGCGCCGGGATCACGATGACCACGGCCCTGGCATCGCTCCTGTCCGGACGGCTGGTCCGCTCGGACGTGGCGATGACCGGCGAGGTCTCGCTGACCGGGCGCGTCCTGCCAATCGGCGGCCTGAAGCAGAAGCTGCTCGCCGCGCACCGGGCCGGGATCACCACCGTGCTGATCCCCGCGCGCAACGAGCCTGACCTCGAGGACGTGCCGGACAGCGTGCTGGCGGAGCTGGAAATCCATCCGGTCAGTGACGTGCGCGAGGTCCTGGACATCGCCCTCGAGCCCGCGGCCTCCCGGTCGGTCATGGCCGCCTGAGCAGCACGCCTTCTCGTGCTACCGGGTCCTCCCGGCGGGCTACCGGGTCCGGCCGGCGGCCGCCAGGTGGCTGATGAACCAGTCGCGGGCCAGCTCCGCGACGGCAGGCAGCGCGCCGGGCTCCTCGAACAGGTGCGTGGCGCCGGGGATGACGGCGAGCTTGCTGTCGCACCGCAGTTCTTGCTGGGCACGCGCATTGAGGCTGAGCACCGGCTCGTCGGCGCCGCCGACGATCAGCAAGGTCGGCGCGCGGACCAGCGCGAGGCGCGGCGCCGCCAGATCGGGCCTGCCGCCCCTGGACACCACCGCGGCCACGTCGCTGTCCGGCTCGGCGGCAGCCCACAACGCGGCCGCCGCGCCGGTGCTGGCACCGAAGTAGCAGATCCTGGCGTGCTGACTGCCCAGCTCCCTGGTGACATCGAGCAGGCGCGCAGCCAGTAGCTCGATGTCGAAGACATTCCCCCGGTCGAGTTCCTCGTCGGGCGTGAGCAAATCGAACAGCAGCGTGCCGAGGCCGGCGCTGTTCAGCGCGCCGGCGACCGCACGGTTGCGCGGGCTGTGCCGGCTGCTGCCGCTGCCGTGCACGAACAGCACCAGGCCAGCCGCCTGGGCCGGCACGGTGAGGTGGCCCGCGAGCTCCGCGGACCCGGTGCGCAGGGCGACGTCTTCGTCGACGCCGGCCGGGCCAGCTGCCGCGCGGGCCGCAGCGCCGCCGCCCGCCGCTCCGGAATCCGGTCCCGGGCCCGCAGCAGCCGCGGCATGGTAAGCCGCCGCGTCCGCCAGCAGGTTGATGACCTCCTCATCCGAGGTCTGCGAGAAGTCCTCGTACCATTCGCCGATCGCCATCAGCGACCGCGGCTCGGTCAGGCAGATCACCTCATCGGCGTCGCTGCGCAGGCTCGCGATCGCCTCGGTATGCCCGACCGGCACGGCCAGGATGACCTTGGCGGCCCCATGGGCCCGGGCGACCCGGCATGCGGCACGTGCTGTCGCGCCGGTCGCGATGCCATCGTCGACTACGATCACCGTGCGGCCGGTGATCGGCAGTGGCAGCCGCCCGGCCCGGTACCGTACCGCACGCCGTTCCAGTTCGGCCCGCTCCCGTGCCTCGATCGCGGCCAGCTCCGGCTGGCTCACCCCCGCCATCGCGACCACCTCGGCATTGATGATCCGCACCCCGCCCTCGCCCAGGGCGCCCATCGCGTATTCCGGCTGGCGCGGGACGCCGAGCTTGCGAACGATGATGACGTCGAGCGGGGCGCCCAGTGCGTGGGCCACCCCGGCCGCGACCGGGACGCCGCCCCTGGGCAGCCCGAGGACCACCACGTCCTCGCCCCGCAGGTAGCGCAGCCGCTCGCCAAGGCGCCAGCCCGCGTCAATGCGGTCGAGATACCGGATCACCAGCCGTCGCACCCCAATCTGCGGGATCGGCCATCCGCGATGGTGACGCTGAGACAACAGGATCGCACGGCCCGGTGCCTGCTGCTCAGCCGCTGCCGTCCGGGGTAAGCGCAGCCGGCGCCACTTCAAGCAACTCCCTGAGATACGGCGGAAGCAGCGCAAACGTCCCGTCTACCGTGCCCGGTGACATGTGTCGCCTGGCCACGGCGGTCACTACGCCCGCTGCCACGGGGACCTGCTCTTCGCGGATCCGCGCATCGCGGGCGAACTGCGCCGCATATTCAGCCTGGCTGGATCTGACCGGCACCTGACCCGGCCGCCACCCCTCGTAGTACACACCGCGGAGCACCTCAGTGAGCTGCGCCCCGAAATGCGCTGCAGCATCGACGGTCAGATGATCCCGCAGGGTGTGCAGCCACGCCCCCGCGATGCGGTACGCCAGCCGGCGATCGTCGGTCCCCAGGCTGTCGGCGATGTCGGCCAGCCATGAGTTAGTCCTGCTGATGCTGCTGTCGATACTGTGCACTCCAGTGACAGTCATGACGGCCTCCTTGCCCCCCTTTCATTGCCGCTCAGCGGCAGTACGCGGGCCCAGGGCCGAAGGTCCCCGGGCAGATCCGAAGGTCCCCGCCCCGGTCCGAATAGCCCCTGGCAGGCGCGAATGTCCGGGTCAGGGCGCCTCGGGGAGATGCCACCGGTGCGGCGCGGTGATGCGGCGCACCGAGTCAGGACCCCATGAACCTGGCTGGTAAGGCTCGACTGCTGGCGGGTTGTCCAGCAGCGGCATGGAGATCTCCCACAGCCGCTCGATGCCGTCCGAGCGGGTGAAGAGCGCCTGGTCGCCGAGCATCGCGTCAAGGATAAGCCGCTCGTAGCCTTCCAGGTCATTGGCGGCGCAGAACGAGTCCGCATAGCGGAACGTCATATTTGCCGCACCGATGCGCATCTGCGGTCCCGGCTCCTTGGCCAGGAACTGCGCGGTGATGGAGCCGGGATCGGCGAAGTCGATGACGAGCTCGTTGCCCCGGCCGGCCAGGGCGTCGCCCGGATCCACCGGAAACATCCGCATCGTCGGATGACGAAACCCCAAGGTCACGAGCTGACGGCTTGCCCCGAGGCACTTTCCGGTCCGCAAGCAGAACGGCACTCCGGCCCAGCGCCAGTTGTCGACCTCCGCCCGCAGTGCCACGAATGTCTCGGTCTGGGAGTCCGGCGCCACGCCTGGCTCGTTCCGGTAGCCCTCGTACTGACCGCGCACCACGTGCCTGGCATCGATCGGCGGGATCGACTCGAAGACCTTTGCCTTCTCATCGCGAAGCGCCTTGGCCGACAGCGAGGACGGCGGTTCCATCGCCAGGATGCCGAGCACCTGGAGCAGGTGCGTGACGACCATGTCACGGTAGGCCCCGGTCTTCTCGTAGAAGCCGGCCCGGCCCTCGATGGACAGCGTCTCCGGCACGTCGATCTGCACGTAGCTGATGTGCGTCCGGTTCCAGATCGGCTCGAACAACCCGTTAGCGAACCGCAGGGCCAGGATGTTGTCAACCGATTCCTTGCCGAGGAAATGGTCGATCCGGAAGACCTGTGACTCATCGAAGACGCTGTGGATCTCCGCGTTCAGCGCCTGGGCCGAGGCCAGGTCGGTGCCGAACGGCTTCTCCACGATCACTCTGCTGGCTCCCTGGGCGAGCCCGGTCGCGCCTATCATCTTGATCACTGATCCGAAGGCCGCAGGCGGCACCGCAAGGTGAAACAACCGCCTTGGCTTGCCGCCGATCTCGCCGTCGGCCCTCGCGACCGCGGCGACGAGCGCCGCCGGATCGGCCGGGTCGGCCGGCCCGAAATGCAGCGAACTCTCGAACTGCTGCCACTGGTCGCCGGCGGGCTTGATGGTCCCGAACTGCGCCACCGCCTCGCGCGCATGCACGCGGAAGTCAGCCTCACTGAGCGCGTTCGCGATCGGCGCCGTGCCGATGATCTGGTAGCGCTCCGGCAGCAGCCCGGCGGCAGCCAGCCGGAACAGGCCAGGCAGCAGCTTGCGCTTGGCAAGATCACCGGTGGCACCGAACAGGATGATGACGTGGTCGCCGGGCCGGGCGATACCGGCCGCCCGGCGCTTGGTCGCGGGGCTCATGATGCCTCCTTGGCTTGTCGGTGGCACAGCGGTGCCGCGCCATTACCCTGGTGTGGGCCTCCGGTCGGCCGGGACCTGGCGCCGGGGCACTCCGGTAGATCCGATACGGGGAGGGCACGATGACAGCCGAAGCCGAAACGGAGAAGGAGTCCGCCGCCAGGGCAGCTGCCGAGCTGGTCGAAGATGGCATGACCGTAGGCCTCGGTACTGGCTCCACGGTCGCCTACCTGTTTCCGGCGCTGGCCAGCAGGCGGCTGGCGGCGCGGTACGTGTCCACCTCGCCGCGAACCGAGGAAGCGGCCAGGAGCGCCGGCCTGCGCACCGAGCCGTTCACCGGCGTGGACCGCTTCGATCTCGCGATCGACGGCGCCGACCAGGTGGCGCCGGACGGGTGGCTGGTGAAGGGCGGCGGCGCCGCGCACACCAGGGAAAAGATCGTGGCGGCCGCCGCTGACCGGTTCGTTGTGATCGTCGACCCGGCCAAGATCGTCACAGCGATAGGCAGCCCGATCCCGCTGGAGCTGCTTGCGTTCGGGCTCAGCGCAACCATCCGCAGGCTTAGCCCGGTCACGCTGCGCGACGTGCCGCGCAGTCCCGATGGCGGTGTCATCGCCGACTACACCGGCGAGGTGACCGATCCGGCGGCGCTGGCCGCGTTCTTGTCCGCGACGCCGGGCGTCGTGGAGCACGGGCTGTTCCCCCCGCAGCTGGTGTGGGCCGTCGTGGTGGGACACGGCAGATCGGCCGAGCAGATCAGCATCACCGCTGTCACTGCGTGACCGCGGCCTGGCGGCGGTCACGTCGCGGTCTGGTCGGCAAGCACCAGCGAGCGCGCCGCCTCGACCCGGCCAGCCGGTATCGAGCGGTCGCCCGCCAGCAGCTGGGCCAGCGGCACCTTCTTGCCGGCCCCGGTCACCAGCCAGAGCAGCTGGTCTGCCCGGGCCAGCGCCGGGTACGTCAGGGTCATCCGGCGGTGGCCCTGATAGGCGCCCGTGACGGCGGCGAGCCGGTCGGTCACCTCCAGCACCGGGTCGCCAGGCACCAGCGACGCGGTGTGCCCGTCCGGCCCGAGGCCGAGGTGGACGAGGTCGAACCGGTCCGGCAGGCGGGCCCCGTACGCCGCCGCCGCGGCGTCCAGGTCCGGCTCGGTCACCGGCATGGCAGTCACCCTGGCGGGCGCGCCGCGCAGGCTGTCCTGCAGGTGGGTGAGGTTACGGTCGGGGTCGCCATTGGCCGCCACCCGCTCGTCGACCTGGAACAGCTGCACCTGCTGCCACGGCACGTCCTCATCAGCGAGCTCGGCGAACATAGCCCAGGGCGTGTGCCCGCCGCTGACGGCGAAGGTGAAAGTGCCGCGAGCCGCCACCGCGGCCCGCGCCACGCTGGCGACGAACGCAGCCGCCCTGCTGGCGACCGCGCCAGCATCCGGGAGGCTGGCAAGCTCGTGCCGCACCGCCTAGCCCTTCTTCTCCGCATGACCGCCGAACTCCGACCGCATCGCGGAGAGCACCTTGGCGGCGAACTCGCCGTTGCCGCGTGAGTCCAGCCGCTCGAACAGCGCGGTGGCGATCACCCCGGCGGGCACGCCGGTGTCGATGGCCGCCTCCAGCGTCCAGCGGCCCTCGCCGGAGTCAGACACGCGGCCGGAGAAGTCATCGAGCTCCGGCGACCGGGCGAGCGCGTCGGCGGTGAGGTCTACCAGCCAGGAGCTGACGACCGAGCCGCGGCGCCACACCTCGGCTACCTCGGCCACGTCGATGTCGTACTGATAGGCCCACGGGTCGCGCAGCGGCGTGGTCTCAGCATCCACCTCGCCGTGCTCTTTGCCGGCATTGGCGTGCTTGATGATGCTGAGCCCCTCGGCAATGGCGGCCATCATCCCGTACTCGATGCCGTTATGCACCATCTTCACGAAGTGGCCGGCGCCATTCGGGCCGCAATGCAGGTAGCCGTGCGGAGCGGTACCGCCGGCAGCGGTCCGGCCGGGAGTCGGCTCCGCGCTGCCCTTGCCGGGGGCGATCGTGAGCCAGATCGGGTCCAGGCGCTGGACCGCCTCGGGCTCCCCGCCGATCATCAAGCAGTAGCCGCGCTCCAGGCCGAAGACACCGCCGCTGGTCCCGCAGTCGAGATAATGCAGTCCCTTGGCACGGCACTGGCGGGCCCGCTCGATGTCGTCGCGGTAGTAGGAGTTCCCGCCGTCGATGATGGCGTCGCCCGGCTCCAGCAGGCCGGAGAGCTCATCAAGGGTGGACTGGACGATGCCAGCGGGCACCATGATCCAGACGTTCCTCGGTTTCTCCAGCTTGGCCACGAAGTCGGGCAGCGAACTGGCCCCGGTCGCGCCGTCGGCCTCCAGGGTCTTGACCGCGTCGGCGCTCACGTCGTAAGCGACACAGCGGTGACCGTCCCTGATGAGGCGGCGCACGAGATTGGCGCCCATCCGGCCGAGGCCGATCATGCCGAGCTGCATCGGTCTGTCGGTTGCCATAGTGATTCTCCTAGCTCTTGAGTGCGCGGTAGCGCCGGATCAGGGCGTTCGTCGACGAGTCGTGACGCAGCTGCGGCTCGGCTGCGCTGTCTAGCTCGGGGATGATCTGCTTGGCCAGTACCTTGCCCAGCTCGACCCCCCACTGGTCGAAGGAGTCGATATCCCAGATGGCTCCCTGGGTAAAGACACTGTGCTCGTAGAGGGCGATCAGCGAGCCGAGCAGCCCCGGGGTCAGCTTCTCCGCGAGGATCACGTTGGTCGGGCGGTTTCCCTCCATCACCCGATGCGGCACCACCGCCTCGGGTGTCCCCGCTGCGCGCACTTCCGCCTCGGTCTTGCCGAACGCAAGTGCCTGCGCCTGCGCGAAAATGTTGGACGACAGGATGTCGTGATGGTCCCGCAGCGGGTTGAGGCTCTTGGCGAACCCGATGAGATCGACAGGGATCAGCTTGGTGCCCTGGTGAAGCAGCTGATAGAAGCTGTGCTGGCCGTTTGTCCCCGGCTCTCCCCAGTACACCGCCCCGGTCTGGTAATCGGCCGGCTGGCCCGCCAGGGTGACATGCTTGCCGTTGGACTCCATGGTCAGCTGCTGCAGGTAGGCGGGGAAGCGCTTCAGGTACTGGTCGTAGGGCATCACCCCGGCCGTCTGCGCGCCGAAGAAGTTCCCGTACCAGACAGCGAGCAGGCCCATCAGGACCGGCAGGTTGGCCTCCAGCGGCGCGCCGGCGAAGTGCTCGTCCATCTCATGGAAGCCGGCCAGCATCGCCCTGAAGTTGGCCGGGCCGATCGCCAGCACCGTGGACAGGCCGATCGCCGAGTCCATCGAATAGCGGCCGCCGACCCAGTCCCAGAATCCGAACATGTTCGCCGTGTCGATGCCGAACTGCGAGACACGCTCAGCATTGGTCGATACGGCGACGAAATGCTTTGCCACTGCTGCCTCATCGCCTAGCTGCCCGACCACCCAGTCCCGGGCCGAGGTGGCGTTGGTCAGGGTCTCCAGCGTGCCGAAGGTCTTGGAGGAGACAATGAACAGGGTCTGCTCGGCGTCCAGGTCCCTGGCTGCCTCGACGAAGTCGGTCGAGTCGACGTTGGACACGAACCGGAACGTCATGTCCCGGCGCGAGTAGTGGCGCAGCGCCTCGTACGCCATTACCGGCCCGAGGTCGGATCCGCCGATCCCGATATTGACGATGCTGGTGACCGGCTTGCCGGTGTATCCGGTCCAGTGCCCGGACCGCACCGACTCGGCGAACTCGCACATCCGGTCCAGGACGTCGTTGACCTCTTCGGCCACGTTCGCGCCATCGACCACGAATGAGCTCCCCCGTGGCATCCGAAGCGCCACGTGGCCGGCCGCGCGATCCTCTGAGACATTGATGTGCTCGCCGTTCAGCATCGCGTCCCGCCGCTGCGGCACGCCCGATTCCGCCGCGAGGTCGACCAGCAGCCGGATCGTCTCGTCCGTCACCCGGTTCTTGGAGTAGTCGAGGTAGAGCCCGCACGCGTGCGCGACCAGCCGCTCGCCGCGCCCGGGGTCCTGATCGAACAGGTCCCTCAGGTGACGGCCGGCGATCTCGCCGTGGTGCCGCTCGAGTGCCTTGTAGGCGACACGGTCCCGGAGCGGGGTGAGCGACATTACTGATGCCTCCGATTGGTCATGCAAGTGCCGAGCCAGCTGCCTCGATCCTCGTCACCTGGCCCTGCTACGCGCCGGCCAGCGCGGCGGCGCCGTCGGAACTGCAGCTGATCGGCGATCGCTTGCGTGTTGATGCCCGCCTCGGCGAAGCGGGCAAGCCCAGCCTTGCACTGCCCGGTGGCGGCCGGCCTAGTCGGCCCCGCATCGGCCAGCCGCTGCCGCCGGTCCCGCTCGTTGCATTGACGCGGAGCAGGTCCAGTTCGGCACCGGTCACGGTCCCAGGGCCTGCCCCGGCCGCTGCCATCTCAACCATGCCCCCGGCCGCAGCAGCCCTGCTCTTCCGCCAGATAGCGGTGCCCTTCGCCGCCACGGTCCAGTCTTCGGCCTCGCCGTCGTGCAGGTCCAGATGACCTGGCGAGCGGTATCGGGCAGATGCGCGGTAGCCTGCCCGGGCGGGCGTCCCTGGCGCGGGCCGGCCTGGTGCGCGGGCAGGTAGTGAGCCCCTCAGTGCGAGGTAAACGGGAAGGAGCTGCACGTGACAGCCACGACCCGGCTTTTGCTGGCCGATGTCGACGGAACGCTGGTGACCCAGGAGAAGGTGCTGACCGAACGCGCCGTAGCCGCTGTCCGGAGGCTCCGGGAAGCCGGCATCCTGTTCGCCGTCACCAGCGGCCGCCCGCCACGCGGGATGGCGATGCTGATCGGCCCGCTAGACCTGCAGACGCCGATCGCGGCCTTCAACGGGGGCCTCATCGTTGACCGCGACATGGCAGTCATCGAGCAGAAGGTCGTGGCCAGCAGCCTGGTAATGCCGATCATCAAGCTGCTCAGCTCGTTTGAGCTCAGCATCTGGGTCTACCGGCACGCCGACTGGTTCGCCCTGGACGCACATGGCCCGCACGTCGACAGGGAGACCTGGACGGTCAAGTTCGCGCCGACCATCACCCCCGGCTTCGATCAGCTCACCGACGACGTGGCCAAGATCGTGGGTGTCAGCGACGATCATGACGCGGTGGCTCGCGCCTCCGCCGCCGCGCACGATCAGTTCGGCGACCATGTATCGGCCTCGCAGTCGCAGCCCTATTACGTGGACGTAACTCATCCGGACGCCAACAAGGGCGCCGTCGCCAAGTGGCTGTCCGCCCGCGACCGGATTCCCGCGCAGGCGATTGCCACCATCGGTGACATGCCGAACGACGTGCTCATGTTCGCCCATTCCGGCTTGAGCATCGCGATGGGCAATGCCAGCACCGATGTCCAGCGAGCCGCGCGCCGGGTGACCACGTCCAACGACGACGAGGGCTTTGCCAACGCGGTGGACCGGTTCATCCTGCGCAACCACTGAACACGCCGTGCGGCGGAGCCGCGCACGGCGTGCGCCCCTTTCGCTTCTGGCGCCGAATCGGCACCGCTCCATCCTGGCGCCGCTACGGGCCTGTTCCATGCCGCTAGGCGACGGCGGGCACCGGGCGGCCATTCTCCAGGTAGCGGCATTTCCTCGACTTGCTCGCCGCCTTCACCCGGCGCCGCACCGGGCCGGCGAGCAGGGTCAGCGCCTCAGCCATGCCGGCCAGCCGGCATTCGGAGATCTCCTCTGGCTGCAGGACGATCGCGTCGAGGCCGGCATCATCAATGGCACCGCAGTCGAACAGGAATCGAAGCCCGCCCGGCCGTCCCTTGCCCGGCGGCCGAAAGTCCACGCAGGCCAGCCTCCCCGTATGCACCTGCAAGCCGCATTCCTCTGCGACCTCGCGCCTGCACGCATCCCATGGCGTCTCCCCGGTGGCTTCCATCACGCCCCCGGGGATCGTCCAGCCCCCTTTGTAGGTCGGCTTGAGGATCAGCAGCCGGTGCTTGCGGTCGAAGATCATGGCTCCGGCCGAAGCTGGGATCGCCGGGAGCTCGAATTCCGGCTGTTCTGCTGTGAGCTGGTCACCTTCCGTCACGCCAACCAGGCTAGTACGTCGGCGCGGATCGTGATCTTG
>CZKT01000324.1_pt1 | contig 10819 bp, 9 predicted proteins | sample 1122361 | NCBI WGS metagenome assembly CZKT01 (sample SAMEA3539301, study PRJEB10725) | soil metagenome | biome: tundra; feature: field; material: soil | place: USA | collected 2010-05 | depth 0.15 m | reverse complement strand
CGGCGGCGGCGGCGGTGATCTCGGCCCGCTGAGCGCGACTGGGTCCGCCGTCTCGCGGGACGGCCCCGAGCGGCGCCTTACGGTTGTGCGACCTGGACCGGCAGGGCGACGCCAGTGAGGCGCTCGGCTTCGGTCCAGAGCCGGGCGGCGGTGGCGGCATCGCGGGCACGGCGGGGCGGCCGGGCGATGGTCGTGGGTCCGACCAGCCCGAAGCGCCCGCCTGGGCCGTAGTAGCCACCGGCGACTGCCTCGGGGCTGGTCGCGGCGTACAGCAGCGGCTCGGTGCCCTGCTCGACCTGCTGCGAGGGCAGGATGAAGCTGAAGCTGCTGAGCAGGGAGTGAGAGCGCTTCGGCTTGTCGCGCCCGAGGCTCGCACCCGCCGTCTGCAGGTTCGTGCGGGTAAACCCGGGGTGCGCCGCGTTGCTCATCAGGTGCCAGCCGCGCTGGGCAGCGATGGCGGCGAGGTGCCGGGTCAGCATCAGGTCGGCGAGCTTCGACTGAGCGTAGGCGAAGTTGGGGCTGTAGCGGCGCTCCCATTGCAGGTCATCGAAGCGGATCTGGCCGTAATTCGCGACGCCGCTGCTCATCGTGACTACCCGCGGCGAGGCAGCGGCGAGTACCAGCGGCAAGAGCCGCACGGTCAGCGCGAACGGTCCGAGAAAGTTGCTGCCGAACTGCAGCTCGAAGCCATCGGCCGTCGCCATCCGGGCCGGCGGCGCCATGACGCCAGCGTTGTTGATCAACACGTCGATGGGCGCACCGTCCGCGACGAGGCCGTCGGCAAGCTCCTTGACGGACGCCAGGTCGGCCAGATCGACGCGGCGGACTTCAAGCTGGGCACCGGGGTGCTGCGCCAGGATCTCGGCGCGGGCCTGCTCGCCCTTGGCGATCGTGCGGACCGCCATGACGACGCGTGCTCCGGCCGCGGCGAGGCGCCGGGTGGCCTCCTTGCCCGTGCCGCTGTTGGCGCCCGTGACGACAATGAGCTTCCCTGTCTGATCGGGTACCGGGTACATGCGATGTCTCCCCTTCGCTCTCTGACAGACCGTCGGTCTGTTATGTTCAAGTTAGCAGACCGTCGGTCTATACGCAAGGGACCGTCGGTCTGTAATGTAGGGGGCATGACGACGTTCCAGCGAGCGCGCAACGAAGAGCAGCGCGAGCTGCGCCGGCGGGCGATCCTCGACGCCGCCGCTGCGATGCTGGCCGAGATGCCGCTGGCGCAGGTCAGCCTCAACGAGCTCAGCCGGCGAGTCGGCCTGGCGAAGTCGAACGTGCTGCGTTACTTCGAATCCCGCGAAGCCGTGCTGCTCGAGCTGCTCAACTCGGCATGCCGGGAGTGGCTCGCGGCGCTGGATGAGAATCTGGCCGCCGCGGTCGATCCCGGCGCGCCGCCTGCCGGGCGCGGCGACCAGCTAGCCGCCGAACTCGCCACGTCACTGGCGTCGCGGCCGGTGCTGTGCGACCTGATCAGCGCCCAGGCCGCGGTGCTGGAGCGCAACGTCTCGCCGCAGGTCGCCGCGGAATACAAACGGGCGGCCCTCGCGAGCGTGGCCATGCTGGGCGGCCTGGTGCTCCAGTGCGTAGCCGAACTCGGTGAGCACGACGCGGGCCGGTTCGCCGCCGCCGCCATCATGGTGACCGGCGCGGTGTGGACCTACGCGCAGCCCTCGGCCGCGATGCTGGCTGCTTACCAGGCCGATCCGGCCCTGGCGTCGATGCGACTCGACTTCACCACGACCCTGCGCGAGGTGTTCGAGGTCCTGATCGCCGGCCTGCTGGCACGCTCATCTCCCCGGATCGCGCAGGCAGGTCGCGCGCACCAGCCTTAACTCAGCTGCCGCCGCGCGGGGCGCCTATCCGGCGCAGCAGATAGGCGGAGAAGTAATCCCCGTACTTGCGCTGCAATTCCGGCCGCTGCCAGTCCCGGCCGCTGATCACGCCGCGGCATGACCCGGTCCGGCAGTGGCATTCCATCTCACCGTCGTAGTCGTCGAAGAGCGCATAGTCCGTGGTGAGCTCCTCGCCGCGCTGATGTCACGCATCGCTACCAGGACGATGTTCCCTGAGAAGCCCACGTTCGGCTCGCAGGAATGGTTGAGGAACAGCATCACCGGGTGGCCGCCCTTTTCATCCGGGTGGCCGCCTGCGTGCGGGCGCGGACACCGTCCGTCTGACCGACCCTACGTCTGACGTGCTTCAAGATCCACATGCCGCAGCCTCGTAAGCTTGCCCAGCGTGGCAGGACACGCTACCCCCGCAACGACGCTGCTGGACCGCCATGGCATCGCCCACACCATGCACGCCTACCAGCATGACCCGCGGCACGCCGCTTATGGCGCGGAGGCCAGCGAGGCGCTCGGCATACCGCCTGAGCGCGTGTTCAAGACCCTGATTACCGACGTGGACGGCACCCTGACGGTCGCAGTCCTGCCAGTCGCTGCCAACCTCGACCTCAAGGCGCTGGCTGCGGCGGCGGGCGGCAAGAGGGCGGCGCTGGCAGCTGTGATAGCGGCCGAGCGCGCCACCGGTTACGTGGCCGGCGGCATTTCGCCGCTGGGCCAGCGCAAGCGGCTGCCCGTGATCATCGACGCCTCAGCCCTGGCTCACGCCACGATCTTCTGCAGCGGCGGGCGCCGCGGCCTCGAGATCGAGCTGGCCCCCCGGGACCTGGTCCGGGCCGCGAACGCAATGGTGGCCCCGATTTCCCAGCCACGGCACCGCTGACGTCATTGGCGTGCCGAGGGCGGTGGCTGCTGAGTGCGCCACGATGGCCACGATCGCGCCGATGGCCGGCGGCACGGCGCGCCGCTCCCGGCTGGCCGCCCGCCCCGTGAGCTTGCCGAGCGCTATTTCACCGTGCACCGCTGGTCGGAGCCGCCACGCGGCAGCAGCACCAGCCGACAGCTGACCAGCGCGCCGCCATCGGGCCGCCGACGATCAGAACTGCAGCGCCTTGACCTCAAGGAACTCTTCCAAGCCGGGCACACCGAGCTCGCGGCCGTAGCCTGACTGGCCGAACCCGCCGAACGGGGCCGCCACGTTGAAGGCGCCGCCGTTCACCTCGACCTGCCCGGCACGAAGCTTCCTGGCGACGGACACGGCATGGTCCTGATCAGCCGACCACACCCCGGCGGCGAGGCCGTACCTGGTGCCGTTGGCGATTTCCACCGCCTCCTCCTCGCAGGAGTAGCTGAGCACCGACAGCACCGGCCCGAAGATCTCCTCCTGCGCGATCGTCATGTCCGGCAGCACGTCGGCGAAGACCGTCGGCAGCACGAAGTAGCCGCGGTCGAGGTCGGCCGGGGCCTTCGGGCCGCCGGTGGCGAGCCGCGCACCTTCGGCCAGTCCCTGCTCGATGTAGCTGCGCACCCGGTCACGCTGAGCACCCGACACCAGCGGGCCCAGCCGGGTGCCCGCAGCGAGCGGGTCACCGGTCAGGTAGCGTTCGGCGTTCTTCGCCGCGTGACCGACAGCCTCGTCGTAGACATCGCGGTGCACCAGCATCCGGGTCAGCGCGTTGCACGTCTGGCCGGAATTGGCGAATGCCCTGGCGACACCGACCTTGACCGCGGTGGCCAGGTCCGCGTCCGGCAGGATCACGTTCGCCGACTTCCCGCCGAGCTCCAGCGTGACCCGCTTGACGGTGGCCGCCGCCGCCTCGGCCACCCGCTGACCCGCGGCCACCGAGCCGGTGAAGGACACCGCGTCGATGCCCGGGTGCGCCGCGATTGCCGTGCCGGTGACCGGACCGGTCCCGCTGACCAGGTTGAACACCCCGGCAGGCAGGCCGGTCTCGTGGAAGATCCCGGCGAGCTCGTAGGCGGCCAGCGGCGCGACCTCGCTCGGCTTCAGCACCACGGTGCAGCCGGCCGCGAGCGCCGCGGCCACCTTGGCGACGATCTGGTGCAGCGGGTAGTTCCACGGCGTGATCGCGCCGACGACCCCGGCAGGCTCCCGGACGATCAGCGAGTTGCCGACCCGGTCGCCGCCGAAGTTGTAGCTGGCCAGCAGGTCGACGTAACTGGCCAGCACCGCCAGCGGCGTTCCTACCTGGACCTTCCTGGCGAAGTTCAGCGGCGCTCCCATGTCGGCCGAGATGATCGCCGCCACCGAGTCGGCCCGCTGCTCGAGCAGCGCCCGGGCCGCCTCCAGATGGGCAGCCCGCTCCGCCGGGCTGGTGGCCGACCAGCTGCCAAACGCTGCCCGGGCGGCGGTCACCGCCTCGTCAGCATCCGCCGCGTCACCTGCGGGCACCTGGTCGATGAGCTGCTCGGTCGCCGGGTTCAGCACGTCGATGGCGAGTTCCCCGGCTGACGGCCGCCAGCTCCCGCCGATGTAGTTGCTGCGCATGCTCTCATCCTCCCGCATAGCGGCCGGCCGGGGCCGGACACTGCGTCTGATTACAGAACGTATATGCCAACTGTGACCAATCGTTAATCTAAATCTACTCTCGGTACAAACCGGGGTTCACGGTGGAGTGAACCGAGCAGTGCTCGCATCGGGCAAGGGTAAGTAAGCCTTCCATTTGCCAGGCAAAATGCATGTAACACCTGGACGCGAATGCAGTTCGTGATACAACCATTCCTATGAGTGACGGGGGATTACGACTACTTTCTGTCATCATTATCAGCTCGGATTATTGAGGGTCAGCATGACGCACCAGATCCCGAACCGGCCGCCGCGCCGCCGCTCCCGGCACGCCGCGGCCGCCCGGCCGTCCACGCAATTGCGGCAGCGCGCCCGCCGCAATGTCCGGCTCCTTGTCGCCGCGGTATCCGCTGCGGCCGGCATATGTCTCATCGTCGGCTCGGTGGCGCTGGTAGCCGAGATCACGGAGCTGCCGGCGGCCAGGCAGCACGCCACTGCGGCTCATCAGCGGGCGGCAAGTGCCGTCGAGGCAGGCAAGACCCCGCAAGCCGCCGGCCGCGGGCACCCGTCACGCTCCGCTGCGCCCCCGCCAGTGCGTGTCCGCGGCCATTCCCGGCGCCCGCGCCGGCCACCTCTCAGCCCATCCCGGCTGCGGCTGGAGGCCGCGGGCGGCGGCCAGCAGCTAGTCGAAGATCGGATCCCTGGTGCGGCTCCGCTTGAGCTCAAAGAAGCCGTCGGTTCCGGCGACCAGCAGGAAGCCGTCCCAGAGCTTCGCGGCAGCCTCGCCGCGCGGAATCGGGGATAGCACCGGCCCGAAACAGGAGAAGCCGTGCACCGAGATCACCGGTGTGCCCACCTCGTAGCCGACCCGGTCCATGCCGTCGTGATGCGATGTGCGCAGTGCCTCGTCGTAGTCGGCGGAGTCCATGGCGCCGGCTAGCTCGGCCGGCAGCCCGGCCTCAGCCAGCGCGGCCTCGATGGTGGCGTGGTCCTTCGGTGCCTTCTCGTGGTGGAACCGGGTTCCCAGCGCGGTGTAGAGCGGGCCGAGCACCTCGCCGCCGAACTTCTGCTCGGCGGCGATGCAGACCCGCACCGGGCCCCACGCCTGCTGCATGAGTTCCTGATAGCGCTCGGGCATATCGTCCTTGCCCTCGTTGAGCACGGCCAGGCTCATCACGTGCCAGCGCGGGTTCACCGGGCGGACCCGCTGCACCTCGAGCATCCACCGCGAAGTGATCCACGCCCACGGACACAGCGGATCGAACCAGAAGTCAACGTCCACTAGATCGCGGTCGGCCATGCCTGCTCCTCCTGGGGGCTTGGGATCGATGTTGCTGGTTAACCGGCGTACGGGCCAGCGCATTCCATACGGCAGCATGGGATCATCCAGGAATGGCCAGCCCAGGGAAGGGATAAGCACTGTGGCTCGGAACCTCACGCGCGACGAAGCGCGGGTCCGCGCACGCCTGCTCGACGTCGAGTCCTACCAGGTAGAGCTCGACCTTGCGGGCGGCGAGACCACGTTCGGGACGGTCACGACTGTCAGATTCCGCTGCGCGAACCCGGGCGCTTCGACATTCATCGACCTGACCGCACCGGCCGTGGCGGAGATCACCCTTAACGGGACGCCGGTGCCGGTCAGCAATTTCGACGGTAACCGGATCGCCCTGACTGACCTGGCGGCTGCCAACGAACTGCGCATCGCCGCCGCCTGCGCCTACTCACGCAGCGGCGAGGGCTTGCACCGGTTCACCGATCCGGCCGACAACAGCGTCTACCTGTACTCTGACCTGGAGACCTTCGACGCGAACCGGGTCTACGCCTGCTTCGACCAGCCTGACCTGAAGGCCACCTTCGAGTTCACCGTGATCGCCAGGCCGGGCTGGCAGGTGATCTCGAACGCGGCGCCAGACCAGGTCGCCGAGCCCGCCGGCGACGGCCGGGAGCGCTGGCACTTCCCGCCGGCCGCGGTGCTGTCCACCTACATCACCGCGGTCGCGGCCGGCCCGTACCGCGTGATCCGCGACGAGCACGACGGGATCCCGCTCGGCATCTTCTGCCGCCAGTCACTGGCCAGCTTCCTCGACGCGGACGAGATCTTCGAGGTGACCAGGCAGGGCTTCGACTTCTTCCATGCCGCGTTCGGCGTCCGTTACCCGTTCGGCAAGTACGACCAGCTGTTCGTGCCCGAGTACAAGGCCGGCGCGATGGAGAACGCGGGCTGCGTCACCTTTCTCGAGGACTACATCTTCCGCTCGCGGGTGACCGACTCCGCCAGGGAACGCCGCGCCGAGACCATCCTGCACGAGATGGCGCACATGTGGTTCGGTGACCTGGTCACCATGCGCTGGTGGGACGACCTGTGGCTGAACGAGTCCTTCGCCACCTGGGCCAGCACGGTCGCGCTCGCCGAGGGGACCCGCTGGACCAACGCCTGGACCACCTTCGCCCAGGCCATGAAGGCCTTCGCCTACCGGCAGGACCAGCTGACCACGACGCATCCGATCGCTGCCGACGTTCCTGACATCGAGACGGTCGAGGTGAACTTTGACGGCATCACCTACGAGAAGGGCGCGGCGGTACTGAAGCAGCTGGTCGCCTACGTCGGAAGGGACAAGTTCCTTGACGGCCTGCGCCGCTACTTCGCCCGGCACGCGTGGGGTAACGCGACCCTCGGTGACCTGCTCACCGCGCTCGAGGAGTCATCTGGCCGCGACCTGTCGAGCTGGTCGAAGGAGTGGCTGGAGGCTGCCGGGGTGAACACCCTGCGGCCGGAGTTCGGCACCGACTCCGCCGGCCGCTTCACGACCTTCGCTGTGCTCCAGTCCGCGACGGCCAGCCAGCCGGTCCTGCGGCCGCACCGGATCGCCATCGGCCTGTATGACCGCACCGATGCCGGCCTGGCCAGAGCGCACCGCGTCGAGGCGGACATCGCCGGCGAGCGCACCGAGATACCGGGTCTCGCCGGCGTCCCGCGTCCGGACCTGGTGCTCGTCAACGACGACGACCTGAGCTACGCCAAGATCCGGCTCGATGACCGCTCGCTGCAGACCCTGATCGGCGGCATCGGCGAGTTCACCAGCCCGCTGCCATCCGCCTTGTGCTGGTCAGCTGCCTGGGACATGTGCCGGGACGCCGAGCTGGCCGCGCGCGGGTATGTCAGCCTGGTGCTGACCGGCGTGGACTCCGTCACGGATATCAACATGACCCAGACGGTGCTGGTCCAGGCCGCCATCACCGCCCGCCGGTACGCCGACCCAGCCTGGCGCGGCACCGGGCTCCGAGAAATCGCCGCTGTGCTGCGCGAACTGGTCCAGCGCGCCGAGCCGGGCTCTGACCGCCAGCTCGGTTACGTCCAGGCGTTCGCTGGCGTGGCCGCCTCCGCTGACGACCTGAGCCTGCTGGCCGGGCTGCTGGCCGGGTCGACCGCCATCGACGGCCTCGCGGTCGACACCGAGCTCCGCTGGCGGCTGTTGCGCCGGCTGGTCAGCCGCGGCGCAGCCGAAGGCGCTGACATCGATGCTGAGCTCGCCAGGGACGCCACCGACGCGGGCGCGCGGCATGCCGCGTCCTGCCGGGCGGCGATACCCACGGCGGCCGCTAAGGAGGCGGCCTGGGCACAGATCAGCAGCGGCAGCCTGACGAACGCGACCTTCCGTGCGGTGCTGGCCGGCTTCGCCAGTGCCGACCAGGAAGAGCTGCTCGTGCCATACGGGCAGCGGTACTTCGACGTCGTTGCTGAGCTGTGGCGGGACTGGAGCTCGGACATGGCGCAGTTCTTCGCCAAGTACGCCTATCCCGGCTGGATCGTCAGCCAGGAGGCGATCAACGCGACCGATGACTACCTCGCAAGGACCGAGCCGCCCGCACCGCTACGGCGCCTGCTGACCGAGGGCCGCGACGATGTAGCCCGCGCGCTGCGCTGTCAGCAGCGCGATCGTGCGGCCAGCTGACCGGGCTTCCGGCTGGCTCAGTGTCCGGCGGCGGCCTGGGCGACCGCCCGGACTAGCGGCAGCGCGGGCAGGTCCTCGAGCAGTACCGCCCGGCGCTCACCGTCACATAGCGGTATCCGCCAGTTCGGGTACTCATCGCTGGTACCCGGGATGTTCTGGGTGCGGCAGTCGCCCACCGCATCGGCCAGCGACAGGCCAACCAGCGCGGCGGGCGTCCTGGCCAGGTAGGCATAGAGGGCCACGGTGAATTCCGCTGGATCTGCGCGCGGGCTGGCGGTGTCCGCGCCGGCCGGGCCGGCTGCTGTGCGGGAGCGCGCGGCGAGCAGTCCCTCTCGCTCGAGCGCATCTTGCCATCTGGACAACGTCAGCTCCGCGCTGGCCCGTTCTGCGTCTTCCGGCACTTCCAGCAGCCCCAGCCGGGCCCGGACGGTCACCTGCTCGCCGGTGAGGAAGCCGGACACCGGCGGCAGATCGTGGGTGCCCACGGTGGCCATGCAGGCCCGGCGCCAGTGCTGCGGCCGCAGCGGCGTGCCGTCGGCCTCGCGGGCAAACCAGAGCAGCGAGGTACCCATGATGCCGCTCTCAGCCAGGTAGCGGTGGAACCACGGCTCCACGGTGCCGAGGTCCTCGCCGATGGCCACCGCGCCGGCCCGGGCGGCCTCACCGGCCAATGCCGCCACGCTCGCCCGGTGATCGTACCGCACGTAGGCGCCGCGATCCGGCGGCATTCCGGCCGGCACGCACCATAGCCGCATCAGCCCCATTACGTGATCCGCCCGAAGACCGCCCGCATTGCGCAGCGCCACGGCGAACAAGCTGGCCAGCGGACGGTAGCCGGCCGCCGCCAGCCGCTGCGGATGCCAGGGCGGCTGGGTCCAGTCCTGGCCTTGCTGGTTGAACTCATCCGGCGGCGCGCCCACGCTCAGCCCGGACACCAGGAGATCCTGGTGCGCCCAGGCGTCCGCACCGGACGGGTGCGCTCCCACCGCGAGGTCGTGAATGATTCCGATGTCCATGCCGGCGCCCTGCGCCGCCTGCTGCGCCGTCGCGAGCTGCTCGTCGAGGAGCCACTGCAGCCATGCGTGGAAGGCCGGCTGGGTGCCGAGCCGGCCTGCTGTCCTCGCCTCAGCCGCGGACCTCGGATCGCGCGCCGATGGCGGCCAGCTGCGCCAGCCGGGCCCGTGCAGCTGCGCGAGTGCGCACCAGGTGGCCCAGTCCTCTAGCGCACTGCCCTCGCGCTGGCAGTACCGCTGGTATGCGGCCAGCCGCCGGCCGGTCAGCGGTACCTGGCTGATGATCTCCAGGGCGGCCCGTTTGGCGGTCCATACTGCATCCCTGTCGATGAGGTCGCTGCTGGCGTTGCGCGCGCGCAACGGAGCCGCCAGCTGCTCGATCCGTCCCCGGTCGCGCGCGGACAGCTGGCCGTACTCGGCGATGTCCTCGATCCGCAGGTAGAGCGGACTGACGAACCTCCTGGACATCGGCAGGTACGGAGACGGGCTGATGGGGGGCAGCGGCTCGGCCGCGTGCAACGGGTTGACCAGCACGAATTCTGCCCCGAGGTCACGTGCGCTCCAGGACGCCAGATCCGCGAGATCCCGCAAGTCACCGTGACCCCAGGAGGCGCGCGACCGGAGCGAGTAGAGCTGGACCGTGAAACCCCAGCATTGGCCGGGGGGGACACGCGGGATATCGGTGCTGAGGCGGTCAGCAAGAGCGGGGATGTCGCCGGCAGCGACGGCCTGGCCGGTCACCTGCTCCGGCACTGCCGGGTGATCTTGGCCGGGAGCCTCCGGGACCTCATCGAGCGCGGCGAGGATCGCAGTAAGCGTCTCCGCACTCACCTCGACGGTCTCTCCGCGCCAGTTTCGGTACACCGGTGCGATCCCGGCTGCTTCCGCCAGGCGTGTCAGGTCGGGATCGATCATGCCCCATGATTGCCCGCTCCGCCCCCGGATATACAGCCAACTCGCACACACCACTGCCGGATCCCGCCGGGCGGGCCAGCGACTGATCGCCGCCCGCCGCCCGGGCGGGAATCGCCGGGGCGCACATCCGTGCTCCCCCGGCTGCCCGGTATCCCGGATCACCTGCGGTTCGCGTCAGGCGGGTTAGCGCCGGCGCTGCGCAGAGCTGGGCGCGCCGCCTGCCGCGGCCGCGGCAGGCGGCTGATCTGCCTCGAGCTGCAACCGGGGCACGACGGCCTCCAGCCAGCGCGGCAGCCACCAGGCGCGCGCGCCGAGCAGCGCCATCACCGACGGCACCAGGATCATCCGGACGATGGACGCATCGATAAGAACCGCCACGGCCATCCCGATGGCCAGCATCTTCACGGTCGGGTCCGGGTCGAGCACGAAGCTGGAGAACACCACGACCATGATCGCCGCCGCAGTCGTGATGACCCGGGCCGTCGCGCCGATGCCGATCGCCACGCTGCGCTGCGGGCTACGGGTCGAGAGCCAGTTCTCGTGCACCCGGGTGAGCAGGAAGACCTC
>CZKT01000248.1_pt1 | contig 12686 bp, 13 predicted proteins | sample 1122361 | NCBI WGS metagenome assembly CZKT01 (sample SAMEA3539301, study PRJEB10725) | soil metagenome | biome: tundra; feature: field; material: soil | place: USA | collected 2010-05 | depth 0.15 m | reverse complement strand
GCCTGGTCAGCCTGGGCTGGCCGGATTGGCTGCGGTGGTCCGGCGGGCCCTGCGGCGCGCCTGCCAGGCCACCACGCCGGTGGCGGCGGCCGCGATGACTATCGCCGTCACGTGGCCGACCGCGCTGACCTGCAACTGGCTAAGACCGCCGAAGATGTCACCCACCACGATCAGGAGCAGGAGAGCGACAGCAGCGCCGACGCGAGCCAGCCAGCTGCCGAGCAGCAGCGCGACGACGATGGCGGCCACCACCACGTAGGACGGGCCGATGTCGGTGAGATACCTGTCCACGGCGGGCAGCTGTCCATGCGCCACGCGGTAGGCGACGATGGCCTCGCTGACCAGGGTTCCGATCACCTGCCCGGCGGCGCACACCACTGCGGTCCGCCAGTTACCGAGCGCCCGGTTAGCGCCGAACATACTCAGCGCGATCAGCAACGGCCAGGCACTGGCCGACTCTTGCGGGATGAACGCCGAGGTCAGCAACGAGCTGACTGGATGATGCCGCAGGTTGTAGACGCTCGTGCTCGCCCAGCTGACCAGGGCTGCCTGGTCGTGAGCCGGCAGTAGCGCGTAGACCAGCTCGGTCAGGACGAAAATGCCGAGGAAAATCCAGGCAACGGCGTAGTCGGCGAAACTTGCCCGCAGTGCCAGTCGGCGCATGAGGCAAGAGTAAGGATTGCTGGCTCCGGTCAGCTGAGCGGCTCCTTGGGGGTGGTTCCCTGGCTGGGCGGCTTCCTGGCTGGGCGGCTCAGAGCTGCTGGAAGTAGGGCTTCAGCCAGATCCGTTCGCGCACGTATTCCTTTACCTGCGCGATGTAACGCTGGGCAGGAGCAGTGTGCCACCGGCCGGCGAACCAGCGCCCAACACAGCCCCACACGTCACCGGCGTGGTACTGCTCACCCCGCGGCACGTTTGTTGAGCCAGACCTCGTAGCCGTCGTAGCAGGATCGCCAGCTGGCGTAGGCGGTGTCGGCGTTCATCGCGGTGGAGTCGCCGATCCCTGGCCAGCTGGCTTTCTCGAACGGGTACCTGTTCTGCAGGATGCCGTAGCTCTGCGGGCACTCGCCCGGCCTGCCGTCCTTGCCGAGGCCGTGACCTGGCGGGCAGGCGGCCCGGTTCGTGCCCCAGTCGCCCAGCGTGTCCTGCTGCCACCAGCTCTCCACGGCGGCTTGGGCGAAGACGATGTTCTGGTTGATGCCCCACTTGCAGGCAGCCCAGCGCAGTATCTCGCTGGTCGGGCCGGTGAAGTCGCCGTCGATGCGCGGCGCGAGCAGCTGACCGGCGAGCGGGCTGTCGGCCGCGGGAAAGAAACCGGCGCCGACCTGCTGGCCGGTGGTCTTGTTGTAGCTCCGATTCGCGCCCTTGTTCTCTTTCCGCGGCCTGGCAAGGACCCACTGTGCGCACTGCGCACCGGACGGTAGCTTCGCCCCGGGCGGGAGGGTGCGGAAATACGACGGCGCCTTGGGGGCAGGGGACTGGCTGGGCGCAGGGGCCGCCGAGTGGTCGGGCGACGCTGATCGGCTGGCTGAGGACTTGGCCGGATGGGCGGCGCTGGGCTTTTACGGCGCCGATTGCAAGAAGATGACGCTGCCGCAGCTGGTCCGCGTCGTCCGTGCCTCGCTGCACGACCACGGCACCAAGGTGCTGATCCTCGATGACATCACCCGCTTGAAGATGCACCGCGAAGCGGACCAGGACGCGCTCGACCTGCCACGGAGCCTGATGAGCATGCACACCACCCTGGTGCTGATCGGCGTCGGGATCCCCGGCTCCGGGCTGCTGCGAGAAGGCCGCCGCGATCCGCGCACAGGCCAATGGGCCCTCCCGCCGGCCAGGCGCGCCAGGAGCTGCAACGACGAGGCCGCCACTCAGACTGAACGCCGCTTCGACCTGATCAATCTCGGCCCGTTCCGCTACGACACCCCGGCTGGCATCGCCGCGTGGGTCACCCACCTGACCGGCATCGAACAGCACCTGCGGCTATTTCGCGCCGCGCCCGGCATGCTGACCGGGAACACCATGCCGGAATACCTCTTCCGCCGCACCAACGGCATCGTCGGCCTGCTCGAACGTCTCGTCGAGGACGGCTGCGCCCTGGCCATCTCCGACGGCACCGAACGCCTCACCACCGGCGTGCTGGACCAGGTCGACATCAACCTGGGCAACGTCCCGGGACGCGATCCCTGCGCCGGGGAGATCCCCCAGGCCCCGGCCCGGCCCACCGCCGCCGCCGGCGCGCAAGCTAGCCCGCGCGGCAAGCGACCCCGTAACACCGTCTTCGATGACCACGGCCAGCCCGGCGCAGCCGCCGAATGACCATCGCGCCGCTTCCCCGCAGCCTGGACCCGCTGCCAGCGGAATCGCTACCGGGATACGTACTGCGCCTGGCCCACCGGCTGGAGCAGGCACCAGCCCGTATCGCGGACCTGACAGGCCTGATGCCAGCCAGCCGCCAGGGCAGGCTGATACCGCTGCGCTGCCTGCTGCGGCTGGAACCCCTGACCATGAAGAACTTCACCGCGGCGACCCGGCTCAGCGAGCAGGAGGCCAGGGCACTGTGCCTGAGTAGCCTGGGACACCGCTACCCGCCGCTCGACCTCGCCGGAAACAGGGCACAACTCAATTCCGGCGGCATCATCGGGCGCGGGAGCTGGGTGTTCACCCGGTCCACCCGCTACTGCCCCGCATGCTTGGCAGGAAACGGCGCCGCCATCCAGCAGCTGCACGGCGGAGCGTGGCAGAAGCTATGGCACCTGCCGGTCGTATTCGCATGCACCACCCACCGGCGGCTCCTCACCGTCCGCTGCCCCCAGTGCCAGGGCCTGGTCCACGCTGGTGCCGGCATTATCGACCGGCCCGCCGAGCTGCTCCACCCGGCACAATGCCGCAACACCACCACAGCCGGGGAGGCTGGGCCGCACCCGGCGGCATGCGGGGCACGGCTGGATGCCGCAGAACCTGACCCGGGCAGTCCCGGCACCCCGGATCTAAGACCGCTGCTCGCACTCCAAGAGCACCTCCTGGACCTGCTCCAGCCCGGCGGACCGCCTGCCACCACAAGCATCGGGCAAGAAATCACAGTCTCCCGCTATTTCACCGACCTGCGCCTCGTCGCGGCACTGATCCGCGGCACCTGGCCGCAAGGCCGGCACTGGGCTGGATGCCCGGCGGCCGCGGACGCCCTGGGCCGGCACGTCACCAGGCAGCGCGAGCACGCCGACCGGGGCCGCCGGGAAGGCCTGCGGCGCGTGCACGACCAGTCCATCCACGGAACCCCCGCCGCTGGGCTCCCTGGCCTGCGCGGGCCTGCTCACCGCCGCCAGCGGCATCCTCGCTCTCGGTGACTCCCGCTCGGCCGCGCAAGCCCTCCGTCCCCTGATCACCAGCGCCTTCCCCAGGATCTCCTGGCAGCGGTGCTTCCGTGTGGCACAAGACACCTGCTCGCCAGGACTGCAGGCGCTGATCGCGCTCCAGATGCGCAGCCTGCGCCCGCCAGACCGGCGAGGAGCCAACGTCATCGCCGGTCCCGGCAATCCCGCCGCCAAGCTGAAATGGCTCAGCGACCTGGCAGGTGACTGCCGGTTCGATCACCGCCACATCCCCCAGCGCATCCCCGTCGCCTGGTATGAGCGGCACTTCGCCGGTCCCGGCGACGTCAGCCCCCGGGCCCTGCGCCGCGCCGTGGCGATCTACCTGATCCAGCTGTCCTGCGCCCTGTCCGTCAAGGACACAAGCGCGCTGCTGGGAATCCCGCACGGCCGGAGCCTGTCGTCAGTGTTCACCATCACCCGCTGGGCCAGCGACCCAGCGAACGCGCGCAGGCTCGCCGCCGGGTTGCAGACGCTGATCAGCGAGCTGAACAACACACCGTGCCTGACCGACTACGGGCACCGGCGCGACACACTCGCGACCTGGTCAATCCCCCCAGCCGACTGGCAGACGCTGTCCGCGGGCATCAGCACGCCGGGCCGGGGCGGCACAGCCCCCGACCAGGGCCACCGCGGACGGCTGGTGGCATCCGTGCTCGCCTGGGCCAAGATCACCGAAGGCGACCACAGTGCTGCGCCGCTGATCTTCGCCCAGGTGAAAGCATCCGGCCGCCCCTGCCAGCTGGCGCTAGACGTGAACCAGGCGTACTACCAGCGCCGCGTCCGTCCGCACCAGGCCCTCGGAAACCTCAGCTACCGTATCGACCCATACGCCGCCCGCCTGGCCGCACTCATCGACAACGGCCAGCCGATCGCGGGCACCACAACCCCCGGCTAGCCACGCCATCCAACCCCAGGCAGGCCGGCTGGCCGATGAAGGCACAGGCGACCTGCGAGCCCAGGAACTCTGTTCCTGTCAAGCCGGCAGCACTACCCGGTCACTGCCGGGCCCGGGCGGGGCGCGGCTAGGTCGTGTCTCAAAGTCAGCTTCCCTACTGCATGGCCAACGGCCTTGCCCGGCTGCCCGGACAGGGTCGGCCCTGAAATCATTTCGCCCGTGCTCGCCTCGTCCGGTACGATCGCGGGATTGTTTTCACTGCTGGGAGCCCATGAGGTTCGCGTGTGGTCTCCCCGGCAGTTCCCAGGCTGAGAGCAGGTTTCGTTAATGGCATGTCGTATCAGTGAGCTCGTGCTCGGTTGCCGCGACCCTGAGGTGCTGGCGCGGTTCTGGTGCGAGGTCCTGGACTTCGTCGTGCTCGAACGCGAGGACGACGGCTCGGTGGAGATCGGGCCGCGCGAAGGGTTCGGCGGTCCGCAGCCGACGATCATCCTCAGTCGCGGGGATGAGCCGGAGAAGGGGAAATCCCGGCTGCACATCGACGTCAACGCCACCGACCGCGATCAGGACGCCGAGCTCGAACGCCTTCTGAAGCTCGGTGCGCGCCCGGCCGACATCGGCCAGACAGGGCAGGAGCAGTGGCATGTCCTGACCGACCCCGAAGGTAATGAGTTCTGCCTGCTCAAGGCCCGCCTCAACCCACTCTGATGCTCATCGGTCACGCCTCGACACCAGGTACCTAGGGTCTGCCTCGAAGTCCGGTGTGACGGGCGTGTCGTGATCGTGAAGTAAGTGAGGTCTCCGGTAGAGGGTTCATCGACCAAGAAAAACCTGAACACCGGAGACCTCGTGGCCACCCTAGCGGTGACGAGGCGGCTTGACCTGACCGATGAGCAGTGGGCGCGGCTGGAACCGCTGTTGCCTGTGCCCACGCGGTCGGGTCGGCCGTCGGCGTGGACGAAACGGCAGCTCATCGACGGGATCAGATGGCGGGTGCGGGTCGGTGCGCCCTGGCGGGACGTCCCAGACTGCTACGGCTCCTGGCGAGCGGTGTATGCGCTGTTCCGGCGGTGGCAGCGCGCCGGGGCTGGGCGCAGATCGTCACCGCCCTGCAAACCCGGGCGGACGCGGCCGGACTGATCACCTGGGACGTCAGCGTGGACTCAACGATCGCCCGGGCGCACCAGCACGCCGCCGGCGCCCGCCGGCACCCCGGCCAGCAGCAAGAGCCGCCCGGTGGCCTCTCGGCAGAACCAGACGACCACGCGCTGGGACGCTCCCGCGGCGGGCTGACCACCAAGATCCACCTGTCTTGTGAACAGGGCCAGAAGGTGCTGTCCCTGGTCGTGACCGCCGGGCAGCGCGGCGACTCGCCCCAGTTCCAGACCGTCCTGGACGGCATCAACGTCCCGCGCATCGGCGCAGGCCGTCCCCGCACACGGCCCGACAAGGTCCGGGCAGACAAGGCCTACAGCTCCCGCGCCAACCGCGCCTACCTGCGCCGACGCGGCATCGCCTGCACCATTCCCGAACCAGCAGACCAACAACAACACCGCAAGAACCGCGGCCGCCGAGGCGGCCGCCCTCCCAGGTTCAGCCCGGACGACTACCGAGCCCGGCACGCCGTCGAATGCGGAATCAACCGACTCAAACGCCACCGCGCCGTCGCCACCAGATACGACAAACTCGCCGTCCGATAGCCGCCACCCATTGCCCCTACAATCCGGTTATTCGAGACCGGGTTAGCCGCACGCCGAGCCCGTCAGCACAGCCAGCAAGGGAGTTTGCGACGATGCCGTCTCACGCACTCCCGCCTGGCCAGCTACCTGGCGCAGTCGGCGAGCTGACTCACGGGACTGCCCCGGGGGACGACCGCCGAACCCCCGGCCCGATTAATTCCGGACGATCGCGTCGTCTGTCCTGATGAACGCCACGGCAGCGGCCCCGCAACGGCCGCAGCCGGGCACGGCCACGTTCCCCTGAGTACAGGTACCCGCACAACCCGAGACCAAGGAGTTCTGATCATGCGGAAGCTGATAGCGACAGTGTTCAACTACTCGCTCGACGGCCTTCTCGCCGACGAGGGCACCGAGTTTTGGAAGTTCTGCTTCGACCTGCCCGAAATCCGTGAGCCCGACGACCCGGCGCACCTCGACTTTCTCCAGAGCGCGTACGCGCACATCATGGGCCGCACTGCCTACGAGGCCATCGCCGGGGCCATGACAACGGCCACCGACCACCCCTTCGCCCCTATCCTGAACGCCGCGCGCAAGGTCGTCTTTTCCCGGACCCTGAAGACGGCCGACTGGGCCAACACCACCATCGCCGCCGGTGACACGGCAGAAGAGATCGACAAGCTCAGGCGAGGCGGCGACGGCCACATCGTCGTCTGGGGCGGCGTCAGCCTCTGGCGGTCGCTCATGCGGCTCGACCTGATCGACGAGCTCCAGCTGTCCTTGTTCCCCTACGTTGCGGGCGAGGGCACCCGGCTGTTCGACGGCGTCCCCAAGTCCTACCAGCTCGACCTGGTCTCCAGCACCGCCTCCAGCAACGGGATCGTCGAGCTGCAGTACCGGCGGCACCGCTAACCCAGCGGCCCGCCAGCCCGCAAGGAGGCTGTGATGGTGCGCAGGACCGGGGCTCGCCAGTAGCGCGCCTCGGTCCTGATCTCTATGCTGACCATCCCCACGTGCGACGAGACGCCCTTGCGATTGGTGAACCAGGCACTGCCCCCGTCCATCGCGGGGCAGGCGACCAGCGTCCTGCCTCCCCCGAGATCCTGCATGCGGCCTACCTTGTGCGCTGGTAACCCCCAGCTCGCCGCCGACCCCGCCACGCTCGCCCCGTCGTTCCTGGCCTACATCGGCCACCCCGCCTACGGCCTGGACGCCCTCCGCGCCGACCTCGACCGCTTCACCTTCCTCCTCGGCGGCAACGACGGCGAGTTCCTCCTCGGCGAAGACCCGGCCTTACCCCCGCCCGCCAGACCGCGGTCAAAACTCACGAACAAAAATCACCGATCCAGCCGCCAAGTGCGGTCAGAACTCGCGAACAACCGCGGTCAAAACTCACGAACGAAGCCACGCCACCGTCGTCAGGCCGGCCACACCAGGCTGTCACCGGCCACACCCAGCCGACAGTGGCCAGACTCGGCTGTCAGTCACAGGCCGGTCGTGAAGTGCCCAGCCAGAGGACATTGACACGAGTCGAATTTTTGTTCGATGATGTTTTCATGGGAGTGGAGATTACGCAGGTCATGGCGACGCCTACCGGGCCGCGTGCGGATGGCACAGTGCCGGGCGAGGGCGTTCTGCCGGTGCTGGATGCCCTGCGGGAGCTGCTGCCTGCGGGGGGATTGCAGCGCGGCTCGGTGGTGGCGACCGGTCGCTGGAGCTTGTTGTGCCTGGCACTGGCCGCAGGAGCATCGGCGGCCGGGGCGTGGTGCGCGATAGCCGGGCTGCCGCAACTCGGGGTGCGGGCGGCCGCAGGCGCGGGCCTGGATCCGGGCCGGATGCTGTTGATCCCGGAGCCGGGCCCGAGCTGGCCGCAGGTGGTGGTTTCGCTGCTTGACGGCTGCGAGCTGGTGCTGCTCCGGCCGCCTGACCGGCCATCAGCCCAGGTGCGGCGCAAACTTGAGGCCGTCATCCGCCGTCGCGGCAGTGTCCTGGTGGTGGCGGGGGACTGGGACGGGGCGCAGTCCCGGCTGCTCGTCGCAAACCAGGAATGGACCGGGATCGGGGCTGGCCACGGGCGGCTGCGCGCACGTCGGGTGCAGGTGGTGGCGGACGGACGGGGCTCAGCGGCACGGCCGCGAACGCGGTGGCTGTGGCTGCCTGGTCCGGATGGCTCGGTGGCCGCATCCGTTGCGGCAGCGGGTGGCTCAGCGGACATTTCCTGGGAGTCCGGGGCTGGCCAGGCTGGCGTTGCCTGGAGCGGAGCAAGGGCGGGGCTGGCAGCCGGGGTAGGCGCGGGGTGAGCGCGGGGCTGACGGCTGGGATGGGCGCGGGGTGAGCGCTGGATGCCGGTAGCAAGGGGCGGGCCGCGCCGGGTGCTGGTGGTCTGGTGCCCGGATTGGTCCTTGGAGCATCCGGACGCAGGACCAGGTGCGCGGGCATTCGAGCCGGTAGTGGCTGTGGTGGAGGAGTTTTGCCCGCAGGTGGAGGTGCTGCTGCAGCCCGGCACCTGCGCGCTCAGCGCCCGCGGTCCGGCCCGGTATTTCGGCGGCGAAGAGGCGCTCGCGGGAAAGATCTCCGAAGCCGTGGCCAGCCGCGGGCTCACCTGCCAGGTCGGTGTTGCCGACGGCCTGTTCGCCGCGCAACTTGCCGCTCAGGTCAAGCCGTCGGGACTGGTGGTGGCGCCGGGCCGGACCCCGGCGTTCCTTGCCCCGCACCCAGTCAGCGCGCTGGGCAGTCCCGAACTGGCGGACCTGCTGCCCAGGCTGGGCATCTGGACGCTGGGGGAGTTCGCCGCCCTGCTGCCCGCCGAGGCGGGCAGCAGGTTCGGAGCACAAGGAGCACTCGCGCACCGGCTGGCGCGAGGCGCAGACCCACGGCCACTGGCGCTCCGCCCGCCATCAGCCGACCTGTCCGTTCAGCTTGAGTTTGACCCGCCGGCTGAGCAGGCCGAGCCCGTGATATTCGCCGCCAAGACACTCGCTGAGCAGATGCACGCCGGTCTTGCCGCCAGAGGCCTTGCCTGCGTACGGGTGCAGGTGCAAGCGGTCTGCGCGGACGGGCGGGAGATCAGTCGGCTGTGGCGGCATGACGGACTCCTCTCCGCACTGGCGGTGGCCGAGCGCGTCCGCTGGCAGCTGGCCGGGTGGCAGGCCGGTCAGGACGCTCAGGGTCAGGATGGCCGGGGTCAGGGCGGCCGGGGTCAGGATGCCCGGGGTCAGGGCACCCCGGCGGAGCACGAGGGCATCCAGGTTGGCGGGATCACGCTGCTGCGGCTGGTCCCTGATCAGCTGGTCAGGGACGAGGGTCGTCAGCTGGGCCTGTGGGGCGACGCCGTTGTCAGCGACCGGGTAGCGCGTGCTGCCATCCGGGTGCAGGCCATGCTCGGGCACGGCGCGGTGACCCGCCCGATGCTGTCCGGCGGCCGCGGCCCGGCCGAGCAGGTGACACTGGTGCCGTTCGGAGATGCCAAAGAGCCCCGGCTCCCAGCGGATCGGCCCTGGCCAGGACGGATCCCCGCGCCAGCACCTGCCACGGTTTACCCGGTTCCGCTGCCGGCCGTCATCACCGATGCACGCGGCACGATGGTGACGGTCACCGGGCGTGCTCTGGTTTCCGCACCCCCTGCCTGGCTGTCGGCAGACGGCGGACCGTTCCTCGCGGTCACCTCATGGGCAGGGCCCTGGCCAGTCACCGAACGATGGTGGGACCTGGCCAGGGCGCACAGGTGCGCCCGATTCCAGCTGGTCACCGGTGATGGAAATGCCTGGCTGGCCGTCCTTCAAGAGGGCCGCTGGCTGATCGAGGCCAGCTACGACTAACGGGCTGGCTCGCTAGGACGCTGACCGCCAGGGACCGCAGGCGGCGGATCGTAGACACGGCCCAAGAATGATGACGGATGGGGGCGAGCCGGAGGTCAGGCCGGCTGGACGAGGTCCCAGCGATTTCCGTACAGGTCTTCGAATACCGCGACCGTGCCGTAGGGCTCGTGGCGCGGCGGCTCGGCGAACCGGGCGCCTGCGGCACGCATCCTCTTGTAGTCGCCCTCGAAGTTCGCCGTGCTGAGGAACAGGCAGACGCGCCCGCCGGTTTGTGCGCCGATGCGCTCATGCTGAGCGGCAGTCGCGGCCCGGGCTAGCAGTAAGCCGGTCTCACGGGCCCCCGGCGGCGCCCATGATTCAGGAGACCGCGCCACAGCCGGCGAGCGGCACGTTCCGCGCCCCGATGCCGTAGAGCGCGCACGACATCGATGCTGGCGGGTCAGGGTTGCGTCCTAGGGCTGTTCACCGCGCCCGCCGCTTGTGCTGCTCGTGAAGACGAGATTCCCTCGGCTTCCGTCCGGCAGCGTGGCTCCGGCATATGCGTCAGCGAGCGCATTGCCCAACGCGGTGCAGGCACGGACCGTGCTCGCCTGCAGATTGGCAAGGACGATGCCGGAGCCGGTGCCAGGTGTCGTGGCGCGGCCGAGGTCGCCGAGCGAGCCTTCGCCGCTAGCGTCGGTCACCATCACATCGCCGCACCACAGCGGCGCCGTAGTCAGCCTGGCCAGCTCCTCGTGAGCCCACCATCGCTCGCCGGGCTGGTCGTAGCCGTACCAGTACACGAGCCGGGTGCCGCGGTCGGCGATGCAGGCGGCGAGTTCCAGCGCCGAGCGGCCTCCCGGGGCGGAGGCGTACGGATCGAACGGGTCGATGTGCACCAGTGCCAGGGCCGCCTTGCCGGGACCAGCGTCGTCCAGCCATGCCGCTACGGCCGTCATGCCATCGGCCTGGGCGACCATGCATCTGCGCAGGCCGAGTTCGAGTGCCCGGCGGCGAAGGTCCGTGACGCTCGCCGGATCGAGATCGCACAGCAAGTAGGAGCTGCGGTCACCGAGCACGTCCATTGCCAGCAGCGCAGAGCCCGGATAGACCCCGTGACCATCCCTGGCGTAGGAGGCGGCGATCGCCCGGTACCTCGAATGCGCCAGCGCCTCGTAGCGCCCAGCCGCCTCTAGGAACCGCAGAACTCCGAACTGACGCTCCCCGTCGTGCACGAGTGCGTAGGCGCCGGAGCCCGCGTGTGTCTCCGCGTACCGGCCTGGAGGTTCTCGCTCCAGCACCTCGGCAAGGACGGCATGCTTCCAGACGTCGGCAAGCTTGCCAAAATGCTGGTTAGCCACGATGCCCATATTTCTCCTGGCTAGCTCAGTGGCAAACTGAAATACGGGCTCGCCGATCAGTGCCATCGCTGCTGTCCGCATGCTCGGCGACCTGCCCGGCCACCGGCGCCAGCAATGTGGGCGCCGACGTGGCCTGCTCACCGAGCTCCTGCTCCGCAGGGGCCCCACGAGCGCGCCCGCGTCATTCGCCGCGGCGGCCAGCTGCTCTGGCTCCCCCACCCCGGTGCCCCAGACGACGCCTGGCCCAAACACCGCAGACCACTCCGCCGTGCCAGGGTCTTTGACTTTGGCCTGGATGCTGCCTGGCAGAGCTTGGTTAACGAATACAGTTTCGTCTGCACACGATTTTGTCAGTGCCGGTCGTTACTATGGTCGAAGACCATAGACAGCACGCGCGAGACAGCACGCCACACTCGCACCAAGGGAGGTGACCGGTGCCCGACGACAGGCCAGCCCCCGAAGGAGGCCCGCTGCCCGGCGATGACACCCGCGGCCCGGGCGCCCCGCAGGGCCTGTCCTGGTCGTGGGAACTGGACTTCGGCGCGCTGCTGTCGGCGTTGAACAGTCCCGCTCCGTGGAACCGCGCCGCCCCAGCCAGCGCCGCCCCAGCCAGCGCCGCGGCGGGGGGTGCCGCAGCGGGGGGTGACCTGTTGGACGGTGCGGAGGGCGCGGCGGCAGACCTGGACGCGATCCTGGACGCGATGCAGGCCGCGGAATCACGGGAATTGCCGGCCGGGGAGGTAGCCGGGCGGATCGCCGAGTGCCTGCCGGCCGGCCCGGATCTGGCGGGGTGGCTGGCGACCGTCACTGCTGGCGGGCTCGAGGATGGCGCGCTGGCCGGGGTGGCGGCGTCCTGGCGGCGGCTGGCGTCCTGGGCTCAGGCCGGCGAGCTGGCCGCGGTCGCCCAGATCGCGTCGCGGTCCGCTGCCCGTGACGACAAGATCGGCGTGGATCCGGACGGGCGCCCGGCCCGGATCCCGGCTGAGGCGGCGGCGCAGCTGTCCCTGGCGCTGGTGATGTCGCAGTGCAACGCATCATGGTGGATGGACCTGGGCGTCACCCTGGCGTGGCGGCTGGCCGCGACGGGGGAAGCGCTGGCCGCCGGGACGATTGACCTGCCCCGGGCGCGGCTGATCGCCGAGGCAACCGGCCTGCTCGATGACGACGCCGCCCGGGCGGTCCAGGACCGGATCTTGCCCGGCGCGGGCGAGCTGACCAGCGCCGGGCTGCGCGCCGCGCTGCGCCGCGCGGTGATCGCCGCCGATCCCGGCGGCGCGGAACGGCGGCGGAACGAAGCCGAGACCCGGGCGAAGGTCACCTTGTATTCCGACGAGGAAGGCACCGCGACCCTGGCCGGGTACAGCCTGCCCGGGATCCGCGCCGCTGCGGCCATGGCCCGGATCAATGCCCTGGCCCGCGCCTGGAAGGCCTCCGGTGCCGGCGGCGGGATCGACCTGCTCCGCGCCCAGGTCTTCATCGGCCTGCTGTCCGGCACCCTGCCGCTGATTCCCCCCGCCCAGGACGCGCCCCCCGACGACCCGCCCCCCGACGACCCGCCTCCGGACGGGCCGCCCGGCCGGCAC
>CZKT01000018.1_pt1 | contig 12783 bp, 16 predicted proteins | sample 1122361 | NCBI WGS metagenome assembly CZKT01 (sample SAMEA3539301, study PRJEB10725) | soil metagenome | biome: tundra; feature: field; material: soil | place: USA | collected 2010-05 | depth 0.15 m | reverse complement strand
GGCGCGGCGGACTCGTGGTATCTCGTCTGAACCCGGTCCGGTTCGATGGCGGCGACATTCCATCCATTGCTGGGGATGAACGCCGCTCTCAGCTCGTCCTGACTGATGGGGTGCGGGCCAGTATCGGGACCATCGTCACTGAAGCACAACACATACAGGGTTCCATCGTGCTCGGTCACCGACGCTAGACTCGCCACGTATCGTGGTCGCTCGCCGCCGTCGAAGGTGTGGAACAGTCCGCAGTCCAGCACCGTCTCAAACCTGCGCCCCAAACGCGCCAGCTGGAATGCGTCAGCCGCAGCGAACTCAACCTCGATCCCACGGTCGTCGGCCTTCGCCCGGGCGATCGCCAGTGCCGTCTTAGCCACGTCAACGCCCAGAACCGACAATCCCAGCGAGGCGACGTGCAGAGCGTTCTCGCCGGTCCCGCAGCCCGCATCGAGCACCGCTCCGGCGAATCCGCCTTCGGATGCCAAACGCACTATTGCTGGCTGCGGCTGGCCAATATCCCAAGGCGCAGGGCCGTTGTGGTACGACGCATCCCAGGGCAGTCCCGTCAGCCGTTCGTGACTGGTTGGGTGCCGACCACTGAACGGATCGTCAGCGAGGGTTCCTGATTGCTCCGGCAACTTCGTCCCCTTCCTGCAACTGATCTTGCCACTGATCATCACCGTCCCGCCCGGCCATCCGGTCTGCCGCTGGGACTGCCTGGTCACCGGCTGCGAGCGTCCGAAGATGGGTCACGGCGACCTGTGCTCGGCTCACCTGGAGCTGTGGCGCGAGGCCAGGCAGAACGGCGAGATGAAGGCCGGCTTCCTGCGCCGCCCGACCGGCCGGGCTGGCCGCCTGGACCTGCGAGCGGCGGTGCCGCATCTGCCCGCAGCGCCCCGCGCGCAACGTCGCCTTGGTCTTGTGCGACAAGCACCGGTTCCGCTGGTTCCGGCACCGTGAACACCACGGCGGCAACGCAGGTTCCGCATCCTGGGATCGGCGTTGCTCGGGGCGTTCATATGGCTGGATGACCCTGAACTCCTTCAGCGGATCGCGGACTTCCCCTACCCGTGCCTCGTGGTCACGAAGCAGCCGCGTGACCCTTGGGTTGCTGCGTCACTCGGAGGACTTCGACCCGGACGCCAACATTCTAGAACCCGACCTCGTCGAACCCGACTACGACGACCAAGCGTTCGCCGAAGCCGCCGCTTTCATGCCGGACCTGGACGACTACGAGGACGAGCCGCATTGAGCCAGTGCCCAATCCACCAGAGACCAGACTCATCGAGGGGACTCTGCGCGCCCGTCCTCAGGGGGATGAGGGGCGTTCTTTGCCGCTCCGGCTGTTGGGCAGCGGAGGGCGTTGTTTCGTCGAGGAGTTGGTCGCCGAGCGGTCCGGTAGTAGAGCACGGTCGCGCCTGAGCGGCGGCGTTCAACCAGGCAGGCGTCGAGCAGGATGCGCAGGTGGGTGCCGACGGTGCCGAGTGCGAGGCCGGTGAGCGCGACCAGGTGCGTTGTGCTGGCGGGCTGGTCCAGGCGGCGCAGGATGCCGGCCCGGGTCGGGCCGAGCAGCAGTTGCAGGGCGGCCGGGGCGGCATAGGCGCCGGGTTCGGCGAGCTGGCCACCGTCGTCTTCCCGACCCCGCCCTTTCCCGTGAAGAACACGAAAGGCGTCCGCCACCAGCCCCAATCCAGCGCCGGCAGCCCAGACTCTGCCATCAAGCCGCTCCAGACGCCGGTAGGCCACTTACCAATTCCGGCAACGACACCCTAACCCGCCAGCCGCGACCATCGAACTCGCCGCTCAAGGAACTCACCGGCACGAGGCCGTCGGCGCACAAGTGAGGGTTACCCCCGGTCTCCTGCACGCGGCGCGGTCAGCTCAGGAGGCGAGTTCCGTTCGGGCCGGTTACCTGCTGGAGCATTGTGTGTGCGAGCTGCTGGATTCTGGGCGTCAGGGGCACGTAGCTGGCGGCGGCGGCGTAGGCCTGGCCCTGCCGGGTGAGCCAGTCCAGGAGGCGGACCAGTGCCTGCCCGGTGGCCTGGCTGGCCTGGCGGGCGTAGATAAGCGCCCAGCTGTATCCGCAGATGGGGTAGCTGTCCGCGCCTGGCTCGTTGACGATCGAGAAGTCGGTCGGGGAGATGCCGGGTTTCTGGGCGGCGTCGGCGGTGATCGACGCGTTCGTCGGGGTGGTGTACTGCCCGGCCTGGTTGCGGATAGCGGCGTAGGCGAGGACCGGGCCTTTGGAATAGGACCGTTCGATGTAGCCGATAGAGAACGGGATGCGGGAGACGGCCGATGCCACGCCGGGGTTCCCCTCGGCCCCGACGCCGACCGGCCAGTGCAGGGATTTGCCTGTTCCCACCCGGGACGCCCAGGCCGGGTCGACGCTGGAGAGGTAGTTGCTGAAGATGTAGGTGGTGCCGCTGCCGTCGGAGCGGTGCACGACGGTGACCGGCGCGCTGGGGATGTCGGCGCCCGGGTTGAGCGCCACGATGGCCGGGTCACGCCAGCTGGAGATCTGCCCGAGGAAGATCCGTGCGATGACCGGGCCGGTGAGGTGCAGTCTGGGCAGGCCGAGGAGGAGGTTGTAGACGTCGACCTCGGCGCCGAGGTCGACGGGCACCTGCACGGACGGGCCGCCGCGTGCGGCTGCCTGCTCAGCGGCCGTCATGGGCACGTCCGATGCGCCGAAGTCGGCCTGTTGCGCACTGAAGGCTGCGATGCCCGCACTGCTGCCCACGGCGGAGTAGCTGATCGTCACTGCCGGGTGTCCCTGGTGGTACCTGGCGAACGCCAGGTCGAAGAACGGCGCGTCAAACGTTGACCCCGACCCCGTGAGCGTCGGCGCGGAGCCGCCGGTTCCAGCACTGGCCGGTGCCAGTGACGAGGCGCTCGTGCTGCTCGCGGTTGAGGCCGAGCACGCGCCCAGGGCGAGAGTGATGATCACGGCGGCGCCCGCGCTGATGGTCCTGTTCCGTACACGGGGAAGCTTGGGGTCTTGGCTTCCGTGGTGGCCTGACATGGCTGTCCTCTGATCAGGGTGGGCCGGGTTAGTGCTGGCTGGCTTGCCGGAGCCAGGCCTGGGCGCCCATCTGGACCGCTTCCCAGGGGCTGCCCAGCGGCGGGGTGTACGACAGGTCGAGGTCGCTGACGGCGTCGACGGTCATGCCGTGGAAGATCGCGGTGGCGGCGATGTCGATCCGCTTGGCGATCTCGGCGTGCCGGTGCCCGAAAAGCTGCACCCCGAGGAGCCGCCCGGTGGCGCGGTCACCGGTGAACCGCATCGTGATGCGGTGGCTGCCCGGGTAATAGGCCTTGTGGTCGTCGGCCTCGGACTGAACGGTCACCGGGGCCAGCCCGGCTGCGGTAGCTTCATGGTCGCGCAGCCCGGTCCGCGCGGCGGCCTGGTCGAAGATCTTCACGACCTGGGTGCCGAGGCTACCGGCGAACTCCCGGCTGCCGCCGAGAGCATTCTCGCCGGCGACCCTGCCCTGTTTGTGCGCGGTGGTGCCCAGCGGCAGGTAGGTCTCGCCGAGAAGCCGGTGGTGAGTGACCACGCAGTCCCCGGCAGCGAACACATCCGGCAGGCTGGTCCGCATGCCGCGGTTCACGGTGATCGCGCCCCTGGCGCCGCGCGCCGCCCCAGCCTCGGCAGCCAGGGCGGTGTCGGGTCGCACGCCGACAACAACCAGGACCATGTCGGCCGGGCGCGTCACGCCCGTGCCATCGGCCGCGGTGGCCTCGACGTGCAGCCGTCCCGCCTCATCTCTATTGGCGCGGCTGATCTGCCGGACGGTGGTGCCGGTCAGGACCTCAACGCCATGTTCGGCGAGCTGGGCGTGGACAAGCTGGCCGAGCGCGGGGTCGACGGTGGGCAGGACCTCGGGCAGCTGCTCCATCTGGATGACCGACAGCCCGCGGGTGGCCAGCGCATCAGCCATCTCCAGGCCGATATAGCCGGCGCCGACGATGACCGCGGTGGCCGGCGCGGCGTGCTCCAGGGTCCGCATGACGGCGAAGGTGTCGCCCATCGAGTGCAGCAGGTGCACGCCGTCCTCGGCGCCCAGGGCGTCCGGGCCGGCCAGGCCGGCGATCGGCGGGCGGACCGGTACCGCCCCGGTGCCGACGACCAGCTTGTCGTAGCCGATCAGTTCCTCCGTGCCGTCCGGGGATGTCACCAGCAGCTTGCGGCCTGGGACGTCGATCCGGCGTGCGGTGGTGTCCAGCCGCAGCCTCATCCCGGTGGCTTCCAGATCGGCGACCGTGCGGTGGGCCAGGTTGCGCCAGTGGGTCACCTCCCCGGAGACGTAGTAGGGGATGCCGCAGATCGAGAAGTTCGGGTAGGCATCCGCGACAACCACGCTGACCTCGGCACAGGGGTCCAGTTCGCGGGCCCGGAGCGCGGCACTGATGCCCGCGTCGCTGCCGCCGATCGCAAGGAGGTGCATGGGGTTTCCCGTCGGCTTGGTCTGTTACTGAGGTCGGCGATATTCGGTGGCCCGGCTCGGGAACCGGTGGCTTCCGCCGGCGGCTGCCTGGCTGGCCGGGCCGGGCCGGGCCGGGCTGGTCTGGGTGTCTGCATCCGGCCAGTCCCGGTGGTGGGGGACGATGATGTCGGCTGCCTCTGCGGGGGTGACGCCGGGATACAGCGCCCTGATCACCGCGATGGCCAGCGCGCCGCCAATGATTTCGGCGGCGATGAAGCTCGGTACCGATGACGGGGCGATGCCGGCAAAGGTGTCGGAGAACATCCGGCCGACGACGATCGCCGGGTTAGCGAAGCTGGTCGAAGACGTGAAGAAGTACGCCGCCCCGATATACGCCCCGACAGCTGCCGGGGCGGCCCGGCTGCGGCCCGACCGGGCCAGCGCGAAGATCACCAGAATGAGGCCGACAGTGGCGACGATCTCGGACAGGAAATGCGCCGGCGTGGCCCGGTGCTTGGCGGAGATGGTGACCGCCGCCTGGGCGAACATCAGGTTCGCCACCACGGCACCGCCGATGCAGCCGGCCACCTGCGCCGGGAGGTAGGCGGCGGCGTCACGCCAGCGCAGCCCGCCGAAAGCCGCGTCCGCGAACGACACGACCGGGTTGAAATGGCCGCCGGAGACCGGCCCGAACATCAAGATGATGGCGAACAGCCCGGCCGCGGTGGCCGCCGCGTTCTCCAGCAACTCCATGCCCACCGCGCCCGGGGACAGGTTCTGCGCCGCGATGCCCGAGCCGATCACCACGGCCGCCAGGAACGCGCTGCCCAGCAACTCAGCAAGCAGCCGCCGCCACAGTGCCGCGTCGTTCACCGCCGGGCACCGCCCGCCGTCTCGCTGGTGCGGGCCGTCCGGTTCAGCGCAGGTGCCACGTAAGCCTCATCCGTCATCGGCTGCTTTCCATTGATAAACGTCTATGCAACGGGGCCAGCTTGCCAGGCTGGATAGATGGCCGTCAAGATAGAACCATGTCGATGCAGGCTGACCGGAGCACACTGGAGTTCATCCCCGCTGCCGAGCTGCGGGCCGTTGTCGAGGCCTGCTCCACGCCCCTGGTGCGTGAGCCGATCAGCGAGACCGCGGCCGCCGGGCTCGCGCAGGTCTTCAAGGCCCTGGCCGACCCGGTCCGGCTCCGGCTGCTTTCCCTGATCGGCGCGCATCAAGGCGGCGAGGTATGCGTCTGCGAGCTGACCACCGCGTTCAAGCTGACGCAGCCCACCATCAGCCATCACCTGAAGGTCTTGCGGGAAGCAGGGATCATCGACGGCGAGCGCCGCGGCACCTGGGTCTACCACTGGATTGTCCCGGCCGCCCTGGAGCGCATGGCCGCCCTCCTGTCAGCCCCCGCCGGGGCACCGGGGCGCTGACGAATGCTGCTGCGATCGCCCCGGCCGGGAGGTCCTGCCTCGCTGATGCAGTGGGCGGCGCACCGCCAGCGCAGGTTACCGCGTGCTCGCGATCAGAAGCAGGACGGCGGAGCCCGTCAGCAGGAATGGGCAGATCTTGAACCAGACGACCGGGGTGCGGGCACCGGTGAGCGCGGTCAGCGCCGCCAGGGCGACCAGCAGCCCGGCCGCGGTCCGGTATATCCAGGCGCGGGCACCGTAATCCGGGCCGCCGGCCGCGGTCGCGATGATCACCACAGCGGCGATGCCCCACATGGTGAACGCTTCGGCTAGCCACGCCTGCAGGATGATGCGCCGGTTGTCAGCGGTGACCGGCTCAAAGCCGGCGAGAACCTGGCGAGTGGGGCGGCGTGCGCCACGCCCCACGCGGCGATCACAGCCGCAGCAGCGTAGGCGAGGATGGCAGCCATATCCCCGATGATCACCGCGATCACGGCCCCCGGCCAGGGCCTAACGTCACCGCGCCGGCGTGGCCGGACGCCTGCCGCCATTCAGCAGCAGCGAGCTCCGGAAGCGGCCGGTTCCCCGGTCTGGCCGTCCTCGCCGCCGCAGCATTCCGCGCCCGCGTCGTCCTCGTCGTAGAAGGTCTGGCTGTCGTCCAGGACGGTGTAAACCTCCCAGGACTCGCCGTCGGGCGCGCCCTGGACCCAGAACTTGTCCTGCCGGGCGTAGCAGCAGGTGGTGTCACGCTCATCGACGGACGCGAGCCCGGACCCGGCGAGCCGGGCCTGCTCCGCATCGACGGTGTCGATGTCGCTGACCTCGATGCCGAGGTGGTTGAGGCTGCCGCCCTGGCCGGGGTTCTCTAGCAGGACAAGCTTCAGCGGCGGTTCGGCGATCGCGAAGTTGGCGTAACCGGCCCGGACCTTCGCCGGCTCAGTGCCGAACAGCTTGCTGTAGAAGGCGACGGCGGTGTCGATGTCATTGACGTTGAGGGCGAGCTGCACGCGGCGGGACATGAGAGCCTCCTGAAACTGGGACTTCGATAGCTGTCTATATCTAGCTCTAGTGCCGAGCTTGCCATAGCACATCGGACTCTGTCAATATAGACGTATGTCGAAGTCCCTGATCGCGCTGAGCCAGGCCGACCCGGCGGCGTGCTGCCCGCCGCTGTCCAGCGAGCCGCTGTCCAGCGAGCAGGCCGGGCAGGTCGCGCCGCTGCTGAAGGCTCTGGCCGATCCGGTACGGCTGCGCCTGATGTCCCTGGTGGCCTCGCATCCCGGCGGCGAGGCGTGCGTCTGCGATCTGACCGGCGCGTTCGACCTGTCACAGCCGACCATCAGCCACCACCTCAAGGTGCTGCACGACAGCGGACTGCTCGACCGCGACAAGCGCGGCGTGTGGGTCTACTACCGCGCCAGGACCGGGGCGCTGGCTAGCCTCGCGGCGCTGATCGGCGACCCGCCGCAATAACCGGGCCCGCACGGGTCCCCGCTGGGCCGGGCCATGCCTGGCAAGTGACCGCAACGCCCAGAGCGCCGCTGGCGGCAAGAGATCTTCCGCTTTCACCTTTCATCGGTTATCGTCGATGAACGATGAAAGAGTCTGCTGAGCCTCTCGACCGGGCCACCGCCGCCGAGTGCGCCACCTGGTTCAAGGCGCTCGCTGACCCCACCAGGATCCAGATCGTGTCCGTGCTTGCCCGCCGGGCCGCGCCGATGAACGTGGGCGAGATCGTCGCCGCCGTCGAGGTCGGCCAGTCCACCGTCTCCGCCCATCTCAAGGTGCTGGCCGACGTGCGGTTCGTCCTCGCCGAGCACCGCGGCACCGCCACCTACTACCGGATCAACGACGCGTGCGCGGACTGCTTCCCCACCGCCGCCGACATCGTGATGGGCCGCCCCGTGCCCGTCCTCGCAGAAAAATCATGAGGAGCAGGTCAAGCTGACCGTCCTGCACGACGGCTTCGCACCCGGCAGCAGCGTGCTGGACCTCGTCAGCGGCGGCTGGCCAGCGGTCCTCGCCAACCTCACAACGCTGCTCGAAACCGGCGAGACGCTGCCCGCCAGCCAGCCCGGCCGCCCGAATCACCCGCGATGACAGGCACCACACCTGAATCGGCTGAGGCATAGTGGAAGGATGATCGGGCGCTGGTACGGACTCATCATCGACTGCCCCGACCCAGCTAAGCTCGCGGACTTCTACCAGAAGCTGCTGGGGAAGGTGCGAGTGGAGGAGTCACCTGACTGGGTGACTATCGGCGGCCCGGGCCGCCAGCCGGACATAGCGTTCCAGAAGGTCCGGGAGTTCCGCCCGCCGCGCTGGCCAGATCCAGGTTCTCCGCAGCAGCTGCACATCGACGTCATGGTCGATGACCTGGACATAGCCGAATGGCAGGTCCTGGCCCTCGGCGCCAGGCTGCTCGACGGCTCAGACAAGCCGGTCGGTTACCGCGTCTACGCAGACCCCGCCGGCCACCCGTTCTGCCTTATCACGCCGGAGAGCCTGATTACGCCGGGATCATGATAGCCCGGGCCGCAGTCAGCGGCTCTAGTCTGACGAGCATGCCGACATTCAGCACGCGGCCCGGGCAGCGGGGAACAGGACTGCTGACGGCGCCTTGCTAGCCGATGGTGCGGCTCCGGCCACGGAACTCCGCCACCACGTCCTCGCCCCGGCGGACCGTAACGTCGTAGATGCCGCTGCGACCGTAACTGGCGCGCTCCCTGGCAACGGCGACGAGCACGTCGCCCTGGCGGGCGGGCGCGATAAAGGTGATGTCGGCGCCGGCCGCGACGGTCACCGGGCCTTTGCTGTTGCACGCGCAGGCGAAGGCGGTGTCGGCCAGCAGGAACACGTATCCGCCGTGCGCGATCGCGTGACCGTTGACCATTGCCGGGCTGATGGTCATACGTACGGTCGCCGCGCCGTCACCGGCTTCCACCAGTTCCATGCCGATACTTCTCGAAGCCAGGTCGGCCTCGAACATCGCTGCCGCCGGGCCGCCCGGTGGCTGTGCCGCATCCGGCATCGGGTATTCCTCTTTCTCGGGTCCGCCGATTCCTGTTGTCCGACGATACGGGCCCGCCGGTCCCCCGCTTAGTGAGACATAATTACATGCGTGTAATTCGCTTTCCCGGGCAGGCCCATTCGGACCTCAATGGCCTGACCAGCCGTCCTGGACGCCAGGCCCGGCATCCCCGCTACGGTGTCGATCATGGTTACTTACCGCCAGCCAGGCACCGTGCTGACCGACCTCACCTTTACTGTCCCGCTTGACCACGCCAGCCCCGGCGGCCAGCAGATCGAACTGTTCGGCCGGCAGGTCGTGGCCGCCGGCCACCAGGATGCCGACCGGCCGTGGCTGCTGTTCCTGCAGGGCGGCCCGGGTTTCGGCGCGCCGCGGCCGACCGGGCAGGACAGCTGGCTCAATCGTGCCCTCCGTGACTACCGGGTGCTGCTCCTTGACCAGCGCGGCACGGGCCGGTCCTCCCCCGCTAACAGGCACACGCTCGCGGCGCTCGGCAGCGCCCGGGCCCAGGCGGACTACCTGGCGCACTTCCGCGCCGACGCGATCGTGGCCGACGCCGAGCTGGTCCGGCGCGAGCTGACCGGCGGCGCGCCCTGGAGCGTGCTGGGCCAGAGCTTCGGCGGGTTCTGCACGGTCACGTACCTGTCGCAGGCGCCGGAGGGCGTCCGCGAGGCGTTCTTCACCGGCGGCTTGCCCGGCCTGGAGGTCACCGCTGACGATGTGTACCGGGCGACGTATCCCCTGGTAGCGGCGAAGAACCTGGCCCACTACGAGCGGTACCCGGCCGACGTCGGGCGGGCGAAGCAGGTGGCGAGACGGCTGGCCGGCTCCCCCGCCACCCTGCCGGACGGGACCCGGCTGACCGTTGAGGCGTTCCAGTCGCTCGGCCGCATGCTCGGCTCGAGCACCGGCAGCCACGCGCTGCATTACCTACTGGAGGATCCGTTCGCCGGCCGCGAGCTGGCCGATGACTTCCTGCAGCGGGTACAGTCCCACCTCACGTTCTCGGCTGGGCCGCTTTACGCCCTGTTGCACGAGGCGTGCTACGGCCAGGACGGCGCCACCCGCTGGGCCGCGCAGCGGATCAGGGCCGAGTTCCGCGAGTTCGAGGCCGCCGCCGCTCTCGACGGGAACGATCCGCTGCTATTCACCGGGGAGATGATCTACCCATGGATGTTCGAGAACGATCCTGTACTGGCGCCACTGGCCGAAGCGGCCGAGATACTCGCGCACCGCGACAGGTGGCCGGACCTGTATGACCCAGCCCGGCTCCAGGCCTGCGAGGTGCCCGCCGCGGCAGCGGTCTACTTCAACGACATGTACGTGCCCGCGGACTTCTCGCTGCAGACGGCTCAGACGATCGCCGGGCTGACCCCGTGGGTGACCAGCGAATATGAGCACGACGGGCTGCGGGTCAGCAGCGGCGCGGTGCTCGACCGCCTGATCGCAATGGCCCGCGCCGAGATCTGAATCCACCCGGATACCGCAACAAGAGCGGTCATCGATCAGGGCTGGCGGACATTGAGTGCTGCTGGTCGTCCTCGGTCACGATCATGACCTCGAACCGGCCATTACCGGACAGTCCGCCCGCGAGCCGCGATCGTGCTTGGCTGGCAGGCAACGTAACCTCGGCAGGTGGACTTCAGCCCGGAGCTGCGCGAGGAGGTGATCTCGGGCGACATCACCGTCTCCTTCCGGCTGTGGCGCCGGCCAAGGGTGAAGGCCGGCGGTCGGTACCCCGTCGGCCCTGCGCGCGAGGTCGACTCGCTCGAGCTGATGCCGTTCGCTGCCATCACGCCAGCCGACGTACGCCGTTCCGGCGAGCAGGACCTGGAGTCGCCGCGCCAGCGGGCCGCCCACGCGGGTCCGATCGCCGGCGGCACGCTGCTCTACCGGGTGGAGTTCCACCTGGTCGGTGACGAGACTCACTGATTCACGATGTGAAGTCGGGCGTTGCGGACCGCGCGGACTCGCTGCGTCCCTTGGGCTCCTCCCACTCCTCTTGCCGGCCGAGCGCGGTGAGGTCGAGAAAGTAGTAGGAGCCGCCGGTGGACTCGAGGCCGCGGGCGTACTGGGAGTACGTATGGAACACGCGCCCGTCGGCCTGGAGGAAGCAGCTCCGGCCCGGCATCTCGAAGGGCTGGCCTGACTCGAAGAAGTCAGCCCCAATGGCCGCGAACTCGGCCCTGGTGCGAAAGTTGTACTCGCCGGGCTGGACCGACTCGTCGATCGTGACCCCGAAGTCGAAGTTGAAGTCAGTCCCGAACGAGGAGTACCAGGGCACGTCCCAGCCCTTCTTGGCCTTCCATCGCTCAAGCTTCGCCAGCGGCGCCCGCGACACCATCGCGTAGCTGGTGTCGCGGGCGTGCAGGTGCTCGAAGAAGCCGCCGGACAGCTCGTCGGTGCCGGCCGTGCAGCTCGGGCAGCCATCCTCCCATTCCGGGTCGAACATGAAATGGTAGATGATCAGCTGGGGGCGGCCCTCGAACATGTCGGCGAGGCGCACCACGCCGTCCGGGCCCTCGAATGTGTAGTCCTTCTCGATCTCGACCATGGGCAGGTTGCGACGCGCGGCGTTGAGCGCGTCCCGCTGCCTGGTCAGGTCCTTCTCCTTGGCAAGCAACTCCGTGCGGGCGGCCAGCCACTCTTCTCGCGTAACGATCTTGGGAAGGCTCATAGTGTCTCCTTTGCGTGGCCGCAGCGTACTCGTCGCGCGGAGATGCCGGTCGCGGTTCGGCCCTCCGATCGCTACAGCTGGATCGCTCTCTCTTCGGCCGGGTGCGCATCCACAAGCTCGGTTTCGTCGTTTTCAGCCCCGCTTCCACAGCGCTCTCCCTCGATCCCCTTATCGGCGCCGCCGGCGCGCTCCGGCTGATCGGCTGGCGGTTGGTTCAAGCGTTCGGCGGCGCAATACTGATGGCCAATTCGGCGGCCATTCTCACCGGCGCTTTCCCCGCCCGCCAGCGCGGCATGGCGCTGGGCATCAACCAGATCTCCGTGATCTGAGGGCAGTTCCTCGGCTTGCTGCTCGGCGGGCTGCTGGCCGCCTGGGACTGGCGCGCGGTGTTCTGGGTCAACGTCCCCATCAGGGCGTTCGGCACCATCTGCGCCTTCCGCACACCGCAGCGCGCCGCCGAAAAAACCACCGTCAGACGGCTGGCCAGCAGCGATCCAGCGGCCCTGCAGATGCGGAACCGTGAATATCCCCGCTGGCACGGCAGCGTATGCTGGCGCCGTGCCACGATATGAATACCGGTGCCGGGCCTGCGGGGCCACCTTCGAGCAGACCCGCCCGATGAGCGAGTCGTCCGCGCCGTGCAGCTGCCCGCAGGGCCACGATGACACGGTGAAGCTGCTGTCCACGGTCGCCGTCGGCGGCCGGGCGGGCTCCTCGCCGGCAGGCCCCCAGGCGGGCGGCGGCGGCGGCTGCTGCGGTGGCGCCTGCGGCTGCCGCTGACGCGTCCATCAGGAGCCCGGTAACCTGGCCGCAGCCAAGCCGCCGGAGGACCACGATGCCGCCCATCGACCCAGATACCTTCTACGCGGAGATCAGCGACAGCACCGGCGCCCTCGCCGGTCTGGTCAGCGAAGCTGACCCGGCGCTCCCCGTGCCTTCGTGCCCGGGCTGGACGATCCGCAGTCTCGCAACGCACGTCGGGCGGGCGCAGCGGTGGGCGGCCGCGATCACCGCGACCAGGTCGGCGGAGTTCATCGAGTTCCGCTCGGTGCCGGACGGGAAGTTTCCCGACGACCGGGCAGCGCAGCCGGAGTGGCTGCGTGCCGGAGCACAGCGCGTCATAGCAGCGGTCCAGGCTGCGGGCAGCGAGCCGGTTTGGGCGTTTGGCACCCTGCAGCCGGCCAGCTTCTGGGGGCGCCGGATGGCGCACGAGACCGCGATGCACCGGGCCGACGCCGAAATGGCGGT
>CZKT01000442.1_pt1 | contig 12922 bp, 15 predicted proteins | sample 1122361 | NCBI WGS metagenome assembly CZKT01 (sample SAMEA3539301, study PRJEB10725) | soil metagenome | biome: tundra; feature: field; material: soil | place: USA | collected 2010-05 | depth 0.15 m | reverse complement strand
CGCGCAACTAGGGGGGCCGGTCCGCCAGCAGGTTGCCGATAGGCTGCGCGAGCTGGGGGCGGTGGACCGGGCGATCTACGGCGCCGTGGCGTCCACGCCCACCCCGTCCCTCGACGTACCGCTGCGCCGGCTCTCCAACGCCGCCAATAACTCCCGCCTCTGGCTGGCCATAGCGGCCGGGCTCGCGGTGGCGGGCGGCCGGACCGGCCGACGTGCGGCGGTGCGCGGAACGCTGGCCATCGGCGTCACCTCCGCGCTGGTGAACCTTGGTGTCAAGTCCCTCTGGTCCCGGCAGCGGCCGGACCGGGCCGGCGCCGGAGTCCCGGAGCAGCGGAACGTCCGGATGCCGGCCTCCACATCATTCCCGTCCGGGCACGCGGCTTCGGGGTTCGCCTTCGCCTCGGCCATCGGCGGGGAGCAGCCCTGGCTCGGTCTCGCGCTGCGGTTCCTGGCGGCGGCTGTCGCGTACTCCCGGGTGCATACCGGCGTGCATTACCCAGGCGACGCTGTGGTCGGATCGCTGATCGGCACGAGTACCGGGCAGGCCGTGGCCGGCCTGATGGACCGGCTGCCGTCGGCCCGAAGCCCTTCCCGATCAAGTCCCAATGGAGCAGTGTGAGCGCTCCGGCGGAACAGGCGCCGCCCCTCGTAGCTGTCGCCCCAGAAGCCGAACTACCTCACTCACGGGTTCGGCTGCCCAATGGACCGCAAAGCGACCTCGGCACGACGGACCGCCTGCTGCCGGGCGGCACGTTCTGTCGGGGTTGGCCCCTCCGGCCGGTCTCGCCCGGCGTGGGCGCGTCTCGTCGGCCCTCGATATCACCCGCGTTGGCCAGGAGGAAATCCTAGACGGGTCCGCATCGTCTTCCAGATGACTCCCGGCTGAAGTTTCATAGTGGAGTCAGCGATGGCCGGTCTGGCGGGCCCGCTGCTGGCCAGCGCCGACAGCGACGGCACCGTGCGGCTGTGGAATCCGGTCACCAGGCAGCCCGCCGGCGCCCCCCTCCAGGCCGGCGCCCAGGACGTGAGCGGGGTGGCGTTCAGCCCGGACGGCAGGGTGCTGGCCAGCGCAAACGGCGAGCAGAACAAGCCTACCGGCACGTCGCGCACGGCGTCGGGGATGCCGTGCTTGCGCCGCCGGAACATGACCTCCTGGAACGGGCGCAGCTCCCCGGCGGACGGGTCGAAGGCGACGACCTCCCCCTCGACGATTGCCTCGCTGGGGCTCAGCCCCGCCCGGAGGACCTCGAGGACATCGGGGAACTGCGTGCTGACGCGCTCGAGCCGCCGGGTGAACAGCTCGATCGCGCCTTGCGCGGCGGTGATCTCGCCGGCGCGCGGGCCCAGGTACCAGGGGGTGAGGTGGATGAGGGCTGGCTTGATGCCGGTGGCGAGCAGCAGCGCGGTGCCCGGTGGCAGGGCGCGGATGGCGGCGGGCCGCTGCCGGAGGGGTCGGCGGCGGTCATCGGCGTGTTCGCCGAGGGCGACCGGCTCACTGTGAGCAGCTCGCGTGATGACCGGCTCCTGTTCGCCCTGTCCCGCTCGAATATTCGGTTGGTGGTCTGACCTGCGATTCGGCTGCGGCTGTGGCGTTCGGCCTGGGACCATCGCGCGGTGCTATTCACCCTCGTTTACGTGATCGTCCGATCCGTGCTCGGTCTGCTGGTCGTGCTGTTCCGTCGTGATCTGTCGAAAGACGCTGAGCTGCTGGTCCTGCGCCATGAGAATGGGGTGCTGCGCCGCCAGATCCCACGCGTGCGGTACGAGCCGCCGGATCGGGCATGGCTGGCCGCGCTGTCTCGGCTGATCCCCCGGCATCGATGGGCGACGGTGTTCGCGGGTTACTCCGGCGACCGTGCTGGCCTGGCACCGTCGGCTGGTAGCCGGCAAATGGACCTATCCCCAGCGCTCGAGTCGCGGTCGCCCGCCGGCCATGGCGGCGATGAAGAAGCTCGTCGTTGCGATGGCCAGGGCGAACCCTGGCTGGAGTCATCGCCGGATCCAGGGCGAGCTCGCCCGGCTCGGTTACACGATCGCGCACTCGACCGTGTGGGAAATCTTGAAGATGGCAGGGACCGGCCCCGCGCCACGGCGTAGCGGGCCGACCTGCAGTGAGTTCCTGTCGGCACAGGCGCACCGGATAGTCTCTTGTGACTTCCTGCACGTTGACACCGTGCTGCTCAACCGCCTGTACGTGCTGATCTTCGCCGGCATGCGACCAGGAAGCTGCATGTCGCCGGCGTGACGGCGAACCCGGCCGGCAGCTGGGCCGCCCAGCAGGCCCGCAACCTGGCGATGGACCTCGGTGAGCGGCTGGAGGAGCTGCGATTCCTGATCAGGGACCGGGACACGAAATACACCGCGATGTTCGACGCGGTGCTCGAAGCCGACGCCATCGAGATCATCAAAACGCCCCCGCGCGCACCTCGGGCGAACGCGATCTGCGAGCGCCTCGCCGGCACACTGCGCCGCGAGCTGCTCGACCGGGTCCTGATCGCAGGACCGGGTCACGCGCGCCGAATCATTGGCGAGTACGCGGCGCATTACAACGGGCATCGTCACCGCCAGAGCCTGAACCAGCGCAATCCCAACGCCGTCGCGACGACGGTACCTGCCGTCGTCAGCCTCGACGAACGACGGATCAAATGCAAGCCGGTCCTCGGTGGCCTCATCCACGAGTACCACCATGCCGCCTGAAACGGAGCCGAGAACCCGCTGTTCAGAGTGTCCGCCCGCATATCTCACCGTAGATCCGCATGCCGTTCGGTATCAGGGCCTCGATGGCGATGGAGTATTTCCAGTCCCGCAGCTGGCGGACGCCAAAATCGCGTCGATCAGCGGGAACCACAGCTGCCCTCGACGTACTCCCGGATCGGGAACAGGACACCCCAGGACATCTGCGGTCTCAGACGGCTGTGGCCGAGGCCGGGGCTGCACCGTGGCAGCGTTTCCACTTGCGGGCGCTGCCGCAGGGGCATGGGTCGTTGCGGCCGCGCAGGGAGTCCTGTGCCGCATAGATCGCCATCAGCTCAGCGGGTGCCCGGCCGCCGCGCAGCAGCATGGCCATGGTATCCATCGGCTTGGTGATGTGGTGGAAGAAGGCCTTGTAGCCCGGGCACAGGTAATGCTGGCCGGGCTCACCGTACGCAGACGTGGCGAACCGGTCCTTGGGGCAGCCGCCATTGCAGGCGAACCGCACGTCGCAGTCCCGGCAGTACCGGGTCAGGGTGTCGCGCTTGTCCAGCCCGAACTGCCGCTGCTGGGGCAAGACGATCAGCTCGAGCATGTGCTTGTCGTTGATGTTCCCCAGCAGGTAGCCCGGCTCGACGTAATGGTCGCAGGAGTACAGGTCGCCGGTATGCTCCAGGGCGAGCTGGCTGCCGCAGGTCTCCGCGTGCACGCACATCCCGCCGCCCTCGCCGCACCAGTTCGCCAGCGCCGTGTCGAACATCTGCACGTAGACGGTGCCGATGTCGCGGCGCGCCCACTCCTCGAACACCTCGATCAGGAACCGGCCGTACTGCTCCGGGCCGACCGAGCGGTGCGTGACCAGGCTCCCCTCCTGCGTGTAGAGCGGGCGGCCCTTGACGCCGTGACCCCACCCGGCGTCAGCGATCGGCAGGGTCTGCTCGGTCGCGCGCTCGATGATCGGGATGTACTGGATGAACGTCGCGCCCAGCTCGTCGCGCAAGAACGTGTACACCTCGCGGCCGTGGCCGCCGTTGACCGCGTGGATGGTGGTCAGCACGTTCCAGTCCACCTCATGCCGCTTGAGCACATCCAGGCCGCGGATCACCCGGTCGAAGGTAGGCTTGCCGCCCTTGTCCACCCGGTAGGCGTCGTGCATCTCCCGGGGGCCGTCGATCGAGATCCCGGCCAGGAACTCGTTCTCCTTCAGGAACTCGCCCCATTCGTCGGTCAGCAGGGTGCCGTTGGTCTGGATCGTGTTCAGCACCCGCTGCCCCGGCCGCGCGTACTGGCGCTCCAGGTCGATGGACCGGCGGAAGAAATCCAGGCCCATCATCGTCGGCTCACCGCCCTGCCAGGCGACCACCACCTCCGGGGCCCGGGCGTGCGCCTCCAGCAGCTGCCGGATATAGGTCTCCTGCAGATCGGCGGCCATCCGGAACCGGCTTCCCGGGTACAGCATCTCCTTGGACAAGAAAAAGCAGTACTCGCAATCCAGGTTGCACACCGCCCCAGTGGGCTTGGCCATCACGTGAAACGCCAGCGGAGCCCCCGGCACCGTCAAAACCGGGCCGCGCCGCGCAGGATCATCCGCCGGGCCGGCGAACGCCGGCGGCAGGTTCCCCGCTGTGCCGGGGTTAACGGTTGTCACCGGGCGAACACCTCCTTGAAGTCGTCCCTCATGCTCCCGACCGTCCAGCCTTGCTTCGCCGCTTCGGCGAGCGCGTGCTCGGCGCCGGCGTCGTAGGCGAACTCGCGGTCGGCGTCGTCGTGCCGGATCAGCAGCGCGAACTGCGCCGTCTCCAGCATCGCGGAGTCCCCGTCCGCGTTGCCGCCCGCCAGCAGGGGCATGCGGCCCGTGCGGGTCCAGATATGGACCGGCTTGCCGGGGCCTTCGTCGATCGGTTGCTCGACGCCATTGGTCCGGTACACCCCACCCTGGCGGTACTCCAGCGTTGCGCCTGAGCCGATCACCCGGGCCCGCGGGATGCCGTACATCTCCTCCGATACGACCCGGACGAAATCCCGGCCGCCCGCCGAGCAGATGTATACCTCGAACCCGCTGGCCTCCAGCAGCCCGATCAGCTCACGCATCGGACGGAAGGCGATTCCGGTGTACGGCACACCAAGCGTCGGATGCTTTGCGGAGTCAAAGAATCCGCGCACCGCCGCCTCGAACGCCCCGACCGTGATCCCGTCATACGCCTCGGTCACGCCCCTGGTCAGATCCGGCACGTGGTCCACGGCCGCCGCCAGCCACGCCCGGTCACCTTCCGCGACCGCTTTCCACGGCTGCTCCTTCGCCTTCGCCGGGTCGGCCTTGACCTGCTCGGCCCAGCGCCTGACCACGAAGTTGGCCTGCGGGTACATCGGCTTCTCACACCACAGCGTCCCGTCGTTGTCGAACGCCGCGACCCGCTCCGAATCCGGCACGAACGAAGCTCCCGGCTCGGTCACCGATCGCACGAATTCCAGGATCCGGGTCTTCGCCTCGCCGTCGTTCCAGCTGGACAGGTACTCGGCCATTTCTTCAGGTCCCTCCGTGGGGTCGGGCCGCGTGGCCCGACCCCGCCTCTATTCCCGTCGGGGAGGGTGGCTACTTGTTTCCTGCCATCGAGTGAATGACCTTCCTCAGCTGCTCTTGGACGATGGCGTCATCGGCGTAGAACTCCGCAGCCCCGAGCGCCAATGTCTGGACGGGACGGTTCGGGTACTTCTTGTAGGTCGCCAGCAACTCCATGGCCTTCTGCCCGATGGGTCCGATCATCCACGTCTTCTCGGTCCAGCTCGTCATGAAGATGTCGTAGCGTTCCTGCGGGTCCTGCCAGAGATCAAAGAGCGCGGGCGCCTCAGCCGCATAGCTGGCAGCGCCCCGCCAGCCTTCGCGGGTGTTCCACACCGCCTTCCACTTGGCGAACCGGACCGCGCCGGGGAGTTCCTCGGTCTCGATCATGTAGTACCACGTGTCACGCGTCGAGGGCCCTGCGGGGTACCAGAACTCGACCACCGGTCTTGACCTGGGCTTCTATGCGGCCCGCTCGTATTCGTTGAGGAGGCCACCGAGAACGCGTCGGCGCTTGATCCGCTCCCGGGAGAGGTCGGCGACAGGATGATCGGGCCGGGGCGGGCGGAGTTCCCGGCTGCGATGGGGTCGTCGCCCGTTGTAGTGGGCCTCGTACTCGGTCATCACGACGCGCAGGTGTCGTTCGCCGAAGATCAGCATCCGGTCGGTCACCTCCGTCCGGGCGGTGAGCACAAACCTTTCGGCATAAGAGTTCGCCCGAGGGCTCCGGGGCGGGATCTTCACCGCCTCGATGCCCGCGCTCGCGAGGACCGCGTCGAACGATGCAGTGAACTGCCCGGCGCGGTCGCGGACCAGGAACCGGAAGTCCGCGGCCCGGTGGACCGGCCAGATCCAGGCTGTGCTGCGCGCCACGCACCTGGGCCAGCCCGCCATCGTGACTGCCGCCTACGCCGCGTCGGTCCGCGCCCTGATCGCCGTCAAGAAGCCGCGTCGGCGGCGCATCCGCAGAAGTGTCGTCGGCTTGCTCGTCGCGCTTTCCTGCCAGCTGGTGTTGCTCTCCACCACGGAGGTGTGGGCGCACAGGACCCTGCTCAACACCCCGACATTTGTCGGCACGGTCGGGCCCGTCTTCGAGAATCCGGCAGTGGCCTCCGCCGTGGCGGCGCGCGCCACGGACGAGCTGTTTACCGACCTCAATCTCCAGGCCCGCCTGCGGGATGCTCTCCCTCCCAAGGCCAGTTTCGCGGCAGTCCCGATCACCAATGCCACCAAGGGCTTCGTTGCCGGTCAGTTGACGAAAGTGCTGACGTCCGCTCAGTTCCAGGCCATCTGGACCGCGGTGTTGACCTTCACGCATCAACAGCTGGTGGCGGTGTTGCGCGGCCAGAACACGGCGGCTGTTTCCACCTCTGGCGGCTACATCGTCCTGAACACAGTCCCCGTCATCAACCAGGCCCTGGGGAAGATATCGGGCCTGGCCTCCGACTTGACCGGCAAGCCCGTGACCCTGCCCACCATCACAAGCGCCGACCCGCCCCAGCAGGCGGTGAACAAGCTGTCCAAGGCTTTGGGAGTCACCCTGCCCAGCAACTTCGGCCAGATCACCCTGGTCCGGTCCAGCGACCTGGCAACCGTCCAGAAAGGGGTGAAGGCCTTTGACCGGCTCACCCTTGTCCTGCCCTTGGTCACGATTGCACTGATCGCCCTCTGTTTGTGGCTGTCGGTGAATCGCCGGCGAACCTTGCTCCAGCTGGCGGTGGGCGTATCTCTGCTGATGATCGTGGAGAGGCGTAGCGTCATCCATCAGCAAGGCGCGCTGGCGAGCGCTGCTCACAACCCCCACGTCGCTCAGAGTGTTCTCGGTGATCTGCTGCACGGGTTCTTCGTACTCACCGCATGGGTCCTGGGCGTGGCTCTGATCGTCCTGGTCATCGTAGTGCTGAGCGGGCCGTATCGATGGGCAGTGGCCATCCGCTCGTGGGTGAAGCGGACCGGGCGCAGCATCGCGGGGGCAAGGAGCGGTGACGGCCGAGGCCAGGTGGTCACCTGGATGGCTTCTCATGCGGCTGGCCTTCAGCTGGCAGGCGCCGTCGTCGCCGGGATCCTGCTCCTGATCGTGAGCGTGTCGTGGCTCAGCTTCCTCATCATCGGGGTGCTGCTCGCCGCCTACGAGGTCTACCTCCAGCGGATCAAGCCTCCCCCGCCCGATGAAGCACCGCCCGCCTCCGGTCCCGACGGCCAGGCGGGCCTCCCCTCTCGCATCGGCGGAACCTAGACAAAAGTCATCGAATTCCCCGGCCAGTTGAACGGGTGCGGCTATCCGGAGTGCGTGCCCGCGGGGGTGGTCAGCCGGTACGGCTGGTTATAGCGGCGGTCAATCCTGACCCGGCGGCCCACAGCAGTTCCCTCTCTCTGGTGCCCATTCTCCGCCCGAGCCAGTCCACGATGCGGACCGGCTGGCGCCGCACGCTCGCCGTCCTGCCATGGCCGGGCTGACCAGGAAAAGGGAGTGCCATGGCGTCATCGGGGTCCATCCGCAGCCACGGTGCACGAGCACGGCGCGGGCCAAAGAGCGCATGGATGCCTTTTGGGCGGTCGGCCCGCCCGCCGCCGGTCAAGATGTCCGCTTCTACATGACTCACTCGTCCCCCTAGCTGCGGCAAACCCATCTGGCAGGCATTCACGGATACGCTGCCAGGCCAGCCCTCTCGGCCAGGCTCGCGAGCGGCTCACGGGCGGCGGGAAGATGGGGTCCAGCATCAGCTCACGGGCAAGAAGCCTGAAAATGCCACTGAGACCATCACGTGTCGGAAGAGTCGGCGTCATCGGCGCGCCGGTCGCCAAGACTGCGGTGGTGGCCGCGGCCGTCACACCTCGGGTGGGTGGGCGGCGTGCGGCAAACGCAGTGGCACACGTCGCGCTCTGCTCGCCGATGCGTTCGTGCATACTGACGGGCGGTAATGCCCACCGGGAACCCGATAGCATGCATCACTGAGTGCGCGTCAGCGCTGCCCTCGATGCCAGCGCGGCCTGATCCGATCGGAGGATGGTACGCTCTGCCGGAGTTCTTCCTCAGGGAGGCACGCTACATCAGGCGTGGCACCGGGCGGATCAGCCGCTTCGCTCTCAGGGTGAGAGCGCCAGCCGCTGGGCCGATGCCATCGCCGAGAGTCCCGCCGGGGAAGGGCACACATGGCGCGCAAGAGCGGTGACGTGACTGCGCAGGAGGACGGTCTGCTGCACGGACCGGGCGGTCCAAGCGGAGGACGGCTGGCTCATTCCCCTTCCCGGAGCCAGCGCTGGCTGGCCCGGCTCGCGTTCGCCGCCGCGGCCGGGGTCGTGGTGGTGCTCCTGCTGTCCGGCGCCTTGCGGAGCGTTGCCGTGCTGCTCCTGGGTTTCGCGGGTCTGGCGATCGCCTGCGCGGCGGCGTGGTGGTTCCTGGCCAACCGCGGCGTCCTGCGCTGGCTCGCGTTCGCGGTCCTGGTCGCCGCGCCGGTGCTCGTGATCGTCGTGTACGTCGTTGCGGGGCTGCTGTGGGAGATCGTGCTCGCCGTCGTGCTCGCGGCCGCTGCCGTGGCCGCCGGGCGGGCGACGCTGAGCGGTGATCGCCTGCCGGCCGGGCCACGCGAATACGCCGCGGCGCCGCGGCGGCAGCCTTTTGTGATCATGAACCCGAGATCAGGCGGCGGGAAGGTCGGCAAGTTCGGGCTCGGGGACAAAGCCGCCGCGCTCGGCGCCGAGGTGGCCCTGCTCGAAGGTCCCGGCGTCGTCGATGTGGCCGCGCTGGCGCGGCAGGCGGTGGACCGCGGAGCGGATCTGCTCGGGGTGGCCGGCGGTGACGGGACCCAGGCTCTCGTCGCGGGCATCGCCGCCGGGCGGGACGTCCCGATGATGGTGATCTCGGCGGGTACCCGCAACCACTTCGCCCTGGATCTCGGGCTGGACCGTGACGATCCTTCCACCTGCCTGGCCGCCCTCACGGATGGCGTCGAGCTGCGCATCGACCTTGGCCTGATCGGCGGCCGCACGTTCGTCAACAACGCCTCGTTCGGCGCCTACGCCCAGGTCGTGCAGAGCCCCGCCTACCGCGACGACAAGTCCGGCACCGCGCTGCAGCTGCTCCCCGACCTGCTGAGCGGCCACCAGGGAGCACACCTGGTGGTCCGGGTCGACGGGCGGGTGGTACTCGACGGGCCGCAAGCGGTGCTGGTGAGCAACAACCCGTACGGGACCGGCGACATCGCCGGCCTGGGCCGGCGCGCTCGCCTCGACCAGGGCGTGCTCGGCGTCGTCGGCGTCAAGGTCGGCAACGCCGTCCAGGCGGCCGGCCTGCTGCGCCGGCCGCAGCGCTCGCGCAGTCTCACCGTGCTCACCGCCCGCGAGGTCGTCATCGACGCCGACCAGCCGCAGATCCCGGTCGGGATCGACGGCGAATCGGTGCTGATGCCCACGCCAGTGCGCTGCACCATCCGCCCGCTCTCGTTGCGGGTGCAGGTCCCCCGCGGCCGGCCCGGCGTCCCCGAGCCGCGCCCGCCCCTAGACTGGGCACGGCTGCGCCGCCAGGCGCTCACGTTCACGCGGACCGCAGGCGGCGGCAACGGGGCACAAGAGAAAACGTCATGATCGCGGTGACTTTGCGGAAGCATTCGCCGGCAAGCCGGACCGAATACCCCTCGCGTGGACGGCCAGACGACTGCCGACGTCACGGAGGGCGTCGGACCTGGCAGGCGCGGGAGCGAGATCCTCAGGACCGGGCGGTCCGGGAAGGCGGGCCGCCTTGGGATCCGGCGGTCGCCTATCGGCGGGCGATGATCGCAGCCTGCCGGGCTGACGCGACGCTGGGCTGACCGCAGGATGCAGGAGCGGGCTTATAGCCGCTCAGCCGATCACCGCAGCTGCTCCCAACCGGGCGAACTACGAGCCGGTCGACGGCTGGAACTGCGTCGCCTGGTCAGATCCGGGGGCAGATCTGCGGTCGACGTGCTGCCGGCACCGTGCCCAGGCCGCTCACCGTGGATCACGGGATCGGCGCGGCCGTCATGCTGAGTGGCGTCCGGCCCCGGGCTATTCGGCCTCCCCTGGGACCAGAGGCTCGCCCTCTGCCGCGGATCCGAGGAGGAGTTCGCGGTTCTTTCCCGCGCTCGCTACCTCGATCGTCGAGTCCTCTCTTGCGAAGGAGGCGATCACCGGATTGGCGCCGGTCCGCTTGACCTCGCCAGGTTCAGCCGGCCGGACCGGGCCAGTGACGCGGTCGACCGGGGTAAGGACGTTGCGCAGCAGGAAGGGCGCTGGAGTCCACACCAGGACGTCGCGACCCAGCGGCCGTAGCCCCGGCGCCACTTGGCCGAGAGCCGGCGGGTACTTCCGCCGGTGACCCGTATCGCACCCTTGAATGCGTACGGCTGCATGCTCACCCATCTGCGCCAGGCCCAGGACGCCGGCCCATGAGCGCCACGATCACGATCAGATCGACGCCGAGGACGGCGAGAAGCGCAATGATCATCGAAGACCCCTTGTGGGGTCGCCTTTGCGGGCGCGGCCGGGACGAGCGCGCTGCGGGTATGGCTGGGGTCGGCGTGGCCAGTGGGGACGCTAGGGGGTGACGATGGCGAAGTCGGGGTCGAGGTTGTCGATGAGTGACATCAGCCGTCCCAGGACGGCGGGCGGGACGATCTTGGGCGCCGCGGTGGCTGCCTCGTCCTCCTGGCGGTCGACAACAGAACCGCCCTAGAAGTGATCATCGTCGTCCTGTTCGCGCTGGCAGGGTCGATCCGCACCGTGAGCTACACCTGGTACACCGCAGCCGTGGCCGGGGCCGTCCTGATCGCCATGGACGTGCCCCACCCGTCCAACCTTGCTGATGAGGGACGCAGGATCCGGTTCACGTTCGCCGGCGTGGGGATTGCCGTCATTGTCATGTTCCTGGCGGGCCTGCTGCAAAAGCGCGCCGCCAAAGCGGCACAACAGGCACCAGTTCACCAGGGCCAGGCAGGGTGAGCGAGCCTGTCGGGCTCGAATACACGATCGGGGCGGTGACCTGCGTCTTTCCGCAACGGATCGGCTGTCAGGCGGCGATCTGGTACTCGTGTGTGAGTCGGCCGAGGACTTGTTTTCGGCGGGTCCGGTGCTCGGCGAGGTTGATCTCCGGTGGCGGGGTGTGAGCTTGAGCTGGTGCGAGCTGGCCAAGGGTCCGGTGCGGCCTCGGGGTGTTGTAGTGCCGCATGTACTCGATCAGCACCCGGCGCAGATGGTGCTCATTGACGATCAGCAGCCGGTCCAGGAGCTCGCGGCGCAGGGTGCCGATGATCCTTTCGCAGATGGCGCTGGCTCTGGGCGCTTGCGGTGGGATCAGGAGAATCCTGATGCCTTCCGCGGTGAATACGGCGTCGAAGGAGTCGGTGAACTGGCCTGCGCGGTCCCTGATCAGGAGCTTGACTGGAGTCGCGCGTGCGCCGACGTCCGTCAGGACGTTACGCGCTGCTCGTGTCGTCCATGCGCCGTCGGATTTCGCGGTGATGCCGGCCAGGTGAACGCGGCGGGCGCCGTGCTCGATGATGATCAGGGCGTAGACGCGCCGCAGGAACACCGTGTCCACGTGTACGAAATCGGCCGCGAGGATGCCGCGGGCCTGGACGGTCAGGAACTGGCGGCGGCGATCGGGTGGCCGAGCTTGACGAGTTCGCCTTGCACGCGCCGGTGCCCCCAGGCCGGGTTGTCCGTGGCCATGCGGATCACGAGCTTGCGGATCGCGGCTGCCGTGGACGGCCGTCCGGGACGCCGCCGGTTCGTATAATCCCATTTGCGCCTGACCAGGCGCCGGTGCCAGGCGAGCAGCGTCGCCGGGTCACGGCGAACACCTCGCCCCACCGGCGCCGGGGGATCAGCCGGGAGAGTGCCCAGAGCCACAGCCGGTCGGCTGGCCGTAGCGGATCCGGCCGATCTGGCGGCGCGGTACCGCGTTCTCATGCCGCAGGACCAGGAGCTCGGCGTCCTTGGAGACCTCGCGCCGGGCCAGCACCATCAGACAGCCCAGCAGACGGCGCGCGAGCAGGTAGACGACCGAGAAGATCATTCAGCGATGATCTCGCCCCGGAAGACCGCGCAATCCGCGGCAGCACCAGCCCGAGCCCCAGCCCGGCCGCCGCGCACAGCAGCTGCACCAGGCCGGCCCGCATCCGGCGGCGCGGCCGGGCGAACCTGCCTACAACGATGGCGGACCCCCAATACCACGGCGGATGCTACGCCACACGGCCCAGTAGCCCGGCCGGCACCAGGCGCCGTGGATCACCTCGCTCATGCGCGCCGCAGGCCGGGAGCTCAGATAGTACCTAGCTGCGCGCAGGTGCCAGCCCTCGTCGACGTTCCGGCGCGGCAGGTGAGCTCCAAGCACCACGGCGACGCCGCGCGGTCCCGGTGAACCCGCCCGGAGATTCCGCGCCACTGGCGGAAAGCATGTGGCGGACATGCAGCGCATCCTCCTATTCTGGCGATCTTCGGCCGAGACGCTCAGGAGGCTCGCGCATCGGGCTGTCCCCTCATCGATGGAGTGGAGCAGGCACATCTTCTCGGGCACGAAATCACGCCACTAGAGGAAAAGGTCCCGGCGGGACGGCCACGCGGAGGTGCGGGGTGCCAGGACTCTGCCCGGCCCGTGAGCTGCGGCAATGGGCCGCGCCAGCCGTTGGCACGATGATCTGCCTTGGTCCCGCT
>CZKT01000031.1_pt1 | contig 13251 bp, 7 predicted proteins | sample 1122361 | NCBI WGS metagenome assembly CZKT01 (sample SAMEA3539301, study PRJEB10725) | soil metagenome | biome: tundra; feature: field; material: soil | place: USA | collected 2010-05 | depth 0.15 m | reverse complement strand
AGGCACATGACCGGCGATCAGCACGGCCGAACGGCCAGGAGAGCAACCCTGCTGGTCAGAGCCGAGGACGAGATTCTCGGCACGCACAGGTCATCATGCCTACGGCTGACCCCGGCGCATCGCTGCAGGTCGCAGGCCAGGCAGACCTCTGGCACCCCACAGCCGGCGCAGCACCGCGTTCTCATGGCGCAGCACCAGCCGCTCAGCCGCTCTCGCCCGGTCGCCGCGGAACAGCGCGACGACCAGGCCGAGTATCCGGCAGACCAGCGTGTAGACGATCTTGAACAGCGCCCGCCCGGCCAACCACCATCGTGTCCAGCCTGTCGGCGACAGTGCGGATGAAACACGACGATCGAGTATTCGAGCGCCGCAAGCTATTAGCTGCGAACGAGAGCTTCAAGCTCGCAGCGCATCTGCGCCAGTCGCTTGAGGAGTTCCGCGGGAAAAGCGTCCTCGAAGGTCCTGCGAAAGTAGTCCTCGACCTCATTGACCTCTGCCAGCCACTCACCGATTTCGACCGTGGTCAGAGCCGCCATGTCTGCAGGCGTCACGTCTAGGCCGTCAAGGTTGAAGGCCTCCGGCGTTGGGATAAGTCCGATCGGGGTCTCGGTCAGACCCACTTCCCCCTTGAGGTATCGGATAAGAACGTCGATCACCCGGGCGTTGTCGCCGAAGCCTGGCCACAGGAAGTGACCATCTTCTTCCGACTGCCGGAACCAGTTTACAGCTGCGATCAGCGGCAGCCTGTCGGCACCGTGCTCGGCCGTGATCTTGGCACCGATTCGCAGCCAGTTGCGGATGTAGTCGGTCACCGCCAGACCAAAGAACGGGGCCATAGCGAACGGGTCGTGCGCCACCTTGCCGACCTCGCCCTCAGCCGCTGCCGTTGTAGCGGAACTGATCATGGCGCCGAGCAGCACACCCGCTTCCCAGCTTCGCGCAACTCGCACGAGCGGGATGGTGGTCGGACGACGTCCTCCGAATAGGATGGCGTCGAGTGGAACGCCCTCAGGGCTATTCCAGATCGCCACGTCAGCCGTGTCGCAGGATGCATACGGCGTCGTGAACCGCGAGTTGGGATGGACCGCAGTGGAGACATCGACTCCCGACTCCCGCAGCCACTGCTCACCCTTCCAGGTGATCAATCGCGCAGGGGGCGGTGACAACTCCGGCCACCAGGCCTCGCCCGAGTCCGGATTGTAGGCCACATTGGTGAGCAGGCTGCCCCTCTTGATAGCCTCCACAGCCACTGGATTGGTAGCCGGACCGGTACCGGGCGCGACTCCGAAGAATCCTGCCTCGGGGTTGATGGCGTACAGCCGGCCGTCATCGCCCAGACGAATCCAGGCGATGTCGTCCCCGATGGTCTTAACCGTGTAGCCGGGGATGGTCGCTTGCAGCATGGCCAGGTTCGTCTTTCCGCAAGCGCTGGGGAAGGCCGCAGACACGTACCACTTCCGGCCCAGGGCGTTTTCGGTAATCTCGATGACCATCATATGCTCTGCCATGGCCCCTTTGGGGTCTACGGCTGCCAGCGCCGTCGCCAGGCGAAGTGCCAGGCACTTCTTGCCCAGGAGCGCGTTTCCGCCGTACCCACTGCCGAAGCTGATGATCAGCTCATGCTGCGGGAAGTGGCAGATGCTGAGCTTGTCGGGGTTGCACGGCCAGGCCATGTCGGCCTGTCCAGGCTCGAGCGGCACACCCACTGAATGAATGGCCTTCACGAACGCACCGGCCGCGCCTAGCTGGTCTAGTACCGGCTGGCCGCAACGCGCCATTGTGAGCATGTTGAGTACCACATACGGGCTATCGGTCAGCTGCACGGCGATGCGTCCCAGAGTGGACCCCAGGGGGCCCATGCTGAATGGCACGACGTACATTGTTCGTCCGTGCATGGCGCCAGCCAGCCAGTCTTCCAGCTGAGGCAATGCCTCAGCTGGGTTCCACCAGTTGGTAAGCGGGCCGGTGTCGTCGGGACTGCAAATGTGCGTATCCTTGACGACGCGTGCCACATCGCGTGGGTCGGACCTTGCAAGGTACGAGCCCAAAAATGCTCCCCTCAGGGAGATGAGCGTGCCGTGCGCGACCAGCATCTTAGTGAGATGCTCGCGCTGGGCGTCGGAACCTGTGACCCAGACCACTTGGTCCGGCTCAGTAAGATCTGCGATCTCGTCGACCCATGCGTTCAGGGTCGCGTTGGACGTACATGGGCGTGACGATACTGCGGTGGTGGTCATGTCTCCTCCAGAATGTCGGAGTTCTACCGGAAACTAAGACAGCTGCCACCATCGACAATGACACTCGGCATTGGCCCTATTATGCGCGACTTAGATCACACTTGCGGTCGCGACCGCATTCAGGCAGCTGATGTCGCCGATGATATCCGAGCCGCCGAAACCTAGCCAGCAAGATCAGCACCGAGCGGCCGGCTCCAGGGGGAAGGAACCCGGACTGTAGTACCGGGCAGCACCTAGCCGCCCGGCTGAGCCGCGGCCGCATTGCACGGTGCCGTAGCGCACCCTGTCGGCTTCACCGAATAGCGTCCTTCCTCGCGCTGCCCGTTCCTAATGATCAACTATCATCCCGTTTTGCTACCTGTGGATTTCGGCAACGTCACACATTTGTAAACACGTCCCAGCGGGCCCCGGTGCACTTACGCTGGCGGCGAACTTCCCCGCGTCGCGCCAGTGTTCGGGCTGGTCAGTGGAACCGGTGCTGGTGCCTGGATCGAGGGCGGGTCAGGGTACGGGGCGGTGGCGACCAGCGGACATGGACATGGACATCGTGCGTGCCGAAAACCTCGTCCACGTCATGCGACCAGGCGATATTCGTTGATCGTGCCACCGACGCGAGAGTGTCTTCGGACCTGTGGGACTTGAATACACGATCGGGGTGGTGACCTGCGTCTTCTGGTAGAAGCGTGGAGCTGTCAGGGGGCGATCTGGTACTCGTGAGTGAGTCCGCCGGGGACTTGTTTTCGGTGGATCCGGTGCTCGGCGAGGTTGATTTCCGGTGGCCGGGTGCCAGCTTGATCTGGTGCGAGCTGGCCGAGGGCACGGTGCGGCGGCCGGTGTTGTAGTGCCGCAGGTACTCGGTCAGCACCTAGCGCAGGTGGTGCTCGTTGACAATCAGCAGCCGGCCGGAGAGCTCTCTGCGCAGGGTGCCGATGAGTCTTTCGCATATGGCGTTATCTCGGGGTGTCTGCGGCGGGTTGGCGAGAATCCTGATCCCTTCCGCGGTGAACACGGCGTCGAAGGCGCCGGTGAACTGGGTGCGCGATCCTTGATCAGGAACTTGACTGGAGCCGCGCGCTGGCCGAGGTCCATCGGGAGGTTGCGGGCTGCTTGCCTGGTCCAGGCGCTGTCCGGGTTGGCGGTGATGTCGGCCAGGTGAACGCGGCGGGTGCCGCGCTCGATGACGATCAGGGCGTAGATGCGGCGCAGGAGTACGGTGCCCGCGTGGACGGAATCGGCCGCGAGGATGCCGCGGGCCTGGGCGGTCAGGAACTGCTTCCAGGTCGGGCCTGTGCGCCGGGGTGCCGGATCGATCCCGGCGTCATGCAGGATCTGCCCCACCGTGGAGGCGGCGATCGGGTGGCCGAGCTTGACGAGTTCGCCTTGGACCCGCCGGTGCCCCCAGGCCGGATTGTCGGTCGCGATGCGGATCACGAGCTTGCGGGTCGCGGCTGCTGTGGGCGGTCGTCCGGGACGCCGCCGGCTGGTGTAGTCCCAGTTGCGGGTGACCAGTCGCCGGTGCCAGGCGAGCAAGGTCGCCGGGTGACGGCGAATACCTCGCCCCGCCGGTACCAGGGGATCAGCCGGGACAGTGCCGCGAGCCAGAGCCGGCCGGCCGGTAGCGGACCCGGCTGGTCTGGCGGCCCAGCACCGCGTTCTCGTGCCGGAGCACCAGGAGATCGGCATCCTCGGACACCTCACGCCGCGCCAGCACCATCAGGCAGCCGAGCAGACGACGCGCGAGCAGGTGGACGACGGAGAAGATCACGCAGCGATGATCTCAACCCCGAAGACCGCCCAGGCCATGTCAGATCGAGTAAAGCGGCCAGGGTGACCGGCCCTCCCTGACGCAGGCCGGCGGCTCGGAGCGCGCTGCCCGAGCCCGGCGCGGCCTGGTTACCTCTGGGCGGTGACTCATCCACAGACCGGCTGTCCGTGCTGGCGCCTAGCCTGTGCGCATGCGGGTGGCGCGATCCGGCAGGGACCTCGATGGCTGACGCCGACGACGTACGCCGCCTCGCGCTTGCCCTGCCGCACGTGGCGGAGATCGAGAGCGACGGCTTCGACTTCCGGGTAGCCGGCAAGGGGTTCATCTGGACCTACCCCGAGCGCAGGCCAGGCAAGCCGCGGCTCATCCGGACCGACATCGCGGTGCTGTTCGTCGGGGACGAGGCCGAGAAACAGGCTCTCCTCCTGGGCGAGCCCGAGATTTTCTTCACCACGCCCGGCTACGACGGCTGGCCGCTGGTGATGCTGCGGCTGGCGGAGGTGGACGCCGGGCGCCTGGAGGAACTCGTGACCGACGCGTGGCGGATGCGTGCCCCGGACGCGCTCGCCGGCGAGCCCGGCGTGGCCGACGGCCTCCCGGGCGCAGAACCGGGCTGAGCGAGGCCGACCCGGCAGCGTGCCTTAGAACTCACCTCCCGGACGAGGTGCCAGACAGTCGCCCACGCTAGGCCGGGCCTCGCGCGCCAGTTAGGCGGCTCGGCGGTCTCATCGAGTAGGAGACGGCAGGCCGGATGGCGTGCCAGCATGCGGGAATGGAACTAGGGGTTGTAGAGGTCCAGTGCACGGACTGCTTGAGAATCAGTAAGTCCTCTAAGCCAGGCGACAGCCGCTGGGATTGTCCGTGCGGAAGCTCATATGCCTTGCGGCGTTGCTCGGCGTGCGGAGTGGTCAGCCAGGTCAGCAGTTTGCAGCGGCGCGGCGAGCCGTGGAGCTGCATGTGGTGCAAGGCATCTAACGGCGGCTACACCAGCCGGAATGATCCGGCTACCGCGGCTCTCGCTGACCTGGCTGCCGACATGGCCAGCCATGGACTGGAGTTCATACGGAGGATTCCGCAGCAAGCCGTCCGGGATACCCAGCCCGTCCTCATCGTGACCACTAACGAGGTTCCCGGTTACCGGATCACGCAGGTGCACGGTGATGTGTTCGGGCTGATCGTGCGGGCCCGCAATTACTTCAGCAACCTGGGCGCTCAGTTCCGGACACTGGCCGGGGGAGAGGTCGCCGGATACACCAAGCTCCTCACCGACAGCCGCAACGAGGCTCGCGAGCGTATGTGGCGCGAGGCGCGGGCACGGGACGCCAACGCCGTCGTCGCGATGCGTTTCGACTGCAACGAGATCGGCGACATCATGTCCGAGGTGGCCGCCTACGGGACCGCCGTGACCGTCGAGCCCGTCCTGGCAACGGCAGCCGGGATAGTGCCTTCGCTCCCGGGCGAGAGTCAGTGATCTTGTTCAGATGCCGGTGCACCCGGCGAGTCACCTCTGGCCCTCCAAAAGGCTCTCAACACCGGTAGGCCGCTGGCGAGGTGCCCGCGCAAAGCGGGTCCTTTTACCCCCGGTCCGAACCCCGCGGGCTGGTTTCCCAGCACGAAGCTCTCCAGCGATTACGCCGTGGAGGTGGCGGTAGCGAGCCGCCTTCACGGAGGACATTCAGCACAGTTTCGGCGTTCTGCATTACGCATGCCTCCCTGCTCTCGAAACGTCCATCGCCTGGCCCCCTTCGCCCTGCGGACGATGTTACCGTCTCCCTGGCAGGTCGTTATTAATAAGCGGATCGCGCTCGCGGCCCTCATCGCCTTCTGTGGCATCAATGGGCGGAGGCTCATCCTGACCAACGACGACTGTGCGTGCCGAAAGCCTCGTCCACGTCACGGGCCAGGCGATATTCGTTGATCAGGCCGCCGATGTGAGCCTGTTTGCGGATGCGGTACTGGTCGAGATCGGCTGGTTCGGGTAGCGGTTTCAGCGGTGCGGCGGCGTGCGGGAGCGGGGAGCGGTGCGGCCGGTGCTGATTGTGGTGGCTCTCGTAGTCGCGCAGGACGCGCCGAAATGGGCGGGCACTGCCGTCCCCGTCCCCGGACAATGGATGCGGTGCTGGCCGGGCCAGCGGGGGAGATGATCCCGCCGGTTAGCTGCGGGCAGTTGGCGAGGAAGGGCAAGCGTGGATCGCGGCTGGGAGTTCTGGATCGACCGTGGCGGCACGTTCACTGATGTGGTCGCGCGCCGTCCGGATGACACGCTCGCCGTCCGCAAGCTGCTGTCCGAAGACCCGGGCCGGTACACCGATCCCGCCGTCGCGGGCATCAGGCGTCTGCTGGGTGTGGAGGAAGGCGCTCCCATTCCAGCCGAGCGGATCTCCGTGGTCCGCCTTGGCACCACGGTCGCGACCAATGCCCTCCTGGAACGCACGGGCGAGCCGACAGTCCTGGTCATCACCCGCGGATTCGCGGACGCGCTGCGGATCGCCTACCAGGACCGGCCCCGGATCTTCGACCGGCAGATCGTCCGTCCGGAGATGGTGTACTCGCGGGTGATCGAGGCCACCGAGCGGATCGGGGCCCGCGGCGAGGTCATCATCGCCCTGGACGAGGACGCCGTGGCGTGCGACCTCCGGGCGTCTTACGACGAGGGCTTCCGGTCGGCGGCGGTGGTGTGCATGCATGGCTACCGGTACCCGGCGCACGAGGTCCGGATCGGCGAGATCGCCCGCCGGGCCGGGTTCGCGGAGGTGTCACTGTCGCATGCGGCCAGCCCGCTGATGAAGCTGGTGTCCCGTGGCGACACCACGCTGGTGGACGCCTATCTGTCCCCGATCCTCGCCCGCTACGTGGATCAGGTCGCCAGCGAGCTGGACGGCGTCCGGTTGCAGTTCATGCAGTCCAGTGGCGGCCTCACCGGCGCCCACCTGTTCCGGGGCAAGGACTCCATCCTGTCCGGGCCCGCCGGCGGCATCGTCGGCATGGCCCGTACTGCGCAGGCAGCGGGCTTTGACAAGGTGATCGGGTTCGACATGGGCGGTACCTCGACCGACGTGTCCCGTTACGCGGGCGAGTTCGAGCGGCAGTATGAGACGCAGGTCGCTGGAGTGCGGATGCGGGCGCCGATGCTGAGCATTCACACGGTTGCCGCTGGCGGCGGGTCGGTCCTGCACTTCGACGGCAGCCGGTACCGGGTCGGCCCGGACTCGGCCGGGGCGCACCCCGGCCCGGCGGCCTACCGGCGCGGGGGTCCGCTCACGGTTACCGACGCCAACATCATGCTCGGCCGGATCCAGCCAGCGTACTTCCCGACCGTGTTCGGCGAGAGCGGTGACCAGCCCCTGGATGCCGGGATCGTGCGGGAACAGTTCGCCGCGCTGGCGTGGCGGATCGGGGAAGCGACCGGCGGCCCCTCGCTCTCGCGGGGATCCGGGGGATCAGCCGCCCGGTCCAGCACGCCCCCCTCACCTGAGCAGGTCGCCGCCGGTTTCCTGGAGATCGCGGTGGCGAACATGGCGAACGCGATCAAGAAGATCTCGGTGCAGCGCGGCTATGACGTGACCCAGTACGTGCTGGCGACGTTCGGCGGGGCGGGCGGCCAGCACGCCTGCGCGGTGGCCGACGCGCTCGGTATCACCCGGGTGCTCATCCACCCGCTGGCCGGGGTGCTGTCCGCCTACGGGATGGGATTGGCGGACGTGACCGCGATGCGCGAGACCGCGGTGGAGGCACCGCTCGCCGCCGGGCTGCTCCCGGAACTGGACCAGGTGGCCGGCCGCCTGGAAGCCGACGCGTTCGCCGAGCTGGCTCAGCAGGGGATCGGGCCGGGCCGCGCCCGGTCGGCGCGCCGCGCGCACCTGCGCTACGACGGCACCGACACCGCGCTGCCGGTCCCGCTCGGCGGCGTGGCCGAGATGACCGCCAGCTTCGAGCAGGCATACCGGCAGCACTTCTCGTTCCTCATGCCCGGCAAGACGGTCCTGGTGGAGGCAGTGTCGGTCGAGCTTGTCGCGGCGTCCGCGGCGTCCGCGGCGCCGGCGGCCGGGCAGCCGCCGGACGGAATTCCGCGGGGCCAGCCGCCCGGGCCGGGGCAGCCGGGCAGCGCGGGAGCCACAGTGGCGATGTATGCGGCCGGCGCGCGGGCGGACGTGCCGCTTATGCGCCGGCAGGACCTGCGGCCCGGCCAGCGGGTGGACGGGCCGGCGCTGATCGTGGAGGACTTCGCGACCACGGTGACCGAGCTGGGCTGGCGGGCGGAGCTGACCGGGCTCGGCGACCTGCTGCTCACCCGCGTGGCGGCGCGGCCGGAGCAGCACCTGGCCGGGACCACGGTGGATCCGGTCATGCTAGAGATCTTCAACAACCTGTTCATGTCAGTCGCCGAGCAGATGGGGGTACGGCTGCGCAGTACCGCGCATTCGGTCAACATCAAGGAGCGGCTGGACTTCTCCTGCGCCATCTTCGATGCTGACGGGGGCCTCATCGCCAACGCCCCGCACATTCCGGTGCACCTGGGCTCGATGGGGGAGAGCATCAAGATCGTCGTGACACGTAACGCGGGCCGGATGCAGGCCGGTGACGTCTACGTGCTTAACGATCCCTACCACGGCGGGACGCATCTGCCGGACATCACCGTGGTAACCCCCGTGTTCGACGGCGCCGGCCGCGGGGTTCTCTTCTACGTGGCATCCCGCGGCCACCACGCGGAGGTAGGTGGCATCACGCCGGGCTCGATGCCTGCGTTCAGCACCCTGGTTGAGGAAGAAGGGGTGCTCATCGATAACTGGCTGCTGGTGCGCGGCGGGGTGCTGCGGGAAGCGCAGACACTGGACCTGCTCCGCTCCGCCCCCTACCCGTCCCGCAACCCGGAAGTGAACCTGGCCGACCTGCGGGCGCAGGTCGCCGCCAACGAGAAGGGGGTGCAGGAACTCCGCGGGATGATCGCGCACTTCGGGCTGGACGTGGTGCGGGCCTACATGGGGCACGTCCAGGACAACGCCGAGGAAGCCGTGCGCCGAGTTATCACCGCGCTGAGCGACGGCGAGTACGCTTACCCGCTCGACAGCGGAGCGGTAATCCAGGTCGCGGTCCGGGTGGACCGCGAGGCCCGGACCGCGCAGGTCGACTTCGCCGGTACCTCGGCGCAGCTGCCGGGCAACTTCAATGCGCCGTCGTCGGTGGCTATGGCGGCCGTGCTGTATGTGTTCCGCACCCTGGTGGCCGATGACATCCCACTCAACTCCGGCTGCCTCAAGCCGGTCCGCGTGATCATCCCGCCGGGATGCATGCTGGCGCCGCAGTACCCCGCGGCGGTGGCGGCCGGGAACGTGGAGACCTCGCAGGCGATCACCGGGGCTCTGTACGCGGCGCTGGGCGTCATGGCGGAGGGCTCGGGCACGATGAACAACGTCACCATCGGCAACGAGCGTTACCAGTACTACGAGACGGTGGCCAGCGGATCAGGCGCCGGGCGGGGCTTCGCCGGCACCGACGTGGTGCAGACCCATATGACCAACTCCCGGCTCACCGACCCCGAGATCCTGGAATGGCGTTACCCAGTCCGGCTGGAGCGGTACGCGATCCGGCACGGCAGCGGCGGGGCGGGGCGCTGGCCCGGCGGCGACGGCGGCCGCCGCGAAATCCGCTTCCTGGAACCGATGACCGTCACCACGCTGAGCAGCCACCGCCGAGTCCCGCCCTACGGGATGGCGGGCGGGAAACCGGGCGCACTCGGGCGGCACTGGGTCCAGCATGCGGATGGCTCGGTCACCCCGATGCGCGGATGCGATTCCGTGGCCGTAGCCGCCGGAGACGTGTTCGTGATCGAGACGCCGGGCGGCGGCGGATACGGGTCACCGGCCGAGTAAAGGCTCAGGAACTTGACTGGAGCCGTGCGCTGGCCGACGTCAATCAGGAAATGGCGGGCTGCTTGTGTCGTCCAGGCGCTGTCCGGGTTTGCGATGACGCCGGCCAGGTGAACGCGGCGGGTGCCGTGCTCGATGACGATCAGGGCGTAGATGCGCCGCAGGAGCACCATGTCCACGTGAACAAAGTCGACCACGAGGATCCCGCGCGGGCCCGCGCGGTCAGGAAGTGCTGCCAGGTCGGGCCAGCACGGCGGGGTGCCGGGCCGATCCCGGCAGCGTGCAGGATCTGCCACACCGTGGAGGCAGCGATCGGGTGGCCGAGCTTGACGAGCTCGCCTTGCACGCGCCGGTGCCCCCACGTCGGATTGTCTGTCGCCATGCGGATCACGAGCTTCCGGATCGCGGCTGCTGTGGGCGGCCGTCCGGGACGCCGCCGGCTGGTGTTGTTCCATTTGCGGGTGACCAGTCGCCGGTGCCAGGCGAGCAGTGTCGCCGGGGTCACCGCGAGCACCTCGCCCCACCGGCGGCGGGGGATCAGCCGGGGAGCCAGAGCCGGCCGGCCGGCTGGCAGCGGACCCGGCCGACTTGGCGGCGCAGCACCGCGTTCTCGTGCCGGAGCACCAGGAGTTCGGCGTCCTTGGATCCCTCACGCCGGGCCAGCAGATCCAGCGTTCGGCGATCGCGTTCATGCGGGGGTCCGGATGTTGCAGGGCACGGTCCGGATCTCGGCATCGGCGGGGACCGCGTCGAACGCGGCGGTGAAGTCCGGGCCGCGGTCGCGGATCATGAACTTGACCCGATCATCAGGCAGCGCGCGAGCAGGTAGCCCACCGAAGATCACTCAGCGATGATCTCAGCCCGCAAGCCTGGCCAGGCAAGGGCGAGATCGAGTAATCGAGCCCTACAAGCCTAGCTGAGAGTGCCAGCTTGTGCCGCGCCGCCAGGCGGGCACGGCCGGGCTGACCTGTTCTTCTGTGTCGTGAGGGGAGCGGGAGCCTACAAGTCGTGAGCGAGGACGCGGCCGAGATGCTCTCCAACCTCGCCGAGCTGGAATTTCTCGCGGACGCTCAGCGACCCGAGCTGGGCCCCGCCGAAGCGGATGCCGTCCCAGCCCAGCTCCCGGTAGCCGTCAGCGACGGCCGTCAGCGCGCCGCTGAGGTCCAGGCCCTCCAGACGTCGGGCGAGGTCGTGCTCCAGCCAGTACTGCATGTTGCGGTAACCCAGCGCGAAATCGCTCCGCCGGAACCTGATATCGACGAATCCGCCGAAGTGGAACAGAAAGGCGCCCGCGAGTTGCGCCGACGCTGGCTCGGTCACGGCCGGGTCGATGCCCGGGGAAACCACATCCACGGACGCGGGCTTCTTGCCCTCCAGCCCCGTGGCGGCCGCTACCAGCGCTCGGACGGTCGCGGCGTAGTCGCCGATTGCCTGCTCGCGTTCGCGGGGCGCCCGCCCGGCAGCGTTCCTGACGTCCGCTTGCGACTGGCGGATCCTGCCCAACTCCGCCTCGGCTGCGTCCTGGAGGCTCGCCCGCAGTGTGTCCGCCTGCGCAGCGGAGAGCCCGAGCCGCGCGATGGCCTCAGTCACGCCAGCCTCTACCGCCGCCGGGATGGACTTCGCCCATTCCAGGTGGGTGTTGGTCTTTTCCAGCCGCTTGAGGTCCTCGAAGATTGTCTGCGTGCGGCCGATAGTGAACGCCCGGGTGCCCGCGTGCAGCCAGGACGGCTGAGGGCTGTCCCCGGTCCAGGTTGGCGACGCGGTGTCCGTCGTCGCCGCGGGGTCGGGATGGATCAGCAGGAACACGCGGTTGTCGTCGCTGCCGACGGACTGGGCCAGCTCGATCGTCCGGCCCAGCGGCTCGTTGTCGACTGTGCCGCCGTCGGTGTACCAGAACTTCCCGTCCGCGGGGAACCCGGTCAGCCCCGCCTGGTCGTACTGGGCGCGATCGGCGGTGCGGTCGAGCTGCCGGGGCGGGAACCCGATCGCGTTGGCGCCCGAGGCGAGGGCCGCCTGGGCGAGGTCCAGGTACTTCGCCGGATCGACGACCTTTGTCAGCGTGACGCTGTACCAGTCCAGGAAAGTCGATGCCTGCATGGGCGTGGCGCGGTCGACGACGGGCAGGGCGTAGTTCAGCCCTGCGAGATTGGCCAGAGCCATGGACAGGGCGATGGGCGTTTCCTGCCATGCCGCCGCGGGCCCGTCTGGGACGCCTGCGGGCCCCAGGACGTCCGTGGCGATCGCTGACAGTGCCTCGCCGGACAACGGCGAGTCGGTGGAGTGCGTCTTCAGGGCCTCGAGTGACACTCCCTCCACCCACGCTCTGGTGAGGAGCTTGATCGGGTCGGCGGCGCGCAGCAGGGCGCGAGCGGATAGCAGGCCCGTGATCGAGCCGGCCGACGCTGACGCCATCGAGTCGATCACCACGACCTGCTCGCCGAGCTTCTGGCACGCCAGCAGCAAAGCCGCCAGCGCGCCGCCCTCGTAAGCGCCGAGCGAGACTGCGCCGGGAAGCGTCAGAGAAATACGGAGCCTCGCCACGGGTCCTCCCGAAAACCATGCAGAATGTCAGCGGTGAAATGCCGGACGCGCATATCGTGGCTTAGCAGCATTGCAGGTAGCAAGGCCGGTCCGCCAGAGCCCGAGCGGCCTTCCCGGCTGGCGGGCCGCGACGGTCCGTCATCCCGGGCAGCGTATCGGTTATTTTGGGTGGATGGCCGCCTTGCCGTAAGGCTCCTGCCCAGGACGCCGAGCTGCCGAGCGAACGGCATCGCCGAACTATCAGGGTGTGCGTGCCGAAAACCTAATGGACGCGTCATGCGACCGGCCGATATTCGTTGATCTGGCCAGCGACGCGAGTGTGTCTTTGGACGCCACTGCGCTAGGTCGGCCGGTTCGGGTAGCGGTTGCAGCGGCGCGGCGGCGTGCGGGGAGCGGTGCGGCCGGCGCTGATGTGGTGGGTTTCGTAGTCGCGCAGGATCTGCCGCAGATGGGCCTGGTTCCAGCTGAGGGTGCGGTCCAGGAGTTCGCGGCGGCATCCCCCGGTCCGGCGCGTTCGGTGATCGCGTTCATGCGGGGTGTCGCCACGTTGCAGAGCAGGGTCCGGGTCCTGGAGTGCTGCCGGGCAGGCCGGCGGTGAAGAAGCCGCCCGCCAGGATCGCGCCGGTCGGGGAGCGCAGGAACTGTGACCAGGCCGGCCCGGTCCGTCGCCGGGCGGGGCCGGTGCCGTTGGTCTTGAGGATCTCCCCTCCGGTCGGCGCTGCGGCCTTGACTCCCAGGCCGGCCAGCTCACCGTGGATCCGGCGGTACCCCCATTCGGGATTCTGGCGGGCCAGCCGGCGGATCAGGGCCCTGATGTTCGGCCGGGTGGCGGGGTGGCCGG
>CZKT01000515.1_pt1 | contig 13510 bp, 14 predicted proteins | sample 1122361 | NCBI WGS metagenome assembly CZKT01 (sample SAMEA3539301, study PRJEB10725) | soil metagenome | biome: tundra; feature: field; material: soil | place: USA | collected 2010-05 | depth 0.15 m | reverse complement strand
GTGACCGTCGCGCCGGACGCCAGTATCGTCGAAGCGGCCAGGGCTTTAGACCGTCACCACGTCAGGCGCCTCGTGGTGACCGACGGTGTGACGGCCGGCTGATAGGCATCATCACGCGTTCTGACCTGCTGACGGTCTACCTGCGGCCCGGCAACGAGATCCAGGCCGAGATCTTCCGCGAGGTGATCACCGGTTACCTCGGCACCAACCCGGACCTGGTCAAGGTCGCGGTCGCTGACGGCGTGGTAACCCTGGACGGAGAAGTCGAGAAAAAGAGCATGATCCGGCTCGCGGTCAAGATGGCCCGCTCCGTCGATGGCGTGGTCGACGTCGTCGACAAGCTCAGCTACGCCATCGACGACACCCATGTGCCGCCGGTACCCACCCTGACCGAGTCCTGATGCAGGCATGAATGTCAGGAGCGGGATACGCTCTGCGGCGCATGAGACGCGGGAGCATACGGCGAACGAGCTTCGCCCCCGGCACTGCCACATCAGCCTGGCACCGCGCCGGCTCGCGCGGCGCCGGCTCGCGGTGGCCGAGGCCGGCTGGGCATTGGCGCGCGGCAGGCGGCCAGCCGGAGGCTGGTATCCGTGATCTTTGCAATCTGATTACGATTGCCGCCCTTTTTGACTATGTATTATTGTCGCAAACCCGACGGCCTGATCCCGCAGCCGGCCGGTGGGGGTCCCTGCTCGAAGGAGCGATGAGGCGCTGCCCGGAGGAGCGATGAGCCGCCACGACGACGCGGATGGCACCGCCCGCAGGCAACTGCGCCGAGCCCCCGCGCGTCCCCCCCGGCGCCGTCGCACGCGGCGGTCTACGCTTATGAGGATCACCGGCTGGATGTCTGTCGTCGTCGTCGTGGTGCTGGTGGCTGGCACGCTGGGTGCCTACCTGAAGTACCGGACGGTGTGGGACAGCATTCACCGGGTCACGGTGACGGACCTGGGCCACCGCCCGCCAAAGTACAGCACCAGCGCACTGAACCTCCTGGTGTTCGCCTCGGGCAGCACCGCCGGGCTGACCTGGTCCCAGCAGGTGGCCTGGCACGTCGGCCACGACAACGGGGACGCCGTCTCCGAGACGATCATGATCATGCACATCTCCCCCGGCCGCCACCTGGTCACGGTGCTGAATATCCCGCGCGACACGATAGTCCCCGTCTATGCCTGCGCGAAGGGGCCGGACTGGCCGGGCCAGCAGGCAAACCCAAGCGCCATCGAGCAGATCGACAACACGCTGTCCTATGGCGGGCCGTCCTGCCTCTGGAAGACCATCGAGCAGCAGACCGGCATCCGGATCGATCATTTCATCGAACTCGGCTACCTCGGCCTCGTGAAGGTCGTTAACGACATCGGCGGCGTCAACGTATGCGTTCCGGTGAAAGTGAACGACCCTGACTCTGGGCTCGCGCTCACTGCCGGGGAGCACCACATCAATGGCGTCACATTCCTCAAGTTCTGGCGGACCCGCGAATACACCGGTAACGGCTCGGACCTCCAGCGGATTCAGCGGGACGACTACCTGCTCGCGCAGACGCTGCAGAAGATCTTGCACGGCGGCCTGCTCTCCAGCCCCACCAAGCTCCTGAGCCTCGTCACCGATGCCGCAAGCTCGCTGACCACCGACACCGGGCTGACCCTGACCGACCTGGTGCAGATCGGAGGGAGCCTGAGCGGACTATCGAGCAGGAACGTGCAACTCATCCAGGCCCCCAACGTCCCCTACCCAGCTAATGTCAACTGGGTCGAGTGGGCCCGGCCGCAAGCCGAAGCGCTGTTCTCGGCGATCGCGCACGACATCAAGCTGGCGAAGTCACCCAAGGAGAAGGGCAAGAAGACATCAGGCGGGTCCCCCGTGCTCGACGCCACTGCGTCCAGAGTCAAGGTCAGGGTGCTGAACGGCTCGAGCGTCACCGGAATAGCCGGCCGAACAGCCACCGCCCTGACCAGCCGCGGCTTTGACGTCGTCGGTACTGGACCCGCCAGGGGCGCCAGCGGCGCCGACGACTACAGCTACACGAACTCGGTCATCGAGTACGCCTCCGCGGCCGAGCTGCCCGAGGTGAACACGCTCAAAAGCCAGTTCTCATCGGTCACCGCCCATCAGGACACCAGCCTCGCCCCCGGCGCCATCGAGCTGATCCTCGGCTCCAGCTTCACTACCCTCGCGCCACAGCCGACGGCCACGCCAACACCACCAGCCAGGCAACCGGTCCCCAAGCTGGCACACAGCTACAGCGGCATCACCGGCAACGCCTCATGCCGCAGCGACACCAGCGCGTTCTCCACGACCTACACTCCCGGCGGCTGAAACCCCACCTTGGCTTAGCCCGCAGTACGCGCCGGACATGCATCGGCGCTAGTCCTGATTTCCGTTATGGTGAACTTGGCCGTGACTGGGCGGGGTGGACGCGGGCCGGCAGTGCAGGAGGCGGGGCGGTGCGGGATTCCGATCGATGGGTGGTGGCCGGCCTCGACAACGGCGGCACGATGAACAACGCCACCGTACTCGACTCGGCGGGGCGGTTTCTTGTCAACGGAATGGCCGAGCTCCCTAGCTGCGTGCGGGACGGCCCAGACGAGGCCATCCAGGCACTGGCCCGATCGCTCGATCATGTTATGGAGCTCACCGGAATCCCGCGAGCCGCGGTGCGTGCCGTGGGGCTCGACACGCCCGGGCCTGTCAGCGCGGACGGCATCATCTCGTCCAGGGGAGCCACCAACTTCTCGGCCCCGGAATGGCGCAGCTTCGATGTGCGCCGGGCGCTGGAGATCCGCCTCGGGCTTCCCGTCCTGTACAACAACGACGCAAACGCAGCGGCGCTATATGCCCACTACGCTCATTTCGGGCCCGAGACCGCAGAGCTGCGCTCCTCGGTGTCGGTGATCGTTGGCACCGGTCTTGGCGGCGGCGTGATCGAAGCCGGGCGGGTGCTGCGCGGAACCGCGGGGATGGCCGGAGAACTCGGGCATATCTGGATCCCGATGGACGGGCTGCTCGCCCCAGGCCAGCCGGTACCGACCTGCAACTGCGGCCTTCCCGGTGACGCCGAGAGCGTCGCCTCGCTGACCGCGATCGAGAAGAACCTGCTGCCCTACTGGCTGACCCGATTTCCCGGTCACGAGCTGAGCGCCACCGGGCCAGTCAGCAAGGCGGCGAAACTCGTCCGCGGCTACGGGGAGGCCGGCGACCCGCTGGCACTCAAGATCTTCGAACAGCAGGCAATGGCCGTCGGCCGGCTGCTCACGATAGCCGCGAATTTCACCGACCCGGACGTCTACTTTCTCGGCGGCGGCGTGGTCGAGGCCGCGCCGCACTTCCGCGACTGGTTCCTCGCGCGGGTTCGCGAGCACACCATTCTGCGCGAAGAGCAAGCACGCGCGGCGTCCATCACGCTGGTCCCCGACCTGGACATGGCCGGCGCCCGCGGCTCGGCGATCGCGGCACGCGCGGCAGTGCTGTGAGGCCGCGGGCCCTGCTTGGAGATCGAGAGCCCATGAAGGAAATCGGCCAAAGCCGATATCGGCCAAGGTGCGCCAGGATGCGTTCGCGCCGCGGAGTTCGCCGAGAAGGCCGTCGGCGCATCCCGGGTCGTGGCAAGAAGCGCGCACCCCGTTACAGCTGCGGGCCAGTCCCTGAAGGCCGCGGTGAGAGCGGGATCTTGCATAGTTCCCGTGCTGATGACATCGGGCCTCCCGGGCCGCATATTCTTCCTCGCCATGTCGGCCGGCGCGCGGGCCGTGCCGCCGCTCCGCGCGGTCCCCTGGGAGGATGCCATGCCATCTGCGCGTCAGCTTCGCCGGGTTGCCGTCCCTGTCCTGGCCGTGGGGCTGGCCTTCGGCCTGGGCGCGCTCCCCGGCGTCGCCGCGGCGGCCAGCTGCGCGCCTCGTCCGGGAAGGAGCTGTGGAGCTACATCACCGGCGGCGCCGTGCAATCCTCGCCCGCGGTGGCCGGCGGCGTCGTCTACGTCGGCTCCGACATCGGAAAGGTGTACGCGTTCAGCCTGGGCGGCTAGCTCCGGTGCCGACACTCATCAACGCCGCACACCGACGCGCGCACCTGCCGCGATCACGGTCGCGCGCCTCAATGCGCGTGCGGCACCAGGGCGGTGGGCAGGTGAATCGTGGAGCCACCCAGCAACCTGGGGCCGTCGTGGTCGGCGTAGCACAGTTCAACAACGCCGCCATTGGGGATGCGGTAGACGTTGGCGAAGCTGCGGAAACTCCGCATCTCATCGCCCGCGGGAGCGGTGGTACCGGTCAGCAGCGACCACGCGACTGCTCGCATGAAAAGCCCGTGGGTGAAAACCGCGACCGGCCCGGACCGCTGCGCACTTAGCCGGCTCAGGAAGTCCCTGGCCCGCTTGAGCAGGCCGGCGAATGACTCGGCTCCGTTGTTGACGTGATGCGGATCGGCCTGGTTCCAGTACGCGCGGGCGTAGGGTTCACGTTCCCGCGAGGTCATAGCGCGCCCGTGGAGGTCACCAAGGTAGGTGAACTCATGGACGGGCCACTCCTGGCGCACGGCCGCGGGGAACCGGCTGATGGTGGGCTGCGCAGTCTGGCGGGCCCGCACGTACGGCGATGTCACGATCAGCGCCGGAACATCGGCGAACACCCGCGCGATTTGTTCGGCCTGCCGGTGCCCCAGCGGGGTCAACGGGATCGATCCCGGGCCGCTGGAAGGCAGCCCCGCGTTCGACTCACTCTCCCCATGCCGGATCAGCCACACCCGGATCACAGCGGCCTCCCCATACACACGGCTATTATTCGAGGCCTGCGGAACGTGTCTGGGAACTATTAATGACCTGGCAAGGCCAAAGCGCATACCACCGAACCTGACCTTGCGTTCTGCGCTGCGTGGAGTAAATCTGCAGCCTGGGCTCTTTCGCACACAGATCTGAACGTGTGGTCGGCTCAACGAGAGCTGTGCGCGGATTCACCAGCCGGACGGCTGCTGAGCGGCGGGCCCGTAGCCGAGTTGCGCGTACCAGTCGTCTCTCCCCTGCGGCGTGAGGTCAAGGATGTGCCAGACCGGTGCGAGCAGATCGATCCCGCGCTGGTCGATGTCCTCGGCCATGGTCGGGTGGGTGGTGTAGAAATGCCGCGGCGATCCGTCGGGATCCAGCGTGAACACCGAAACTGTGGAGTCCTGGCCGCCGTCGGCGTCCTCGCTGCCGAGGTCGTACTTGAAGCTGCTGTCGGCGCAGCTGAGCAGCCGCAGCCGGTCCCAGCCACGGGCGCGGGCGTGTGCCCGCAGCGGCACGACGTCGGCCGCGGCCGCGACGGCGAAGTCAACGTTCGGCGCGAGGTGGCGGGCGACCCCGTTGAAGCCGTCGATCCACATCGTGCACATGGGGCACGGCGCGCTCTGCGCCTTGCCGTACATGAGGTGGTAGATGACCAGCGGCCGCCCCGCTGAGCTGAAGAGCTCGCTGAGCCGCACCTGCGACACCGGGTCGTCGCCGTCCTGGAGCTGGCGCGGCCCCTCGCGGAAGGCATAATCGGTCACGGCCGCGCCAGGCGGCAGCTGGCGGCGAAGCGCGGCGACCTCCTCGCGGTGGCGCATGAGCTCGATCTCGGCCTGCCGGAGTTCCTCCCGGCGGGCGGCGTACTCGGGGGATTCAGTGAGCCGGGTCTGATCCACGATCTTCTCCTTCGGCTAGCTTGCTGCCTGGAAAGGCTTGCCGGCGCCGTTAGCGCGCAGCGGGCGGAGGCTCCCGAGGTAGTAGCCCCAGTTGACGTTGTAGATGCCGTAGTAGTCGTCGTCGAGCTCGACGGCGTAGTGGTGCCAGCAGCGAACCCGAGTCCGGCCATCCCCGAGCGGGCTGAACTCGAAACGGAAGTCGTTGTCCTGCCAGGGGTGATGGCCGCCGACGCAGCGCCAGCCGACTTCCGGCGCTCGTGAAGCGCGGTGATCTCCATCACCGGGCTGAAGTCCCCGGCGAAGGTCCACTCGACTCGCGCGCCGACCGCTGCGGGCAGCGTTCGCAGCCCTGCCGACGACCATCCAGCCATCCGATCCGCCTCGGTGAGCGCGGACCGGACCGAGTCGGCTCCCGCGTCGACATCCACCACATGATGGATGATCTTCACCGCATTCCTCCCGTCCCATCCCTAAGGGAGACCGTCAGGCTTGCGGCCTCTTCGCGCGTTCCTTCTCCCCGGACACATTTTTGTCCGACCGAAGGTAACAGGAGTCTCATCTCGTGCCATCGGCCTGGCCGACAGACTTGCCGCGCCGGACACTGTGCAGGCGCACAAGGCAAGCCGTAGCATTCCGCGGGTCCAGGCACGTGTTCTGCGGCTCCTGGCCGGCTTCCAGGACCGCGCTGACCAGATCGCTGACGAGACCGCCGCTGACGGCGCGCAGGGGCCCTCGGCCTGCCCGGCTGACGGCCGCCCCGGCGCGGTCGAGGACAGCTCGGGCGTCTTGCGCCGCTCTCTGGTCGCGCGGCGCGCTCCGCGTGCGGGCGGGCCACGCTGACGCTGACTCGATACGAGTCGGGTGCGCCCGCTGGCCTGGCCCGATGAGCCACAATTGCCTGGTGAGCACTGTCCGGCACATCCAGCTCGCGCTGCTTGCGGTGCTGGGAGTCATGGTCGCCGGCACCATCGGCTACGTCGTGCTCGGATTCAGCCTGCTCGACGCCATATACCAGACGGTCACCACGATTACCACGGTCGGGTTCCGCGAGCTCCACCCGCCCGGCACGGCGGGGAAGATCTTCACGATCGTGCTGATCCTCACCGGGGTCGGCACGGTGCTGTACGCGTTTAGCGTGGTGCTCGAATCGCTGGTGGAAGGTCATCTGCGCCAGCACTTCGAAAGGCGGCGGATGGAACGCGACATCGCCCGGATGAGCGGGCACACCATCGTCTGCGGATGGGGCCGGGTGGGCCGCGCGGTTGGCGGCTACCTGGCCGGCCAGGCCGCTCACGTAGTGGTGGTCGACCTCAACCCGGAGCGCGTGGCAGCGACCGGCCATCCCGCGCTCCTCGGGGATGTCACCGACGACGACGTGCTGCGTAAGGCAGGCATCATGCGGGCCAGGGCGCTCGTCGCCGCGATCAACACCGACGCGGAGAACGTCTACGTGACATTGTCCGCCCGGGCGCTGCGGCCTGACCTTGTCATCATCGCGCGCGCCCGCACCGAGGCGTCGGAGCCGAAACTGATGCGAGCCGGCGCGACCCGGGTCGTGAACCCGCAGCGGATCGGCGGCCAGCGAATCGCGGCAGCAGCGTTGCAGCCCAACGTGGTGGAGTTCCTGGACGTCGTAATGCATGACGGCAGCCTGGAGTTCCGTCTGGAGGAAGTATCGGTGCGCGCCGGCTCCCGGCTCGCTGGGCGCACGCTGCGGGAGGCGAATGTGGGCGAGACAACCGGGGCACTCGTGCTGGCACTCCGCGGCCCTGACGGAAGATTCCTGGCCAATCCGCCAATGCAAACCCCAGTCGACGCGGGGTACGTGATGATCGCGATCGGCACCCAGCAACAACTATCCGCCCTGCAGCACGCCGCGAATCGAGTCGGCTAACACCCACACACACCACCCCAGCACGGCCAGCTCGCAGCGACATAATGGCGCGCCGCGGCACGTGATCCAGCCATCGTGATGCACGGGCACCAGCCGGATACGCCGCGATGACGGTAGTAGTTCACATTCGTCACTGAGCGTGAGGTGACGGCCCGCCGATTGCGTCCTGGTTGCTGGCCGAGGTGTCCGGCAAGAAATCGCCGACCGCCCAGACGTCGGTGGGCGACGAACCAGCCACGGCGCCGACGCTATTGTCCGACGTGCCGAGCAGGCCCGCGCGCTGGACGGTCCAGCCACCCGCGCTCTTCGTGCTGGTGGTCACAGACGTCGGTTCTTTAGGGTGAGGGGTGGAGTGGCGTAATGCGGCAGCGGCTTGGTGGCGATCGCCTTCGAGCCGGTCGCGGCGAACAGCGCTGACAACGGATGCACATGGGCCGTGTCGCAGGTGTACTGCAGGCAGCCCTGGCTGATGAGGCTCGGCGCGTGGACCTGTTGCGTCCAGTAGGCGTCATCGCTGTTGATCCCGAAGGTTCAGTTGCCGCCGACGTGGCCGCCACGCAAGCCTCCCTGAACGCAGCGTGACGTGACTGCGACAAGACCGCTAGTTCCTGCGGAACTGGTCCTGCTGGGCGGTGACTGCGCGACTGCCGCCCCGATGAGAGATTCTGGGCGGTCTCAGTTGGCGGCGAGCACCGCCGCCGATGTGCTTCCCGCCGCGCAGTAGCGCCGTGGCGCCGCTCAGTGGTGTACGGCGGCGAGCAGCGCGGCATAGCCACGAACCAGCGCCGCGTGCTCCAGCGGAAGCAGCGGGCTGTCGTGCAGGCAGCCCTCCGCCACCCATTGGTCGGACAGGTCCATCGCGGGCCCGATGCACCGCCGCGGGCCTGACTTCGGCTCCGGGCTCACCGTAGAGGTAGCAGTACAGGCGGGTCACCGACTCAACCAGCTGGTCGCCGGGGCCTCTGGGCGCCGTCGAGTACTGGTCCTCCCGGTGCACGCGCCACCAGTCGACCTCGAGCGCGGCGGCCTCCGCCGGGCTGTCAGGCTCGCCGTAGCTGAGCCTGACCAGGGCGTAAAACCGTCGCATGCAGGCCCGTGCCCCGTCGGGGTCGTTGTCAGGGAAGGGCGCCCACAGCTGGTTGGCGCGCAGCACCAGCCAGGCGCCGTGCAGGGTCCGGTACCAGTCCATGCCGAAGCCCGCCCTGACCAGCCCGACGGAAGCCACCAGCACCTGTGGCCAGTTACGCAGGTAGTATCCGACCCACGCCCGGTATTCCAGGTCGGCGATGCGGACCGGGTCGAACGACCGGAGCCGGCTCGGCTGCCCGGCCGGTCGGCCGGCTGCTCCGGCTTGCCGTCCTCCGGCCTGCCATCGGCCGCCCGGATCCCGGCTCGCCGGCGCCCGCCTGCCGCCCTGCCGTCCGAGTCGTGCCGTGATCGTTTTCATTCGAGCGGTGATTGCTTCGATGCCCACGGCTTCCCTCCTTTTCTTTTCGTTAATGAAACTGTTCAGTTTGCCTCCTGCGCAGTCGTCTATGCCGGGCGGGCCCCGCATCAGCAGCGCCACTTCAGGTACATGCGCGTTGACCCAAGTACGTATCATGGCAGCGGAGACCGACAGAATACTCCCGCTGTGATAGGCCTCAGAGGCGTTGACTTCCGGCCGTTGATTCAGGACTCCTGATGCCATTAGGTGACCTGAGCGCTTCGCTTGGCGCTGCCCCAGGCATCTGGTCCGGTCTCTCGCCGACCGGTAGGCCGCCCGTATCGGCGGATCCATCGCGCCGACCAGACTGAGGCCGTAGCCGGGAATGAGGCAGCGGCGCCTGGCCGAGCCTGGGGAGGAGGACTGGAAACTCGCGCTTCTGGTAGACCAGGTCGCGCCGAGTCCCGGGCCTTGACCGGCCGGAACGGTGCCGGCTGTCAACGGCCAGGTTGCGGCCTCGACTACACCCTTACCCCGTCCGGCGAGCGGTTCTCGCCGAGTTCGGGGTGCCGCTGCCACCCCGGCGCCGCCTCATCCGCTACTGCTCGACTGGACCGAGCAACGCCACCACCTCGCCGGGCCGTAGGCAGGGGCCTGCTCGACCGGCTTACCTAAGTACCTTCCAGCCGCCACGAAGGTGGCGAAGCACAGAGCTGGTTCAGGCCTGTACCGCTTCAGAACTCGACACAGGAGCCGTGACCTGCTCTTGGCCGGATAAGCAGGCTGGGACAGGATGGCAGTTTGTGTCTGTTCGCCTTCTCTATCTGATCATGATCCGGGTCTTCGGCTGGCTGCTGCTGCTGGGCCACAGCCAGGCTTCCAAGGACCCGGAAATCACGGGCCGGGACGCAGCGCGCGGCCACCCCGGCTTTATGAGGTGGCCAACTCCGAAGCCGGTTTGGAAGTCCGGCGGGGAGGCCATCGCGAAAGCCGCGTGGACCTGGCGCCGCCGGGCCAGCTGGCAGGTGACGTCAGGGGGCGCCGCGACCGGTCAGATCTGGCCCGCTGCAGCCCATGCGGAGGCACTCACCTCGACCGGTCCGCCGGGAAGCAGGTGCCGGCAATGCTCGCGCAGCGCGGTCCGGTGTTCCTCGGCCAGGGACGCCACGTACGCCCCAGCCGGGCCGACTCCGAGCGTGAACGGCTCCCACCACTGCTCGAATGCGGCATGACGCACGCGGATGGTCAGGGTCACCGCCCGCGCCCGGCCGAGGCCAGCCTGCGCGAAGAGCCTGGCCAGATGGCCTTCCCTGACACCGGCCAGGCCAGACTCGCCGCGCGCCGAAGGGTCCAGCTCGCGCGCCGCCCGCCAGAAAAGGGTCAGCGGTCCGCGGCCGCCAGCGTGATCCCACACGCACGCTGCGACCGTCCCGCCGGGACGAGTGACCCGGCCCATCTCGCGCAGTCCCGCCACCGGATTGGCCATGAAATGCACGACTAGCTGCGCCAGTACGACATCGAAGACGCTGTCAGAGAAGGGCAACTGCTCGGCAGCCGACAGCCTTATATCGACCCCGGGCAGGCGCTCCCGCGCCGCGGCGGCAAACGACTGCGACGGTTCTACCGCGCAGACCGCGCCCGCCCCAAGCCGTCTGACGAGGTCGGCCGTCAGCGCGCCCGGCCCGCAGCCGACATCCAGCGCCCGCTGGCCGCGGGCAACTCCGGCCACATCAGCGAACAGCACCGCCAGCGGCTCCGAGTACCTCCCCATGAAACACCTGTAAGCGTCCGCGCTGACGTCAAAGGTCACCCACCCAACCTACTCAGCAACGCGCGGCCCCCACTGCCAACGGCAGCGCCTCGGCGCACGTCCTATGCCGCATGGCGGTCGTGGGGGGAAGAAGCGACGGTCCAGCGGTCGCGGCGCGGTCAGCGTTGTGCTGCGATCTCGCCCCAACTGCAACATCACGCTGAGTTAGGGATACTGCCGGGCGCCACGGGTCTCGTGCCGCGGACGACTGCGCAATGCTGCGAAGTCCGCTGGCAGTTTCTCTGCTAACGCTTCGCCAAGCCAAACCCTCTGTGCACGAACCTGTGGACGGCTTGTGCAAATAGGTCGGCAAACCTGTGGGCAGCCTGGGGATAAGGCCGGAGATTCTCCAGCGATCACGCATACGCGGGGCCGCTACCTGGGCGAACACAATCCACACCCTGTGTACGGGAGAAAATGGGAAACCGCACACAAGCAATCCTGGCACCAGCTTATAAAATGAGCAGAAGGTTCACCGGAATCGTTATCCAGCTGGGTGCCGAAGGCAAGACCGTAATGCTGGAGAGCCAGACGGTGCTTGGACGCTTGAGGGAGGAGGAGCGTCATGACGTCGTATACGCCGCTGGGGGAAACCAAAGACCAGCAAGATTATCGCAGCCGCGGCGAAGGCGATTACCGGCCACGACACAGGGGAGCCCAACGTGCCGAAAGACGAGGCCTGGTCATCGCTTCGATCGCGCCGGCAATAGTCGGCCGCAGCAGTCGCGACCGCGCGCAGTCCCGGTCGGCCCGCGGGCGTCACGAAGGCGCGCGCGCTCGCCGACCACGACTTTGGCGCCGCGGGAGCCATGGAGTGGCGATGTGACAGAGGGCTGGCACCTCGCCCAGATGCCTGTGGGTGCCTGCGCCTGCCGTATCCGATCGTCATCCGCCTGGCGGTGGATTGCCTGTTCGCCCGCTCGGCAGCATCGAACGATGCCGGGCTGCTGGAGCACCAGGATGATGAGCTGACCCTCGTCGCTGGTGTAGAGCACCCGGTAATCGCCGACAGTGATGCGCAGCAGGCCGTGGGCACTGGTGATCATCTTCGCCACGGCCGGGCGCGGATCAGCAGCGAGGGCACCGACCGCATCGCCGATCCTGCGGCGTACCGGCTTGTCCAGGGACAGGAACGCCTTCCGGGCACGCAGCCGCCACTCGATCCGGTACGTCATCGCGGCTACAGCCCGGCCTCGGCCCTGACCTGCTCCCACGGAACGGACTCGCCCGGCTCAGCGAGCGCATGGCGCGCCGCGGCCGCGTCAGCCAGATCCTCCAGCAGCTCGCGGGCGTCCTGCGTGCTCGGTGAGGTACGCCAGATGCGCGCGGCATCACGGGCGGCGCGCTGCTGGCGCTGTCGGCCGCCAGCGCTTCGGTGACCGGCCATGGCCCGGCCAGCCACGCCAGGCTGGCCGGCTTATTGCCAGGCCGGGCAGGGCAGGCGGCCAGAATACCGGCCGGCTTCCGGCGATGGCGCCGAGTTTCCGCTCCGCTGCCTCGGGTGTTGTCCTGGGCAGCGTGGGCTGCAAGCCGCCGGGCTGCAGGGTGCGGCCGGTGGCCATGGCCGATGGCGGGGCGCGCTGGCATTTCGTGACAGCGCCCGATGTCCGTCTCCTCAATCCCGCGGGAAGCCAGCGGTCCCAGGCTGCCAGGGTCAGCGGCGCGGTGTTCGCCAGCCGGCGGGACTGCTGGCTGTATTCGAAGTCATTGCAGATGGCGGCATAATTTATCTCCGCGCTTTCTCGTTGGGCCAAAGCCGGGATGTAAGACTCATTCATCTTCGACGTTGCGCCAAGGGATAAGGCCGGGACGCTTTACCAGAGAACTGGAAGGTCAGGCGCAGTACATCCGAGACCTTACATACGGCCCAGATCCAGCGGCAGTGATAGTGCTGACCGAATGAGGAGCAGCGACAGGTTCTCCTCGACGGCCCCCACTCCCGGCTGACCCGACCAGCCGACGCACTCAGCAGGCCAGCACGTCGAGCCCAAGGTCGAGCGCCGGGCTTGAGTGAGTGAGGGCGCCGACGGCGATGAAGCCGACGCCAGTTTCCGCCACCGCCCGCGCGGTGTCCAGCCGCAGGCCGCCGCTGGCCTCCAGGCGGACTGCCGGGTACTCGCGGGCCAGGGTGACGGCGGCGCGCAGGTCAGCGAGCCCCATGTTGTCGAGCAGGATGAGCCCGGCGCCCGCGGCCAGGGCCTCGCCGACCTGCGGCAGGGTGTCGCATTCGACCTCGAGCGGCAGGCTGGGAGCGGCGGCGCGGACAGCCCGGATCGCCGCCGCGATCCCGCCCGCTGCCGCCACGTGGTTGTCCTTGATCAGGGCAGCGTCGCCGAGTCCCATGCGATGGTTCACCCCGCCGCCGCAGCGCACGGCGTACTTCTCGAGCTGGCGCAGCCCTGGGGTCGTCTTGCGTGTGTCGCGCAGCGTGCACCCGGTGCCCGCCACCGCGTCGGCCCACGCTCTGGTCGCGGTGGCGATCCCCGACAGGTGCGTGACGAAGTTGAGCAGGGTCCGCTCGGCCCCGAGCATCTCCCGCAGCGGGCCCCGGATCCGCAGCACCTCATCGCCCGCGTCGAGCAGGTCCCCGTCGGCGCGCAGCACCTTGGCCGCCGCGGGCGGAACCCCGGCGGCGTCCAGGACGGCGAGGGCGACCGGCAGCCCGGCCAGCACACCAGGCTGGCGGGCCACGACGCAGGCCACCGCACGCGCGCCGGGCCCGGCCGTC
>CZKT01000390.1_pt1 | contig 13812 bp, 10 predicted proteins | sample 1122361 | NCBI WGS metagenome assembly CZKT01 (sample SAMEA3539301, study PRJEB10725) | soil metagenome | biome: tundra; feature: field; material: soil | place: USA | collected 2010-05 | depth 0.15 m | reverse complement strand
CCCCTTCATCAGTCTCGATTTAACGGGGACGGTAGCCGATCTGCGGGCCGTGGTCCATCGCCGCCGGCCGTACCCCAGGGCTCCACTCGCCCGGCCAGGACGCCGGCCGGCTCCGCGAGCGCAGGCCATTAGCGGGTCAGCAGCAGAGCGCCCGTCGCCGCCGCCAGGGACACGATCGCGGTAATCGCTCCGGTGCCAGCGAAACGGCGCCAGGAGATCTCTAGTCCCTGCGCCCGGCAGCGGGCGTACCAGAGCATCGTGGCCAGCGACGCCCACGGTGCCACCAGCGGGCCGACGTTCGTCCCGATGAGCAGGCCGAGAAGCTGATCGTGACTGCCACCGCCGACCGCCGCCTCGCCCGCGACGTACGCGGGCAGGTTGTTCACCACGTTGGACAGCCCGGCGCCTAGGCCGGCCGCGCGCCACACCCCCAGGGCCCCTTGGCCGGAGCCAACCGCGGAACTGAGGATCGCCCCAAGCCCCTGCTGGTCAATGACCTGGATAACGAGGAACAGGCCGATCACGAACGTCAGCAACTGCCACGGAAACAAGCCCGGACGCAGCGAGGTTCTCGAGCGCGCCACGAACCCGGCGATGACGATGCAGACGGCGCTCAAAGCGGCGACGGCGAGCGGGACCGACAGCAGCACCAGCAATACGAACAGCGCGCATGCCACCGCCGAGAGACAGGCAAGCACACGGTCGCGAGGTTCGTATGGCTCCGGCACGCTATAGCGATCGCTTGAGCGCAGGCCGCGGCGCCAGTACATGATCCACAGACAGGCGACCGTGGCTGCCACCGACGCGAGCTCCGGCAGGTACATCCGGGCAGCGAAGCCGGGCGCGCTCAAAGCAAGGCGATTCATCGCCAGCAGGTTGGTCAGGTTAGAGACCGGCAGCAGAAGGCTCGCGGTGTTCGCGAGCCACACCGTCGTCATCGCCAGCGGAACGGGCGGAATATCGGCGGGCCTGGCCACCGCCAGCATCACCGGTGTGAGCAGCACAGCGGTCGTGTCGAGATTGAGCGCGGCCGTCGCGGTCGCTGCGAAGAGCACGCACAGGCCGAACATCGCAGCGAAGCTGCCGCGCGCAATGATCGCCAGGCGGGTGGCGACGATGCCGAACAGCTGGGCCTCGGCCGTGAGTTCGGCCAGCACGATCACTGCCGCAAGGAAACCGAGCAGCGGCAGGATCCGGCCGAGCGTATGCGAGGCGTCGGTGACCGACAGCAGGCCAGTCGCGACCGCGAGGAGACCGACTGCAAATACGCCGAGCGAAGTCCAGTCGAGCGGGGCAAGCCGCGCCGACCTCAGGGCACGGGCGATGCCCTTGCGGCCTGTCACAAGACCGCAACGTACCAGCCGCCATGGGCGCATCCCGAGCGCCGGCGTCTTGTGCGGTCGAACGACATCGTCACCGACATCTGGCAAGTCGCAGCCGAGCGTGCCAGGCAATCCACGACTGTTCGGCACCGGCTTCGCCTTCGACCTCGATGCTGACCCACCGATGAGCTGCGTGGATCCCCCTCGGTGAACCCATGACGAGACTCACTTGGGATCTGCGCTGGCCTCAGCGGCGGCAACTGACCGCTGAGGGAGGAGAGCCAGCCGATGGGCCATGTGATCATCGGAATGGACCGCACAAGCGTTCAGAGGGTCGAGGTTGACCGGTGACATCCGCAGGCACCTCGCTGCTCAGCGGCCAGCCGCCGACGGCCGGACTGTGACCGGCAACGGGCCGGCAGCGTCGCCGGCCCTGGCACGATTCTTGCCAGGCGCGCCAGGATCTCACTCGCAGAGCGCGAAGGCGTAGGTATCGGTTCTTCGGATGGCCCGCCGGCCTTCGGAGCCGAGTCCGGCGCCGCACCGTGACCGGCCGATTCGGCCTCACCGCCCTGGAACTCGAGGTCCTGCGGCTCGTCGCGGCTGGGCGGAGCGCCAGTGATCGCCGGCGAGCTGTTCATCTCGGCCAAGACCACCAGCGTGTACGTGTCGAACATCACGGGCAAGCTCGGCGTGAGCAGCAGGGGAGAGGCGGCGGCAGGCGCTCATAAGCTCCGGCTGTTCGGCGCCTCGCCCGCGGCCTGGCTCAGCCAGCCAAGCCGGCAGCCACGCGGGCGGTAGGTTGCCTGCATGCCAGACCAGACGAGACGGCAGGCGACATCGTGGACATCTACACCGATGGCGCGTGCAGCGGCAAGCGCGGGTGCAATAACCGGTGCTATTCGCCAGATCTCCGGCGTGTTGCGCGCCGTCTCTGCGGCGTCGACGGGAAGATGCCGGGATGGGAAGTCAGCAGCTGACGGGACAGGTGCGCGAGCTGCGCGGGCGGGGCTGCTCGCCGAAGCAGATCGCGCGGATTCTCGGCCTGCCGCCGGCGACAGTGGCCCCTGTAGTCAGGGCGGTCGCGGCCGAGGAGCGGACGGACGAGTCGGAGCCCGCCCCGGCGGGATTCTGGGTGAGCCCGGGCTGGAGCCGCGGCCTCGTCATCGAGGGGCATCGCCAGTGGCGCGATGTCGATGAACCCGGCGGCGGCGCATCCGGCTTGGTGACCGTGGTGGCCGCGCGCGAGCGAGGTGGCAGCAAGGTTGCCGTCTGCGGCTACCTGGTCGACGTCTACTGCCTGGGAGTGAAGAACGCCTTCGGTCCCAGCAGCATGGATCGCCGCAAGCTGCCCGCCTTCATCGGCCAGTTCTTCGGCGCCTACGATACGCCGCCGCTGGCGGCTCCGGCTGAGCTGGCGCGGGACCTCGTGTTCGGCGCGGTCGAGTACGCGCGGGCGCTCGGGTTCGAGCCCGCTCCCGACTTCGGGGCATGCGCCGGTCATCTCGGGCCGTGGGCGGGCCCCAGCGCCATCGGTTTCGGATGCGATGGCAAGCCCCTGTTCATCCAGGGTCCGCATGACAATCCCGCGCCCATCTTGAGTACGCTGCGGCGATCCGTCGGCCAGGACAACTTCCATTTCCTGGTTGTCGGATAGCGGAGCTGGTTGTCTCGTAGCGGAGCTGGTCGTCATAGATCAAGGGAGGAACCAGTGGGCAAGGCGAACCGGCTGCGGCGCCGCGCGAAGCTGAAGGAAAGGGAGAAGGAGCTCAACCGCCGGGATCACCGGCCGGCGCAGGGCGGGCCAAGGGGCGCGGCCGGATGGCAGGTGCCGGGCAGTACAGGCCGGCAGCAAGGGCGTATCGGCGGCGGGCGCCCGTCCGCGGCAGAGCTGGCCGAGCAGCTGGTGTCAGATGCTGTGCACGCCCAGTTCCACGGAGATCAGGACGCTTTCGGCTGCTGCGCCGCGCAGCTCGCCGACATGCCCGGCGTGTCCGGCTGGCAGCGGATCGTCGAGCGGACGCTGCTGGCCAGCCTGCTGAGCGCCGTCACCACCGGGTGGCACCAGGGCTGGCAGCCAGCCGAGCTGGTCCGGCAGGTGGGCCGCCAGTTCGGCGCCAGGCACGCCCGCCTGGCGACCGACAGCGTCGCCGCTGAGATGCGCGGCTATGCTTCCGCCACCGTAGATGAGCGGTGGGAGGCGCAGCTGGCCGCGCTTGGGGCGACCGCCTGGTGGGGCAGCGACGACGGCTATCTAGAGCATTGGCGAGACCGGGAGCGGATCGAGCGCAGCGCGGCCGTGGCCTGCGCTCTAGAAGCGTTGTTCGCGTTCGCGACGCTTCCCGAGCTGGGTCGGCTGTGTCCGCTTCCCGGCACCGCGCGGCGAGGCGCCTTGAAGCCAGAACGCAACGCGAGGCGGCCTGTCGATCAGCGCATGCTCGGTCGGGTCCGGGCGCTGCTGGCCAAGGCCGAGTCGACGGAGTTTCCCGAGGAGGCCGAGGCGCTGACCTCGCGGGCCCAGGAGCTGATGGCCAGGCACAGCATCGACGACGCGCTCCTCGCGGCGGCCGGCTCGGGTTCGGCCGGGCCGGGTCAGGCCTCTGGCAGGAGGCTGTTCGTTGACAGTCCCTACGAGGCGGCCAAGGCCGTCCTGCTGGACGTCGTGGCCGGGGCGAACCGGTGCCGCGCCATCTGGCACAAGAACCTGGGCCTGTGCACGGTGCTCGGCTTCCCGGGCGACCTAGACGCGGTGGAGCTGCTGTTCACCTCGCTGCTGGTGCAGGCGACCACCGCGATGATCCAGGCGGGATCGCGGCGTGACGCCTATGGGCGGTCCCGTACCCGCGCGTTCCGGCAGTCGTTCCTGACCTCGTACGCCCAGCGCATCGGCGAGCGGCTGGCCGAGGCTGCCGGGACGGCGGAGCGGCAGGCTGTCGCGGACTCGCCGGGGACGAACCTGCTGCCCGTGCTCGCGGCCCGGCACCGCGCCGTCGACCAGGCCGTTGACGAGATGTTCCCGGAGCTGACGCAGCATGCGGTGAACTCGGTGCATGACCGCGAGGGCTGGATCTCAGGCCGGGCAGCCGCCGACCTCGCCGCCCTGAACGGGCGCCGCGAAGTCACCGGTGACGCCGCCTGACAAGTGCCTGTAAGACGAGGAGGAGCCTCGCAGGTCGAGGCCGTGGTCCTGGCCTGGGCTTCCTCGCGCGGGCCCGGATGCGTCAGACACGGTCAAGCTTCGCGGGTCCGCCGGAACTCGCAGGGCATCCCTGCGCATGCGCTCCAGCGGCCGGATTCATCCACGACAGATCTGCTGCGATACCGGCATGTCGAACGAAAAGTGTCGGTGCAGGCGGCTAGTTTCGCCGCATGCAGCGTGTGGTGTTGAATGACGTCGATCCCGCCTCCCTCGAAGATGCCGTCGGGGCCGCCCGGTATGCAATGGGTGTCCAGTACCTGCGGCAGCGGGCGGTGGTCCACACCTGGTGGGATTCCTCGGAGAGCGCACTTCATGGGATGGTGCGCGAGAGAACCGGTGAACTTTACCGGACGTCAGCGTACTTCTTGCCGGCCGACGGGCTGCCGCTGGAGTTCGAGCAGGGCCATTGCAGCTGCCCTGCCGGGTTCAACTGCGAGCACAGTGTGGCGCTGATCCTGGCGGCAGCGGATATAGATACCGCACGGGCCGTATCGCGCCAGAGTCCGCGATCGGTGGCATGGGAGCAGTCACTGGAGTCGCTGCTGGGATCTCGGCCGGCCGTAGCCGCCAGCCGGCCGAGTGGAACGGCGCTGGCCATCGAGCTGACGTTGTCCGGGGACGCGCGCCCGGCGCAAGCGCGCGGCCAGCTGGCGGATGGGCCGTCGCTGAAGCTGCTGGCTCGGCTGGTGCAGCCCGGCAAGAACGGCGGCTGGGTCGGCGGCAGTCTGAGCTGGGCCAAACTTGATTCCCTGCACTATTACGGCGGCCACCCCACTGCGCAGGTGCGGTGGCTGCGGGAGATATACGCGGTGTACCGGTCGTGCAGCCGTTCAGGCTACTACTCGTATGGCTACTCCTATGGCGACGAAAAGTCGATCGACCTGTCCGCGTTCGAGTCTCGCCAGCTCTGGCCGATGCTGGACGAGGCCGAGTCGATCGGCCTGCGGCTGGTGTACGGACGCAAGCTCGGCCTGCTGGAAAAGTACTGCTCCGCGGAGCTGTGCCTGGACGTCATCAGGAGCGAGCCGTCCGGGGCGCTCGTGATCACCTCATTGATCCGTGTCGACGGGATGGACACCGGCGCCGCACCGGTCCGGTTCATCGGTACCGAGGGTCACGGCCTCATCTATGTCGACCCCGCCGAAGCCCAGCGGAGCGGCGATCACGGCAGCTGGCGTTTCCGGCTGGCGAGGCTCACCACAGCTGTCCCGCCGCAGCTGCAGCGTATGGCACTGGAGAATCAGCGGCTGGAGGTTCCTCCGGCTGAGCAATCACGGTTTCGCGATGGATATTACCCGCGGCTGCGGCACGCAGCCACAGTGATCTCCTCGGATGGATCCTTCGCACCGCCGGCGATCTCGGATCCGACCCTGGTGCTAGGCGCGTCCTATGGCACCGGCCACGACGTCGACGTCAGCTGGGAGTGGGCTTATCAGGTCGGCGATTCGCGGCTACGTGCATCGCTGCATCCGAGCTCGCCGGAGGCCGGATACCGGGATCTGGACGCCGAGCGGACGATCCTGGCCAACCTCGACCTCCCGCCTGGCCACTTCGGGCAGCTCCGCTCCGATCCGGCGTCGGGTGACCCGGAACTTGCTCTCGCCCCGCACACCCGGCTCGGCGGCATCGACACCATGCGGTTCACCACCGAGCTGCTGCCGCTGCTGGCGGACCAGCCCGGGGTGGCTGTCGAGGTCACCGGAGATCCCGCCGACTACCGCGAGGCGGGCGACTCGCTGTGCATCGGCGTGTCGACCGACGAGGTGGCGGGCGACACGGACTGGTTCGATCTCGGGGTCACCATCACGGTCGAGGGACGGCCGGTTTCGTTCACCGACGTTTTCGCGGCGCTCAGCCGTGGCGAGTCGCACTTGCTGCTCGCCGATGGCGCGTACTTCTCCTTGCAGAAACCCGCACTGCAGTCGCTCGCCCGGCTGATCGAGGAGGCACGGGCGCTGCAAGACTTGCCAGCCGGTGCGCTTAAGATCAGCCGGTTCCAGGCCGGGCTGTGGGACGAGCTGACCGAACTAGGCGTAGTCAACCACCAGGCGCGGGCATGGCAGTCCCAGGTCCAGGGACTGCTGTCGATCGACGCCATCCCCAGCCAACAGCCGCCGGCGACGCTGCAGGCGCGGCTCCGTCCCTACCAGCTGGACGGGTTCCAGTGGCTGGCGTTTCTATGGGAACATCAGCTCGGCGGCATCCTCGCCGACGACATGGGGCTCGGCAAGACGCTGCAGTCACTGGCGCTGATCTGCCACGCGAAGCAAGTCAGCCCCGCCATGTCACCGTTCCTCATCATCGCGCCGACGAGCGTGGTGCCAAACTGGACGGCCGAATCCGCGCGGTTCACTCCAGGCCTGAAAGTGGTGTCGATTCAGGAAACGGTATCGCGCCGCGGGCAGGCCCTCGACGGGCTCATAGCGGGCGCCGACGCGGTAGTCACCTCGTATGCCCTGTTCCGCATCGACTTCGACGCCTACTCCACGATGCCCTGGTCGGGACTGATCCTGGACGAAGCCCAGTACGCCAAGAATCACCAGTCGAAGATCTACCAGTGCGCGCGGCGGCTGCCGGCCCCATTCAAGATCGCCGTCACCGGCACCCCGATGGAAAACAGCCTGATGGAGCTGTGGTCACTGCTGTCGATCACCGCGCCCGGGCTGTTTCCGAATCCGACGCGATTCCGCGAGTACTACGCGCGCCCGATCGAAAAGCAGGCCAATGCCGAGCTCCTCGCCCGGCTGCGGCAGCGGGTCAAGCCACTCGTCAAACGCCGCACCAAGCAGCAAGTGGCCGCCGACCTCCCCGCGAAGCAGGAGCAGGTACTGGAGGTTGACCTGCATCCGCGACACCGCAAGCTGTATCAGACTCATCTGCAACGGGAACGGCAGAAGGTCCTCGGCCTGATCGACGACATGAACTCCAACCGCTTCACGATCCTGCGCTCACTCACGCTGCTGCGCCAGCTGAGCCTGCACGCCGGGCTCATCGACGACACACACCGGGATCTGCCGTGCAGCAAGATCGACGCGCTGCTTGAGCAGCTTCGCGACGTGGCCGGCGGCGGACACCGGGCGCTGGTCTTCAGCCAGTTCACCGGATTTCTCGACAAGGTCCGCGGGCAGCTGGACACCGCGGGTGTGCAGTACTGCTACCTGGACGGCAAGACCCGAGACCGAGCCACGATGGTGCGGCGCTTCAAGGACGGCTCGGTTCCGGTATTCCTCATCAGCCTCAAAGCGGGCGGACTCGGATTGAATCTCACCGAAGCCGACTACTGCTTCCTGCTGGACCCGTGGTGGAATCCCGCGACTGAGGCGCAGGCGGTGGACCGGGCCCACCGGATCGGGCAGACGCGCAACGTCATGGTGTACCGCCTCATCGCGAAGGACACCATCGAGGAGAAAGTCATGGCGCTGAAGGCGAGAAAGGCCGAGCTGTTCTCCAGCGTCATCGACAGCGGCAACGTTTTCGGCGCCAGCCTCGACGCCGACGACATTCGCGGGCTATTTGCCTAATCTGGCCGTAGACCAAGCGAGGCGGGCGTCATCGCCGGATAAAGTACTATATGGACATACACTACGCAAGAGCGAGGGAGGATTGCAGATGCAATTGACCTGCTGCCGTTCTGCACCCGCTGGCCGCTGCGGGATTCATGCGGCGCTCGAGCAGGCCGCGTGCGACGAAGTCGTCTGCGACGCATGAGACACGGCTGGGGCTAACGACGACTTGGTCGGAGAGGTAGCGCACGGAGGCGCCGTGGGGCATCTCGGAGAGCCGTGCGAGTACTTCGAAGCCGGTGATGTTGGTGTGGTGGGCGCGGCCGAGGGCGTCGTCGATCGGGCGGATGGCGTTGGCCTGAATGTGGAGTACGGCGACCACCGCTTCGAAGCCGAGCTGCGCTGGGGACCCCGTGCTCCGGACGTTTGGCAGTGTGCGACGTGGCCACGTGCGAAGCTTATCCGGGTGAAGGGCGCGGTACGGTAGGCGGCGCACGGCACGGCGCGCGCACGCATAGTTGCGCAAGCACGAGCCCTGGGAACCGCGATGCCGGGGGAACTGGACTTCATACCGTGCGCCCACGGGTTTGGTGGTCGTTGGCGGCGGCTGCGGGGGGTCGTGTGGCGAAGGCACTCAACAACGACGTGACGATGATGAACGACCACGCCCGGCAGTTCCTCGACCCAAGCGACGAGACTGTCCTGCTCGGGCAGGCATCTCAGGCACTGGCCAGTCGCTAGTCCGCGGCGGTGGCGGTTGAGCTGCCCACGGGCGCCACGGCCGGTATCTACTGCCGGCCCGTGCGCGGCGAGGACCGACTCGGCTGCGTTGCGCACGTGAAGCTGATCGATACAGGCAGCGCGCAGACCGCCGGGGCTGCGCGGGTGCCAGCAGGTGGATGCGGCTTCGGCCGTGCTCCGGGCGGTGCAAGTCGCTGGGCATGTCCCGGGCGACGATCTACCGTAAAATCCGCGAGTACGGCATCGCCACTCCGGCCAGCTGATCTTCCGCGCGCACCGCCGCGGGGCCGGCTCAAACTGAGGCAGCGGCAGGTTGCCGGAGCGGTATCCGGGTGCTTCGCCTGCGAGCAACGGGCCGACAGAAAGCTCTCGTCGAGCCTGTGCCGAGCCGGCCGAAGCCTCCCGCTACGTGGCCCCGAAATCCTCACCGCGCGCAAGAAAGCCGGAATGGGCTGCCTAGCGTGGGCCATCCAGCGGGCGGTGGCCGCCTCATGTGCTGGCCGCGTCGGCGATGCTGACGCGCTTACCGGTGCCAGGATCCTGAAGATCCGCCGGCTCGACTGACAGGAGCGGGATCTTCCGGCCGAGCCAGCCAGGGAGCCACCAGTTGGCGTTGCCGGAGATGTGCATGAGGGCGGGGACCAGTACGGTGCGGATGATGAACGCGTCGATGATGACGGCCCCGGCCAGGCCTATGCCGAACTGCTTGATGATGATGCTCCCGCCGAGGACGAAGGACGCGAAGATCAGGATCATGATCGTGGCCGCGGCGGTGATCACCCGGCCGGTTTCGGCCTGGCCGAGGGTAACGGCCTGCCTGTTGTCACGGGTCAGTAGCCACTGCTCGTGCATTCGGCTGACGAGGAACACCTCATAGTCCATCGACAAGCCGAAGAGTATCGAGAAGAGGAGGACGGGGATGAAGACCTCGACCGGGGCGGTGCCGGAGATCGCGAACAGCGAGTGGCCCCAGCCCCATTCGAACACGGCGTTCATGATGCCCAGCGCTGCGCCTACCGACAGCAGGTTCATGATGGACGCGATCAGCGGGATCAGCAGGCTCCTGAAGACGGCCATGAGCAGGATGAAAGCCAGGATGACGACAACGGCGATGAACAGCGGGAGCTTGGCGGACAGGACGCTGGAGAAGTCGTTCTGGATGGCGGTTGCCCCGCCCACCAGGACGGTCAGGCCGGTGCCGGCCTCCGCTTGGGGGATGACGTCGCTGCGGAGCCGGTGCAGCAGCGCCGACGTCTGCACCGCTTGGGGGCTGGTCGCCGGGTAGAGGTTGGCCACGGCCAGCTTGCCGGCCGGGCTGAGCCGCCCGGGAGTTACCGCGACCACGCCGGGCTGGTGCGCGACCGCGGCGAGCAAGCCGGCGAACCTGGTCTCGTCGGCTGGTGACCTGAGTTTAGCGACCAGCTCGAACGGCCCGTTGAACCCCGCTCCGAAGCCCTTGGCGAGCAGGTCGTAGGCCTGGCGGGTGGTAGTGCCGGATGGGTCGCTGCCCGCGTCGTCTAGGCCGAGGTGGATGCTGAAGACGGGCAGGGCGATCACGACCACCGCGGCGAGGGCGGCTGCCGCGGGCAGCACCGGGTGCCGCTCGATGCCCAAGGCCCAGCGCCGCCAGAAGCCGGTGACCTCCTCTGCCACCGGGCCCGACGCCGCCAGCCGGGCGCGCTGCTTGCGGCCGAGGACCTTCATCCCGATGAAGCCGAGCAGCGCGGGCAGGAGCGTGAGCGCCGAGAGCATCGTCAGCGCCACAGTGACCGCCGCGGACACCGCCACCCCGTACAGGAACGAGACGCCGAGGGCGAACTGGCCCAGCAGCGCGACGCAGACGATGAGCCCGGCGAAGAACACGGCCCGGCCCGCCGTGTTCACGGCGTTGACAGCGGCATCCTCGACGGTCCGCCCGCCCCGCAGCCCGGTGCGGTGCCGGGTCACGATGAACAGCGCATAGTCCACCCCGACGCCGAGGCCGATCAGGACGCCGAGGATGGTGGCGAAGCTCGCCACGGGAAAGACGTGGGTGAGCAGCCCGGTGATCGAGAAGCCGATCCCGATGGCGACCAGCGCGGTGATCAGCGGGAGGAACGCCGCGAACAGCGCACCGAACACCACGCCGAGCACGATGAGCGCGAAGAGGATCCCGATACCGGTGCTGGCTGAGCTCGTGGCGACCTCGGTGCTCTCGATTGCCTGGCCGCCCAGCGCCACCTGCAGCCGCGGGCTTTGTGCAGCCTCGGCGGTCGTGATGACCCTCTGCACCGCCGCCTTGGGAAGGGCCTGCGCCAGCTCGTCGAAGCCGACCGTGGCGAAGGCCACGGTGCCGTCCCTGCTGATCTGGGCTCTACCGGGTGCCGCGTACGGGCTGATCACCGACCGCACGTGGGGCAGAGCGGCCACCTGGCCCAGCATCCGCTCGGCCGCGTCCCTCAGCACCGGGTCCTGCACCGTTCCCGACTTTGCGTGCAGCACGATCTGGTCCGAGTCACCCGAGGCCGCCGGGAAGTCCTTCTGCAGCAGGCTGAGCGCCGTGGCGGACTGGGTGTTGGGCAGCTGGAACTTGGTCGAGTAGCTCGCGTGCGCTGCCTGGTCGGCTGCAGAGAACCCGACCAGGGCGATCAGCCACAGTGCCACGACGAGCATGTGATGGCGGAAACACCATCTGCCTAGAGCACGCACGACTTAGTACCGATGTTCGGTCAGGCCCGATGTGCGGAAGCGAGCGCTCCTCATGGCTCAGGTGGCGCGGGCCTGGAGGGCAACCTCGATTTCGAGGACGATCTGAACTTTCTCGCCGAGGGCCACGCCTCCGCCGGGGATGGGGCCGTTGTAGCTGACGCCGAAGTCCATGCGGTTGATCTCGCCGGTCGCGGAGAACCCGGCGCGGGCGCCAGCGAGGGGGTCGGCGGCGAAGGGATCGGGACCGAACCCGTTCACCTCGAGCTTCAGGGGGACCGGCCGGGTCACTCCCTTCAGGGTCAGCTCTCCGTCGAGCACGAGATCCTGACCATCTTGGCGCACTCCAGCCGACCGGTAGGTCATGGTGGGGAATTTTTCGACCTCGAAGAAGTCAGCGGACCGGATGTGGTCATCGCGCTGCTGGTTGCTGGTGTCGATCGAGGTCAGGTCGATGACGGCGGTCACGCTCGAACTCAGGGGGTCGGCACCGGTGACGACCTCCCCCTCGAACGTCGTGAAGTGGCCGCGGACCTTGCTGACCATCATGTGCCGGATGACGAAGCTTACATCGGAGTGAACAGGGTCGATGGTCCACCTTCCGGCGACATATCCAGGGGTCTCGGCGATCGTGGCCGTCATCTTCTCTCCTTGAGTTCCGCAATGTGTGGAAGTTACGCTTGATCTGCCATCCTGGTGAACCGTGCCACGATCACCACCGTCGCGGGGCCCGTGATCATGCCCATCCGGTTCCAGGTCATGTTGAAGTCCGACCGGCCGATCGTCAGCTCCGCCAGTAGCGTGACGGCGCCTTCGCTTGCCTCGGTCACCCTGGCCGCGAAGTTGAGCGGCCGGGTGCTTCCGGCCACGGTTAGCTCCCCTTCGATGCCGACCGTCTCGCCCTCGCGCAGTACCGCGCGCCGAAGCTCGGCCACAATGTGACGATGCTGGGCGGCATTGAAGAAGTCCGCCGAGCGCAGGTGCTCATCACGCTTGGCGTTCTTGGTGTTCAGGGACGCGGCCGCGATCTCCAGGCGACCGCGCGCCGATCCGTCGGCGAGGATCTCTGCCGTGCCCGTCAGCTCCGAGAACGTGCCGCGCACCGTGGCGAGTCCCCACATGGTCTTGTGCCGGAATGCGGCCGACGAGCGGGAGGCATCCAGCACCCAGGTGCTTGGCCGGGCCGCAGCGCGCAGGCCTGCCGCCCCGCCGCCGGCCGCTCCTGGGGAAGATTCGTTTGCCGTGCTCATCGTGTTACCCCTCGATCCGCATTCCGGGGCCGCGTACATGGACCAGCCTTATAGTCATGATAGTACCCTCAGAGATTATCACTGCAGGGATGTTACCGATGGTAAATGCCGTATCATGCCGCACCCAGGTATCCTCAGGGCATGGAGGCGGAAGCGAAGTCGCGACCGGGAGAATGCAGCGGCTTGCCGGACGCCGATCCCGTGGCCTTCGATCAGCTCGACGCGGCGCAGCGGGGCCAGCTTCTTGTCGCACAGACCGTCCGCTTCACCGCGGCCTTCGCGCGGTGGACCGAGGGCCAGGCATGCGGCGGGCTAACGTACCCGCGGCTGCGGCTGCTCCAGGCATTGCATTGCGGCGGGCCCGCCATCATGCGAGATCTCGGCACGCAGCTAGGGGTCAGCCCCAGGAACATGACGGCCATCGTTGATGCGCTTGAGGAGGCCAAGCTGGTCACGCGGCAGCCTCACCCTAAGGACCGGAGGGCTACTGTCGTCCAGCTGTCGCCAGACGGCGCCAAAGCAGCCAACCAGGCACTGGAACCGCAGCTGAATGCGATGGCGGAGCTCTTCCAGGCACTCTCCGTCGAAGAGCAGCAGCAGCTATCCCTGACCCTCACCCGCCTCATCGACGCCGTAGATAGCAAAGCCGCGAGCTGCTGACAGCCTGCCCGCATCACGGCAGAGCCGGGCAAGGGCCAGCAGACGCTGATCACGGCGGGCTCTGCGGGTGAACCAGCGCTGCGGAGGTCGTCGAGTTCGCGGGCGGGCTGACGCTATCGCCGCTGGTGTTCTTCGGCACTGGCGAGCCTCCGCTGACCGGACTGTCTGCGGCGGAGAAGTGAGCGTCCGCGCCCGGGCACGCGGTGCTTTCGCCCAAGCGCGCCCTGGCCGCGGCCGACACGGTCACCGTCGCCGGGGCTGCCGCCTGCTATCTGGCGCAGCAGGCCAGGCCCGGCCAGTACGTGGCTGTCCTGGACATTGGCGGCCCGGAACCGGGCAGCGCCCGCTTCTGCCGCTGTCCGCATTCCCGCTGGTGGCCGGCCTGAGTCAGCCAGTAGCGCTGGCTGTCTTGGCGCGGGATCAAATCTGGCTACGGGGCTGGGACGCGTCGT
>CZKT01000021.1_pt1 | contig 15360 bp, 15 predicted proteins | sample 1122361 | NCBI WGS metagenome assembly CZKT01 (sample SAMEA3539301, study PRJEB10725) | soil metagenome | biome: tundra; feature: field; material: soil | place: USA | collected 2010-05 | depth 0.15 m | reverse complement strand
CACCACGGGCAGTACGGCGAGAAGCGCGAGGATGAGGAAGGCCAGCATCGCAACCGACATCACGACCGTCGCGACGGTGGTGGCGGTGGTGCCCGGCTCGGACCACTGCCAGCCGATAGTGAGCTGCGACCACATGGCCACGCCGAAGCCGAGGAAGATCGCCATGCAGCAGGCGAGCGAAACGAGGCTCGCGCGGACCTGCTCGGAGGCCTTGAGGGCGCACCCGCAGAGCCCGACGTCCGCGAGCCGTGCGACGATCCCGCCGCGTACCACATCCACCGTGCGTGTCCACGACTGCGGTCGCTCGGAGATGTCGGAGATCAGCAACTCGGCGAACTCGTCGCCGTAGTGGGACCGCCACGCCTTCGGGTACCAGCGGAGCAGCCTCTCGGCGCGCCGTGCGGTCGCGCCAGGGGGTCTCATGCGTTGCCCCAGCTGCCGGCCAGCCGACGCAGTCCGACGTCGGCGACGCGGCGTTGCGTGTTGAGGTGAGCCCGCAGCGTCACCGCCCCCACGGCCGTGAGCCGGTAGGGACGCCGACGGTCATGACTCTCGACGGCTTCGATCAGCCCCTGGGCCTCGAGGCGGGCGAGCGCCTCGTAGAGCGTGCCGGGCGCGAGGCGGACACCAGCGAAGGACTCGATGTCCTTGGTGAGGGCATAGCCATGTTTGGCGCCGTCGGCGAGGCTCGCGAGGATGAGCGTGGCCGGGCCGGCGTAGCGCCCGAACCCGGCGAGCGCCTTCGCATGGTCCGGCTCCTGCCCGCTTCCGGCTCTTCCTCTCGACACAGCCATCATTCTATATCGGTTGACGATCCATCGGTAGACGATGACACGACACTGCGCGGGCGGACCGGGACGAGGTAGGGGACGTGTCGGGCCATGAACGCTCTGGGGAACGGGTCCCTCAGCCGCCATAGCCCCGCGTCGATCACGAAGTGAGCCATTACCGCACCGAGATAGGCGCCGAAGAGAAGCCGGCCCGCCGGCCCGGCGCCGTGCAGGTGCGAGGTCGCCTCGAGAGCCGCTCCGCCCAGCAGCGCGACGTTGCAGAGCGCCGCCAACCGGAGCGTCCGGCCCGTGCCGCGCCGGTCGCCAGCGGCGACGAGGCCCACGAGGAGCAGGTACTGCAGCCCGTGGGCGATGGTCATCCCGCCGACCGCCGCGTAGGGCGAAGCGAAGGTGAAGACCGGGAGGGAAAAGAACAGCGCCATGAGGAAGACCACGCAGAAGCCCGCCGGCCTGTCCGCAGGCGGCCGCCGCAGGAGCAATGCCAGGCCCGCGAGGACGGCCGAGCCGAAGGCGAACGCGGACACAGGAAAGAGCACTCCCAGCCGAGGGTCGACCCTCAGCTGGAGGAGCGCTGGATGCGCTATGAGCGCGCAGATGCCGGCCCCGCCGGCCACCACGAGTGCCCGGCGCTCCGCCGGCCGCAGCGGCGACAGTCCGCTCGACGACGCGGCGAGAGCCGCCATGCCGAGGTTCTGCTTCTGGAAGTGGAAGAACTGCCAGCCGAAGAACGGCAGGAGCAGCCAAGCGAGATCGGACGGGGAGAGCGCGGCGGCGACCGCGGCGCTCGCCAGTACGAGCCCGATCGGCACCCAGCGGTAGCGCAACGGGCGGCGGGCCACATAGGCGCGGACGTCACGGAGCGTGTAGAGCCAGCCGGTCGACGCCACGTGGGCCGACGAACCGACGAAGAGCACCCATGCGAGCCCGCGATCTGGTGCCGCCGAAGCTGGTGGCGCCAGCGCCACGGCCACGATGAACGCTCCGGCCGTGAGGGCAACCGTCATCCACAGCCAGGTCCGAGGCGCTCGATCCCTGCCGGAGACAGGGGTCACGCGCACCCGGACCTCCGAGCGGGCGCGCCGCAGAGCGGGCGCGCCGTCAGCCCCCTCCGCAGCCACCGGCCGCTCCTGCCGATGGCGAGACCACCAACAGCAGGAACAGCACGATGCCCGCAGCCAGGGCGAGCAGCAACAACGAGAGCGCCAGTCTCCGGAGCTCGCTGCTCGCGCTCAGTGGCAGCGCGTAAGGGCGTTCGTCTCGCCGAGAGGCGCCCTTAGCACGAGCCTCCGTCCGCATCACGAGAGAAGAATATATCGGCTTCCGGTACATCGTCAAGCGGTATACCGGTCTCTCCAAAGTAGGCGACGCCTCGGCAGCTGAGGGCCACGTCAGCTATGTGGTAGACACCCGAAAACGCACCAGATAACTGCGCCTCGGGCGCCAGCGGCAATGCGGCGTCGTCACGGGCGTGACGCGGTCGTAGATTGCGAGGCGGCAGCCCTCGCGTCATAGCCTTGGCACATACCACCCGGCTCCTCGTGGGCCGGGTTTTGCATGATCCCTCTGCGGCAGTACTTTCCGGCGAGAGGCGGCTGGTCCCCAAAGCACCCTGACCGCAGGTCCTCGGCGCTGAGCCCGTGCCTGGGCCGACGGAACGTCAAAGCCCGGACCATCTCGGGTCTGCTGTCTCTCGACCGCACGCCCGCAGCCGGGCAGCTCAGAAGTCTTCCCGCCGCACGAATCATATGCATGGCTCCGGGAGGGGGGCGCCCGCGCCGCCGACGCCAGTGCCGTCGCCAATCCGCGGCAGCCATCGGCAGCCGCTTTCCAGAATGACGTCGGTACTACTGCCGCCAGGTCAGCTGATAGCTGTGACGACACCGAGCGTGACCGTGGCCGCGAGCAGACATAACAGGAAGATGCGGAGCCTCAGCACAGCATCATCGGGCGGCTTGTCGAACTTCTCCATTTGCGCCTACCACAGCTCCTTGCACGTTCTGCAACGCAACATGCATAAAGGCTATTGCACAGAGCCATACGCCGGGATTACTTCTTCGCTGTCAGTCCTTAACCTGCGTGTCGACCTCCAGCGCGCCGGGCCGGCACGGCCCAGCGCGAACTGCGCCAGCATCGGCCGGGTCGGAGCGCACCAGGACCGGCGTCTCCACCCATGCCCTCTTCGTCAGCGCTGGCGTGCTGGCAGGCTCTTTCGCCGCTGGTTCGCCCGCCGCGTCCTGCCGGCTCGGATGCTCATGCTGCTCGAGCTATGGGCGTGGCCCGGCCCCCTTCTTCCGTTCGGCCCGCTCGCCGCGGGCCTGCTGCTGAGCGCCGCGTCGGCGCGTACGGCGATGCTGGCCTTGGCAGTGGCCGGGCTGCTGAGAGGCTGCGGTGAGCCGGCAACGGCTCGCTCCGACTATCCGCCACCACCACACTGATATAGCCTCAGGTAGAGGAGGGCCCGTACCAGTTTGCACCCGGCCAGAGCGTGGGTACACGCGACCGCGTCGCTCAGGACCCAGGTGGCACGGCCAGCCCAGGCCGGGTACACACCAAAGGAGCCTCAGCGATGCGCCCATCATCAAGGTTGTCTTCCGGGGCAGCCGCGGTCACGATACCGACGCCGGACGCGCCCCAGCTGATGCCGACCCGGGCCCCGCCTGCCGCGGACCGGGCGCCTGTAGGCAACGGCGCAGCCGTCTCCGCAGAACTGGCCCGGTACCTTGCCGACGAGCAGGACCGGATTGCCCGGGGCATTAACAACGTCGTGATCCGCCGGATCTTCGCGGCGGGACTGGATCTGCAGGCCGCGCTCGCGATGATAGGTGACCACCGCGGGGCCGGCAAGATCTCCCACGCCATTGACGAACTGGACCAGGCCATCCGGGATATCCGGAACACCATTTTCGGCCACGATTCAGGCGAGCCGCGTCTGCCGCAGCCCCGGAGCTAATGCCTGCCGACGACGTACGGCTCAAGCGGATTCCCGGAGTACGGGTCGCGGAACAGGGCGGCATCCTCATCCATGCCGCCATGCCGGTCAATGCGGATCCAGGCGATCACGAGGTCCCGGTCGTAGAAACCGTTGATCAGGTTGCCCAGATGATTGACCATTCGCTGCTTCGTCCGGAACTGACCGCCGCGGACGTGCGGGCGGGGTGCGCCCTGGCCGCCAGGTACAAGGTCGCGTCGGTGTGCGTCAAGCCTGCCGACGTCACGCTGGCCAGGAAGGAGCTCCGCGGGACCGCGGTACTGGTCGGCACCGTGGTCGGCTTCCCGCACGGCTCCGCCACCACGCGGATCAAGGCGGCCGAGGCCCGCGCCGCGCTCGAGGATGGCGCCAGCGAGCTGGACATGGTCCTGAACATCGGCAGGCTGCGCGGGGGTGATGACGACGCGGTCGCGGCCGACATCCGATCGGTCGTGGACGCTTCCGATGGGGCCATCGTGAAGGTCATCTTCGAGAACGCGTACCTGAGCGACGAGGAGAAGATCCGCGCCTGCGTGCTGTCCGAGCAGGCCGGGGCGGACTATGTGAAGACGTCCACCGGATTCGCGCCCGGCGGCGCCACCCTCCATGACGTGCGGCTGATGCGCGCACACGTTTCGGCGAATATCAAGATCAAGGCCGCCGGCGGGGTCCGGACGCTTGACACCCTCCTGGAGCTGAACCAGGCCGGGGCCACCCGCTTCGGCGCTACCGCCACCGCGTCCATCCTCGACGACCTGGCCGCCCGGCTGGCGCCGGGCGGGTCCTGAGGACGCAGGCGCGAGCGCCCCGGGCCGACGGGCTTGTGCTATCGCACGGGCGGTAGCTCAGTCTCAGGCGTCTGACCCGCCGCACCATCCGCACTAGCTGCCGGTGGCCGTTCAAAGCCAACCTGCGCCTCCGTCTCGGCGAAGCCAACCGAGCGGTAGATGCGGATGGCGGCCTCTTCCGCCGCGGCAAGCAGCAGGAAGTTCCCCCACCAGAACGCCGGATCCGCCGGACTGGCGATGACCAGATGGTCACCGCGATCGCAGGACAGGCGTGCGCGAGGCGGCGCGTGCGCGACGCTGGACTCGGGCCGCAGCCGGGAATCGGGCAGTATGAGGTAAACGCGGCGGCGTGGATCGACGTCGTGACGTGCCTCAATGTTCAGCACCTGGAGAGCCTGCGCGGCGCGGCGCAGAAGCTGACCGGCGTCGCGGTGCGGGAGACGGTCCCCGATGCGTTCGTCGCCGCGGCTGACCGGCTGGAGCTGCTCGACGTCAGCCCGGAAGCACTGCGCGAACGGGTATCCCGGAGCTACCCGCCAGGAGTCGCTGGCCGAGCGCTGGCCGGGTATTTCCGCCCGGAGAACCTGGCCGCCCTGTCGCGCCTAGGCCGGCGATGGATACGCGAGCACCGGCTCGGGCCTGCCGGCGGGTCCAGTCACACGTAGCGGGTCCAGCCGCTCAAGCTGTGATTTTAGCCAGTCATGCCGGGTGGCAGCCGCTCACTGCCTTGCCTTGAACGGGTCGATGGGGGCTCCCCTGGGCGCCTCCGCCTCGAGTTCCTTCCGCGCCGCCGCTAGATCGTGCCGGGCGCCCCGGCTTACCTCCGGATAGTGCGGGTCGATGTCGACCAGGGCCTTCGCGATGATGGCCGACACGCAGATCCGCGCGAACCACTTGTGGTCGGCAGGGATGACATACCAGGGCGCCCACGGCGTGCTGGTATGACTGAGCATCTCGGAGAACGCCAGCTGATAGTCGTCCCAGTACTGCCGCTCCTTTATGTCGTTCGCGGAGAATTTCCAGTTCTTCTCCGGCAGGTCCAGCCGTTTCAGGAATCTGGTTCGCTGTTCCTCCTTGGACAGATTGAGGAACAGCTTGACGATACGGAAGCCGTTGTCGCTCAGATAACGTTCCCAGTCGTTGATCTCGCGGTAGCGGCGCCGCCAGACGCCCTTTCCTTTGCCCACGGCCGGCAATCGCTGGCGGTCCAGGTTCTCGGGATGAACCCGGACGACGACGACCTCTTCGTAGTGCGACCGGTTGAAGATGCCTATCTCCCCCCGGGCCGGCAGGCGCTGGGCGTACCGCCACAGGAAGTCGTGGTCCAGTTCTTCGGCGGACGGGACCTTGAAGCCGTGCACGGTCACACCTTGCGGGTTGACCCCGCTCATCACGTGGCGGATGGTCCCGTCCTTGCCCCCCGCATCCAGCGCCTGGAGCACGACAAGCAGTCCGTAGCTGTCCTGGGCCGCCAGCCGGTCCTGGTACTCCTCCAGGAGCTCGACGCCCTGCCGCAGCAGTTGCTTGCCTTCCTTCTTGTGCAGGAAGCCTGCCTTGTAACCAGGGTCGAAGTCCTTCGCCAGGGTCACCTTCGTGCCCGCGGCGACCCGCAGCGGCTTAATCAGCTCTGTGACGTGCCTGGGTCTGCGGTTGGCCATTGCTGGAGTCCTTTCCCGTGCGCTGCGCAGAGCATCCCAGTAGCAGGCGCGAAGCGCCAGCTGCCTGCGCCGCCGCGCATCGGAGCCAATTCCCGGCGGAGGCTGCTACAGGCCGACGATTGCCTCTAGCCGGCCCGACGAGACGGCGTCGACGAGGCGCCGGTAGTCCAGCTCGTTCTGGTCGGCATAGGCGAGGGCGAACTCCCCGATCGCCTGGTCGAAAGTGTCGGCGTCGCCGAGATAGCCCGAGATCATGGCTGCGCGGCAGGTGCGGGCATGCGCCCGGGACAGTGACCAGCCGCACAGCCGCGCGTAGTAGCCGAGCTGCTCGGCGTCCATTGCGGGCACGTTCATGCTGCCCTTCATGTCGCGCAGCTGGCGCACGTAGTAATCCCTGGTCGGCACGCTGTCGGCCGCGATGCCCTTGGTCCAGCCCAGGAACGGGTCGGCGGCGGCCTGGGTGAGGCGCTGGCCCCGGACGACCCGCTCGCCCTGATGCTCAAACTCGCTAGGTCCGGCGTACGGGGCGAGCACAGACTCCTGGGCCTCCTTGAGCTGCAGGAACAGCGGCTCGTCGTCGCGGTCGCCCATCAGCAGCACGATGAAGGCCTCGGTGCCGACCGATCCCACGCCCACCACCTTGCGGGCGAAGTCGCCGAAGTAATAGCGGCGCAGCACCTCCCACCGGTCGGACTGCACAGTCTCCTTGTACAGGGCGATGGCCTGGCGCAGCTCATCGAGGATGCCTGGGTTGCGGTGCAGGGGATACCGGACGATGACGGGCGGCACCACCCGGACGCGATAGTCGCCGTCGACCTGGTCACACAATTTCATCAGCGCTTTTCGGCTGGTACGGCCGCGCGCCTTCCTGATGTCCCGCTGGCGCCGCCGGACGGCCTTGCGGGGCTGGACGGCGTCAAACAGACGGGCTACTTCCTCCACGTCGATCCTCGAATACCACACGTCAAGGAAACGCATGGCCGCGAATTTCGCCATCTCGGTCCGGTAACTGTGCGCGCACTGCACGGCCGCGGTCCTCCCGGCCCCGTCCTTCAGGCCGTTGTCGCGCGCGGCGACCGCGAAGCTCGCCGCCAGCCGCTTGATGTCCCATTCGAACGGAGCGGGAAGCGTTTCGTCGAAGTCATTCACGTCGAAGACGAGCCGCCGGTCCGGCGCCGCGTACATGCCGAAGTTGAGCAGGTGCGCGTCGCCGCAGCACTGGACCCGGATATCGCTCGTCGGCGTATGAGCCAGATCCCAAGCCATCGGCGCGGCGGCCCCGCGAAAGTAGGCAAACTGCGATGCCATCATCCGCCCGTGCCTGATCGCGACCAGATCAGGGACCCGGGTCTTGGCCTGCTGCTCGAGAATGTCGACGGGATCGGGCCGCTCCGGTGGCGCTTCCCAGGCAGCGTGGCTCGAGCGGCTGGCCGCCCGCCGCCGTCCTCTGCCCCGGGTGTGCCACTCCTGCGGAGTGAGCACCTCGTGCGGCGGCGCAAGCACGCCTGGCGACATTCTGCTCATAGTCGGTCCCCCGATACGACTGCGACAGGCCACCGCGGGCAATCCCAGGCGCAGCCCCCGGCTGATAACTAATCCGGCCTGGTCAGGGACATAAGTCTACGATCAGTGGTTGGCCCCGGCGGAGCAGGGCTGCCGGCAGGCGCAGGCGGACCCGGGAGGCGGGAACTCTGACGGTCACCATCCGCCCGCCGGGAGGTACCTGTCCAGCAGGTCGTTGCGGAACTTTCCGGCCGGATCGTAGAAGCTCATCAGCCGGCGGAAATCGGTAAGCCGTGGATAGAGCCGTGCCAGGGACTCGGGACCGATGCCCCACAGCTTTCCCCAGTGCGGCCTGGCCGCGAACGGGGCCAGGTTCTCCTCGACTCCGGCCAGGGCCCGGGTGACGGCCGGCTCATCGGCGATCCAGGTGAAGTGGAACGCAACGGAGTCCCGCTGATAGCTCGGGCTGAGCCACAGGTCGTCCGCGGCGACCGTCCGGAGTTCCGCAATCTGCACGAGCGGAGCCAGCCGGGCCGCGATCCGCTCCAGGGCCAGCAGCGCCTCGACTGCCCGCTCCCGGGGCACCAGGTACTCCGACTGCAGTTCCGCGCCGGTGCCGGGCGCGAACTCCGCGCGGAAATGCGGCAGCCGCTGGTGCCACGGCCCGGCAACGCCCAGTTGCTCGGTGCAGTTCCTGGCGGCCAGGCCGGCGATGGGATGCCGAGGTCCAGCCGCGAGGGTGCCGCCCGCCCATCGCTGCTCAGGGATCCACGGAGCGCTGCCATCCGCCTCCACCTGCTGCTTCAGCCAGGCCTGGGTGAACCTCGGCCCGCGCCAGTCGGTGAACAGGCTGACGCTGTAGGCACAGGCGATGACCTCATCGAAGTGTCTGGTCACCTGGTCAAGCGGCAGGTCCTCGTAGACGTATTGCTGCACGTCGAACGCGGGCACCGTGTCCAGCGTGAGGCTCGTGACGATGCCGAGCGCGCCAAGCGCCACCACCATCCCGCCGAACTGGCCGCCCGGACTATCCCGGCGGACGGTCGCGATGTCACCGCCCGCGGTGACCATCTCGATGGCCGATACGGCGGTGGCGAGATTGCCGTTCCCGACGCCGGAGCCATGGGTCCCGGTCGCGCAGGCGCCCGCCACCGAGATGTGCGGCACCGAGCCGAGGTTGCGCAATGCCCGGCCCGCGTCCTGCAGCGGCCGGGCGATGTCGTCGTAGCAGAGCCCGCCGCTAACCCTGACCGCTGCCTTCACTGTGTCGATCTCCGCCACGCGCGGCAGGCCCGCGACCGATACCAGGTCGCCCGAGGTATCGGCGAGGCGGCTGAACGAATGACCGGTGCCCAGCGCGCGCACCTGCCTGGCCTCGGCGACGAGACGCTGGAGCTCCGGTACCGAGCGCGGCCGGTGGCAGCGCTCGGCGGCGAACACGACGTTGCCGGCCCAGTTCGTCCGCCTGCCGGTCATCGGAGCCCGGCCGCCATTTGCGACGCGCCCGCGGCGAGCGTGGCGGCCAGTTCGGTGAGCACCTGCTCCGCATTGCGGCTTGGCGCGGAGTGACCCTGGCCGTGCCAGCTTGTCAGCTCCGCACCCGGGATCGTGCTGGCCACCCGCTCGACAGCGGAGCGGGGAGCGTTCGCGTCGTCAGCGAGTGACTCCGCCATGATCTGCTGGACTTGGGGCCGCGAAAACCATTCGCGATCCTGCTCTGGCGCGTCGGGGAGCTGCGCGAGCAGGCCGCTGAGCGGACCGGCACGCACGCGCGGACCCGGTCGCCTGGCAGGGTCGCCCCACTGCTCGAATGCATACGTGCGGCCGTCAGTGAGCGTAATCGTTGCCAATTCCGTCCTTCCTGTCCGCGGGCCGGAGCCGGCGAGCTGAAGATTCTCGCAGCACCTGCCCCGGCCCGCTCATCGTCTGCATTGCCGATCCGTGCGCGCTGTCCGGGCCCTGGGCGCTGCGCGGATCGTGCGCGCTGGCTGCGTCGTGCGCGCTGTCTGCGCGCCCGGAGTGGCCGGAATGCTCAGCCGGGCTGCCGCCCATCATCTTGAGCATCGGACCGCCGCCTGATGCGAAGAATCGCGCCAGCAGCGCGGCAGCCAGCAGCAAGAAGACAATGTTGAGGATGGTGGTGTAGTTCCACCGGATGCCTTCCTCGGCGATCCTGGCGCTGCGGTGGGCCGGGATCAGGCCCAGCCCGCCGAACAGGAACTCGACGATGTACCCGGCGATGACCATGGTCGCGTAGAAGATCCCGAGCAGGACCAGCATCATCTTGGTGCCGTAGTACTTCCGGTAGATGATCAGGATCGGGATGATGATCAGATCCGCGAAGATGAACGCGATCACGCCCCCGAAGCTGATTCCCCCGTTCCAGAGCACTGCCGCCAGCGGCACGTTGCCGATCGAGCAGACGAAGCTGAGCAGCGAGATGACCGGGCCGATGACCGGTCCCCACAGCTCCGCGGCCAGCGGATGGCCGGCCAGGAACAGGTGCTGCCAGAACGTCGCAGGTACCCACGCGGCGACCGCGCCGGCGATCAGCAGTCCGATGACGACGTCGCGGATGACGGCCGCCCACTCCATGACGAAGATGTGGCTGACCGCGGTGTAGCCGTCCCCGCTGATCAGGCGGGACCAGAACCCGCCGCCGGACTTGATGCTCATGTCCATGGCGGCGTGGCCTTCCATGGAGCCTGCCCGGCCGTGCTCGGCCTGCCGCCGGGCGCCTTCGATCAGGCGTGCGCGGACAAAGAGCCGGAACGCCACCGCCATCGCCACGATCATGATCGGGCCGCCGACGAACTCCGCCAGGGTGAACTGCCAGGAGATCAGCAGGGCCAGGATGATGCCGAGCTCGATCACCAGGTTGGTGCTGGCGATCTCGAACGCCATCGCGGCGGTGAAGCTGGCCCCCTTGCGGAACAGTGATCGTGCCAGGGCCACCGCGGCGTACGAGCACGATGACGAGGCGGCCCCGAGGCCGGTCGCGGCCGCCAGGTTGGCCGGCGAGTCGCCGCCGAGCAGCCTGATGACCGTCTCCCGGCGGACCACCGCCTGGACGATCGCCGACAGGGTGAAACCGAGAATCAGCGACCAGGTGATCTGCCAGGTCATCGATCCGGCAGTGCCCAGAGCGTGGCCTAGCGCGTTAAGGACGGACATCATCGGCCTCCGGCACCGCGATGGTCAGCAGCTGGCGCAGGCAATGCTCGAGGAGCGGATGGGGAAATCCGTCGCTCAGCCGGTAGAAGACCATCCGGCCGGCCTTGCGGTAGCTGACCAGGCCGGCGAGGCGCAGCATCTTCAGGGCGTAGGTCACCTGGTCCTGCGTGACATCAAGGACGAGCGCCAGGTCGCCGACGCACAGCTCTCCGGCGCTCACCAGCGCAAACAGAACCCGGGACCGCACCGGGTCGGCCAGCATCCCGAGCAGGCCCGCGAGCTGGCCTGCCTCGGTCACCGATAGCAGGCCGGCTCGCGCGGCAGCGACTTGCTGCGCGTCGACAGGATGTTCGTGGCTCGGCAACGGCACTTCCTCTTTCGCGGCTCAGTTCAGCGCAAGCGCACTGTTCACTGCGAGTGCTTACACCCGTACATCCGTATGGCCACACGGATATATAAGTATGCCACGAGGGCGCCGGAACGTCCAGGAGACGCGGAAAGGACGATAGAAAAGGACCAGGAACACGCAGCCGCCCAGCTTCCTGCGGCGCCCCCCGTTTTTTTCCGTACGCGCCCCGGCCGCCGGCAGGGCTATCCTCGGACCTGCACTTACTGCGACGGGGGATGTTGCAGCGGGCATGCGCCAATCGGCCGGTGCCCTTAGGAAATCATCGTTTAGCGCCACGTGCCCCGATACTTTCGCCGGCCCGGGGCGAATTGGTAATCCGGGGGAAAGATCATGCTCAGGGGGGGTGGCGTGCGCCGGCCGCCCGCGCACGCGGGCAGGCTGACGCGATGGGAGCGGCTTGCGTTCGCCGCGGTCTTCGTGCTGATGGTCGCGTACGTACTGGCGGTGACCATCTCGGCGGCAACTTCACATGGCGGCGCTGCGCGGCCGCACGGCTCGGTCAGCAGGAGCCACGCTCCTGCGGGCCTTGGCAGGCTCAATGTCATGCCATCTGAACTGGCCCAGATCGAGCCAGCGCGTGACGGAGACCGGCGGTGAGGTAGGCATTGCTGGCGCCCAGGTACCGGCGAAGTCGCCCCGGAGCACTGGGGTCGGAGGGTGGTTGCCGTGCCATCGCAGCCTTGAGGTGCGCTCGTGCCGGTGGTCAGACTGGCTTGACGGGCCGGTAGACGGGCTGCCACATCAGGGCGCGGATGCGGTCCTCCAGGTCGTCGCCGGGCGCTACCGCCGCCACGCCGCCGCGCGCCGCTGCGGTCGCGACGGCAGCGGCTACCGCGACCGACGTCTCCCGCAGTGTCTCCACCCGGGGCAGCAACGGAGCCCCCGCAGCTGAGGTGCCGACCAGGTCAGCCACCGCATGAGCGGCGGCAGCAAGCATTGTGCCGGTCACCCGGCTGGCTCTGGCGGCGATGACGCCGAGCCCGAGGCCGGGAAAGATCAGGGCATTGTTGGCCTGGCCGATCACGAACCGGGTGCCCTCGTATTCGACGGGCTCGAACGGGCTGCCGGTGGCCACCAGGGCGCGCCCCCCAGTCCACCGGATCACATCCGCCGGGGCTGCCTCGGACAGCGACGTGGGGTTGGACATCGGCAAGACGATCGGCCGGCGGGTGTGCGCTGCCATCTCGCGGACGACGTCTTCGGTGAAGGCGCCCGCCATGGTAGACGTGCCGATCAGGATCGTGGGATGCACGCGCCTGACGACCTCCGACAGGCTGATGCCGCCACCCGGCTGATCGCGGCGCCAGTCCGCGACCTCGGCGGCATCTCGCGCGTAGCGCCGCTGCGAATCACTCAGGCCCGGGGCCCTCGTGGTGAGCAGGCCCGGCCGGTCAATCGCCCAGAACCGCGCTCTCGCCTGCTCCTGCGTGCGGCCCTCGGCCTGCATCGCGGCAGAGAGCTGATCGGCGATGCCGGTACCTGCGGTGCCCGCGCCGAAGATCACGATCCGGTGCTCCGCCAGCCGGGTGGCAGCGGCCCGTACCGCAGCCAGCACAGCGGCCAGGTTGACGGCGCCAGTGCCCTGGATGTCGTCATTGAAGGTGAGCAGCCGGTCCCGGTAGCGGTCAAGCAGCCGCCTGGCGTTGCTCACCCCGATGTCCTCCCAGTGCAGCAGCGCGGCGGGGAAGAGCTTCCCGACCACGTCGACGAAGGAGTCGACAAAGCGGTCGTAGGCGTCGGCCGGCACCCGAGGGTGGCGGTTGCCGATATACAGCGGATCGTCGAGCAGGCTCTGCCGGTCGGTGCCGACGTCAAGCATGACCGGAAGGGCGCGGTCCGGGTTAATCCCGCCCGCCGCGGTGTAGACGGCGAGCTTCCCCACCGCGATGTGGATCCCGCCGACTCCCCAGTCCCCGATGCCCAGGACGGCTCCGGCATCGGTCGCGATGATCAGGTCCACCTCGCCGGCCTCCAGGCCAGAAGCACGCAGCGAGGTCTCGATCAGCTCAGGGTGATCGACGGACAGGTAAACGCCGCGCGGGCGCCGGTACTCGTGGCTGTAGTGCTCGATCGCCTGGCCGACCGTCGGCGTGTAAACGATAGGCAGCATCTCGTTCAGGTGGCTGGTCAGCAGCCGGTAGAAGAGAACCTCATTGCGGTCGTGCACGTCGGTGAGATAGACGTTCCTGGCCAGGTCGGTCGTTTGCTGGAGGTACTGGGCGTAGACGCGGGCGACCTGCTGGTCCAAGGTGACGTGCCCCGACGGGATCAGCCCGGTGACGCCAAGCTCGCGCCGCTCGTCGTCATTGAATGCAGTCCCTTTGTTGATCCTGGGGTCGGAGAGCACCTGGCGGCCGCGCAATGTCGTGCGCCAGAAGCCGGCGGCGTCCAGCCATACAGTCCGCATGCAGGTCCCTTCGGCTCGGGGTCGCCTTCCCATGATCTCGTCCCGATCCGAACCGCGGCCACGCACCCTGGCCGCAGCGCAGCGGGTACCTAGTCGCCGCGCGGGCCCGAGAGCAACGGCGCCGGTGTCACGCTCGGCTGGGCAGGCCTGCGCTGCCGTGGGTTCCACGCCGCTGTCGCGCAGAGCAGCACCACCGCGGCGACGGCGGCGAGGCGGACGTCCGGAGCGAGCGAACTGCCCATATGGCTGACGGTCCAGCGCAGCCAGGAGGAGTTGAGCGGATGCGTGGCGGCGCCGGTGACCAGATCGAGCGTGGCTGGCACTGAGCGGACCAGGACCAGCCAGTCGATGCGGGTCGAAGGGAAGATCGCCAGCAGGACGAACAGCATGACGTCGTACCAGGCTCGCTGCAGCGGCCACATGAAGAGCCAGGCCATCGCGGCGATCAGGGCCGGCCTGATGGCAGGCAGCCCGGGCGGCCCCGGGGGCAGCCGCCAGGCCAGCAGGGCGGCCAGCGCCAGACAGGAGAGCGTTGCGAAGATCGTGAGCCCGCGTGGCTCGGTGCCATAGCCGAACGGCGGATAGAACAAGCGCCAGAAGCTGTCGAAGGTAACCAGATTGCTGCTGCGGGCGGTGAGGTCATGCAGAGCGGCGGGCCCGGCGGCGAGATAGCCGGGCACCAGGACGAGAGCGCCCCCGGCAGCACCGGCCAGCAGGGCTTTCGCGGAGCGCCGCAAAGCCCAGGCAAGGCCGAAGGCGAGCACGGCGAACGGGCTCTTGATCGCGACCGCCGCGCCGACTAGGATTCCGGCTGCCAGGGCCCGGCCTGGGCTGATCACCATGTGCTGCCGTCCGGCGGCTGGCCGGGCAATGATGAGGCCAAGGACGCCCAGCCCGGCCCCCAGGGCGTCAATGTGCCCGCCGCCAAGCACGGCCCACAGCATCAGCGGGTTGACCGACCACAGCAGGTGGGCGCGGGCGCGCGCCGCCGGGTCAGTGCGCAGCAGCCGGTCAAGCATGACTGCGATGCCGGCGAACGCGAGGGCGAACAGCAGCTTCAGCCAGAAGATGATGCGGCCGACTGATGTGCCGCCTAGCTCTGCGGCGCCCCACTGCGCCGCGGTCGCGAGCGGCCCGTAGAGCGATGGGTCGGTCTGCCAGTTGCGCGTCCCCTGCAGCCCTACCGGATCGCCACTGGCACGAAGCTGGAGGGGCGTCATGACATACGGGTTGTGGCCGATCTCAGCGATCCTGCCGTATGTCGCGTAACTGATACTGTCGGTCGATCCGGCCGGCGGCAGCACAGTCAGCACCGCGACCGCGATGGCGGTGCCCGCGAGCATGGCCCGGATGCTCGGCCTTGCGCCGCGCCGGACGGCGAGCAGGCCGCACGCGACCCCGGCGGCGCCGAGGATCACTGCGGCATAGATGGAAGTGGTGACCAGCAGGCCGGATGGGTGCAGCGCGAACCACCACGGGGGCATCGGCCAGGTACGGCGGATCGATACGACAGCGGCGCTGGGCCCGGAAGCGGCCACGGCAGCAATCAGCAGGACAGAGATGGTGATCGCAGCTGCCGCCGTCCAGCCCAGCAGCCGGGTCGGCCGCGGCGCGGCCGCGGCGGGTGGCCCGGGCTGCGGCGCGGCGGGTACGCCAGCGATC
>CZKT01000419.1_pt1 | contig 16068 bp, 19 predicted proteins | sample 1122361 | NCBI WGS metagenome assembly CZKT01 (sample SAMEA3539301, study PRJEB10725) | soil metagenome | biome: tundra; feature: field; material: soil | place: USA | collected 2010-05 | depth 0.15 m | reverse complement strand
GCGCGTTCCACCACGGCAACGTCCGCCAGCTGGATGCGGTGCACCGGCGGCTGCTGGCCGGCCTGGCCGCCCGCGCCCCGCTGCTGCCCGGCAAGGACGTGCTGGCCTACCTCGACATCGACGCCTGCCAGCGCCGGGTCTACGGGGTGACCAAGCAGGGCGCCGCGTTCGGGACCACCAAGATCCAGGGCAAGGTCGTCTCCGTCCGCGGCCTGAACCTGCTGGCCTCCAGCCTGCCCGCCCGCACCGGCGCGCCCCTGATGTCCGGCGTCCGGCTGCGCGGCGGGTCAGCGAACTGCACCCGCGGCGCCGCGTCCTTCCTGCGCGAGCAGATCGGCACCGCCCGCGACGCCGGCGTCCTGATCGTCCGGATGGACTCCTCCTACTACAACGGCAAGGCCATCACGGCCTGCCGTGATCTGGGCGCCTGCTTCTCAGTCACGATGCGGATGGACCCGAAGGTGCGCCGCCGCATCGCCAGAATCCCTGATGACGAGTGGGTCACGATCAAATACCCGCACGCGATCTGGGACGAGGACGACAAGGCATGGATCTCTGATGCCGAGGTCGCCGAGATCGGCTACACCGCGTTCACCTCGGACAAGGCCCGCACCGTCACCGCCCGGATGATCGTCCGGCGGGTCCGGCGCCTCCACCACAGAGCCGGCCAGGGCCAGGAGGTGCTGCCCGGCATGCCCGATGAGATCACCTACCGCTACCACCCGGTCTTCACCGACAGCCCGCACCCGATGCTGGAAGCCGAGGCCGAGCACCGTGACCACGCCATCTGCGAGCAGGGCTTCGCCGACATCATCGACGGCCCGCTGGCCCACCTGCCCTCGGCTGACTTCAGCGCTAACGCAGCCTGGGCGGTCCTGGCCGCGATCTCGCAGAACATCCTGCGCGCCTGCGGGGCGCTGGCCTCGCTGTTTCATGCCAGAGCCCGCGGCGCCACCCTCCGCCGCGACCTGATCAGCGTGCCCGCCAGCACCGCACGCACCGGCCGCGGTGACCTCACCCTGCGCGGCATCGCCGGCTGGTACGCCGACCAGGCTTGCCTCGCCCTGCACGCCGCGACCCGGCCCGGCGCCCGCGGCCCCACCCCCGGCACGGCCTGACCCGCCCAAACCCCGGTCACGCTCCGACGAACGGCCCGCCGCGGCCACCCGCCCCTACCCTCAAACCATTTTGATCATGGACAGGCCGCGCAAAGGGCAGGCGGCAGGGCCTCCACGCCCCGATTCACCAGGGAAAACTCCTCGGGCAGAAATCGGGCCAGAAACGCTCCTCCGGGAATGGTCGGTGGATCCAGGCTGAGCAGTCCGCGCTCTCGCGGCGCCTGACCTGGGCCGTCCAACCGGGTGCGCCGCGCCTTACCTTCGATATGCCCGTTGCGTACCGATATTTTATGACCCTTTTTTCAGCATTAAATTCGATTCCGGACATAGGCTAGGCATAGTCCATGACGAGTCATTGACTACATAAATGACAAGTGACATAATGTTGCCATAACAGAAGGGTGATTTGATGTCCAAAGTGAAGACGAGGGTCGCCATGATTTTCGCCTGGCTGCTGGTGGCAGGCGTAGCAGTTGCAATCCCGAGAGCAGCATTAGCGTCGACCGCAGCACAGCCGTTCGGGCTGTACGAGAGCAGCAACAACGCCCAGTACTCATTCCCGGTCACGCCCGCCTACGCGATTCAGTACTACGGGTGGCAGGAGCGCTTCCAGACCGCCGAGGCGCAGGCAGCGTGGAACGACGGCACCGAGGTTTTCGCGCAGTTGCAGACCTGTGGTAACCCGTGCGACTCGACCGGCGTTTCGGTTACCAGCGTGACAAACGGGATATACGATACGTACCTGACGAATTTCGCGGACGCGGTGGCGGCCTTCGGCCATCCCGTGATGCTCACGTGGGACCACGAGATGAACGGCGGCTGGTACCCATGGGGCGACACTGAAATCACGCCCGCACAGTGGATAGCGGCCTGGCAGCATGTGACCACGCTGATCAGCTCGATCGCACCGAATGTCACCTGGGTGTGGGCGCCGAACATCGAGCAGGGCGCCGCGTCAGTGTCGAGATACTGGCCGGGCACCGGGTACCCGAACCCGCACGTGGACGTGGTCGGCCTCGATGGCTACTTTCAGAACACCGGCTCTACCTGGGCAAACACGTTCTCCAAGAGCGTCACCGATGTCGAGTGGGCAAGCGGCGGCAAGTACCCATTCATTGTCGCCGAAACCGGCGTGCCGTCGACCGATTCGAACAACGTCTCGCAGATCGACAACCTGATCTCGGGCGCGCGATCTGCTGGCGCTGCGGCCCTGATGTACTTTGACTCCCACACCGAGTGGTCGTTCACCAGCGCTGAGCAAGCCGAGTTCATCAATGACGTCGAATGAGCGAGCCACGCGCGCAGGACGGCCCGATGAGGGCGGGTGAAACCACTCCAGCAGATGGATAGTAGCTGCAAGTTCACTGGCTGAAGCCACGGGATGCTATCCGAACTTGACGGCTTCATGGCAACGTCCCAGGAGCGCGGGCGCCTGACGCAGGGCGAGCTGCGCCAGGTGGGCATCTTGAAGTTGCCGCAGGCCATCGCGCAGCAATGCCCCCGGAGTAGTGCGCTGGCCCTAATGGCTGTCGCCCTATCATCCCGCCACGCCAGGCAAGACCCTGGAGTTGATCCAAGAAGGATCCTCGCCGCGAGCGGTGCCGCTGGTCGTACCTGAGTCAGCCGGTCCTCAAGCATGAGCAATGCCATCGCCGCTGAGCTGGCTGGCGCCGTCCGAGTCTGTCCATCGGCGTTGCTGCTTTAAGTGCGGCTCGCCGTGGGGCGACCTTCCGCTTCTCCGGCGTAGCGGCCATCCTGGTCGGTAACGAGGCCCCAGCGCGGAGAGATGCGTGGCGCCTGCTTGCGGGAGGCGCTGGCTGTCATCGTTGCTGTCAGCCGTCCGGATCCGGGCACGCAACGGCGCGTGCCTTAAGGAGTCGTCATGGGTAAGGCTATCGTCGTCACCCGTGCGGCTTGCTGTCTCCGCGGGCTGTTCCGCCCTCCCCCTGACGCCCGGTCGCGGCCCGTCTGTGACCGTAATCGACTGCGATGGCGTTGCCCCAGCAGCGGGCGGCAGGGTGACTGTGCTGTATATCACGCGGGAGGGCCCTAAGGCCAGAGCTTCCGGAGGTGTATACCTGAGAGGGCAGGAAGGGAGGTCGTGATGGCCCTTCATCCGCACAGGCCGCACAGGCCGCACGTTGTCAGCCACCTCTTGGAGCGGTGGCACCGCTGGTCGCCGTACGCATAGCCGCAGTCGCGCGGGAAGGGAGGCGAGAGCCTATGGACCTGAGGACCGAACCTTGATGCGTGGTGAGAGTGCCTCGGTAACCTTTCGGGCCCGGGGCACTCGCATGTCTGGGTTCAGGCTCCCCTGTACCACTTCAGAGCGTGGTCTAGCTATCGGTTTCTAGAGCCTTGCTCGATCCAGGCGCCCTGTTGCCGTGACCTGCGCCGCAAGCAGTGCGCCTGCTCGACAGCCGAAAGATCATCCCGCATATATCCCGCGTGCTCCTGGCGCCCGCGGACTTTTAATCCGTGGGGCTGTCCGCCATCGCTAGGCTCGATGGCGTGCGACCTGGCGGGCGGCGCCGCCACACCACTTATGCAGCTCCCATCCTGAGCGTAGCCCTGGCGGCCTTCGATGAGAACGGCGAGCCATATGAGATCCAAGGCTGCGACTACTGCCTGCCATCCCGGCCATTAACGAATCTGAACCCTGCCCGGCCTGGAGCCGGACCACCATCGCCAAGAATCATCTCCGCAGCTCACATCATCGCCTTCGTGCCATGTCCGCTGAGTGCCCGGAAGGACGGTCGACAGCGGCCATTAACAGTTCCTCGCGGGACAAGATCTGCTGCCCTGATTCAGTTTGGACTGGTTAGGATTGTCTATGTCGCCCCATCCGCGGCGTGCGCTTCGAGGAGGTCTCGGATGGCTAGCCACGGGAGTGGCACTTGCGGCGCAGCGCGCCAGGGCCGCCGCGCCAGATACCGCCGATTCCGGGAAGCACGGGATGCTAGAGGAAATCTTGCCGGCGGGAGTGGCGGCCGTCGAAGCGTTCGGCGATGTGCTCGACATCGTGCTGTTCCCCGAGGAGGAGGCCGCCCTGGGCAGCGCGGTGGACAAGCGGCGCCGGGAGTTCACCACCGCGCGGGCGTGCGCCCGTACCGCGCTGGCCACCCTCGGCAGGCCGCCCGTCCCGATCGTGCCCGGCCTGCGCGGCGCGCCGCAATGGCCGTCGGGCGTCGTAGGCAGTATGACCCATTGCGCCGGCTACCGTGCAGCGGCCGTCGCGCGCGTCCAGGACATGCTCACCATCGGGCTTGATGCCGAGCCCGATGACAGGCTGCCCGAGGGCGTGCTGGACGTCATCGCGACCGCCGGAGAGCGCGCCGGACTGTGCGCCCTCGCGTCCGCGGCGCCGGAGCCATGCTGGGATCGGCTGCTGTTCAGCGCCAAGGAGTCGGTCTACAAGGCATGGTTTCCGCTGACCCGGCGCTGGCTGGGATTCGATGAGGCGGCTATCACGATCAATCCGGCGGACGGCACCTTCACCGCCCGGCTGCTGGTCCCTGGTCCCTTGCTGGCTGGCCGTCGGCTGACCGGCTTCGCCGGCCGGTGGCTGGCCCGCCACGGCCTCGTCCTGACAGCGATCGCGGTACCGTCATCGGCATCTGATCTCGGGAAACCGGACTAGGCCAGCAGGGAACTCCGGAACACCATTTCGGAACATGGCCGCACGGCTCAGTCGGCCGTTGCCGCGCTGGTTGTGCGATCGGAGGCGTCCGAACGGCGATCGCGGGCGAGGCCTCGCCCGATCGCGTCGATGAGGTAAGGCCGCAGCTCCATGGCTGGGATGAGCCGGTCCACGGAGCCCACGGCCAGTGCCCGGTGGATGCTGTGGATCTGGTCGAATTCGCTGGCTACCTCGCCGAGCTTCTGCGAACGGATAGCCGTAGACATCTCGACGAGGCGTACGCGGATGCCAGCGGCCTGCTGATCGTCTGCCGTGTCGAGCCGCTCGCGTAGCTTGAGCATCCGGGGTTCGGCCTGTGTGCGGGTCTTCACCTCTCGGGCGAAGACCGTGGCCGCAGCCGGCGCGCCGCCGATGACGGAGGCGAAAGACCCCTCGAGGGCGGCGGTCTCAATGCGTTCGTTCAGCTGCTTGGAGAACACCATGAAGGCGCCGCCGTGGTATCGCGTGATCACCACGAACACGATGGGGCCACCCTGTCCGGCCCTACGAACACGATCCCAGCATCCTCGCAGCGCCGCGCGAACGAGGCACTCTCCGCCACGAAACCCCAGCCAGGCCACACCGCGTCCACTCCTGCCCCGCGCAGCGCCTCTATCACCCGGCCTCCGCCCAGGCGGCCATGGCGCCGAGCAGGGGCAGCGGGCTCGTGGTTGACGCCTCGACCTTGCCGCCGGGAAGGCCCGTCAGGCAAGCAGCCACAGCGGGCGGCAGATCGGCCGCGGATACGCCTGCCGGCAAGGTAAAGCTGACGATGGACGCTTTGACGTCACGTCCGCCGAGGTTGGCCGCGGTGCCCTCAGCAACGATGCGCCCTGCGGTTATTACCGCGATCCGGTCCGCCAGGTACTCGGCTTCCTCCATGTAATGAGTAGTCAGGAAGATCGTCTTTCCGAGATCCCGTAGCCCGGCGATTACCTCCCACGCCGAACGCCGTGCTGCGGGGTCGAACCCCGTGGTTGGCTCGTCGAGGAATACTAGCTCGGGGTCGCCGATGAGGGCGAGGGCCACGTCAAGCCGTCTGCGCTGGCCGCCCGACAGCCGACGGCACCTAACGGTCGGACGATCCGCCAAGCCCACCAAGGCGAGCTTCTCAGGGATCGACCGCGGCTTCGGGTAGTAGCCGGCATAGCGCGAGACGCACTCTTCGACCGTGAGCTCGGCCTCCGGTGCGGATTCCTGCAAGACGACGCCGATGCGCGCCCGCCAGTCACCGTCCGCACCGATCGGGTCGAGCCCGAGAACGGAGACGTCCCCGGCAGTGCGGCGCCGGTAGCCTTCCAGGATCTCGACGGTCGTGGTCTTGCCCGCACCGTTCGGTCCGAGGAAAGCGAACACCTCTCCTGGGTAGACCTCCAGGTCGATGCCGGCCACTGCCTCGGCGCCGCCATACGACATCTGCAATCCACGCACCTGGATCACCGGTTCTGGGGAAAGCGGCTCTTCGAAGTTAACCGGGACGGTGTTGTCGCTAGGCGACTGCGCGTGATCGGCGGTGCGTTACTAAGCGTGCGTATCGCGTGCCGTGACAGGCATGTGCCAGGTTCGCGTGATGCCCGGGCGGGCGTGGCACCGTGATCAAGACGCCCGCGGCTCCTAAGATCATGGATCTTGCTACAGACGTCATGATCATTAGAGAGCCGCGGGCACTGTGGTCCAGGATAGGGCCTCCGCGCTGTTCGGCGTGGAGGGCTTGCAGGTCGTCGAGGCCAGCACCGAGCCGGACCGGTCGGTCACCGTGTGGGTGGCCACCGGCAGTCCGGGCGCGGCGGCGTGCCCGGACTGCGGGACGGTCTCTGGCCGGGTGCACGAGTACCTGCTGACCCGCCCGCGTGACCTGCGCCGGGGCCGGGACGAGGTGTCGGTGTGCTGGCTGAAGCGGCGCTGGAAGTGCGTCAGCCAGGAGTGCCCTCGCAAGACGTTCACCGAGTCGCTGCCGGCCGTGCCGGCCCGGTGCCGGCTGACCGGGCGGCTGCGCGAGCTGACGGGCGCCGAGGTCGCCGAGCGCGGCTGCACGGTGGCCGAGGCGGCCCGGTGGCAGCATGTGTCGTGGCCGGTTGCGCACCGCGCCTTCGCGCGGAGCGCTGACCCGGTGCTGGCCCGGCCGGCGGGCCTGGTGAGACACCTGGGGATCGATGAGCACCGCCGCGGCAGGCCCCGCTTCGCCTATGACCAGAGCACCGGAGAGTACGCCCTCCTCGCCGACAGGTGGCATACCTGTTTCTTTGACCTGTCCGGGGATCAGGGGCTGTCAGGGCAGGCAGCGGGCCGCGGCGGTGACGCGGCGTACTGGCTGGCCCAGGCGGCCCCGGCGTGGCGGGACGCCGTCCAGGTGGTGGCGATCGGCATGTGCTCTATCTATGCCTCGGCGGTGCGCCGGATGCTGCCAGCCGCCCAGCTGGTGGCTGACCTGTTCCATGTCGTGCAGCTCGCGGTCAAGATGACCGGGGACGTGCGGCGCCGCTCGGTGCGGGAGAAATACGGAAGGTCATGAACACCCTCGGCGCTGACCTTCATGGCCAGCAAATCCTGGCGGCCTGGATCGGCAAGGAAAAACTGCGCGACGCGCTGAACCTGAGGGCCGCCGTCACCGGGTCCGCACCATGCGAGCGGGACGTCCGCGGCCGCCTCGCCCGCTTCTATGACTGGTGCGCCCAGAACGACGACATCTGCGAGCTGGTCACCCTCGCCCGGACGATTTCACGATGGGAAGAAGAGATCGTCGCCGCTGTCCTGACGGGAGTGACGAACGCCAGGTCCGAAGCCCTGAACCGGATCGCCAAGCTGCAGGCCAGGAACGCATACTCCTTCCGCAACCCCGCCAACCAGCGCCGCCGCGTCCGGATCGCCTGCACCCGAAGCACCCGGCGGTCACAGGCTGTCACGCCCCCGCAATCACGTCTGGTGACCGGCCGGAAACACGATCCCGGTTAACTTCGAAGAGCCGGGAAAGCTGACTCTGCCCCGTCGGCACCCGAGCGGTGCGTTCGCTGCTGAGACCGTCACTTAATAGGTTCGCTGTACCGGCCACATGATTACCCTCGTCCATTCGTCTGTCATCCATGATTGCGTCATACCCACTCATATATGGGGCCAAAGTCCACTCCAGCGGTCTGCGAGTCCGGCGCCAGGGTGGCAATCCGGGCAGCTGCCTCGGTATCCGGCTCCCGGCTGACCTGCGGGGTGAAGGAAGCCACCGGGCTGGCGGCGATCGTGGCCCCGAGGTCGGTGAGCTCGGTCAGGTAGTGCGTGGTGTAGACGATGGCGGCGCCTTCGCCGGCGCACTGCTTCACCATGTCGAGCATGGCCTGGCGGGTTTCTGGTCCGCGCCGGCGGTCGGCTCGTCCATCAGGAGCAGCGGCACGGTGGATCAGTGCCGTCGCGGCCTGGGTCCGGCGCTGCTGGCCGCCGGAGAGCCGCCGGTGCGCCGGTCGATGATGTCGGTAAGCCGCAGCGAAGTGGTGACGTCGCCGGTCGCGCTGCGCAGCGCGACCGGCCGCAGCCCGGCGAGCCGGCCGAAGAGCTGGAGATGCTCTCGGACGGTGACGGACGGGTACAGCCCAAGGTGCTGCGGCGCGACGCCGACCCGGCCGCGGGCGGCGGCAGGCGTCTTGCCGTCTGCAGTGACGCGGCCGCTGTCCGGACGGATCAAACCGGACACGATGTCCACGAACGTCGTCTTGCCCGCGCCGTTATGGCCAGCCAGCCCGACGATCTCCCCGGCGGCCACGTTCAGGCTGAACCCGTCGAGAGCGGTCACCGGACCGTAACGCTTTACCAGATCGGAAGCTTCGAGTACTGTGTCACAGCCCTGATAAATGGAAGGTAAGTAGTCCTTAAGATAGGGTTGATCCCGGGTGGCCGCATCGACAACAAGTGGCCGGGGAATTCAGGCCAACGGCGCAGCCGAACTGGTCGGGAAACTGGAATACCTAGTAAGCATCCTGTTCTATAGCCAGTACGCGACATCAGGTGGAGGCGCGCATGAAGGAGGATCGGCAGAAAATGCGAGCCTCGGACAGTGAGCGGCAGGAGGTTGTCGACCGCCTGCGCGCCGGGCTGGATGACGGCCGCCTGAAGATGGAGGAGTACGTCGACCGCATCGGGGTGGCTTACGAAGCGGTGACGTACGGCGACCTCGCCGCGCTGTACGCTGACCTGCCTGCTGCAGGCTCGATGGCAAAGCGGGAAGCGGCTCCGGCCGCCACGGCCGGCCACGCCGTCGCCGCTCGGCGAGGTCTCCTAGCCGAGCTGCCGACCGTGCTCAAAGTGCTGTGGACGATCTGGTTGACCGCCGTGTCGATCAATGTGGTGGTCTGGGTCCTCGTCAGCGGCACCAGCGGCCATCTGATCTACCCCTGGCCGCTCTGGGTTGCCGGTCCGTTCGGTGCCGCGCTGTTCGGCGTGTCGGCTGGCGTCAGTCAGATCCGGCGCAACCGCCGGTCTGCCCCGCAATGCCGGCCGGCCGGAAAGGGCTGATTCGGCATTCCAACGGCCGGCATGGGAGACAGCGGCTCACCTTCCTGGCCGGCTAGGGCGATTCATCCAGCTCATCCGGCGAGCGCCGCGGCGAGGTGCCGGTGCGTCGAGGCCGCTTGCTCGAAGACTGCGAAGTGGCCGCCCGCCAGAGTGTGCAGACCGAACGCCGCAGTGGTCTGATCCCGCCACCGGTCCTGGAGCTCGCGGGGTGCTTGCGGGTCCCTGGTGCTTGCTATGACCGTGACCGGGACATCCAGAGGTTGCTCTGGGCGATATTTGCAGGACTCCTTGACGCTGAGATCGGCCCGGACCGCAGGGAGGATCATCTCCAGGACGGTCGGGTCGGACAGCAGCCATTCCGGTGTTCCGCCGAGCTCGCGTAGTTTCCGCACCAGGGCCGGGAGCGGCGGCGTGGCTATGGGCGGACCGTCGTTGTAGGTGTACTGCGGCGCGACGCAGCCGGAGACGAACAGGTGTACTGGCTCCGGGCCACCGCGTCGGCGGATCTCCTGCAGCGTCTCGAACGCCACCAGGGCTCCCAGGCTATGGCCGTAAACGGCGTAGGGCCGGACCCGGCCACGCCCAGCATGATCGCGGCAAGCTCGGCGACCAGCGGTCCCATGCGTAGGAAGGATATCGCTGTGGCCGGACCTCTCCTTACAGCCCTGATATGGGTATTCACCATATCAGCAGTCGCCTTGGCCTCCTTGACTCTCAGCACGCTGGCTCTAGCTCTTCGCCATCAACGGCGCCGACGTAAGAATGTATATACCGCGATCCTGGCAATGGCTCCGTCATCACGAATATCATAAGTGCTAACCATAGGTGATTTGCTCATTAGCCCTCCCCTTCGAGAACAAATAAAATGGAATCGAGAGAGAGAATCATAAGCATCAGAGGATGTGACCGGAAACCTGCCCCGAATGCGAGCTGAGCAAGACACCAGCTACGGGCCAATGCCATGTAGAACAGCGTGATCGGGTGTTCTGGGCCGGCGGTGCGCTGTCCGGTGCGGCCGGCGGGGTGTTCAACGGAGAGTGATTGCGTTGGGCGGGCATGGCAATGGCCCGGCTGTCGCTCCGGGCGGGCGGCCGGTTCCACGGCCGGCGGCGGGAGTACTTGCGGGGGCGGAGGAGGGATGGCGAGGGGTCAGGCGGCGATCGGGCCGCAGACCGTGATCTGGGCGGGAGCTGTCCGTGTGGCCAGGCGGGGGCCGCCGGTCGAGAAGCGCAGGCGGGCCTTGGTTTTGCGGTCGCGGTGCCGGTTGCGGTCTACCTGGACGCGGCGGCGGGCCAGGGCGGCCAGTGCGTTATCGCGGTTCGCTTCGGTTAGCTGGGCGGGGAGGCTGGCGGTGGCCGCGCCGGCGCGGGCGTAGGTGATGACGGCGCGGCGGGCTGCGGTGAACGAGATCTCGCGGGGGTGCACCGGCTGGCCGGCGCGCGGTCCCTTGCGGGCGGGGACGGCGATGCCCGCGGCGGCGCGGGCGGCGGCGCGGGCTAGTTCGACGGCGGTCACCCAGGCGGCGTGTTCCTGCGCGATCAGGGCGGGGGACGCGGAGCGGAGCATCGCCCCGGTGGACGGCCCGGCGCCGCTGATCGCGGACTTCGCTTCCTTCAACGCTGTCTCCGACCCGATCCACTGCCAGTGATAGGCGGCGGCGAGGACTTCCGCCGGGTAGGCGGCATGGTCGGTGAGGTCGCTGATCAGGGCGAACAGCTCGGGGGCGTCCCGCCCGGCGACGCTGATCGTGTACTCGATCACGCGGACGGTCAGCGTGACGCCGCCGCCGGGCAGTTCCGCCAGGTAGGAGCCGTCGGGCAGGAAGTCCCCGGCCCGGTTCAGCGTGATGTCGCTCTTGACGCGGATCAGCACATGCGTGCCGGTCGCGAGCATCCGGGAGATCCGCGGCGCTCCGGGAAAATTCCGGTCCATAATCCAAATCCGGCCGGCGGTGAACAGGTGCGGGTACTTTTCCAGGGCCTTGTCCAGCAGCCTTTGCTCCGCTTCCCCCTTGTCCCGCCCGACGCTGGCCGCGGCGCCGGACAGGCCGCAGGTCACCGCCAGCGTCGCGCGGGTGGAGGCGCCGCCGAACCGCACCTCCCGTAACTGCGGGCAGGGCGAGGAATCATCGGCGGTGCCGGCCGACCCGAACGCCTCCCGGTTCGCCGGGGTATCCGGCACCCGGGTCAGCGACCCGTCGATCGAGTAAACGTCCAGGTCCCCCACGGCGACGGCCCGGTAATCGTGATCGCGGTGCTCGCCGTCGATGGCGGCCAGCAGCATATCCCGCAGCCGCTCCAGCGGCTCCGGCCCGATCGCCTCCCGCCACGCCGAGGCCACCGTCGCGGTCGGCAGCGCATAGGGCCGCTGCCACGGCACGCCAGCCAGGTCCCGATCAGGGCGGCCATCACCTCCGCATAATCAGCGTCCATCAGCGTCATCAGCAGGACGAACCGGATCGCCAGGCCGGCCGTCATCGCCCGCCGCGCTTTCCCCTTGACCTTGCCCTTCAGCACGGCGGCCCGGGCGACCTGGCCGATCACGTCAGCGGTTCCGCACAGCGCGTCCAGCAGTTCTTCCGCCAGGCCCAGGCGGGCACGATCAGCCGGATGCCCGGCCGCCTGGACCCGCCCGTCGCGGCGCACCACCGCCGCCGCGACCGCCACTGGCTTGAGGAACACCACCAGGTCCCCGGTCCCGATCCTGCCCGCCCGGGCCGCGACCAGCGCCGGCCGGCCGTCCTTGCCCAGCCCCCGCCCCGCCGGCGAGACCAGGTCCGCCACCCGGATCGCGACCATCCCCGCCCCGCCTGACATCCCGAAGAACGGCGTCCTCCCCGCGAGCGGGGATGACATCACACAGCGCGGCAGGGTAGAACGGCATCAGGAGGCTCCCGGGACGAAAAGGTTGCTAGACACCTCCTCTTCTACCGGGAACCTCCCTCCCATACCCGCACCCACCGGGGCGTGTCGCGGCCCCCGGCCACCGGCCTCCGCCCCATCCGATGATCACCATCCGTCACCAGCCCCGGCTGGCCGCCGACCCTCCACCGCCAGCGCCATCACGCTCTTCTACATGGCATTGAGCTACGGGCACTGTCAGGAAGCAATGTGGCACAGCTGACGGTTTTACAGATGGATACCTCTGCCATCTGGCCATGTGCCCTGACCTGGGCAGCTCCAAAGGCGGGCGGCGGGTCCGAACCAACGTTGGCCTAGCCTGCCGGTTTTTACTGACAGTCACGGTATAGGCTGAGTCGCGTAGTCGGCCAGTATCCATTGCTGGAAGCGGCGTTGGTAGGGACGGCATGCGGACGGACGGGGCTGAGCGGCGCCGCAGGGAATTCATCCAAGTGAATCATCCTGACCGCGGCGGTGATCCGGACGTCTTCATCGCGGGCATGCGCTCTTTCGACGCTGGGGCAAACTCGCCGGGCCAGCAACCGCTGCCTAGGGTGGTTGTTGTGAGTCACCGGTCGTGGCTGACCCGGCTGGCAATTGCGGCGGTCCAGCGACTGCGCCATGGCAAGAGAGCACCGCGGGTGCACTGAGCAACCGTTCATCGGTATTCCCGACCCTGGGCCATTAGTCGTTGGTGAGAATGTCGTCCACGGTGACGTTGACGGTGACGGTCTTCAGGCCGATAGTGTCGCGCAGGGTGGTGATGACGTGCTGCTGGATGTTTCTGGCTACTTCGTGGACGGGATCTCCGTATGTGATCGCCACGGCAAGGTCGACGACGGCGGTCCGGCCTAGGACGCCGACGGCGGCGTGGGGGTGCCGGTGCCGCCGGGTGGCGCGCTCGGCGATCGCCGCCAGCTTGTCGTGGGTGCTGCGGCCGAGGGCGACGCGGACGCCGGGGACCGTGCGGGCGCTGTCGCGGGCCAGGGCCGCCACGATACGTGCTGCGATGCGGATGGCGCCAAGATCGGTGGTCTGCAGGGTGTACCACACGTCGCGGACCAGGACCCGGATCTGGCTCATGACCGCTGCGGTCAGGCCCGGGGGGGCTGGCACGTGGCTGGCCGCAAGCTCGGTGAGCGGTCTCCATACGGCGGTGAACTCTGCGATCGCCGCCCGGCAGTGCACGCATTCGCGCTGGTGAGCGTCCAGGTCCGTCGCGCGGCCGTCGGCGACCTGTTCGAGCAGCAGGTCGACATCAGCTCCGCACGGCAGCGCAGCGGAACTCAGCAGCTGCCGGGCCGCCTGCCCGCGCGAGGGCGGTTCGCTCACGGACCCGGTCACCTCCATTCCTCCAGCTTCGTTCCCAGTGTGCGCCGTGCCCGGAACAAATGGCTACGGACCGCCGGGACGGTGCTGCGGGTCACGCCGGCGACCTCGGCGCACGACAGCCCCTCGAAGTGATGCAGGACGATCACTGCCCGCTGGGCGAACGGGAGCGCCGCCAGAGCGTCGGTGACCGCGTCGACGGCGAGGTTCCGCTCGGCCTGCGCTGCGGGCTCCGCGCCGGGATCGGCCGCATCCGGGAGGAGATCCAGGGAGCCGGCGTCGCGGCCGCGGGTGACCTTGTTGAGTGCCCGGCGGGTCACGATCTGGTAGAGCCACGTCGAGAACGACGAGTCAGCCCGGAACCGGTCCAGGTTTTCCCACGCCGCTATCAGCGCGTCCTGGGCGATGTCCTGCGCGTCGTGGTGATTACCGCACAGCCGCAAGGCAACCCGGTAGGCCATCGCCGAATGCCGCTGCACGAGCAGCTCGTAGGCGTCGAGATAGCCTTCCCTGGCCCGGGCAACCAGGTAGGCGTCGCCCACCTCGGACCTCGGCTGCATCTGCGCCTGCCATCAACTCGCGCCTCTCGTGCCGTGTCAGCATGCCACAGCCTAGGTGGCATGATCCGCGCGGCCTGGCACGCTGCCGGGTGGCGCCAGCAGCACCCGCAGGCCGAACGCATGACAAATATGTTGCGACGATTCTCCCGGTAAGGTGTCTAACCTTCTGACAGCCGAGCGGAATGTTAGCCGCCGGACTGATCCTCAGTTTTCCACCCGGCAACCGATGATTCAAAGGGAGCATGTCAGATGAGCCAGCCTGCAGTATCCAAGTCCGGCGAGCAGACCCCGGTCACTACGTCCACCTCCGCCACCCCGGCGACACGAGACCGGCTGGCCACCGGCGACGGCCAGATATCCGTCGCCGAGGGCGTCGTGCAGAAGATCGCCGGCAAGGCCTGCCGTGAGATCGGCGGCGTGCACGCGATGGGCACCGGCGGCACCCGCGCGTTCGGCGCGATCCGCGAGCGCATCCCCGGCAGCTCCGGCCCCAACGTCGCCCAGGGCGTCGGCGTCGAGGTCGGCGAGACCGAAGCCGCGATCGACCTGGACATCGTGGTCGAGTACGGCGTCAGCATCGCCGAGCTGGGCCGCAGCATCCAGCGGAACGTCAAGCAGGCAGTCGAGCGGATGACCGGGCTTCGTGTGGTCGAGGTCAACATCGCCGTGGATGACGTTTTCCTGCCCAGCACCGACGATGACCAGGACACGACCTCGCGCGTGTCATGACCTCTCCTCCAGTCCCCGCTGTGCCCGAGGCCGCGGTCATCGACGGTGTCAACGTCGATGCCGTCGCCGCAGCGGTGGTCGGGTGCACAGGCGTAGCCGGGCTGGACGGCGGCCGGTTCGGAGAGGTCGCCTCCTACCTGCCGGGCCGTAAAGTCCCGGGCGTCGTGGTCAGCGGCGGCCGGGTGACGGTGCAGATCCGCTCCCGGTGGGCGGTGCCGGTGCCGGACCTGGCCGCCCTGATCACTGCGGTGCTGGCACCGCTCACCGGGTCCCACCCGGTGGACGTGGTGATCGCCGACATCGACGATCCTCCCGGCACGCCGGAACACAAAACAGCCGTCGGCCGGCCTGATCTGGCCGCAGGTCCGCGGATCTGAATGGCCGGGGGGATTTCCGTCTTCTTTCCAGTCTGGATGTGAGTCATGAATCGCACCGCTCTTGCTACCGTAACCGGCCTGATCCTGGGCTTGGCTCTGGTGTTCGGGAGTTTCGGTGACATGCTGATCGTGGCCCTGCTCGGCGCGATCGGCTACGGCGTCGCGAAGGTCCTCGACGGTGACTTGGACGTGCTGGGATGGCTTACGCGCGGCCGCAGCCGATGAGCACCGGGACAGACGTCGAACCGGTAGCCCGGGCCGGCCGGAACGAGCTGGGAACGATCAGCATCGCGGACGGGGTTGTCTCGAAGATTGCCGCCCGGGCGGCCGCCGAGAACCCCGACGCCGGAGCTGCGGCGGTCCGCATGCTGGGCCGCGTCGTGCCCGGCGCAGGTCACCTCGGCGTGCGCGGCACGGACCTGCAGGCACTGCCGAAGACGTCCGTTGACGTCGATGGCTCAAAGGCTTTCGTGACCCTGGAGATCAGCGTCCGCTGGCCCGCATCCGTTCCCGACGTCGCCGAGCAGGTCCGCAGCCACGTCCGCGACCGGGTCAGGGAGCTGGCCGGGCTGGACGTCGGCGAAGTCCACATCGTCGTCGCTGACCTGGCTACCGATATCACCCCGCCGCCGCGAGTCCGGTAAGGAGGAACCGCAGATGCGCCTGCTCAACCGACCGCTGGCACTCATCCTCGCCGTTGCCCTGGCCGGTGCCAGCATCATCGTCATCATCGAGGTCATCGCGTTCGCCGTTCATGCCGGCCCCGTCGTCGTGCACTGGACCACCTGGTATCACTGGGCCGGGAGAACCCGCTGGAATGCGCTGGTGATCCGGGTCTGGTCGGCCATCCTGATCGTCGTTGGCGCGCTCATCCTCGCG
>CZKT01000060.1_pt2 | contig 17210 bp, 16 predicted proteins | sample 1122361 | NCBI WGS metagenome assembly CZKT01 (sample SAMEA3539301, study PRJEB10725) | soil metagenome | biome: tundra; feature: field; material: soil | place: USA | collected 2010-05 | depth 0.15 m | reverse complement strand
GAGGCCAAGCCCAGGTCGCGCCGTCGGGCGAGCTGACTACCGGGCCGATCGCCAGCCTGGCTGGCCGGGCCGATCACTAGGCCGATCACAGGCTGGCAGGCCGGCTACCAGACCGATCATCACGCTGACCAGCGGGCCGATCACGAAGCTGACGCCCGTGCGCGCAAGGCGTGCCATACTGGCGAGTAACATTAGGGATATGGCTGATCCGATTCCCGTGTGGCCAGGCCAGCTCGCCTCGTTCGGCACTGGCGAAGTCTTCGTGCGCAGCGCGCCGGCGCTGCCTGGCGCTGAGCCCGCACTCTTCGTTCACGGTCTGGGCGGGTCATCGGCCAACTGGACCGATCTGATGGATGAGCTGCGGCAGCCGCCCACGCAAGGACAGCCTGGACCGGCGCTCGCTTGCGAGGCATTGGACCTGCCGGGCTTTGGGTTCTCCCCGCCGCCGCCCGACGGTGATTACTCGATCGACGGGCACGCGTCATCCGTTATAGGCCTGATCGAAAAACGTGCCAACTGGCCGGTCCACCTGGTCGGCAATTCCCTCGGCGGCTCTATCTGCACCCGCGTCGCGGCGCGGCGCCCCGATCTGGTGCGGACTCTCACCCTCATCTCGCCCGCCCTGCCTGACCTGCGCCCGCGGCTGATCCCGTTGCGGGTAACCGTGCTGTGCTCACCTGCCCTGGGACGGTGGCTGGCGACCCGGGCGCAACGGATGTCGGCGGCGGCCAGAAGCGAGCTGCTGCTCAAGGACGTGTACTTCGATCCCCACTCGATGCATCCGAAGCGGCGCGCCGAGGAGATCGCCGAACTTACCCGCAGGGACGGCCTCGAGTACGGCAGCGAGGTACTGATCAAGACTTCTCGCGGCCTTGTCTCGGAGTATCTGCGCCGCGGGGCGCGCTCGCTGTGGCGCGACGCCGCACGGGTCACGGCCCCGACGCTGATCATCCACGGCAGCCACGATCGCCTGGTCAATCCGGTGCTGGCGGCCCGGGCCGCGCGTGTCTTCAGCCGATCGCGGGTGGTAGTGCTGCCGCGGACCGGTCATGTCGCGATGATGGAACGGCCCCACTGGGTGGCCAGGGAGATGCGCACTCTGCTGGCCAGCGCCCCGCCTGGCCCGTGACCCCGGGCCGCTCGGAGCCGGGCCGCTCGGAGCGGGGCCCCTCCAAGCTGGGCACCGCCGAACCAGGCGCCTCAGACCTGCTGGTCGCGGCCGCTCAGGTGATCCCGGCCACGCCGGGATCACACCTCCTCGCCCCCGGATATGTCGCGGTCAGCGGCGGTGTGATCACCGACGTCGGTGCCGGGCCGCCGCCGCGGGCGCCTGACGTCGAGCTTTCCTCCGGCCTGCTGCTGCCAGGCCTGGTCGATCTGCAGGTGAACGGCTACTTCGGCGAGGAGCTGATGACAGCCGGGCCGGACGGGTGGGACTTGATCGCCGGACGGCTGCCGGAGACAGGGACGACATCGTTCTTGCCGACGTTCATTACCGCGCCGCTCGCCGCGCTCGGTGGCGCATTGCGAGCGGCGTCCGACATTGCGCCGGCCCTGGCCCCAGGCGGTGCCCGGGTGCTCGGGATACACCTGGAAGGCCCGTTCATCGCGCCAGCCCGCCGGGGTGCGCACAACGAGGCGTGGATCACCACGGCGACCCCAGCCGCCGTCGACGAACTGCTGGCGGCCGGGGGCGGCCTCCTCCGGCTGGTCACGCTGGCACCCGAACGCGACGGCGCCATCGGCGCCATCGACCGGCTGGTCGGGGCGGGCGTGCGGGTCAGCATCGGGCACAGCGACGCGACCGCCCGGCAGGTGGCTGAGGCGGCTGATCATGGTGCCCGGATGGTTACGCACCTGTTCGACGCACAGCGCCCGTTGCATCACAGGGAACCCGGCGTGGCGGGCCAGGCGCTTGCTGATCCACGGCTGACCAGCGGCCTGATCGCGGATCTCCGCCATGTCTGCGCCGAGATCTGCGGGATCGCCTTCGCCGCGGCGCCCGGCCGGATCTGCATCGTGACGGACGCCGCGGCCTGCGCTGGCATGCCGCCCGGCCGTTATCTGCTGGGCGGCAAGCCGATCGAGTTGCCTGCGGGGGACGGGATGCCGCCGGTGCGCGGCGATGGCACGCTGGCGGGATCGGGTCTGCGGATGGACACCGGGATTGCCAACATGGTCAAAGCCGGAGTCGGCCTGGCCGATGCGGTCGCGGCAGCCACCCGGATCCCCGCCGACCTGATCGGCAGGCCAGACCTTGGCAGGATTGCCCCGGGTGCCGCTGCGGATCTGGCCTGGGTAGGCGATGATATGCGGACTAACGCGACCTGGATCGGTGGTGAGCTGGTGTATTCACGGGCGGGACAGGATCGGGACCGGGACCGGGCGTGACCGATACGGCAGCCACCCACATGGCGATGGAGATCGCCGAGCAGTCGGCCGCGCCACCACCTACTCCAGCCGCCTGGATCTGTCCGGCGCGCTGGCCGTTGCGCTTTCCCAGTCGGGCCAGACCGAGGAGATCGTGGAGACGCTGGCCTGGGCACGTGATTGCGGGGCGCGAACTCTGGCGATCAGCTGGTTACCGGCGCTGGAGCTCGCGCCTACGGGATCGGCGGCGGCCGGCTTGCCCGGCAATGTGCCCGTGCGGTGCCAGGCCCGCGGCTGCCCGAGTGGCTCGCGCCGCTCGGTACGGCCTGACCGTCCCGGCCTGGCTCGGACTCAGACCGGATCCCATGGGATGCGCCGATAGAGCTCCGTCAGCGTCGTCATGATCTCTGGGTCCACCGGGAGAACTAGATCGTCCACCTGTCCTACCGGAGAGATCCCGCTGGAGTTGGCCAGGACGACTGCGCGGAAGGAAGCCAGGTCCCCAAGGCGAATGGTGCTGCGCTGCGAGCCGATGCCAGCGCCGGGCAACGCCTGCTCGATCAGCTGCATGGTGGTCCCGTGGAGAGCGGGCGCGTCAGGCCAGATCATCGTTTCGCCGTCATAACAGCCGATGTTGGCGATCGCGCTTTCGGACACGATCCCGTCGCGGTCTATCAGGAGGGCCTCGTCGAATCCGGCACGTGCCGCCATCCGCCGGTAATGGATCTGCGCGAACGTTCCTGCGTGCTTGAGGTGAGCGAACGGCCGCTGGTAGGTAACCGACTGCAGCCGCTGGGGACGGCTTGGCGCACTGGCCGGGGCGCGCAGGCTGACCATCAGCGACGGGTCGGCGCCCGGCTCGGCCCCGCGGTCCGGATCGGGGCGGAAGACGTTGACGCGGACTGAGGCGTCGCTAATCTCATCGCCAAGTGCGTGCCGGATGTGAGCCCGGATCCGGTCGCCGTCCAGCCGGACTCCGTAGAGCTCGCGGGTAGCAGCATCCAGCCGGCTGAGGTGACGATCCAGACCACGCACCGCCCGGCTTCTGACTTGCATGGTGGTGAAGTGACCGTCGTTGACCAGCGCGGGAAATCGCAGCTCCGCGGTGCGCGCGGGGCGTCCGTTGATCTCGACTCGCGGAAACGACGGATTGCTCATTGCTCGCACGGTACGCGAAGCTGTCCTGGCTCAGGATTCCCGGTGGACTTTGTGCTGGGCTGCCTGGGCAAGCGGCCGCAGGACGATCAGGTCGACATTGACGTGCGCAGGCCTCGTCACCGTCCAGGCCACGGCATCGGCTACGTCCTCAGCGGTGAGCGGTTCCGCGACTCCCGCGTAGACTGCGGCGGCTTTCGCGGCGTCGCCACGGAACCGGTGCAGCGCGAACTCGTCGGTCTTCACCATCCCGGGCGCGATCTCGATGACGCGGACCGGCTGGCCGCAGAGTTCGAGGCGCAGGGTTGCGGCGAGCGCGTGCTCTGCGTGCTTGGCGGCCGCATAGCCGCCGCCGCCCTCATAGGCGACGAAACCGGCGGTGGATGACATCACGACGATCGTGCCCGCGCCGCTCGCGACGAGCTTGGGCAGCAGCGCCTGAGTGACATGGAGCGTGCCCATGACGTTGGCCTCGTACATAGCCAGCCAGTCGTCCGGATCGGCGTCAGCTGCCGCCTCCATGCCGATAGCCCCGCCGGCGTTGCTGACCAGGACGTCACAGCGGTCCAGGGAGTCGGCGAAGCTGGCCACGGCGGCCCGGTCGGTGACGTCCAGCTGATGGGTGCTCGCCAGGCCGCCGCCCTCGCGGATCCGGGTGGCAACGGCATCGAGACGATCGGCGCGGCGGGCGGCCAGCACTGCGTGGTAACCCGCCCCGGCCAGCTTGACTGCGGTGGCCGCTCCGATTCCGATACTGGCGCCGGTGACTACGGCTGTGCGCTGCATGAGTGAGATTCTGCCAGCATCGGCTGGCCTGGCTATCCCGGGTAATGGCCTGGGATGGTGGTGAACTGCCGGCCGTTGGGCAAGGTCCAGATGAAGACACCTGGCTCGGGCTGGTCAAGGTGCCAGCCGGGAGCCAGCTTGGCGCCATGATGGTGGCGGCATCCGGGATTGTGCCGATGCTCGCATGTCCATCGGTGAGTTCGCGGCACCGTAGTGCTGGCTAGATTCCGTCCGGGACGAGCGTGTCGAGCATCTTCCGCATGGGCTCCGCGTCGCCGCGCATGATCGCGGCGGAGGCCTCGATGTTCTGGGCGGCGTCGAGATGCTGCCAGGCGAGTGTGTAGCCCGCGTCGCGGGCGAGCTGCTCGAAGAAGGCCCGCTGGGTCCGCCCGTTGCCCTCGCGGAACGGATGGACCGCGTTGACCTCGCCCAGGTAGTAGGCCAGCCGTGCGACGAACGCTTCCCTGTCCAGGTCACGAAGGCAATTCTCGCTGCGCAGCGCGCGGAAGAACTCCGCCGCCGACGTCTCGATGTGCTGGGGCAGGCAGAACAGGCTCCCCTTGGCGATGCCGACCGTCCGGATCTGCCCCGCCCAGTCGTAGATGTCGCCGAAGATCCTCCGGTGGATCGCGCACACATGCGGCAGGTCGTAGCCAGGATGAACAGGCGACTCCCCGAGCAAGATCAGCGCCGCGTGGGTGATCTCCCGTTCAGCGGCCTCCAGCTCCGCAGCCGTGCCCAGCCCGAGCTTGTTGAGCAGGACTCCCGTAACCGGGTCGGTGTACGGATCCTCCGCCACCTACGGCTGCCGGTACCGGGCAACGGTCCTGCGGTACAGTTCCGCAGCGCTGATTTCCCCGTCCACATAGGCCGAGACCTCCCGGTCATGATCCGGGGTGAACGGCCCCGGCAGCTCGACCTGGACGGACTGGGCTGCGGAGAGCGCGGAGTCCAGGCGTGCGCGCTGCCGGGCGATCGCCTCGTACCGCTCGTACACCTCATACGGCAGCAGGACAGCCTCGGGCTTGCGGTGCGAACCGAAGGCGACCGGCGCTGCCGCCGGGCCCTCACGGCGGAAGCGCGCAAGTATGCCAGAAAGCCGCTGCCTGACCTCCGACAGCGGATGCACCTGGATCACAGCAGGATCAGTCACGTAACTAGTGTACTAAAACTTGTACAACATTTGCACGGCTGGGAGTGCGCGACCTGTAGTTATCGCTGATACGCAGGACCACCGGGCCTTTGCCGCCTCGCCCCGGTGCGGCTGCCCCGAGATCACGATCACAGCTGGAGTATCAGGGCTGGCCGTGCAGCGGCGCTGAAGCGCTCGGGATAACGGGTACGGCAAGAGGCCACGCCGCCTCGGCCGCGACCGGGCCCTGGCCGACGTCACGCATGGGGTCAGCGAGGCAGGCGCCAGCCTGATCCCGCCGCGGCGCGCTGCTGCTGCACGTCGCCAGCGGCTGATCAGGGTCAGCCGGCGGCTAGGTCGCGCTGATACCAGGTGCCTGGCTTACCGCCGAGGTCGGCCGGGTCGGCCGGGCCAGCCGGGAGGAACCCGGCCTTGGCCAGCACCTTCCAGGACGCGGCATTCTCGCGGGCGGTGGCCGCCCTGAGCGTGCGCAGCCCGTGCCGCGGTGCCGCCAGCCGGCACAGCTCCCGGACGGTCGCGGTCGCCACGCCGCGGCCGGCGACGTGCTGCGCGACCCGGTAGCCGAGTTCGGCAGTGCCGTCCTCGAAGTCGTACAGGTTGAACCGGCCCAGGACCGAGCCATCCTCGGCGACGAGCACGTAGAAGGCGCAGATGCCGGCCTCCTGCTCAGCCAGCAGGGCGCTGTGCCGGTCGGTGAACTGGTCGTAGAACTCGTCGCCGCGGTCGGAGACCGAGGCAGCGAAGTAGGCGCGGTTCGCCAGCTCGAAGGCTAGGACGGCCTGGGCATGGCCAGCATCCAGCCGCTGCAGCTCGGGCACTGCCCGACTCTACCCAGATGGTGCGCTGGGGTCACCTGAGTTTCCGCCGGGCCAGGCTGGCCCGGGCGCTTAGCGACGTTACCTAGCGACCAGGATCGCTAGGTGTGTGGTTATGACTTGCAGGCGGGAATATGCCGATATGCGCATCCGTCCACCGCCGACTGCGCTCACAAGATTGATCTTCCGCGAATGTTCATGCTCACGAGCTGCCTGAAATCGAGGACAGGGCAGTGGAGATTCTCACGCTGCTCGCATTTGGCCTGGCCGGCCGTGGACTCGCACGAATTGTCTGGTCGCGAGTGAGCGCCAGGAAACCTCTTAGCATGCCGGTGATCTTCGGGTTGCTGAGAGGGGTAAGCGATGCTGAAACGACTGGTGCGGCCAGCGCACGCGGCCGGGCTAGCTGCGGTCATGCTGGTCGGCGCGGTGGGGACGGCACGAGCCGCGGCCGTGACGACGAGCCCGGGAATGGCACCGGTCGGTGCGGCGCCGGGGCTTCCCGAGGGGGCCCGGGTCACTGGCCTGGAGCCTGCGTCAGCCACCCTGCACGTGACCGTAGCGCTGCAATCCGCCGACCCTGCCGGTTTGGGCCATCTGGCTACAGAGGTCTCCACGCCTGGGACGGCCCAGTTCCGCCGCTTCCTGCGCCCAGGTCAGGTCCAGCGACGGTTCGGCGCTTCGCCGGCCGCTGTGGCTGCGGTCGGCTCGTGGCTGCGCAGCCAGCACCTCGCCACCAGCCCGGCCCTCGCTGACGGCCTTTTGCTGCCCATCACGGGAACGACAGCCCAGGTCGAGGCGGCCTTCCGGACGACTATCGAGCGGGTCCGCCTGGCCGACGGCCGGATAGCGCGCGTCAACAAGCAGGCCCCGAAGATGCCGACCGGGCTGCGCCGATGGGTATCGGCGGTCGTCGGCCTGGACAACCTGAACCTGGAACACCCCAACCTGGCGCGGGGGCCTGGGCCGGGACCGCAGGCCTGCCGCGCCGCCCGGACCACCCGGCACGTATATACCGCCGCCCGGCTGGCGAACGCCTACAAGTTCAATCCCCTCTACAGGCGCGGCGACTTCGGGCAGCACGTCACGGTAGCCCTGTTCGAACTGGCCGACTTCGCCAACAAGGACATCCAGGCCTACGGCCGGTGCTACCGGATCAGCCCATCAGTCCGGCGGGTGCGGGTCGATGGCGGCACGACCATTGCGGCGGACGTCGAGGGCACGGCCGAATCCACCTCGGATATCGAGGTTGTCGCGGTCATGGCACCGCGCGCGAACATCCTGGTGTATGAGGCGCCCCCGTCCGGCGGGCGCGCGTCCGAGCTGGACGATTACGGCGCGATCGTCCAGCAGGACCGGGCCCAGGTGGTCAGCACGTCGTGGGGTAGCTGCGAGCCGGCCAGCGGCGGTCGCCTGCTGATCATCGAATCTGAGATATTCCACGAGATGGCGCTTCAGGGGCAGTCCATGCTGGCCGCTGCGGGGGATAACGGCTCCGAAGACTGCCTGCCATCCTCGGGCAAAGTGCCCCCCGGCCCCGCCTTCTACAGCCTTCAGGTCGATAACCCGGGCAGCCAGCCCTTCGTGACCGCCGTCGGGGGCACCTCGATCACCCGCTACGGATCGCCCCCGGTTCAGTCGGCGTGGAACCAGACCCCCGGGGGGCAGGGGTTCCCAGCCCCGTTCAACGGACGGGATGGGCATCCCGGAACTAGTCCGGGCAACGTCGTAGGCGGCGGCGGCATATCTCACCTCTGGTGGATGCCACCCTGGCAGATCGGATTCGATCGCAGCGGCAACAGCAGTGGCGCCCCGTGCCATGCCCCGCGGGGGCGGGACTGCCGGGAGGTCCCCGACGTGTCCGCCCTGGCCGCGATCGGCACGACCGGCGTCCGGGGCTACGTCATCTACGGCACGACGGGGGGCTTCGACATCAAAGGGTGGCAAACGATCGGTGGCACCAGCCTGGCCACCCCGCTGTGGGCCGCGCTGACCGCGCTCGCTGACCAGCAGCTAGCCACCCGCCGCCTCGGCCTGCTGTCGCCCAGCCTCTACAGCATCGACCGGGCCGACCCGCGGGCCTTTACCGATGTCGTCACCGGCAACAACGATTACCTCTCCCGGGACGGCCGGTATTCCCATCACACCTGCCGGTATGACGGGAAGCGCAGGCAGCCCTGCTACCGGGCCACCCGCGGCTACGACATGGCCACCGGCCTGGGCACCCCGCAAGCCGTATACCTGGTCGCGGACCTCGTAACCGGAACGCAGAACCTGCGTGGTTAAAGCGCGTCCGCGTTGCCGACGGCCATGTTGAACGTCGTGCGGCGCAGCAGGCTGGTCACGTCGCGGGGATCGCCGAAGTTCCGCAGCAGGCTGGCGAGGTCGCGCAGCGCCGCGCCGCCCTGTTCCTCGTACTTCAGCCCGGGAGGCGTGGCGGTCGCCTGGCAGCCGTCCTCTTGGTGGACCCGGACCGGAATGTGGCCGGTGGGTGAGTCCTGCCTGTCGTACCGCCTGACTGCCAGCACGGGAAGCCCTGTGACGTCGAGCAGCTCGGCCTCCGCCACCGCCAGCCCGCAGGCGGCGGCGAGCGTCAGGCACGTGGCCTCGTTGGCAGCCATCGGGTGCAGGCCGTCGGGCTTGAGTATCCACGTCGAGGGAGCGTCCCCGTAGGGGAGTTGCCAGGTCCAGTCGGCGGTGCGGCCGAGCAGCGCCTTACGCTGGAAGCCGGCCAGGGACGGGCGGAAGCCGCGCTCCGGTGCGGCGCCCAGGGGGGCCACGTCGAGTGCGCTGATCACCCGCCGCAGGTCGCCGGGCGCCATCGGGGAATACCCGCTGCCCCCGTTCCCGCCGGGCCGTTCCCCACCGGGGATCACCATGATCGCGCGGCCCTCGGGCAGCGTGTTCTCGAAGAAGTCCAGACCGCGCATGTCACAGGGACCAGTCGGGGTGCCGATCGGCAGCCCGACGGAGAGGACAGGGCTGCCAAGCCCCCACCGCTCGATCCCCTCGGAGCGCCACTCTAGCCGGGTCCGGAACTCCGGCGTCGTCGGGTCGCTTGCATGCTGGCTTTCCGCACCTGAGCCCGCGGTCCGGCAAGGCCGGGATGCGGCCGGCGGAGGCGGACCGCTGCATCGAGCTGGACACCGGCCCCGGGCAGCAGGGCGCCTGCGTCCTGGGCATGGTCTCGTCAAGGCCGGGCAGGAACGTAAGTACAAGCGGCAGGAGCTGGCCAACGGGGCAGCGGCAGCTGAGGGAAGCAGACAGCCCGGGTATCGCGAGATCTTGGAATGATGTTGGCTGTGCCTTCTCTGATATCGCCCGTGATGCCCCGCGGCCGCGTTGCCCGGAGCGCGCAGCCCGTCCTTCCGGCAGGCGGCGGTCTGGTCCTGCGCCCGTGGCTGCCCGCCGATGCTCGCGCTGTCGTCGCGGCCTACGCGGATCCGGCTATCCAGCGATGGCACGCGCGGCGGGTGGACAGCGAGGATGAAGCGCGCGATCTGATTCTGCGCTGGCAGCGTAGCTGGCAGGCTGAGACTGGCGCGCATTGGGCAGTGACCCGTGATGAGGGCGGCGATGTGCTCGGCCGGGCGGCGCTACGTTCGATGACGCTCGACGAGGGATGGGCCGAGTGCGGTTACTGGACGCCTCCGGCCGCCCGCGGTTGCGGCGTCGCCTCGCGCGCGCTCGCGGCGCTGTCACTGTGGGCATTCGGCGAGATCGGCTTCCACCGCCTTTACCTGCTGCATTCCGTGGCGAATGCAGCATCCTGCCGCGTCGCGGCCAAGGCGGGCTTCGCGGCGGAGGGTGTCCAGCGCAGCGCAGCCCTGCACGCCGACGGTTGGCACGACATGCACCTCCACGCGCGTATCGATGGAGACGAGCCCCCGGCCGGCCGGGGGCCGATGTCCGGGCGCGGTGGGCGTGTTTCGCGCTTACTGCCCTGAGCCTGCTCTCGCGCGGGTGCGATGATCCTGGCATGGATGTTGCGGCCGAGGGTCTCGGCGAGTTGCTACGCGCAGGGGCATCCGTTAAGAAATCTGCCGGGGCCGCCTACGGCGGCAGGCGCCCTGCGCGCCCGGTGGCGCCAGCCCGCCAGTCACCTACGATCGAAGCGTGCCAGAACGCATCAAATCCGCTGGCTCGGTGAACCCAGCCGAGGGCGGCGAAGCGGCGGGGCGCCGGATACGGGGCGTGATCGTGGACTGGGGCGGCGTGATGACCAGCCCCATTTCGGACACCATGAACGCATGGCTGGATGCTGACGGCATCGACCGGAAAAGCTTCGCGGCCGCTATCGCGCCGTGGCTCAAGCAGGCCTACGAAGCCAGCGGCGATGACAGCCCGGTGCACGCCCTGGAACGGGGGGAGTGCACGCACGAGGAATTCGAGCGGCTGCTCGCCGGGCGGCTGATTCGCTTCGACGGCCAGCCCGTGGTTGCGGACGGCTTGCTGATCAGGATGTTCGCGGGCGCGATCATGGAGTCAGCGATGCTGGAGCTGATGCGCGCGCTGCGGAGGGCCGGTGTGCGCACGGCGTTGCTGTCCAACTCCTGGGGGGGCACCGGATACCCGCGAGAGTTGTTTCCCGAGATGTTCGATGCGGTTGTCATCTCGGCTGAGGTCGGGATGCGCAAGCCAGAGGAGCAGATTTTCCGGCACGCCGCTGAGCTGCTCGGCCTAGAGCCGGGGGAGTGCGTGTTCATCGACGATATCGAGGCCAACGTGCTGGCGGCCCAGGCAGTCGGCCTAGTCGGCCTGCAGCATGATGAGCCGCGTCAGACGGTTGACCAACTCAGTGAGCTGCTAGGAATCCAGCTGGGCTGATTCCGGCCGGGAACTGTGCCCGGCGGAGCATCCCGGTTGCCAGACTGGCGGGCGCCCGCTGCCCTACCCTTTCGCTGTGGCCGACTATCCACGGTCCTCCAGCGAGGGGCGCTCCGCCAATATGCGCGCCAACCGCCGCACCAACACCAAGCCCGAGCTTGCGTTGCGCCGGGCGCTGCATAGCAGGGGCTATCGGTACCGGAAGGATTTCCGGCTGGATCTGGCGGGCGGCGCGAGGGTCCGGCCCGACGTCGCGTTCACCGCCCGGAAGATCGCGGTATTCGTGGACGGCTGCTTCTGGCATGGCTGTCCCGACCACGGATCCCGGCCCGCCGTCAACGTCTGGTACTGGGAACCGAAACTGCGCAGGAATGCCGAACGGGATCGCGCCGCGGACTCGGCCCTCGCAGCAGCCGGGTGGGCGGTCGTCAGGGTCTGGGAACACGAGTCGCTCGAGGCAGCCGTGGCGAGCGTGCTGGCTGCGCTGAGCCGGGCGGGAGGGCTGCGGGCGGAGGTTCAGCCGGCGGAGGGACAGCGGGCTCAGGCTCAGCCGGCTGAAGGAGAGCCGATCGTGATTTAACCGGAGCGCTCAATTTCCCGGCCGCGCGCCACCGGGACTGGCACACTCTTGATCACCCTCGCCCGCCCGCTGGGGAGCCTATGCGCGTCTACCTGCCCTGCACGCTGCCGACACTGGCCGCGTTGCTTCGCGATGGGCAGATTGGCCCGGCTCCGTTGCGGGGCTATGCGGTCACGCCCGAACTGAGGGAGTGGTATTCGAGCGGCGATCTGGAAGAACTCGAGTACGTCGCGATGACCCAGGCTGCCAAGGCCTCGCTGCGGCTGCTCCGTGCCGATCCGGAGGCACCCTCACGACGGGTAGTGGTGGCTGCCGAGGTGCCCGACAAGGTAATCGCCGATATCGGCGGGTTCGACGAGCCCGCGCTGGTCGAGATAGGAACGCCTGTCGGGGTCGGCTGGGTGGTCTGCGGGCACATCGACGATCCGCTTGCCGCAGCCGGCATTCGCGCGGCCACTGAGGCCCTGCCGGACGCTGACTCCGGCGACGATGACGCCAAGTTCGCCGTAGACAGCGCCGAGGGCTACGAACTGATGTGGTACGCCACCCAGGAGCTGCAGCACATAGCCGGATGAACCGAGCGTCCCCGAGTCATGCGACGATGGATGGACCGCCGAAGCCGGGTAGCGCAGGGAGATTTGCGATGGATGCCGTCACCAACGTTCCTATCCCAGCGAACGAGCCGATCAGGACTTACGCTCCGGGCAGCCACGAACGTGCCGCGCTGGAGAACAGGATCAAAGAGCTCACCGGCGAGCGGGCCGAGCTGACCATGACGATCGGCGGCCAGCAGCGGATGGGCGCCGGCGAGCGCACCGATGTGGTCCAGCCGCACAATCACCGGCACGTGCTGGGCCAGTACGCGAGCATGACCGACGAAGATGTCGCAGCGGCGATCAATGCGGCCAGGCAAGCTGCGCCGGGATGGCGGGAGCTGTCCTTCGACGACCGGGCCGCTATCTTCCTGCGGGCCGCAGACCTGCTGTCGGGGCCCTGGCGGTACACCCTCAACGCCGCGACCATGCTCGGTCAGTCAAAGTCGGTCCACCAGGCGGAGATTGACTCGGCCGCCGAGCTGATCGACTTCTGGCGGTTCAACGTGCATTTCGCGCGCCGGCTCCTCGCTGAGCAGCCGGTCTCCTCGCCGGGAACCTGGAACCGCCTCGAGTACCGGCCGCTCGAGGGCTTCGTGCTGGCCATCACGCCGTTCAACTTCACTGCGATCGCGGGCAACCTGCCGACCGCGCCCGCGATGCTCGGCAATGTCGTGCTCTGGAAGCCCTCGCACACTCAGCAACTCGCGGCGCATTACACGATGCGCGTGCTTGAGGCGGCCGGGCTGCCGCCCGGCGTGATCAACATGGTGACCGGCAGTGGCCAGCCTGTCTCCAGGGTCGCACTGCCGCACCCGGAACTGGCCGGCATTCACTTCACCGGTTCGACAGGCACCTTCCAGCACATGTGGCGGACGGTCGGGGAGAACATCTCCACCTACCGCGGCTATCCTCGCCTGGTCGGCGAGACCGGCGGCAAAGACTTCGTCATTGCCCACCCGTCGGCCGACCCCGGTGTCCTGACCACGGCGCTCATCCGCGGCGCGTTCGAGTATCAGGGGCAGAAATGTTCTGCCGCCTCGCGCGCCTACGTGCCGAGGTCGGTGTGGAACCGGATGGGCGATGACTTCGTATCCGCCGTCCAGTCGCTGACGATGGGCGATGTCGCGGCTGACCTTTCACTGTTCATGGGCGCCGTGATCGACGACAAGGCGTTCGCCGACCACGCTGGCGCACTGGCCAGGGCCAAGACCAGGCCGGCCGTCCGCGTACTGGCGGGCGGCGATACGGACAGCACTGATGGCTATTTCGTGCAGCCGACCGTGCTGGAGTGCACCGATCTGACCGACGAGGTGTTCAGCACCGAGTACTTCGGCCCGATCCTGTCGGTCCATGTCTTCGACGATGCCGACTATGCGGGCGTCGTCGCGCAGGCCGCGGATGCCTCGCCCTACGCGCTGACCGGCTCGATCATCGCCACTGACCGGACGGCCATCGCGGAGGCCAGCCAGGCGCTGCGGTACTCGGCCGGTAACTTCTACATCAACGACAAGCCAACGGGCGCGGTCGTCGGCCAGCAGCCGTTCGGGGGCGCCAGGGCCAGCGGGACCAACGACAAGGCAGGTTCTATCTTCAACCTGATCCGCTGGGTCAATGCCCGCACTGTCAAGGAGCTATTCGTTCCGCCGGTGGACTACCGCTACCCGCACATGGGCTAGCCGCCTTCAGCTGGCGCCCGGGTCAGCTGGCGCCCGGGCTGGCTGGCCTCGCCGCTACTCTCGCGGCGGCTTGCACCCGTCGGCCCTGGTGTGCTCAACCCGTCGGTCATGCTGTCACTGGAGGCCAATGAATCACCGCCTGATCTTGTGGAACATCGACCTGACCTTAGTGGACGTGGTCAGAGTCGCCAGAGATGCTTATGCCGAGGCGTTCCGCCGGGTGACCGGACGGCCGCTCGTGGCCCTGCCGCAGATAGCGGGCCGGACCGACTCAGAGATCTTCTTTGAGGCGCTCGCGTTCAATCAGGCGGCATCGGGTCCGATCGAGGCCGGTGGTCAGGAGATGCTGGCCACCTACATCCGGGAACTCGCGGATGCGTTCGCAGCGAGGCGGCAGCTGCTCACTGAGCAGGGGCGGGTGCTGCCCGGGGCCAGGGAGGCGGTGGCGGCCAGTGCTGAGCTGCCCGGCGTGGTCCAGTCGGTGCTGACCGGATCGATCAGGCCCAACGCGGTGGCGAAACTGCACGCGTTCGGCCTTGAGCAGTACTTCGATCTGGAGATTGGCGGTTATGGATCGGAGGTCTACCTCAAGGGCGCCCAGCTGCTGGACAGCCGCAGCCGCGCGGCGGCCAAGTACGGCGCGCCCTTCGGGCCCGGTTCGACGGTGTACCTGGGCGACTCCAGCCGGGATGTCGAAGCGGCCAGCGCGGGCGGCGCGCGCTGCATCGCGGTGGCCAGCGGCCGGTCGACCGCGAGTGAGCTGCGCGGGGCCGGGGCCGACGTCGTCATCGACGACCTTTGCGACACAGATGCTGTCGTCCAGGCCATCGACACGCTGACCTCGACGGTGTCGGCAGGCTGAGGTGTCATGACAGGCCTGGGGCTGACTATCTACGGGGTAGTCGCGCTGACCTTCATGATGACGATGTACGGCCTTGAGCAGCGGCATCGCCGGTTCATTCTGGCGTTCGCCATCGGGTGCCTGCTGGCCAGCAGCTACGGATTCTTGTCCGGGGCATGGCCGTTCGGGGCGGTGGAGGCGATCTGGTCGGTCATCGCGCTACGGCGCTACCTGCGACAGCCCGGTCAGGGCGTCAGCTGACCCCGGCGTTGCGAGGATCCACCGGACAGCCCATGCTGATGCCTATGTCAACCGACAACCAGGGTACGCCTGCCATGGCCGGACAAGAGCGGCTCGCCGGAGCCGATCGATCTTCCGGAGCTGGGCCTTCTTCCAGAGCCACGGACGTGGACACCACCGCTGCGCTCGCGACCGCGGGGCGCGATTATGGTTCGACGCTCTGGGAACCCGGGCCCGAGGTGAGCGCGAGGGCGAAGATCACTGGCTACGCCCACTGGCTTGAGGCCGAGCAGGGGGCGAGCCTGCGTGGCTACGAGGAGCTCTGGCAGTGGTCAGTGGCCGATCCTGGCCGGTTCTGGGGCACTATATGGGACTACTTCGGGGTAATCGGACATCGTGGTGCTGGTCCTGAGCTCAGCGGCGGTCCCATGCCAGACGTCAGGTGGTTCCCCGAGGCCACGCTCAACTACGCGCAAAATGCGCTGAGAGCTGCTCAAACTGATCCAGACCGGACTGCCGTTGTCTTCCGGTCGGAGGGCGGCAGAAGGGGCGGGCTGACGTACGGTGAGCTAGCCCGCGAGGTCAGCCGGGTTCGCGGGACGTTGCGCGCCCTTGGGGTCGCCAAGGGCGACCGGGTCGCCGCCTATCTGCCCAACGCGCCGGAAGCGCTGATCGGGCTGCTCGCCACCGCCAGCCTGGGCGCCATCTGGTCATCATGCTCGCCGGACTTCGGCGCGCGCAGCGTGATCGACAGGTTTGCCCAGATCGGGCCGAAAGTGCTGATCGCCGTGGACGGCTACGTCTACGGCGGTAAGTCCTTTGACCGCAGCGACGAGGTCGCACGAATCGCAGCCGCGCTTCCGGGCCTGGAAGCGGTGCTGATGATCGACTACCTGGCGGCGGCGGGCGGCCAGCCGGCGGGCGGCCTGAGCGAGCTGGCGGTGCGAGTGCAGGCCTGGGACGCCATGCCAGAGAGTGACCCGGTGCAGGGCGACGAGGCGGCCGGGGCCGGGTTCGAGGCGGTCAGTTTTGATCATCCGCTGTGGATCCTGTACTCCTCCGGCACCACCGGGCTGCCGAAGCCGATCGTGCACGGCCACGGCGGGATCGTCCTCGAGCATTTGAAAGCGCTGGCCTTCCACCAGGACCTCGGACCGGACGATGTGTTCTTCTGGTACACAACGACTGGCTGGATGATGTGGAACTACCTGGTCGGCGGCCTGCTCGTGGGCGCGACCGTGGTGGCCTACGACGGGAGCGCGAACCATCCTGGTATCGACGCGCTCTGGCGGCTGGTGGCTGAGACGGAGGTCAGTTACGCGGGCACCGGCGCGCCATACCTGCTGGCCTGCATGAAGTCGGGGCTGCGGCCCGCGGCGCAGTTCGACCTGTCCAGGCTCCGGGGCATTGGCTCGACCGGGTCCCCATTGCCGCCGGAGGGTTTCCGCTGGGTTTACGACGAGGTCGCCGGTCACGGGTCTGACCTCGTCCTCGGCTCGTTCTCCGGCGGTACCGACCTGTGCACCGGTTTCGTCGGGCCGTGCCCGCTGCTGCCGGTCCGGGCCGGCGTGATCGCTGGCCGGTGCCTGGGTGCCATGGTGGAGGCCTACGATGCGGCTGGCCAGCCACTGATCGGGACCGTGGGCGAGCTCGTCATCACCCGTCCGATGCCGTCCATGCCGGTGGGCTTCTGGAACGATCCAGGCGGCCAGCGATATGCCGGCAGCTACTTCGCTGACTATCCCGGGGTATGGCGGCACGGCGACTGGATCATGATTCTGGCCGACGGTGGCTGCGTCATCTACGGCCGTTCGGACGCCACCCTGAACAGGGGAGGGGTGCGGATGGGCACCAGCGAGTTCTACCGCGTTGTGGAAGGGCTGCCCGAGGTCGCCGACAGCCTGGTGATCGACACGGGACGGCTGGGCCAGGACGGCCGGCTGATCCTCTACGTGGCGCTGGCCGAGGGCCGTGAGCTCGATGAGGACTTGGACCGGCGGATCCGAGCCGAGCTGCGCTCCCAGCTGTCGCCGCGGCACGTGCCCGACGAGGTTCATCAGGTGCCAGGTATTCCTCGGACACTGTCGGGCAAGAAGCTCGAAGTACCGGTCAGGAAGATCCTGATGGGCACGCCGGTGTCGGACGCCGCCGACCCGGATGCGCTGGCCAAC
>CZKT01000303.1_pt1 | contig 18521 bp, 20 predicted proteins | sample 1122361 | NCBI WGS metagenome assembly CZKT01 (sample SAMEA3539301, study PRJEB10725) | soil metagenome | biome: tundra; feature: field; material: soil | place: USA | collected 2010-05 | depth 0.15 m | reverse complement strand
AGATACCTCCTAGTCTGAGTTTCAACATCACTCAGACTAGCCGGATGACCTGCGCAAGCCAAGCACCTCACAATTCAGTCGTGCACCCAGGCCATAGCCGGAAAGCCGGAACTTGGCGGGCGATAGGCTCGTGACGGCTAGGCATACCGCTCCGGTAGGCTCACCAGGGCAGCGCCGGGCGTACAGGTGGGTCCGCTCGAGACGAGACTAGTGAGTGAGCGCGCTGAGGTGCGCCTGGCCATCGGGTAGTCGCGGTCGGCCGGAACGTCAGCCACCCACCATCGGGATGACCTTGATGCGAATGCCAAAGGCAGTTGCCGGCCGGGCCACCGCCGGCCGGGCCACCGGCGGCCAGGCCACCGCAAGCCCGGACGCGCCGGACTCAGGGGCGGCCGGCTCCTGGGCGGCGGCCCGCAGGCGCGGCGCGACGTGGCACGGCAGCCGGCTGATTCCGCTACTACGGCGGCACTGGCTGGTGTCCGTCCTGCTGCTGGGCGGGCTGGTGCTGCGGGTGCTCGCACAGCTGGCCTACCGGCCCGCGCTGCTTTACATCGATTCGCTCAAGTATGTCTACAACGCCTGGCCCGGTACCGACCCGGTCGGCTATAAGGTGCCGCTCAAGGTAATGCTGCTCTTCGGCAACCTGGAGACGGTCGCTGCCGTGCAGCATCTCCTCGGCCTCGCGATGGCGGTGGCCATCTACGCGGTGCTGCGGCGCCGCGGCGCCCCACTCTGGCTCGCTGCCCTCGCCGTGGCGCCGTTGCTGCTCGACGCCTACCAGCTGCAGATGGAGCAGACGATCATGCCCGACGTCTGGTTCGAGGCAGTGATCGTCGGAGGGCTCACGCTGCTGCTGTGGCGGCCCAGGCCAGCGCTCTGGATGACGGTCGCGGCCGGGCTCACGCTGGGAGCCTCCGCGACGATCCGCCAGGTGGGCGAGATCCTCATCGTGCCCGCACTGATCTACCTGGTGCTGGCGGCCGGCGGCCGGCGCCGGGCGATTGTCAACGCTGTCGCGCTCTGCTGCGCATTCGCGGTGCCGATCGTCGTGTACTGCAGCATCGCCTATGTGAAAACCGGCCATTTCAGGCTGTCCCGGTCGGGCAGCTCGTCGGTCTACGGCCGGATAGGGGAGGCGGCCGATTGCGCCACCCTGAAGTTGCCCGCTTACGAGCTGCCGCTCTGCCCGACGCCGCGGCAGAAGACACTCGGCGCTGATGGCCTGGATCACAGCCTCAGCTCCCCGCTCAGCCTCTACGTGCCGCCGGCCAGTCTGAGTGTGAGTGTGAGCCGGGCCCACCTCGTCTCCGGCTTCGAACGGGCGGTGCTGACGCAGCAGCCGTTGGGCGTGCTGGCGTCGTGGGCCAGCGATGCCGCCAAGCTGTTCGCCCTGAACCGGGTCACCTTCCCGGGGGACACGCCGGTCTGGCGCTGGCAGTTCCAGGATAACTACCCGAACTATGGCCAGGCCATCAGCATCAACCCTGATCACGTCATCGTGGTGGGCTTGAAGAACCTGCCCTCCGGCGGCGTGTATCAGTATGAGGCGCTTGATCCATCGCTCGGCGGCCAGGCGAGCGTTATCCAGCCGCTGGCCAACTTCCTGCGCCACTACCAGCTGCACGGCGGCTACACGCCCGGCCCGCTCTACGCCCTCGCCGTGCTGGCAGGCCTGATCGGCTCGCTCGGCATGGCCCGCCGGGCCAGCCCGGCCGATCGGCAGCTGGCCATCGCCTGCCTGCTGTTCTTTACCACCGCCGTAGGCGTCCTGCTCGCATCTGACCTGTTCGAATTCTCCTGGCGCTACCAGCTCCCCGGGCTGGTGACCCTGCCGCCGGCGGGAGCACTCGGCATCGCCGTCATCCTGGGCGAGATCAGGCGCCGAAGGACGGGCCGCGCGGAACAGGACGCCAGCGGCCAGCTGCCCAAGATCGCCGCGCCGAGCCGGTGATCCCCGCACTCCAGCGCCACCGGGCGGCGGCCGGGCCGGGACCGCGCCGGCGGCCGGCAACGGCTCAGGCGGCGCGGCGGCACTGGCTGGTGTCCATCCTGCTGCTAGCCGGGCTGGTATTGCGGGTACTCACGCAGCTGGCCTACCGGCCCGCGCTGTTCTACATCGACTCGACGAGGTACCTGTATCATGCGGCTGGCAACGATCCGGCCGGATACCGGGTGCCGCTGAGAGCAATCCTGCTGCTCGGCAACCTGGACACGGTCGCCGCCGTGCAGCATCTCCTCGGCCTCGCGATGGCGGTGGCCATCTACGCGGTCCTGCTGGGCCGCGGCGCCCCGCGCTGGCTCGCCGCCCTCGCCGTCGCGCCGGTCCTGCTCGACGCCTACCAGCTGCAGATTGAGCAGACGATCATGCCCGACGTCTGGTTCGAGGCACTCATCGTCGCGGGCCTTGCGCTACTGCTCTGGCCGACCCAGGCCCGGTGGTGGACCATCATCGGCGGCGGCCTCGCGCTGGGCACAGCCGCGACGTTCCGCCAGGTAGGAGAGGTCCTTATCGGGCCGGCGCTGGTCTACGTGCTGATCGCCTCCGGCTGGCGGCTCCAGGCGATCGGCCGCGCGGCGGGGCTGTGCGCCGCCTTCGCGCTGCCGATCCTCGCCTACTGCAGCATCTCGTTCGCGGTGAACGGCCATTTCTGGCTGTCGCACTCGGGAACCACGACCATCTACGGGCGGGTGGCGGAGGCGGCCGACTGCGCGACCATGAAATTGCCCGCCAGCCAGCAGGCGCTGTGCCCCAATGCCCGGCAGAAGGCGCTCGGCCCCGACGGCCTCGAACACAGCCCGCTGTCCCCGCTCCGCCCCTACTATGCCAACCTGCCGCACGGCGAGGCGTCCCGCACAGTGTCCAGCTTCAACCGGGCGGTCGTTACCCAGCAGCCCCTGCGGGTGCTGTCCGCGGTCGCTTCGGACGCGGCCAAGCTGTTCGCGCTGAAGCGAGTCACCAGCCCCGGGGATACGCCGATCTGGCGGTGGCAGTTCCAGGGCCACTACCCCACCTATTCACCCCATGCCACCAGCGCGATCGTCAGCTCGGCGGCCGCGGGTTTCGGCGGCGGCCGGCCCGTCGTTGACCGGCCGGTGGCGTTCTTCCTGCGTCACTATCAGCTGCACGGCGGCTACACGCCCGGCCCGCTGTACGCCCTCGCGGCGCTGGCCGGCCTGCTCGGCTCGCTCGGCGTGGCCCGCCGCCGCATCCCTGCGGCCCAGCGCCAGCTGGCCCTCGCCTGCGTGCTGTTCTTCACCGCCGCCGCTGCGGACCTGGTCGCCTCCGACATCTTCGAGTTCTCCTGGCGCTACCAGCTCCCCGCCCTGGTCACCCTCCCGCCAGCGGGCGCACTCGGCATCGCCGTCATCACTGGCATGATCAGGGGCCGCGGGACGGCCGCCCACCAGGTCCCCTCGGTGTCCCGGCCGGCCGCGACGGCGGGCAGCGCCAGCCGGGTAAGTGACCAGCCAGGACAAGCGCCCGGCCAGGTGGCTGACCAGCCCGGCCGGTGACCAGCCCGGCCAGTGACCAGCCAGCCCCGTGCGGCGCCTCGGTGCGGTTGGCCAGCTCGAGCACGCCCGGGTTGGTCTCGCCGGCCATCCGCTCGCAGAAGTCGACCCCGACCAGGTTCTCCTGGAAGATGTTGTGGTCGAACATGTACTCGGCGGACTCGCCCAGATTGATGATCCGCTCACCGAGATGCGGCGGCCGGACGCCATAGGCCATGTTCTGGTTGTAGACCGAGCAGGTCGCGTGATTGTCACCGCAGATGCCGCAGATGCGGCTGGTGATGAAGTGGGCGTCCCGCGGGTCCTTGCCCTTCATGAAGATGCTGTAGCCGCGGAAGATCGACGAGGTGCTGTGGCACTCGACGACCTGCTGGTCGGACTACTGGACGTCACCCCGCAAGTGTCCTACGGTGCTTCCATGGCGCTTGAGGCAGGACGCCACCATTTGGACACCGAGCGCGGCCGGATCGTCTTAAGGACGTTTCGCGATGGCATGGCTGCGCAGGCAGGCCACGACCTGACGATCGAGGTGGGCAGATGGTCAGGCGACCTCACGGTGACGGATGACCTGGATCCCGTCGACCTTGAGGTCCGCATGGACACGGGCTCGCTTATCGTGCGCGAGGGCACCGGCGGGCTGAAACCGCTCACCGACAGGGACCGCCGTGAGATCGCCGTCACTGCATGCCGCGTGCTGGCGGCCGACCGCCATCCTGAAGCAAGCTTCGCCGCGACGGCGTTCAGGCCAGGAGCCCAGGGCGGCGGCGTGATCAGCGGCACGTTCACGCTGGCCGGCGTGGCACGGCCGGTCCAGCTCGAGGTCAGCCAGGCCAGCCCTGGCCACTACCGGGCCACCGCCACGGTCCGCCAGTCCGACCACGGCATCAAGCCGTACTCGGCTTTTCTCGGCGCGCTCAAGGTCCGTGACGCCGTCCACGTCGAGATCGACCTCCACCTGCAGGGGCAGGCGGGGCAGGCGGGTGCGGAGGGACAGTCGTGAGGCCCGGGACAGATGTGCCCGGGTCCGCGCCGTCCGGCCCGGACCCCGCTGTCACCGCCGCCTTCGAGTTCCGCGCGAGCCCGATGCCGGAATTCACCGAGCAGGCGGGCCGGGTGGCGGCCGCGAGTCACGCCATGGCGGTGCGGTTCCACCAGGGCGGCAAGCTCGTAGTATTCGGCAGCGGAGGCCCGAGCACCGACGCCCAGCATGTCGCGGTGGAGTTCGTCCACCCGGTCATCGTGGGCAAGCGGGCACTCCCGGCGATCTCGCTGACCTCAGACATGGCGACCGTCACCGGCGTCGCTGAGCGGGCGGGCATGGCAGGGATCTTCGCCCACCAGATCGCGATCCTGGCCGAGCCTGCGGATATCGCGCTCGGTATCTCCACCGACGGCGACAGCCCGGCAGTGCTGGCCGGGCTGCTGGCGGCGCATGACCGGGGGATGCTGACCGTTGCCCTGGCCGGGAGCGGTGGCGGCGCCATCGCGGCCAGCCCGGCCGTCGATCACCTGCTGCTCACCTCCGCGACCGATCCGCGGATCGTCAAGGAGATGCAGGTGACCACGTACCACGTGCTGTGGGAACTTGTGCACGTGTTCTTCGAGCAACCGGGCGTGCTCAGCCCCGGAGTGATCGCATGAACGGCGACGCCGCCGCGGGCGGCCGGCCGCCAGCCGCGGCGGAATGCCATGACGAGGTCTGCATCACCTGCTCAGACACTGCCGTCGCGGTGACCGTGCTGCGCCTGCTCGGCGATGGCTTCGCCCTCGTCGACACCGGGGCCGGCGAGGAGGAAGTCAGCGTCGCGCTGGTGTCGGCAGGGCCGGGCGACACGATTCTCGTGCACGCCAGGGAAGCGATCGCGGTGGTCGGCCGATGAGCAGCAGGCGGCCGGACACCGGCACGGGCTCCAGGGCGCACGAGTCGCTCTATCCGTTCCTGTACTCGGGCAGTACCGACCTCGCCGCCGTGCTGGAGGAGGCCCGCCGGTCGACGGTGGCCAAGGCCGCCGAGATCATGGACTTGCGCCGGGCGATCAGCGCCCGCGACGGGGCCCGCCTGCGGGCCTGCGCCAGGGACGCGGCTGCCCGGTTCGCCGCGGGCGGGCGGCTGCTCGCGTTCGGCAACGGCGGCAGTGCCACCGATGCCCAGCAGCTCGCCACCTGCTTCCTCAACCCGGGAGGCACTTCGCGGCCGCTGCCCGCACTCGGGCTGGCCAGCGACGTCTCGGTGGTGACCGCACTGGCCAACGATATCGGAGTCGAGGTGATGTTCGCCCGGCAGATCGCCGCCTTCGGCCACCGCAGCGACATCGCGGTCGGCCTTTCGACCAGCGGCAACTCGGAGAATCTGCTCCGCGCTTTCACCGAGGCCAGCAAGCGCGGGCTGCTCACCGTGGGCATCGCGGGCTACGAGGGCGGGAAGATGGCCGAGCTGGACAGCCTCGATTACCTGTTCGTCGCGCCATCATCGTCGGTGCACCGGATCCAGGAAGCGCAGACGACCATCTATCATGTTCTGTGGGAGCTCACGCTTGCCGAGCTCAGCCAGCAGGAGGGCAGCCGACGATGAGCCGCATGCTGGCCTATGATCTGGCTAACTGCTACGAGACAACGACTCTCATCGACGCCGCGCCGCGCGGCGGCGAGCCTGGCACGATTTGCGCCATCGAGCTGGAGCCCAGCGAGCGGCCGCCGGACGGCGGCAGTTCCGTCGCCGGAAGCCAGCTGTCCGACGCGCACGGCATGTAGCCCGATGTCGTGCTCGGGGTGCTGGCGATGCTGGGCGCTGATGCGGGCCGGGTCCTGGTGGTTGGCTGCGAGCCTGCCAGCGTCAATTACGGAATCGGGCTGAGCGCCCCGGTCACCGCGGCGGTGGGCGAAGCGGTACGGGTCGTCATGGAACTTGTCGCCGCCGCCGGCCAGCCGGTGGCCAGTGACGGCCTCCGGTGACTAGCGAAGGGTGATCACATGTGCCTCGGCATACCGGGTGAGGTGATCGAGTTCCTCCCTGATCAGCCCGACCTGGCCAGGGTGGACGTGAGCGGGGTACGACGGGTGATCAACATCGGCCTGCTGTCCGATGACCCGCCCGCCCCTGGGGAATGGGTGCTCATCCACGTCGGGTTCGCCCTGTCCAAGATCGACGAGGATGAGGCCGCAGCGGCCCTTGAGTTCCTCGAAGGGATCGGCCAGGCCTACGAGGACGAGCTCACGGCCCTGCAGGAATCGCGGATCGACTAGGAGCGTGGCCGCATGCGATTCGTAGACGAATTCCGGGACGCCGGCAAGGCTCATGCCCTCGCGGCGAAGATAGCGGATCTGTGTGAGCCCGGCCGCCAGTACAAGCTGATGGAGGTGTGCGGCGGCCATACTCACACGATCTACAAGCACGGCCTGGAGGATTACCTCCCCGAATCCATCACGCTCGTGCACGGCCCCGGGTGCCCGGTGTGCGTCATTCCGATGGGCCGGGTCGATGACGCCATGCACCTGGCGGCGCAGCCCGACGTGATCATGACATCGTTCGGCGACATGATGCGGGTACCCGGCAGCAACGGCTCGTTCTTTGACGCGAAGGCGGCCGGAACCGACATCCGCATGGTCTACTCGCCCCTTGACTCGCTGAAGATCGCCCGGCAGAACCCGGGCAAGCGGGTCGTCTTCATGGCGATCGGATTCGAGACCACGGCGCCCTCCACGGCGATGACGGTGCTGCGGGCTGCGGCCCAGGGCCTGGACAACTTCTCCGTCTTCTGCAACCACGTGACGATCATTCCGGCCATCAAGGCGATCCTCGACTCGCCCGACCTGCGGCTGGACGGGTTCATCGGGCCCGGTCATGTCTCCACGGTGATCGGATGCCGGCCTTATGAGTTCATCGCCGCCGACTACGGCAAGCCGGTGGTAGTGGCCGGCTTCGAGCCGCTGGACATCCTGCAGTCCGTCTACATGCTCATGCGGCAGCTGGCCGAGAGCCGGTCGGTGGTGGAAAACCAGTACACCCGGGTGGTGCCCTGGGACGGCAACGTGGTGGCACTGCAGGCCATTGGCGAGGTCATGGAACTCCGGCCCTATTTCGAATGGCGCGGTCTCGGCTTCATCTCGCATTCCGCACTCCGGATGCGGCCGCAGTACTCCAGCTTCGATGCGGAACTGCTGTTCGCCGTGCCCGGCGTGCGGGTCGCCGATCCGAAGGCGTGCCAGTGCGGCGAAGTGCTCAAGGGCGTGCTCAAGCCGTGGGAGTGCAAGGTGTTCGGCACCGCATGCACGCCCGAGACGCCCATCGGCACCTGCATGGTCTCTCCCGAGGGCGCCTGCGCTGCCTACTACAACTACGGGCGGATGACCCGCCAGCGGGTCAGGGAAGTGAGCCGGTCATGAGTGGCGGGCGGCTGCAGCAGCCCGCAGCGCACGACGCAGATGCTGAAGAGCCCAGCAGCGCCAGCCCGGGCGGGCGGCCCGAGCTTCCGATGGCCGACCGCGAGCGGCAGGTCCTTGACCGGATCGACCGGGCCCGTCAGCGCCGCCCTAAGGTCAGGGAAGAACGCATCACGATGTCCCACGGGGCAGGCGGCAAGGCTACCCAGACTCTGATCGAGGCGGTCTTCCTCGAGGCGTTCCGTAATCCGCTGCTTGAGCCGCTGGAGGATGCCGCCCGGCTGCATTTCAACGGGTCCAGGGTGGCCCTGACGACTGACTCCTATGTCGTCTCGCCGCTGTTCTTCCCGGGCGGGAACATCGGCGACCTGGCCGTCAACGGCACCGTCAACGACCTGTCCGTGGCGGGCGCGGTCCCGCTCTACCTGTCGGCCGGCTTCATTCTCGAAGAGGGCTTTCCCGTTGCCGACCTGAACCGGATCGTGGCGTCGATGACCGCCGCCACCGCGGCGGCCGGCGTCCAGGTCGTGACCGGCGACACGAAGGTAGTGGAGCGGGGCAAGGCCGACGGCTGTTATATCAACACCGCCGGAGTCGGCGTCATCGAGCATGACGGCATCCTGGGCGTCGCCAGCGCCAGGCCCGGCGACGTCGTGCTGGTATCCGGGCCGATCGGTGACCACGGCGTGACGATCATGCTGGCCCGCGGCGAGCTGGACATTGAGGCTGACGTGATATCGGACACCGCCCCGCTCAACGGGCTGGTCGCCGACCTGCTCCGGGCGGCGCCCGGAGTGCGCGCGCTGCGCGACGCCACCCGCGGCGGCGTGGCCACCATCCTCAACGAGATCGCCCGGGCGGCCGGGGTCTGCGTGGTGGTCCGGGAGGACGACATCCCGGTGCGCCCGGTGGTGCGCGGCGCGTCCGAGCTACTCGGCATCGATCCGATGTACGTTGCGTGCGAGGGCCGGATGGTCGTCGTGGTCGCCCGGGAGCAGGCCGATCAGGCCCTGGCGGCGTTGCGCGCCCATCCGCTGGGCGAGCAGGCAGCTGCCATCGGCCAGGTGGCCGACGATCCGCCCGGCATCGTCTTGCTCAAGACCGCGTTCGGCGGCACCAGGATCGTCGACCTGCTGGTTGGCGATCCGCTTCCGCGGATCTGCTGACGAGAAGAGCGCAGGAGGGAGTGGGCGGTGCACGAGCTGGCGATCACCGAGAGCGTTGTCGAGGCCGTGAGCGACCGGTTGCCAGGCGCCACGATCACCTGTGTGCGGCTGGAGATCGGGGCGCTGTCCGGCGTGGTAGCCGATTCGGTGCGGTTCTGCTTTGACCTGGTCGCCGAGGGGACAAATCTGCAGGGCGCGCGGCTGGAGATCAGCGAGCCCGCTGGCCTGTGCCAATGCCGCATCTGCGGCCGGCAGTTCGAGGCCGACGGGCCGATCGCGCTCTGCCCGTGCGGATCCGTCGAGGTCACGATCGTGGGCGGCCAGGAACTAAAGATCACTTCGGTAGAGGTGGCGTGAGATGTGCGCGACCTGCGGATGCTCCGGCGCCGCCGTCGTGCGGCTGGTGACCGCTGACGAGCCCGACGCGGCCGGCGGTCACCGCGCCGCCGGGCACCCGGCTGGCGCCCACGACGACCACGGCACGCATGACCACCGGCATCAGCATCATGATGACCTGGCACCTGACGAGTTCCTGATCAAGGCACCCGGCGACTCGGACCGGACCGTGCAGCTCCAGCAGAAGGTGCTCGCTAAGAACGACGCGCTCGCGCAGCGCAACCGCGAGTGGCTTCGGCAACGGGGCATTCTCGCCGTGAACCTGATGAGCTCGCCCGGCGCCGGCAAAACCACCCTGCTTGAGCGGACCGCCGGTGATCTGGCCGAGAGGATCAGCATCTCAGTCGTTGAGGGCGATCAGGAGACCGCGCTGGACGCCCGGCGCATCCGGGCGGCCGGATGCGAGGTGGTGCAGATCAACACCGGGGCCGGCTGTCACCTGGACGCTCAGATGCTGGCCGATGGGCTCGCTGCGCTCGATCCGCCGACCGGATCGATCATCATGATCGAGAACGTCGGCAACCTGGTCTGCCCGGCCCTGTTCGATCTCGGTGAGGAGGCCAGGGTGGTGCTGGCCTCAGTTACCGAGGGCGCCGACAAGCCGGTGAAGTACCCGCACATGTTCCGCCGGGCCGACCTCGTGCTCGTCACCAAGACCGACCTGCTGCCGTACGTGGACTTCGATGTCCGGCGCTACGCCGCCGATCTGAGAAAGGTCAGTCCGGGGGCGCTGATGATCCAGCTGTCGGCGGTAACCGGGCAGGGCATTGACGCCTGGTACCAGTGGCTGCGCCGCCGGACCCCGGCTCCCCAAGAGCGATGACCCAGGACAGACCTCACGCTCCGGCGGCTTCGCGAGGCCCTGATGTCACGGGCGGACTGGCTCAAGTACATATCCCGAAGACTTTGGGGCGGGTACTTTACCGAAGTCTTCGGGATAATCCTGATACTGCGCGGTGTGCTCAGCCCTGGCCGGCGGCATCCCGCGCTCCGGCGACTACGGCCTGGCCGAGACTGATCCCGCCATCGTTGCACGGCACCTGTGAGTGAACCAGCACGTCGAACCCGCGCGCGGTCAGCCTGCCGATCACCTCGTTGCACAGCAGCAGGTTCTGGAAGACCCCGCCGGACAGCGCCACGACCATCAGGCCGTGCTGCTCGCGCAGCAACGTGCAGCACTCCTCGATGACGGCGGCGACCCCGTTGTGGAACCGGGCTGCGATGACCGCGCGGCTGGTCCCCGCGATGAGATCGTCCGCCACCGCCCGCACCAGGTCAGCGCCGGCGACCTGCACCGGCGGCCCGGGCCGGATCCTGGCCCGGTAGCTGCCGCGCTCGGTGGTGTCGGCTAGCTGCTCGAGCTCAACGGCGGCCTGGCCCTCGTAGTTGATCGCGTCCCGCACCCCGAGGACTGCCGCGACGGCGTCGAACAGCCGCCCGGCGCTTGAGGTGAGCGGGGCGTTGATGCCCCGGCGCGCGAGCTGGATGGCGGGCGCCCAGCTTGCCTCGTTCCGCCGGGCGACGTCGAGCCCGGCAAGCGGGCCGCCAGCGGCGTCCAGGTAGGCCGCGGCCATCCGCCAAGGCTGGCGGATCGCGGCGGCACCGCCGGGCATCGGGACCGCCGCCAGGTGACCCGCACGCTCGAATCCGGCAAGATCAGCGACGAGAAACTCCCCGCCCCAGATAGTGCCGTCGGTGCCGTAGCCGGTGCCATCGAAGGCCACCCCGATGACCGGGCCGTCCGCGCCGTTGTCGGCCAGGCACGAGGCGATGTGGGCGTGATGATGCTGCACGCCCGCCAGCTCGACGCCGGAAAGGCCGGCCGCGTACCTGGTGGACAGGTAATCCGGGTGCAGGTCATGTGCCACCAGCTCGGGAGTGATATCGAACAGCCGCTTGAAGTGCTCGATTCCCTCGCTAAACGATCGCAGCGTCTCGTAGTTCTCCAGATCGCCGATGTGCTGGGAGATGAAAGCCCGACCGCCGCTGCCCAGGCAGAACGTGTTCTTCAGCTCCGCGCCGCAGGCCAGCACCGGGCGCCGGAAGCCGGCCCGCACGGCGAGCGGTTCCGGCACGTAGCCACGGGATCTCCTGAGCACGCTCGGCCGGCCGCGAAACGCCCGCACCACCGAGTCGTCGGTCCTGATATGGATCGCGCGGTCATTGGTCAAGAACGCGTCCGCCAGCCCGCTCAGCCGGGACAGCGCGTCGGCGTCCCGGAAGGCGATCGGCTCGTCCGAGACGTTTCCGCTCGTCAGCACGATCGGCCCGCCGGCCTGCCGGAGCAGCAGGTGATGCAGTGGCGTGTAGGGCAGCATGATGCCCAGCTGCCGGTTGCCCGGCGCCACGGCGGCCGCGATGCTGGCGTCCGGGCGCCGGGCCAGCAGCACGATCGGCCGGCGCGGACTGGCGAGCAGGTCCGCCTCGGCCTGGCTGACCTCGCAGAGCCGGGCGGCCGCGGCGGCGTCCGCCACCATGACCGCGAATGGCTTGTCCTCCCGGTGCTTGCGCTGCCGCAATGCCGCCGCGGCGCTCTCGCTTGCCGCCTCGACGGCCAGGTGGTAGCCGCCGAGTCCCTTGACCGCGAGCGCCTGCCCCTGCCGGAGGACGCCTGCCGCTATCGTCAGCGGGTCACCGAGCACTTGTGTCCCATCCGGCCTGAGCAGGGACAACCGCGGGCCGCAGGCCGGGCAGCAGACCGGCTGGGCGTGGAACCGGCGGTCGGCCGGATCGTGATACTCCGCAGCGCACCGGCGGCACATCGCGAACCCGGCCATGGTCGTCAGGGCCCTGTCGTAGGGCACATCGCCGATGATGGTGAACCGCGGCCCGCAGTTGGTGCAGTTGATGAACGGGTAGCCGTACCTGCGGTCGGCCGGATCGGCGAGCTCGGCAAGGCAGTCGGCGCACGCCGCGGTGTCGGCCGGCACCAGCGCATGCCGCTGGCCGTCGGGCGCACTGGGCGCGATCGCGAAGTCCGCACAGCCATCGGGGGCCAGCGGGGTCGCGGTGACCCGCTCGATCCTGGCCAGCGGAGGGGCATCCCGTTCCAGCGAAAGAAGGAATTCCTTAACGGCTTCCGGGGCCCCTTCAATTTCCGCGAAGACGCCGTCGACGTCGTTGCCGACCAGGCCGCCGAGGCCAAGGCGGGTCGCCAGCGAATAGACGAACGGACGGAAGCCGACGCCCTGGACGATCCCTTCGACCCGGACTGCCGTCCTGACGCGCTGGCTCACCGTTCCAGTCTGGCCGCATCCCCCGCTGCCCGCACCCGTTCAGCCCGCGGCCGCCGGCCGCGGACGGCCTCGCGTAGCCCGAAGGCGGGGCGGCGGAAACCAGGGAGGACCGGCGGGAAGAGGGGACCCTCCGTGTTCCCGGGAACGCGATCGCAGCCGTCGTCAGTGACTGGCGCGGCATAGGTCAGCGCGCTGGCGCGGGCCGGAGCCCGGCGAACAAGTCGTCCTCGGGCAGCGGCGCGCCGGTTATGTCGCGGGCCCTGATGAAGCTCTCCCGCCCGAATACGCGCTCGCCAAGATCCTGCGGGATCTTCGTGAACCACGATTCGCTGATCTGGCTAGCGTGCGCGAGCAGGGCTGCCCGCTTGCGCTCAAGGACTGGGCGGATGTCGATGTTGGTGCTGATCCGGCGCTCGGATTCGTCGATACGGCGCTGCTCATCGGGACTGAGGCTGGTGGTTTCCGGGATGTCAGCGCCCAGTTCGCGCAGTGCCTCCCAGATCTCCTGCCAGTCGCTGCGGCGCATCGCGGTCAGGTAGAGCTTGGCCGGGATGCCGGCGGCCGCTACCGCAGCCGCAGCCGCCCGGCTGGCATGCACATGGTCAGGATGCTGATAGGCGCCGTTGTCGTCGTAGGTGATCACCACCTGCGGCCGGTACTGCTCGATCAGGCCGCTGATCCGGACCGCGACATCGTGCTCAGGTATGTTGCAGAACGCGTCCGGCCGGTCCTTGAACTCCCAATCCGGCATGCCCGAGTCGTGGTAGCCGAGCAGTTCGAGGTGACTGACGCCCAGGTATTTGCAGGACTCTCTGAGCTCTGCCAGCCTGATCTGCGCCACTTCCTGCTCATCGTGCCCGTCGTCACCGGGCTTGAGGCCGGCCGGGCTGTCGCCGAATTCGCCGTTTGTGCAGGTAACGACGACTGTGCGGACTCCTTGGTCCGCGTATGTGGCGAGCACGCCGCCGGTGCTCGAGGCTTCGTCATCTGGATGCGCGTGCACGGCCATCAGGGTGAGTGTCTCCGCCATGGCTCCAGCCTGCCCGATGGCCGGGCGCCTTACGCACGCGGGCTCCCCCCGCGACGGAATGCGGGCGAAGGGGTCCGCAGCACTGCAGCACCGCCTGCCCGTACCGGCCCAGCTGAACGCCCGCGTCCAGGCCCCGGAATGCCTGGCAGCGCCGCCGGGGTTGACCGAGCATGGCACAGCGCGACGCAGGGCGACCGGGGGTGCGTGCTCGGCTGGCCGCGGAACGTGCCAGCGCCGAAGCCAGGCTCGGCGCGCTGGTGCGTGACTTCGACGGGATTGTCGCATCGCCTGCTGCCGGCGACGACGAGCACGACCCGGAGGGCGCGACCAACGCGTTCGAGCGGCAGCACATCGCGGCACTGATCGATCAGGCTCGCCGTCATCTCACCGAGATCAGCGCCGCCTCGGGCCGGCTTGATGATGGCAGCTACTGGACTTGCCAGGAGTGCGGGATGCCCATTGGCGAGGAGCGCCTCCGCGCCCGGCCAGCGGCTACGACCTGCATCAGATGCGCCGCCGCACGCCGGGCCTGAGGTTCTAGCCGGCAATCCCGTGGCCGCGGGGCCGACCGGCGGCGTCATCGGGACCGTCGTGGATGGCGGCCCAGACTGCCTTGCGGCGGATGCCGAGCAGCGTCCAGCCCCACGTGCTGGCGAGCGCGTCGGCGACGCGCAGCCCTCGGCCGTACTCCGCGGCGAACCCGGCAGGCTCAGTCCGGTCGGTCAGCCGGTACCGATGCACGTGCGTTGGCCAGCCGGAGACGACCGTCAAGCCAGGGCCTGGCGTTATGCCTCGGGCTTTCGGGCCGCAATGCGGCCAGCCCGGACAGCGGCGGCCAGACACGCATAGTCGTGTTCGTTCTCGTCGGCGTAGGCGGACGCGAATTCGGCGATCGCCGTATCGAACACAGTTGAGCTGCCGAGGTAGGCGGCGATGGCGATCCGGTCGCCAGAGCGCGCGTGGGCGCGCGCGAGTGCCCCGGCGCACAGTTCGCCATACAGCCGCATCGTGCGGTCACTCATCGCGCTGACGGCCGGTGAGTACTTCCAGTCGCGCAACTGGCGGACATAGAAGTCGCCACTGCGGCCGCGCGCCCCGCGCCCGGCGCGGTACCAGCCAAGGAAGATGTCGCTGGCCGCTTGCATGAGACGCTGGCCTGCTACCACGCGCTCACCCTGGCTGGCATACGCGCTGGCCCCCGCGAACGCGCTTCCCGCCGCCGGCCCAGCTTCCTTCACCTGCAGGAAGAGCCGGTCGGACGGGCTGGAGCCGAGCAGCAGGATTATCCAGCAGCGCAGCCCGACACTGCCGATCCCGACCACCTGGCGGGCGATGTCTGCCACCCGGAAGCGGCTGAGCAGGAACTGGCGGTCGGACTGCAGGGTGCGCTGGTAGCTGGTGATGATCCCGGTGAGCTGTGTCTGGACGCTGCGGGCCTGCGCGGCAGGCATTGCCGCGAGCGGCACGAGCAGCGGCGGGTCAGCGGCGATCCGGGGCGCCCCGTCGACGAGCCTGGTGAGCTTGGCGAATGCCCGCATGCTGTCCTCGCCGCGCCGCCAGGCCAGATCCTCGCCCGCGAGCCTGCGTTCGGGCTTGTCCAGGATGGCCTGATACTGCGCGCGCAGTTCATCAAGCTCGGTATGCAGATACCAGACATCGAGGCTGCCCAGCCCGGCTAGGCGGCGCATGGTGGCGCGATAACGGCCAACGGTGGCCCGCACGATCTCAAGCCGCTGTGCGTGGCGCAGGCCGTTACCGCGCGCCGCGACCTCCGCGCTCACCGCCAGCCGCTTGATATCCCACTCCCAGGGGGCGGGCAGGGTCTCGTCAAAGTCGTTGATGTCGAACACCAGGCGGCGTTCCGGGGACGCGAAGATCCCGAAATTGGACAGGTGCCCGTCACCGCAGGCCTGCGCGGTCAGCCCGGTGGACGGCGTGGCAGCCAGGTCGCTGGCCATCGGGAGCGCCGCGCCACGCAGGAAAGCGAACGGCGAGGCCAGCATCCGGCCGTACCGGATCGGCAGCAATTCCGGCACCCGCCCCGCCGCCTGCTGTTCCAGCAGCGCGATCGGATCAGGCCGGTCAGCGGCGGGCTCGTACCTCGCGTGGCTGGAGCGAGGCACCGCCGATCGCGCGGTCCGGCCGCGGGCTGCCCGCTCAGCGGGCGTCAGCGATGCTGGCAACGGGTCGAGCAACGCGACAGCCGTCGCGCTGGCGCCAGTGCCCGCACCAGCGGTCCCGCCCATGGGCGGGACCTGTCCGTGCTCGCGGCCGAGGTGGTGGCGCTGAGCTGCGTTGGCCTCGTCCCGGTTCCCGGGTCCTGTTCCTGGTCAGTGCTGCTGACCGCCGCCGGGTGGCTCCTGAGCCGGCTTGACGGGCGGCCCGATCCGCCCTGGGCGCCAAAGCGCGCCCAGCGTTCCCTCGGCTGCCTCCGTTCCGTGCGTCCCGCCCCCCTGGCCGCGCAGGATGTAGGCGAATCCGACCGCGATAGCGCCGCCGGCTACCGGGCCGGCCAGATACGCCCACCACGCGGTCCAGTCGCCGAGCACCAGGGCCGGCCCGAGCGAGCGGGCCGGGTTCATCGACGCGCCGCTGACCGGCCAGCTCCAGAGCCCGGCAAGGGCGATGTAGCTTCCGACACCGATCGCGGCCAGCGGCCCGACCTGCTGAGCCCCGGACGCGGTCCCGAGGATGACGCTCACCAGCCCGACCGTCAGGATCGCCTCCCACACCATGGCCGCCGCGGGCGGGATGCCGTGTCCTGGCAGGGTCAGGCCCGCGCTGCCCTGCCTGCCGATCAGCGCCCACAGCACCAGGGTCGCGAGCACCGCGCCAGCAAACTGGGTGACGATGTAGGCAGGTACCCGGCGCCAGGGAAAGTCGCCTCGTAGCGCGAACGAGATGCTGACCGCAGGGTTGAGATGCGCACCGGACATCGTTCCCATGAACAGGATGATCGCCGCCACCATCAAGCCGGGCGCGACGACTGCCGCTGAGGTAGGGATCACGTGACCGCCGAACCGGGCATTCACCATGCCGCCGCCCACCGCGACGAGCACCAGGAAAAAGGTCCCGAGTAGCTCGGAAAAGAGCCGGCGCCCCTCGTACCTGTCATCAAAGAAGTCAAATTGGCGCGCTATCGAGTTTGGCCGGCCGAACGAACGCAACGCGACATCGGCGCGGCCGCCGGGCCGCAATTGCTCCGCGACACTGGCCGCATGCTGCCTGGTCGGCTCGCTGGCCAATCGCTCACTCTCCCTGGGTCAGGCAGGCGCAGGCGAGCGCGGCACCGCGGCCGGACAGCAGCCTGCGGGCTGCCCGCTCGCGGCAAGCGTGGCCGCCTGCAGGGATACCCGCTTCAGCGTACGTCGCCGGGCATCCGGCGGCGAGCACGTCAGGCGCGAAACGCCGCAGGCGCGAAACGCCGCAGGCGCTGCGGGCGCGATCAGGCCATCCGGTCGAGGATCTCGCTGACTAGCGTCACCGGCGTCTGCGGGTGCAGGAACGCGAACCTGGCCACCGTCTCGCCCTCCCACGCCGATGGTGGCATGAACGCCACCTGGTCAGCGAGCAGTTCACCGGCCCAGCGGGCGTACCGTTCGTGATCCCAGCCGCGGCGGCGGAACAGGACCACCGACAGATCGGGCTCGCGAACCAGCTCCAGATAACCGCGGGCGCGGATCTCGGCCGCCGCCTGGCGGGCCAGCCCGATTGCTGCCTCTATCGCCTCGGTGTAGGCGCTCACGCCGTGCACTGCCAGCGAGAACCACAACGCGAGTCCTCGGGCGCGCCTGGTCAGGTGATACGCGTAATCGGCGGGATTCCACTCCGCCGGGTTGTCGTGGATGACGTCCAGGTAGGAAGCGTCCTGGCGGTGCACCGAACGGGCCACCGAAGGGTCGCGGTACAGGAGAGCGGCGCAGTCGTACGGCGCGAACAGCCACTTGTGCGGGTCGACGACGAACGAGTCACAATGCTCGATGCCGTCATAGGCCCGCCGGACGCTCGGCGCGAACAGCCCGGCCCCGCCGTAGGCGCCGTCCACATGCAACCAGAGCCCGTAGGCGCGGGCGACGGCGGCGATCCCGGCCAGGTCGTCGACGATCCCGGCATTGGTGGTGCCTGCCGTCGCCACCACGGCGGCCAGGGAGGACGGATCGGGGTCGGCCTCGATCGCGGCCCGCAAGGCGGCACCGGTGAGCCGGTGATCGCCGGCTCGCACCGTCAGCGCATCCATCTCCAGAATGCGGAGCGTGTTGATGATGGAGGAATGCGCATCAGCGCCGATGATCACCCGCCAGCGCCCGGCGGGCCCGCTCGTTACCCTCCGCTTGGCCATTTCGCGGGCCACGACAAGGGCGGACAGGTTCGCTGCGGAGCCGCCGGAGACGAAGCACCCACCCGCTGATTCAGGCAGCCCAGCCCGGTCGGCGATGAGCATGAGCACCTGGTTCTCCGCTTCGATCGCGCCGGCCGCCTCCAGCCAGGAGATGCCCTGGATCGACGCGCAGGAGACCAGCATGTCGAAGGCCAGCGCCGCCTTGGTCGGCGCGGCCGGGATGAAGCCGAGGAAGCGCGGGCTGTCCGCGGAGAGCACGGCCGGGGCGAGAGTGGCCGTGTAGACGCCGAGCACCTCGTCAGGGTCGCGCGGCTGATCGCCGAGCAGGCCCCGGAGCGCGTCGCGCAGCTCAGCCGGTTCCCGGGGGCCCCCATCGAGCGGGACCGGGTCAAGTCGCAGCCTGCGCTCCGCGTAGGCGAGCACGGACCTGATCATCTGCTCGGCAGTCGCATCCACGCTGTGCA
>CZKT01000498.1_pt4 | contig 20147 bp, 18 predicted proteins | sample 1122361 | NCBI WGS metagenome assembly CZKT01 (sample SAMEA3539301, study PRJEB10725) | soil metagenome | biome: tundra; feature: field; material: soil | place: USA | collected 2010-05 | depth 0.15 m | reverse complement strand
AATCAGCTCGCTGGTCAGGTGCTTCAGTGCGGCGAGGGATCGTGGCCCGCCGTCGAACTCGGCGGGCCACGACGGCAGGCCGAGCAGGTCGCCGAAGATCGCGCACAGCCCGTCCACGGTGACCGAGCCTGGCGCGCAATACGAAGCCTGCGTGAGCTCGGCGACCACGCGCCGCTGCGCGGCGTCCCGCAGCGCCGGCAACGTGATCATGCCAGAATGCAGGCCGTCCTCCAGGTCGTGCACGGAGTAGGCCACGTCGTCGGCCCAGTCCATGACCTGGGCCTCCAGGCAGAGGCGGCCGACGGGCGCGCCATCTCTGACCCAGCCGAACGCCCTCGCGTCCGCGGCGTAGACGCCGTACTTGTCCTCGCCTGGGTCCGGCCGCCACGGGTACTTCAAAGTGGCGTCGAGAGTCGCGCGGGTCAGGTTCAGCCCAGCTCCAGGCACCTTGGCCTCAAGCCTGGTCAGTAGCCGGAAGCTCTGCGCGTTGCCCTCGAAGCCGCCGCAGTCAGCGGCGATCGCGGCAAGCGCCTGCTCGCCATTGTGGCCGAACGGCGGATGCCCGAGGTCGTGCGCCAGGCAAGCGGCATCGACCAGGTCGGGGTCACAGCCGAGCACGGCCCCGAACTCCCGCCCGATCTGGGCGCATTCCAGCGAGTGGGTGAGCCTGGTCCGCGGGAAGTCGCCCGAGCCCACCTCGACCACTTGCGTCTTCGCCGCTAGCCTGCGCAGCGCTGCGCTGTGCAGCACCCGGGCGCGGTCCCGCTCGAACTCCCCGCGCCACGGATGCCGCGTGCGCGTGCGCTGCTCCGGCACCCAGCGCGCCGCCGCCTGGCTGTCGTACCCGAAGGTCACGGCCCGGATGAGCCCCGCGTCACCGGCTGTCGCTGGACCCTCCGGAGGCTTCCGCCACCGCCGCGCGCCCGGCTTCCAGCCGGGCGACAGGGACCCGGAACGGAGAGCACGACACGTAGTCAAGCCCGGCATCGTGGAAGAAGTGCACCGACTCAGGGTCGCCGCCGTGCTCGCCGCAGACACCGATCTTGAGGTCGGGGCGGGTGGCGCGGCCTTCCTCGACCGCGATCCTGACAAGCCGGCCGATGCCGACGGAATCCAGCGTCTCGAACGGGGAGACGCCGAACACGCCCAGCTCCATGTAGCGGCTGAAGAACGCACCCTCCACGTCGTCGCGGGAGAACCCCCAGCCCATCTGAGTGAGGTCATTCGTGCCGAACGAGAAGAACTCCGCGCTGCGCGCGATGTCGCCGGCAGTGAGCGCGGCCCTGGGCACCTCGATCATCGTCCCGATGGGGGTGTGCACCTGCGTGCCCGTCGCCGCGGCCACTTCGGCGAGCACCGTCGCCGCGCGGTCGCGCGCGATCTCCATCTCCTGCACCGCCGCGACCAGCGGGACCATGACCTCCGGCTTCGGGTCGCCACCCGCCTTCTTGCGGTGCGCCGCCGCGTTGGCGATGGCTTTCACCTGCATGTCGAGCAGCCCGGGGATGACCAGGTCGAGCCGAACGCCGCGCAGGCCGAGCATCGGGTTCTCTTCGTGCAGCCGGCGCACGGCGTCCAGCAGCTTGCGGTCCTCCTCGGTGGCGTTGTCGCCGGCCAGGGCGACCTTGACCGACAGCTCGGTCAGGTCGGGCAGGAACTCGTGCAGCGGCGGGTCGATCAGCCGGATGGTGACCGGCAGGCCGTCCATCGCTTCGAGGATCTCCACGAAATCGCCGCGCTGCAGTGGCTCTAGCGCGTCGAGCGCTGACTGCCTGGTCGCCTGATCCTCGGCCAGGATCAAGCGCTCGACAAGCTGGCGGCGCTCACCGAGGAACATGTGCTCGGTGCGGGTCAGCCCGACGCCGCTGGCGCCGAACCGCCGCGCCCGGGCGCAGTCGTCGCCATTGTCGGCGTTCGCGTGCACGCCGAGCCTGCGCCGCTTGTCCGCGTGCTTCATGATCGCGTTGACGGAGCTGACCAGCTCGTCCGACTCGGGGTCCAGGCCGCCTTCGAAGTACTCCACGACCGGCGAGGGGACGACATTGACCTCGCCGAGGAAGACGACGCCGGAGGTGCCGTCGATCGAGATCACGTCGCCCTCGCTGACCGTCACGCCGCCGGGCGCGGTGAACTTGCGGCCGGCCAGATCCACTTCCAGCTCGTCGGCGCCGCAGACACAGGTCTTGCCCATCCCGCGCGCGACCACGGCCGCGTGGCTGGTCTTACCGCCCCTGCTGGTCAGGATGCCCTGCGCGGCGATCATGCCGTGCAGGTCGTCGGGGTTGGTCTCGCGCCGGACCAGGATGACGTCGTCGCCTGCCGCTGCCTGCTCGACCGCGCGCCCTGAGTCGAACACCACCTTGCCGACCGCCGCGCCCGGGGACGCGCTGATGCCCTTGGCGATCTGCTTAACGTCACCGCTCGCGTCGAACCTGGGGAACATCAGCTGGGCGAGCTGGCTGCCGGTCACCCGGTTCAGCGCCTCGTCCATATCGATGAGGCCCTGCTCGACAAGCTGCATCGCGATCCGGAATGCTGCCCCCGCCGTGCGCTTGCCCACCCGGGTCTGCAGCATCCACAGCTTGCCGCGCTCGATCGTGAACTCGATGTCACACAGATCCTTGTAGTGAGTCTCGAGCGTCTTCATGATCTTCATCAGCTCGCCGTAGGACTTCGCATCGATCTGCTCAAGGTCCTGCAGCGGCACCGTGTTACGGATGCCTGCCACGACGTCCTCGCCCTGCGCGTTCTGCAGGTAGTCGCCATACACGCCCTGCTGGCCACTGCCCGGGTCGCGGGTGAACGCGACTCCGGTGCCGGAGTCCATGCCGAGGTTGCCGAACACCATCGCCACGATGTTGACCGCGGTGCCGAGGTCGGTGGGGATGCGCTCCTGGCGGCGATAGAGGATGGCCCGGTCAGCGTTCCACGAGTTGAAGACCGCCTCGACGGCCATGTCCATCTGCTCCCGCGGTTCCTGCGGGAAGTCGCGGCCAGAATGCTCGCGCACGATGTTCTTGAAGGTGCCGACGAGCGCGCGCAGGTCGCCCGCGTCCAGGTCAAGGTCGTTGCTGGTGCCCTTGGCTTTCTTCGCCGCGTCGATCGCGTGCTCGAACGCCTCGCCTTCGATGTCGAGGACCGTCCTGCCGAACATCTGGATCAGCCGCCGGTAGGCATCCCAGGCGAACCGCTCATTGCCCGCCTGCTTGGCCAGCCCGTGCACGGACTCATCGGACAGGCCGATGTTCAGCACGGTTTCCATCATTCCCGGCATCGAGAACTTCGCCCCGGACCTGACGCTGACCAGGAGCGGATCGGTGTGGTCGCCGAGGCGCCGGCCCATCTTTTCCTCGAGCTGGCTCAGATGCGTGCTGACCTCTGCGGCGAGGCTCTCGGGGACCGATCCCTCCTTGAGGTAATAGCGGCAGGCGTCGGTGGTGATGATGAAGCCTGGCGGCACAGGCAGGCCCAGGTTGGTCATCTCGGCCAGGTTGGCGCCCTTGCCGCCTAGCAGGTCTTTCAGGTCCTTGTTGCCCTCTTTGAAGTCATAGACGAGCTTCGGCACTGCACGCACTCCTCGCGATGCCGCGCGGCCGGCACGATGGCGCGGACGCAGGGCGGTTTTGTGATCGGCGCCCTCACGGGGCTCTTGACGTTTGGCCTCACGACCCCTCACTCCGGACTCTATCGAGCATGACGGCAACAGGCCACGTGGCCAGCCAGCCAACTGCAGTTCGGCAGCAGATTGGCCGGGCCTTGCGAAGCAGCAGAACGCCGCGATATTCGTCTCTGTGTCATGGACATCGAGCTCCCGGACTGCAGGGCTGTGCCCCCCGCGCCGCCTGCGGCCGTGGACATTCCGGCCCCGGGTGCCGCACGGCACTGCTGGCGCCACCGCCAGGCTAGGGGCCTACAGGCCCGCGACTGCCTGGGCATCCGTGACACACTCAGCCATGGACATGGCGAGCCAGACCGTGATTGGCCTGCTGCATCCAGGCGAGATGGGCGCCGCCGTCGGACAGTGCCTGACCGATGCGGGCCATACGGTGCTCTGGGCGTCGGATGGGCGCGGGCCTGAAACCGCCGCCCGCGCGCGCGGCGCAGGCCTCGAGGATGTCGGAACCGCGGCTGAGATGGCCGACCGCGCGGAAGTCATCCTCTCGATCTGCCCGCCACACGGGGCCCTGGATGTGGCCTGGGCGGTGCAAGGATTCAGCGGGATCTTTGTGGACGCGAACGCCATCGCGCCGGCCACCGCGCGCGAGATCGGACGCATGATCGAGGATGGCGGCGGCAGCTACGTCGATGGCGGCATCATCGGGCCGCCGCCGGTCAAGCCCGGCAGCACCCGCCTGTACCTGTCCGGTACCCGGGCGGATGAGCTGCGCCAGCTGTTCGAGGCCACTTCGCTCAGCTCCCAGATAGTCGCCGGTGGAACAACGGGAGCATCGGCGGTGAAGATGGCCTACGCCGCCTGGACCAAGGGCAGCGGCGCGCTGCTGCTCACGGCGCGGGCCATGGCCAGGGCCGAAGGCGTCGAGCAGACTCTGCTCGACGAGTGGGCGCTGTCCCAGCCGTCGCTTGCGGGCCTGTCCGCAGGAGCTGCGCGGGCGGCAACCGCCAAGGGATGGCGCTGGGTTGCCGAGATGGAGGAGATCGCCGCGAGCATGGCGGCCGCCGGCCTTCCTGATGGGTTCCACCAGGCGGCGGCCGAGGTTTTCCGCCGCTCGCCACGCGCGTCCGCTGGTGAGCAGGCTGACGACGAACTTGATGCGCTGCTGCGCGCACTGATCGGAGACGGTCCCCCCGAGTAGGCCAGCTGGCAGGCCCGCCGCCACCGGCCGTCGGCAGCTGCGGCGCCCGGTTCTCGGCGCCGACCAGCAACAATGCGCTCAGCGTGATTGTGGCCGGGGCCGACCCGGCCTGCTGCGGCACCTAGTCCCGGCTCGCTGGCCGCCGCGGTCGTGCGGACCTTGATCCGGTAAAGTCCGGGCGTTCTGACACACCTTCCTTTACCGGATCAAGGAAATCGACCCTGTTTCGGTCGATCCACCTCGCTAGCCGTTTCTGCTCGGGCGGGCTCTAGCCGCGTCTGCTCGGGTCGGCGAGGATCAGCAGGCCGCGGAGGCAGCCGTCCAGGCTATCCGGGTCATACGTGCGCTTGACCTGCTGCAGCCTGGCGTAGCTGGCGCCTGAGTAGCCCGATGGTCAAGGCGCCACAGCTCCAGCCGGGACGCAGCGGGATCAGCGGGATCAGCAGTCTGACAGCCGGTCCGAGAGGTAGGAGACTAGGCCGTCGATGCCGATCCGCTCCTGCTTCATCGAGTCACGCTCCCGCACGGTCACCGCCTGGTCCTCCAGCGTCTCGAAGTCCACTGTCACGCAGTACGGCGTGCCGATCTCGTCCTGGCGGCGGTACCGGCGGCCGATCGCGCTCGCGTCGTCGAATTCGGTGTTCCAGCGCTTGCGCAGCTGCGCTGCCACGTCCCTGGCCTTCGGGGAAAGGTCGGCGTTGCGCGACAGCGGCAGCACTGCGACCTTGACCGGGGCAATCCGGTGATCGAGCCGGAGCACGGTCCGCTTCTCCATATTGCCCTTGGCATCCGGCGCCTCGTCCTCGGTGTAGGCGTCGAGCAGGAAGGCCAGCATCGCCCGGTCCGCGCCGCCCGCGGGCTCGATGACGTAGGGGATGTACCGGTCGCCCGATTCCGCGTCCAGGTAGGACATGTCCTGGCCGGACGCGCGGGCGTGGGTGCCGAGGTCATAGTCGGTCCTGTTGGCAATGCCCTCGAGCTCGCCCCACTCGCTGCCGGGAAAGTCGTAGCGGTACTCGATGTCGACGGTGCGCTTGGAATAGAAGGAGCGCTTATCGGCCGGGTGCTCGAACAGCCGCAGGTTGTCCCTGGTGATCCCGAGGTCGAGGTACCAGCCGCGGCGGGTCTCGATCCAGCGGTCGTGCCACTCCTCGTCGGTGCCTGGCTTGACGAAGAACTCCATCTCCATCTGCTCGAACTCGCGGGTCCTGAAGATGAAGTTGCCTGGCGTGATCTCATTGCGGAACGACTTGCCGACCTGCCCGATACCGAACGGCACCTTCTTGCGGGAGGTCTGCAGCACGTTGCGGTAGTTGACGAAGATGCCCTGCGCGGTCTCCGGCCGCAGGTAGGCCAGGCCGGAGTCATCCTCGGTGGCCCCCAGGTACGTGCGCAGCAGGCCATTGAACATCCGGGGCTCGGCGAAGGCGCCCTTGGTGCCGCAGTGCGGGCAGGCAATATGGGCGAGGCCGCCCTCCGGCGGATGCCCGCGGGATTCCTCGTAGGCCTCGATGAGGTGATCCGCGCGGAACCGCCGGTGGCAGGAGAGGCATTCGGTCAGCGGGTCGACGAACTCGGTGATGTGACCGCTAGCCTGCCACACCTCGGGGGCGAGGATCACGGACGAGTCGAGACCGACGATGTCTTCGCGTTCTTGCACCATCGACCGCCACCACTGGCGCTTGATGCTGTTCTTGATCTCGACGCCGAGCGGGCCGTAGTCCCAGGAGGCACGCAGGCCCCCGTATATCTCACTGGAGGGGAATACGATGCCGCGCCGCTTGCAGAGGCTGACGAGGACATCCATACGATCACTGCGTCGTGCCATCAAGATCTCCATCCGGCTGGCGGTCGGCGGCTTGCGGGGCGCGCGCAAACCCGGTTGCGGGCCGCGGTTGGTCAAAGCTTAGCGTCGAGCCGGCCCTCGCGGTCCGGCCATCGTGATCGGCAAGGCGAACGGCAGCCACCCGGCAGGCCGTATCTTTGCCCCGCCCGGGCCTGTCCTTGACCCCCACCGGGGCCAGTACACCAGCTTCTGACCACGATAACCGCCCTGAGCCAGCGACCGGCAGCGACCAGCAGCGGCTTAGCTGCCAGAGACGGCGCCGACAGCGTCCGGCAAGGTCGATGGCCCGGCCGGGTAAAATCGCGGCCAGCCCCCGCGCAGCTCCGCAGAGCCTGCTTTCCGCGGAGCCAGGGAGCCATGAGCGAGCGCCATCTGACCGGCCCTGGAGGAATATCAGCGTGAGCAGCAAGCGATCCCGGCCTCCCAGGCGCCGGCCGGTGCCGCAAGGCCGGGCCCTGTACACGCCCAACGCGTCCCCGGCCCGCCGCTCGGTAGAGAAGGCCAGCGCCCGGCCGCTCGCCTTCCTGCATCAGGTGCCCGTCTGGATTCCGCCGCTGGTCGCTGTCGCGCTGCTGATTGCGGGCCTGGCGGTCCGCGGCCCGGCCGGCGCGGTCGCGCTGGGCTGCATGGCCGCGTTGCTGGCCTGGCTGGCTTTCGTGTCGTGGCCGGGACTGAGCAGCCAGGGACGGCTCGGCCGCGCGCTGGCGATCGCCTGCGTGCTCGCTGTTGCCGGGTGGCAGGCCACTCGCTGAGCTGCCAGGCCCGGCGGCAGGCAGCGCAGGCAGCTTAACGGCCCTGGCGCGCCAGCCTCGCAGGTCCCGCAACCCTCGCCGACTGCGTACTGGCGGCGAGCTGGCGGCAGCATTCAGGGCGGCGGATTCGGCTCGGCGCCGCCGTACCTGCGGTCCCGGCTCGCGTAGATCTCGCAGGCGTGCCACAGATGGCGCCGGTCGAAATCGGGAAAGAGCGTGTCGAGGAAGACGAGCTCGGCGTAGGCCGACTGCCAGAGCAGGAAATTCGAGGTCCGCTGCTCGCCGGAGGACCGCACGAACAGGTCGACGTCGGGAAGGCCCGGCTCGTCCAGATAGCGGGCGAAGACCTTCTCATCGATCTTGTCGGCCCGCAGCTTGCCGGCCGCCACGTCCGCTGCGATGGCCGCCGCGGCGTCGGCGATCTCCGCCCGGCCGCCGTAGTTCACGCAGAACTGCAAGGTCAGCACGGAGTTCCCCGCCGTCATCTGCTCCGCGTCCTCAAGCTCATTGACGACGCTCCGCCACAGCCGGGGCCGCCGTCCTGCCCAGCGGACCCGCACGCCCATCTCGTTCAGCTGGTCACGCCGCCGCCGGATCACGTCCCGGTTGAAGCCCATCAGGAACCTGACCTCGTCCGGCGATCGCCGCCAGTTCTCCGTGGAGAACGCGTACGCCGACAGGTACGGGATGCCCAGCTCGATCGCTCCCATGATGACGTCGAAGAGCGAGTGCTCGCCCCGCTTGTGGCCCTCGGTCCTCGGCAGGCCGCGCTGTTTGGCCCAGCGGCCGTTGCCGTCCATCACCAGCGCGACGTGGCGCGGCAGGAACTGGGCCGGAATGGCCGGCGGCCGGGCCCCGCCGGGATGCGGGTACGGCGGCCTTACCGGGGGTGTCATGCGTGCTCCACATGGCGCAGCGAGCGGATCGAGTGCTCCAGGTGCCACTGCAGGTAGGCCGCAACCAGGCCGCTGCACTCGATCTGGTGCCTGCGCTCGCTAGCGTCGGCGTACCTCCAGTCACCGCGCAGCAGCGCGCTCATCAGGCCAACGGTCGCCGCCGACGGGGTGGCCGCGCCCGGGGCCCTGCACGACCGGCAGACCAGGCCGCCCGCGCCGATCGCGAACGCGCGCAGGGCGGCTGCCCGGTCAGGCGGTGCGGACGGATCGGACGGATCGGGGGCCCGGGCGCCGCACACCGCGCACTCGTCGAGGGCCGGCGCGTACCCGGCCACCGCGAGCGACCGGAGCAGGTAAGCGTCGAGCACAAGCCGCGGGTCATGCTGGCCGTCGCCCAGCGCCCTGAGGCCGCCCACCAGGAGCAGGAACTGCCGCAGGGCCGGTTCCTTCTCGATCGGGGTAAACCGCTCCGCCGTCTCCAGCATCGCGGTGCCCGTGGTGTAGCGCGGGTAGTCGCTCGCGAATGGCTCCCCGTACGGCCGGACCGTCTCCGCCTGCGTGATCACGTCCAGCGACCGTCCGGTGTAGAGCTGCAGATCAACGTGAGTGAACGGCTCCAGGCGGCCGCCGAACCTTGACTTGGTGCGGCGCACCCCCTTGGCCACCGCCCGCACGCGTCCGGTCCTCCTGGCGAGCAGGGTGACGATGCGATCGGCCTCGCCCAGTTTCTGGGTGCGCAGCACGATGCCATCGTCCCGGTAGCTGCCCACCCAGCCATTGTGGCGCACAGCGCCCGTCACTCCGACGGGGCGCCGTGCTCGGTCATGTTGATGACGTCACGCGCCCGGGCGGTCCCGATGCCGAGCTGGGCCCCGATCTGGACCGCGGCCCGCCGCTGCTGCTGGGTCAGCGGCCCGGCGGCCAGGCCGATCCGGACCACGTCGGCAAGAAACCACCATCGTGCCTGGTCAACGAGCTGGCCGGCGAGGCCGTTGAGGAGGCCGGCCAGCTCCTGGGCCGGCCTGCCCGGCCGGGCGAGTTCCGCTTCCAGCGCGGCGTCGTCGTATCCCGCCAGCCCAGCTTCCCTGATCGCCGCCACGGCCCGGTGCCTGGCCGACTCGCTGCGGGGGTCGCCAGCCCGGAGCATGGCCACCGCCGCGGCCCGGGTTCCCGCGGGCAGCGCTGCCTGCATCTGAGCGACTGTCGGCAGCGCGAGCAGATCGAGGCGGTAACGCGTCCCGCACACCGTGCACTGGAGGTGATCAGGCGCCTTCGCCAGCGGCAGCACGGGAACCAGCAGCAGGGTCAGCCAGCGCCTGCCGGAGACCAGCCGGTAGGCGCGGTCGCCGCCACAGCGCTCGCAATGGCAGCTGCCCTGCCCGTGCGTCGAGAACAAGAACCGCTGTCCGAGGATGGCGCGCAATCCCCCACTCCTCTCCAGCCGCTCCAGCTGGACGGCACGCGGTTCTCAGAAGCAACACAGAGTCAGCAGATCATCACATGCGCGGGCCTGCTCAAAAGTAAAGTCTGGCATAATTTTACCGAATTCTAAATAATTCACGCGGACAGCTAGTAACCGCCCGGACATACCCAGGAGATACCAGAACTCCCAGCGACGCACGGCTTTCCTGGCATGCGCACGGCCGCCGCGGCGGCTAATCCCGCCGGCCGGCCCAGACCGGCGATGAATGCGTATTCCGCGTAGCCCGCCGCAGCAAGGCCGGTTTGCGCTGCCCGCACGCTCAGTGAGCGGACCGGTCAGTCGTAGAAACCGAGGCGGCGCAGCTGTTTCGGGTCCCGCTGCCAGTCCTTCGCGATCTTGATCCGCAGGTCGAGGTAGACGCGCGTGCCGAGCAGCGCCTCGATCTGGTGGCGGGCCCTGGAGCCGACCTCCTTGAGCCTGGCGCCCTTGGCGCCGATCACTATCGCCTTCTGGCTGGGTCGTTCCACGTACATGATGGCGTGCACGTCGATCAGGTCGTCGCGCCCTTCCCTGGGCGCCATCTCTTCCACCACGACCGCGATGGAGTGCGGCAGCTCGTCGCGCACCCCCTCCAGGATCGCCTCCCGGATCAGCTCGGCGACCAGCCGCTGCTCAGGCTCATCGGTCAGGCCGCCGTCCGGGTACAGCGGGCGGCCTTCGGGCAGGTGCGAGACGAGCACGTCGGCGAGCACGTCCAGCTGGAACCTGGCGACAGCGGACACGGGCACCACATCGGCCCAGTCCCCGAGCTGGCCGACCGCGGCGAGCTGCGCGGCTATCTGCTCACGCGGCGCCTGGTCGGTCTTGGTGACGATGGCGACCACTGGCGTCGCGCCGATCCCGGTCAGCCCGGCCGCCAGGTACTTGTCACCGGGCCCGATCCGCTCCGTCGCGGGCAGGCAGAATCCGATCACGTCCACTTCGGCGAGCGTCGCCCGCACCAGGCTGTCCAGCCGCTCGCCGAGCAGCGTGCGGGGCCGGTGCAGGCCGGGCGTGTCGACGATGATCAGCTGGGCATCGGGCCGGTGCACGATCCCGCGGATCGCCCGCCGGGTCGTCTGCGGCCGGCTGCTGGTAATCGCCACCTTGGCACCGACGAGCGCGTTCAGCAGTGTCGACTTGCCGACGTTCGGCCGGCCGGCAAAGCAGGCAAAGCCCGACCTGAAGCCGGTCGTTCCAGGCTCGGGCGAGCGCGCTGGCGATGGTGTCTGCGGCGGTCCCACGTCGCGATTGTCCCCTACCGGCGGGCCGGCGCCTAACTCCCGCCCCGGCCGCGCCACGGCCAGGACCGCGATCGCCAGGCCGACCAGCCCGACCCCGGCGGCCGCGGCAGGCGTCAGCCGTTCACCGAGGACCAGGACGGCGAGCAGCGCGGCCACCACCGGCTCGGCCAGTCCCAGGGTCACTGCCACCGGCGCGGGCACAGTGCGCAGGCCCCGCCCGTACAGCAGATACGCCACCGCGGTCGTGACCACGCCCAGGTAGATAGTCACGGACAGGCCCCGGCCGGTCAGCAGCCAGCGGGCCGAAGTGGCCGCCAGCACGGGCGTGAGCAGCACCGCCGCGCCGCCGAACAAGGCGCCCATCACCGCGCGCTGCCCCGCGCCCTGGCTGATCAGCCGTGCGGCGGTCACCACGTAGACGGCATAGCACAGCCCGGCGGCCAGCGCCAGGCTGACACCGGGCAGGCTGACGCCTGCCGAACTGCCGCCCGTGACGAGTACCGCGCAGCCCGCGATGGCGGCTGCCGTGGCCGCCATCCACCGGCCATCAAGCCGGCCGCCGGTCAGCGCGCTGATCAGCCCGGTCATGACGGGCGCGCTGCCGATCGCCACCACGGTGCCGATAGCAACGCCGGTCAGGCGCACGGCAGCGAAGAAGCAGATCTGGTAACCGCCGACGCTGGCGGCGGCGAGGATGAGCGCGGCCCGGCGCGCGCCGCCGGCCCGGACCAGGGCACGGAGCTCACCGCGCGGTCCGGGCGCGCCGATCGCAAGGACGAGCAGCAGCGATCCGCCGACCACGATCCGCGCGGCGCCGATCGATACCGGGCTCGCGCCGTCCGGGGCGAAATGCGCAGCGGTGCCGGTGCTGCCCCATGCCGCCGCGGCCGCCAGGATCGCGATGGCCCCGGCCGCGGCGCGGCGCGGCGCGGGGTGCCCGTCACGACTGCTCAGGGCAGCAGCGCCGCACGCAGCACGCCGTCCGGCGCGACGTGGAACACGACGGCTTCGGGACCCAGGTCCCGCACTGCGGCCAGGTCGGCCGGGTCAGGCCCGTCGCCGTCACTGACCAGCGCCGCCGCCTCCAGGCCGTCCGCCCCGCTGGACACCGCCATCGCGACGGCCAGGTGCAGCGCCGACAGCCGCAGCGACGGGAGCGACACGGCGGCCGCGGCATAGGTCCGGCCGGTCTCATCCCGCACCGCCGCGCCCTCCGCAGCCGCCACCCGCGCGCGGGCCGCGCGGGCCAGTGCGATGATCTTGAGATCTTCCGGGCCGGGCTGGGCCTCGCTCACCCGGCCGAGTCTAGTGCGGCTCCGGCCTGGCCGTTGCCAGCCGGCGCGGCACGCTCCACGGTTACTGTCCCGATCCGGTTGCGCCGCCCGGCCAGGCTCTCCGCAGTCAGCCGCAGCCCCGCCACCGTGGCCACTGAGCCCGCGATCGGCACCTTGCCCAGCTGCTGGGCCAGCAGGCCGCCCACGGTCTCCACGTCTTCCGCCTCGATAGCGACGCCGAAGAGCTCCGCGAGCTCCTCCACCGGCAGCCGCGCGGTCACCCTCGCGTGGTCGGCGCCGAGCCACTCCACCGGGGGCTGCTCCTTGTCGTACTCGTCGGCGATCTCCCCGACGATCTCCTCGAGGATGTCCTCGATCGTGACCAGGCCGGCGGTGCCGCCGTACTCGTCGATCACGATGGCCAGGTGAATCTGGCGCGTCTGCATCTCCCTGAGCAGTTCGTCGATCGGCTTGCTCTCCGGCACGAACGTCGCCGGCCGCATGATCGAGGAGATCTTCTCGACCGACTCGCCGTCCCGGTGCTCGTGGCTGCGGGTGACGATGTCCTTCAGGTAGGCGATGCCGACCACGTCGTCCAGGTTCTCGCCGACGACAGGAATCCGCGAGAAGCCGCTGCGCAGCGCCAGTGAGAGCGCCTGACGCAGAGTCTTGTCGCGCTCCACGAAGACCATGTCGGTCCGCGGCACCATCACCTCCCGCACGATCGTGTCACCGAGCTCGAACACCGAATGGATCATCGCCCGCTCATCCGGCTGGATCACCCGGCGCTGCTCGAGCAGATCGACAAGCCCGCGCAGGTCCTCCTCCGACCCTGACGGCCCGTCCCGCGGCCCGCTGGCCCGGCCGAACAGCCCGGCGCTGGCCAGCAGCAGCGCGGGGAGCGGGCCGAGCAGCCGGACAACGGGCCGCAGAACGGATGACGCGCCGCTGGCCACCCGGACCGGGTTATGCCGCCCGATGGCGCGCGGCAGGAGCCCGGCCATCACGTAGATCACGATCGTCATGGCGAGCGCCGTCACGCCGAAGGCGCGCCAGCCGGACCCGATCCAGTGCAGTAGCACCACGGTAGACAGGACGGTGGCGGACACCTCGGCCGCCACCCGGGCGAGCAGCAGCACCGCCAGGTAACGCGGCAGCTCGGCGAGGACGGCCTGCAGCGGAGTCCGGACCGTGCTGGCCGCCCGGGCGAGCTCCTTTGCCCCGGCCCTGGAGACCCGCAGCAGCGCGTCCGCCGCGCTGGCGCACCAGGCCGCCAGGCCGATGAGCGCTACCGCGGCTGCGAGCAGCCAGCCCATCGCGGCCTCACCCCGGCCCTTCGGGCCCGTCGCGATCATCGCCGGCCGCACGCTCGGAACGCCAGGAGGCGAGCAGCCTGTCCTGCAGGCCGAACATGGTCGCATGCTCATCGGGCTCAGCGTGGTCATAGCCGAGCAGGTGCAAGATGCCATGCGTGCACAGCAGGTCAAACTCATCCGGCAGCTCGTGGCCCGCCTTGGCTGCCTGGCCGGCCGCCACCTGCGGGCACAGCACCACATCGCCGAGCAGGCTCGGGATGTCGGCGGCGTCGGCGCCCCGGTCGGCGCCGGCGCGGCCCGGCGGCGGCACCCGCAGCTCGTCCATCGGGAAGGCCAGCACATCGGTAGGGCCTTGCTCGCCAAGCCAGCGCTGATGCAGGTCGGCCATGGCTGCCGTGTCGACCAGGAGCACCGAGAGCTCAGCCAGCGGATGCACGCGCAGCTCGTCAAGGACGTGCCTGGCCAGCGCCGCCAGCCGTGGCTCGTCCACGTCCACGCCCGATTCGTTGGCGATCTCGATGCTCACGCCCGCCTCATCCGCCGTCTGTCCCGTCAGCGGGACCGGTTGTCCGTGCGGCGCGACCGGCCGCCCGCCAGCCGCTGCTCCTGTGCCTGACTCGCCTTGCGGCCCTCATACCTGTCGTAGGCGTCCACGATGTCGGCCACCAGCTTGTGGCGGACCACGTCATGGCTGGTGAGCCGCGAGAAGTAGACATCCTCCACGCCGTCCAGGATGTCCTGGACCAGGCGCAGGCCGCTCAGCTGCCCCGATGGCAGGTCGACCTGCGTAACGTCGCCGGTCACCACAATCCTCGAGCCGAATCCGAGCCTGGTCAGGAACATCTTCATCTGCTCCGGCGAGGTGTTCTGGGCCTCGTCGAGGATGATGAACGAGTCGTTCAGCGTGCGTCCGCGCATGTAGGCAAGCGGCGCGATCTCGATCGTCCCGGCCGCCAGCAGCTTCGGGATCGTATCCGGCTCCAGCATGTCGTGCAGCGCGTCGTAGAGCGGCCGGAGATAGGGGTCGATCTTCTCGTACAGGGTTCCCGGCAGGAATCCAAGCCGCTCGCCTGCCTCCACGGCCGGCCGGGTCAGGATGATCCGGGTGACCTCCTTGGCCTGGAGCGCCTTCACCGCCTTGGCCATGGCCAGGTAGGTCTTCCCCGTTCCGGCGGGCCCGATGGTGAACACGATCGTGTGCTGGTCGATCGCATCGACGTAGCGCTTCTGGTTCAGCGTCTTGGGCCGGATCGTCCGGCCCCGCGAGGACAGGATGTCGAGGGTCAGCACGTCGGCCGGCCGGATGCCGCTCTTCCTGCGCAGCATGCCCATGCTGCGCTCGACCGCGTCCGGGGTCAGCTCCGCGCCGCTCGCGACGAGCCGCGTCAGCTCCTCAAAGAGCCGCGCGACCCGCGCGGTCTCCTCCGGGGAGCCGGTGGCGGTGATCTCGTTGCCGCGCACGTGTATGTCGGCCTCGAAAGCGCCCTCGATGACGGCAAGCAACTCATCCCTTGAGCCCAGCAGGCTGACCATCGACTGGTCCTCCGGGATCACCATCTTGACCCTGGTGTGGCCGCCGGGCGCCCGCGCGCCGCTAGGAGTATGGCCGGGATTGTCTGTCAATGGTCCTTCCCCGCCGGGGCACCTGCCTCATGGTCGCCATGCTACTCGCCGCAGAAAAGGCACTCAGTCACGCAGCCGATCTTAACTTGTGCCCCGCCTGGCCCGCCGCCGACATATATGGTTGCACTACTGCGAACCCTCGGCGCACCACCCCTCTGGTACGCGATCCGTCAGATCAGTGGCTACTCGTGTCCGGTGCGTTGCCTGCGGCAGTCGCGGCGTTGCTGATTCAGCATGGATGGGGCGTGGGGGCAGTGGAATCGTCGCGGCGAGCCGACGGACGAAATCCCGGGCGCAAAGACTCGGCATGACGGCGAGTGAACCTAGCGGCATGGCCGCGCGTCCAATCCACGTGACCGAAACCCTGGTGGCGGACACGGCACTGGGTTCGGTGGTGTCGGCCGATTGGGATGCCGACCGGGCAGTGACCGCGCTCTACAGCACGCACTACCGCTCACTGGTGCGACTCGCGGCACTGCTGGTGCGCGATGTTGCAACCGCGGAGGAAGTAGTGCAGGACTCGTTCGTCGCCATGCACGGTGGCTGGCGCCGGCTCAGGGACAGCGACAAAGCGCTGTCCTACCTGCGCCAGTCCGTGGTGAACAGGTCCCGCTCGGTGCTGCGGCATCGCGTCGTTGTTGACCGCAATGCGCCCAAACCCCCGCCTGATATGCCCAGCGCCGAGCATGGGGCACTTGTTCAGCTGGAGCGCACAGCCGTGGTCGCGGCGCTGCGCACGCTGCCGCCGCGGCAGCGGGAGGCGCTTGTGCTGCGGTACTACGGCGACCTGTCGGAGGCGCAGATCGCCGCCGCGATGGGCATCAGCCGGGGCGCCGTCAAGAGCCACACGGCCAGGGCCATGTCGGCGCTGCGCAGCGTGCTGGAGCGTGAGGCATGAGGCGCGAACTCGAGTATGAGGACGTCCTGCGCCGCGCCCTGCGCACGGCGGCGGACTCCATCGAGCCGGCCGGGGATGGGCTGGAGCGCATCCGGGCCCGGCTGACCATGCCCCGGCCGCTGGCGGCTGCCTGGCTGATGGCCGGGTATGCCGATGTCGCGCTGCCGGCCCTGATCAGGTTGCGGTCGGCGCTGGACAGCGTGCTGGCCTGGCTGCGCCCGGCGGCGGGCCAGTCCGTGCGCAGCACCGCGGCGGGGCGCTCCGGACGCGTCGGCGCGGTCCCCCGCCGTCTGGCCTTGCAGACCTTTGCCCGCCGGTACCAGGTCCGGCCTGCCGCCGTGGCCGTCGCGATCGTTCTCGCGGTCGCGGGCGGCTACGGACTTACCCAGCTGCGGACGCCGCTGTCGACTACTGGCGCGGAGGTCCTGCCGCTGGGCGGCGGCGGCGCAAATGCGCCAGGCGGCTCCCCCGATGGCGGCGGCGTCAACCAGACCGCCGGGTCATCCCCGGGATCCGTGGCCCCTGGAGCGCGTCAGGGCCATGCCCAGCCGTCGGCCACGCAAAGTTGCGCGCCGGGACCGCTGCCCGCGGCCTCGCGGTCCCCGGCGGCGGCGCCGACCCCGACGCCGACGCCGACCCCGACGCCGACGACGTCACCGAGTACCGCGCCCAGCACCGGGGCGGCCGCTCAGGCCGGCACGCCAGCAGCGACTCCGGCCGCGCTCGTGCATCCGGCGTCAGCCACAGATCCGACGGTCAGCGCGCACTCCAAGAAGTCGGGTCCGCCGCTGTCCCGGGCTCCTTGCGGTTCCGAGCACGGCCCGCTGGCCCCGGGCCAGCGCACTATGTTGCCCAATCCCGGCAGACAAAAGCTAACGGGCGATCACACCGTCTGACCGCCTGACCTGCTCTTGCTCAGCCCCACCGGCCGCTGCGGCTGAGCAAGATGGCGGCGGCGACAGCGCCCGCCGTTGATGTTCGCAAGATGCTCGGCCCCAGCCGGGCGCCCGCTGCCCCCGCCCGGGCCAGTTCGGCCGTCTCTGTGGCGCTGATCCCGCCCTCCGGGCCGACGATCACGACAATCTCGCCGCGGTCAGGCGGCCGCACCTGCTGCAGCGTCGCCGGCGCCCCTGGGTCGAGGACGATCGCCAGGCTGGCCGCGCGGACCAGCCTGGTCACGCCGGGCATCGCGACAGGCTCGGTCACCTCAGGGAACCGGGCCCGGCGCGACTGCTTGGCCGCCTCGGTGGCGGCCCGCCGCCAGCGGCCCAGGGCCCGGTCCGCGCGGTCTCCGCGCCACTGCGCCACGCAGCGCTCGGCCCGCCACGGCGTTACGACGTCGGCTCCGACCTCCGTCATGAGCTCGACCGCAAGCTCGCCGCGATCGCCCTTGGGGATCGCCTGAACAACCACGATCCTCGGGTCAGGCTCAGGCTCGAGGTGCCTGGCCAGCACCCTGAACTCGACGAGGCCCCGTGAAACGGCCGTGACCACGCACTCGGCGACCGTCCCGCCGCCATCGGTCACGTCCGCCCGCTCGCCCGCCGACAGCCGCCGCACGGTCGCCGCGTGCCTGCCTTCCGGGCCGGTCACAGTGATCGACTCGCCCTGCAACTGGGAGCTATCGGCAATGAAAACCGGCGGTCTCAGAGCTGGTCCCTCCGGGCCGGGGGCCGGGTCAGCGGCCGTTGAACGCGTCACGCAGCCTGGAGAAGAACCCCTGCTGGCCTGGTGCGAACTTGCCCGGAGGCGACTCCTCGCCGCGGAGCCCTGCCAGGTCCCTGAGCAGATTCTCCTGCTCGGGCTCGAGCCGGGTGGGTGTCTCCACGGTGACGTGGATGAGCAGGTCACCGCGGCCGCCGCCGTTCAGGTGCGCCGATCCCTGGCTGTAGAGCGGAATGGCCTGGCCGGACTGCGTCCCCGGCCGGATATCCACAGCTGCCGGGCCATCCAGGGTCTGCACAGTCAGCGTGGTCCCGAGCGCCGCGGCCACCATCGGGATCGTCACCGTACAGTGCAGGTCGTCGCCCTGGCGCTCGAAGATCGGATGCGGACGCTGCACGATCTCAAGAAACAGGTCCCCAGCCGGCCCGCCGCCGGGCCCGGTCTCGCCCTCGCCGGCCAGCTGGATATGCGTCCCGTCCTCCACACCTGCCGGGATCCGCACCTTGATGGTGCGCCTGGTCCTGACCCGGCCGTCGGCATCGCACTCCGGGCATGGCCTGCGGATGATCGTCCCGAATCCGCCGCACTGCGGGCAGGGGCGGGAAGCCATCACCTGGCCGAGGAATGAGCGCGTTACCTGGCTGACCTCGCCACGGCCGCCGCACACGTCACAGGTTTCCGGATGCGTGCCAGGCGCCGTGCCCTCGCCGGAGCAGGTCGGGCAGACCACAGCGGTGTCGACTGCCAGCTCCTTCGTGGAACCGAACGCGCACTCGGACAGGTCGAGCTCGACCCGGATAGTGGCGTTCCGGCCCCGCCTGGCCCGGCTGCGCGGCCCGCGGGTCCCCGCGCCAGCGCCGAAGAAGGCATCCATGATGTCGCTGAACGGGAAACCCGCCGCGAAACCGCCGGGGCCAGCGCCCCCGGCCGGGGCGAACGGGTCGGCTCCCATGTCATACATCTGCCGCTTGCCCGGGTCGGAGAGCACCTCATAGGCCTGGGTGATCTCCTTGAACCGCTCCTGGGTCTGCGGGTCTGGATTGACATCAGGATGCAGCTCCCGGGCCAGCCGCCGGTAGGCCTTCTTGATCTCGTCAGGACCCGCGTCGTGCCGGACGCCGAGGACGGCGTAGTAATCGTTCGCCACCTGCACCCCTACGACTCCGCCAGGATCTGGCCCACGTACCGTGCCACCGCGCGCACCGCTCCCATCGCCGTCGGATAGTCCATTCGTGTCGGGCCGAGCACGCCGAGCTTTGCCAGCGCCTGGTCCCCTGCGCCATAGCCGGCGGCCACCACCGAGGTGCTCCGCAGGCCCAGTACGTCGTTCTCCGCGCCGATCCGCACCGTCAGCGAGGTCTGGTCGCCGGACTCGCCGAGCAGCCGCATGAGCACGACCTGCTCTTCGAGTGCCTCAAGGACCTGATGCAGCCCCTGTGCGAAGTCGGCCTGGGTCAGATTAGCGGCCCCGCCGACGACCACCCGTTCCTCATGCCGTTCTGCCAGGCTTTCCAGCAGCACAGAGAAGACCGCGGCCGCGTTCGCCCGCTCATCGGGAGCTACCCGTTCGGGCAGGTCCGCGACGACCGACGGCGCCTCGGTCAGCTTGCGCCCGTCAAGGCAGGCGTTGAGCACCGCCCGCAACTGCAGGATGGACTCGTCGTCGATGGGGCCAGGCAGGTCTGCCGTCCGCTGGTGCACTCGCCCGGTATCGGTGATCAGGACCAGCAGCAGCCGCTGTTCAGCCACCGGCACAAGCTCAATGTGCCGCACTGCCGACCTGCTGAGCGACGGATACTGGACGACCGCCACCTGACGGGTCAGCTGAGCGAGCAGCCGCACGGTCCGCATCACCACATCGTCCAGATCGTAGGCGCGCGCCAGGAATGTCTCGATGGCCCGCCGTTCCGCGGCCGAGAACGGCTTTACCTCCGACAGCCTGTCAACGAAAAGCCGGTAGCCCTTGTCCGTCGGCACCCGGCCGGCGCTGGTGTGCGGCTGGACGATGAATCCTTGCTCCTCGAGCACGGCCATGTCATTGCGGATTGTCGCCGGGGAGACGTCCAGGTTGTGCCGGTCGACGAGCGATTTCGAGCCGACGGGCTCGTTGGTCGACACGTAGTCCTCGACGATGGCGCGGAGCACAGCGAGTTTCCTGTCGTCGAGCACGCGTCCACCTCCCTGGCACTCCTGTCTCCCGAGTGCCAAGTCTATGGCCGGAACGATACTGGGACACCCGCCGCCGTCACGAAGGTGTTCGATACTTGCCGTCGCACCAGCTAGCGTTGACCGGGATGGGCACGACAGACCAGGGCCGATGACAAGTCATCCGCCACAGCCAGCGTCAGACTGGCCCG
>CZKT01000428.1_pt1 | contig 20526 bp, 17 predicted proteins | sample 1122361 | NCBI WGS metagenome assembly CZKT01 (sample SAMEA3539301, study PRJEB10725) | soil metagenome | biome: tundra; feature: field; material: soil | place: USA | collected 2010-05 | depth 0.15 m | reverse complement strand
CAGCCTACGATAAAGATGCGTTCACCGAGCTTGACCCGCGTCTTAAAGGTAAGAATAAGCTGCGGATATCTCGTCGAGAAGCGGTCAGGCAATTCTAGTTGAGCCGAGGCGCCCGTCTTGGCAGCAATGGAATCGCCCTTGTCTATGGTCGGCATTTATTAAGGTGTCAAGTTCGGTGGTGTCTGCTGGTTCGTCTGATTTTTGACCTTGAAACGTACGAAAGGCCTCGTTGTCGGCCAGGTGGCCATCGGAGGGATATTCTTTAATAAAAGCCGGAGGCATGGCGTCGAAGACCTTGGACCAGAAGTCCGGATCGGCCAGGATGCCGGCTCTCTGGGGTGGCGGACCCGCGCCCTCAATCATCACAAAACTGGAAAATATGAGCACGGCGCCAAGAAGACCGACCACCACCTGGCGTGACGTGGAGGCGATGGGAGGCAGCGTGATGCCGCCCAGTTGAAGGCTCCCGCCTATGATTACTGCAGCCAGGAACGTGGCTCCAGAAATGGCCAGTCACCTCCTCGGCGATGACGCGACCTGCTTGGGCGAGACAAACGACAGGCAGACTCGCATGGCCAGCGGACCCTTCGGCTGAGGTGGCTTTGTGCCGTGCGAGCTAGTTTATTCAGGCGAGGCCGCGCGGTGAACCCGGTCCGCTGGCGGAAGTTGGGGAAGTCCGCCGGTCATTGAGTCAGTGTCGATCGGAATGGAATCCTGAAGGCCTGGTCGTGGACCACGGGTCACCGGGCGACATTCAGGCTTAACGCGACATTCGGGCTACAGCGGGGAGGTGTAGCCGCTGTACCAGTGGATCCGCAGCCAGGTGATCACGACCGGCCAGGTACCGGTGATCTCCAGGAGGCCCAGGATGATGAGCATGCCGCCGCCGATCCTGGTAATCAGGCGAGCGTGCCGGCGCGCGAATCCGAACACCTTCATTCCCCGCTGGACCGCCAGCGCGACGAAAAGGAACGGAAGGCCAAGGCCGAGGCTGTAGACGAACGCGAGGAACGCGCCGCGGGCGGCAGTGCCCGATGCGAACCCCATGGCGAGCACGGCCTGGAGAGTCGGGCCGATGCATGGCGTCCACCCCAGGCCGAACATGACGCCGAGCAGCGGCGCCCCGGCCAGCCCGGCCCGCGGGCGGACGGACGGCTTCAGGATCCGCCCGGTGAAGGCAAGCCTTTCGAACGCGCCAGCGAACATGAGCCCGAGCAGGATGGTCACGCCGCCCAGGACGCGGGTGATCACCTGCTGATGGGCACCCAGCGCGGATCCGAGCGCCCCGAACGCCACCCCGTAGGTGGCGAACAGCACGGAGAACCCGAGGATGAACAGCGCGGTGCCGGCGATCGTGCGGCCACTGCTGACGGCAACGGTGCCGCCCGCGGTGGCGCCGCCCGCGGTGGCGCCGGCCAGGGCCGTGCCATCGAGGGCCGAGGCGCGCTGGGCGGCTGAACCCGACATCCCGGTCAGGTACGACAGGTAGCCGGGCACGAGCGGCAGGCAGCATGGAGACAGGAACGTGACAGCCCCGGCAGCCGCGGCGATCGGGATGGCCAGGATCAGCGGCCCGGAAGTGACGACATTGCCGACGCTCACGGTCTTCCCGCCACCGGTCTTCCCGCCACGCTGCTGATGGTCCCTCCCGCCACGATCCCGCTGGCCGTCAGCCTATCCAACGTGCCCCTAACCCAGCGTGCGCCGGCCCGGGACGACGCCTGCCGGGACAGGCAACTCCGGGTGCCTGGCGCCAGCTCATAGTGACATTGCCGACACTGCGCGATCTGCCATGGCGGCCCTGACGGCGGCCCTGCACCTGGCGAGCCTAGGATCAACGTCCATGACCTACATTGCGGCAGCTGACCGATACCAGCAGATCGGCTACCGCCGCTGCGGGCGCAGCGGCATCCGGCTTCCGGAAGTGTCACTGGGGCTCTGGCAGAACTTCGGCAACTCCAAGCCGCTGGAGACGCAGCGGGCCATCCTGCGGCGGGCCTTTGACCTGGGCATCACCCATTTCGACCTGGCGAACAACTACGGGCCGCCGTACGGCTCGGCTGAGCAGAACTTCGGCCGGATCATGCGCGAGGACCTGCGCCCGTACCGGGACGAGCTGATCATCTCCACCAAGGCTGGCTACGACATGTGGCCAGGGCCTTACGGCGAATGGGGCTCGCGTAAGTACCTGCTGGCCAGCCTGGACCAGTCGCTGAGCCGGATGAGCCTGGATTACGTCGACATCTTCTACAGTCACCGGCTGGACCCGGGCACCCCGCTGGAAGAGACGATGGGAGCGCTCGATACGGCGGTCCGCTCGGGGCGGGCGCTGTATGCGGGGATCTCCTCCTATTCCGCGGAACGGACCGCCGAGGCGGCTGCGATCCTCCGGCAGCTCGGCACGCCGCTGCTGATACACCAGCCCTCGTATTCGATGCTGAACCGATGGATCGAGGGCGGCCTGCTCGATGTTCTCAGTCGGGAGGGAGTCGGCTGTATCGCGTTCTCGCCGCTCGCCCAGGGCTTGCTCACCGGTAAGTACGCCGAGGGCGTACCGGAGGGATCGCGGGCGAGCCGCAATTTCTCGCTCCCCACGGCTCACCTGAATGAGCGGACGCTCGCGCATCTGCGGGCGCTTGGCGGGATCGCCCGGTCCAAGGGGATGTCGCTGGCCCAGCTGGCGCTGTCCTGGGCGCTGCGTGACCAGCGGATCACCTCCGTACTGATCGGCGCCAGCAGCGTCGCGCAGCTGGAGGAGAATGCCGCAGCCGCGGGCCAGAGCGGATTCACCGACGAGGAACTCGCCGCGATCGACCGCGACGCGGTCGACGCGGGGATCAACATCTGGTCCGATTCAAGCGCCAGCTGAGCTGCCGGTCAGCGCGAGGGCCCGGGCCGGACCCGGCCCGCTGGCGTTGCCGCTACTTGTCCTTGCCGGGGGCCGGTGCGGGGCGCAGGTGCTTGCCCTGCAACAGTGCCCAGGCCCGGCTGATCGCCACCGCGAACGAGGCGATCACCAGGTAGGCCGCGGTAAAGACCAGGGAGTGATCATCAGGATGGATGAGCAGGATGACGCCGACGACCAGCTGGTATAGGTAAGTCGCCAGGCTGAGGACCAGCAGCACGGCGTGGATTTCCGTCCTGGCCACCTGGCGGTGCAGCTGCACCGTGCTGTACAGGCTGACCAGAGCCATGATGAGGGCAACCTCGCCCAGGTTGGCATCCGGGATAAGCGCCACTATGGAGACGAAGAAGCTGTCGACCAGCCCGGTGAAGGAGGAGCCGGCGAGTGCCCGGCCGCCCGGTGGGGCGGCATCGCCGAAGACGGACTCCGGGCGGAGCGCGACGGCGACGAACAGCAGCCCGATCAGGACTCCTGCGCCGGCGGCAGTGGCCGTAAAGTAGCTGGTGAACTCAGCGGGGATCACTGGCTGCCTTCCCGCTAGCCGGGCCAGGAGCGGCGCGGCCGACCGCGAACAGGACGTAGCCATAGGTCAGGGCTGCTGCTGCCGGATTCCTTGCCAGCCAGGATGCGGCGACGGCGCCAGGAAGCTCGATGTGCAGCACCGCGGCGAGATCGGCCTGGTTGCCGAATCGCAGCTCGGACCTGACCTCCCGGCGGATAGCGCCGCGCTCCCGCCACCATGCGTCAATGGCCGCGGCGGTGCGCTGCGGCGGGTCCGCGGACGCGCCAGCCAGGAGCTCGGCGAACTGGCCCCACCGGTAGTCGTTATCGACCACGACCAGGCTCCCGCCCGGGCGCAGCACCCGTAGTACCTCGGCCAGCCCGGCGTCGCCGCCAGGCGCCAGGAAGTAGGCGAACCTGGCGTGTACGACGTCCGCCGAGCCCGACGGGAGCGGCAGCCGCTCCGCCGAACCGGCTAGCACGCTGGTCCGCGGCAGGTCCGAAGCCCGCTCGGCCGCGGCCGCGCGCAACACCGGGTCCGGTTCGATCCCGAGCACCGTGCTGGCGTGCTCGGCGTAGCGGGCCAGCCAGTAACCCGTGCCACAGCCCAGGTCGACGAGGTCAAGGCCGTCCCACGGCGCGAGCGTGCGCATGGCGGCGAGGACATGGCCCCCCGAGTCGACTGCGCGATTCTCGATCTCATAGACGTCGGGGCGGCCGCCGATGTTGGGCGCGAACCGCCAGTCGGGGAAGGCGGCCCGCGCCGCCGCGTCCGAAACGTCGGCCCGGTCCGCTGGCGCGGCGTCAGTCCGCGTCCGGTCGGCTGGCGCCGGGCCAGCCCGGTCAAGGGCGGCCGCCTTGGTCAGGTCGGCGATCACGGACACATTGTGGCCGGCCCGGCCGCTCGCCGCCCGCGGACGTGCGGGCCTTTGCGGGCGGCAGCGTTCCGGGATCTTCTCAGGAGCTGGCAGCCGGCGCCGGGATCTGCTCATCGGGGATGCCCCATGACGGGTACGGCGCGGAAGCCGGGATGACATCCGTCACCCCCTCGTTCAGGTCACGGTTGATCACCTCCGCGATGCCCTGGACGGTGTCGACACCGTAGACCATGGTCGGATTGTTAGTTGTCAGCACGACGATCATGTAGTCGCGGTGGTGCCCGGAGAAGCTGCCGATGCTGTTGATGTGCCAGTCGTCGGCGACGGGGTAGGGCAGCCAGCCGTTCTTGACGTGTACGGTCACGCCTTCTGGCGCGCCGGCTGGCACTCCCCAGCGCTCCGAGGGGATGACGCGGGCCATCAGCGACAGCTCATATGCCCGCGAGGCGTTGTCGAGAACAGAGTTCTTGCTCGTGAGCAGCTTCAGCAAGATCAGCTCGTCGTGCGATGTGATCCGGGTCAGGCCCCAGTAGCCGTCCGGCCCGAGCCCGGTCTGCGTCATCTTCGCCAGGTGGAGGAAATGCTGGAGCGCGGGATGGCCGACTTCGGCCCATAGGGCTGAGGCGGCTGAGTTGCTCGACTCGGTGATCATCTGGGTAGCAAGGGCCTGCTGGGCCGCGGTGAGGTAGCGGTGCTCGACCGCCAGCTTGCGGAGCAGCGCGGCCAGGATCGTCGCCTTCACGACGCTGGCCGAGTAAAAATGCCGGTCCTGCTGGAAGGAACAGGTCACCCCTTTGACCCGGTCATCGACCGCTATCCCGACGACGGAAGAGCGCCCGCGCATCGCGGCCGTAATGCCGCGGGAGATCCGGGCAGCGAGCCCGGGATGAGCGGCGGACTTGCAGATGGCGCGGGTGGCATCGGCGCGGGCGGGAGCGCTCGGCTGACGGGCAGCGGCCAGCGCCACCGCTCCTGGGGCCGTGGCCGCTCCGGCGGCCAGGGTCACTGCCAGGCCAACTGCCAGCGCCGTCCGCCGGCGGTAATTGCTAAGCAGCACGACGTCACCCCAGTTCTCCCGGCGCAGCCCGCTATTGCTGGCGGTGCCTCCGCCACAGCTAAAGACGGCTGGGGCGGGCGCCAGGTTGGCCTGCAAGCCCGGAGACTTGCGCCCGGCAGCTCCGGAGAGTCGCGCCGGACAGCCCGCGGAGACTCCCGGCGGACAGCTATCCGGTATCCATGCGAGCCACCGGCCATGGCAGCTCCGCCGCGGCCGGCAAATCGGTGCGTTCATCGGGTCTTCCTAGGCGGCCCCGCCGCCCCGGCCCGCGCCGCCGCGGAACCGCGCCACCCCCTCGATCACGGCCGGCTCGGCTAGCGTCCCCGCACCATGCCTGAACTCGCTGGCCATCGCCTCGTGCTGGGGCAGCGCCAGCCCTTGCAGGGCGGATTGCCGGTCGCTGCGCAGGCAGGCCTGAGGCAGTGTAGCGAGCTCGCGGGCCAGCTTCTCGGCCGCCGCACGGGCGCCGCCAGCGGGCACGACCCGGTTGACCAGCCCCATCTGGACGGCCTCCGTGGCGGTCACGGCGCGCCCGGTGAGAATCAGGTCCAGTGCGCGGCCGAGCCCTACGATGCGGGGCAGGCGCACCGTGCCGCCGTCGATGAGCGGAACGCCCCAGCGCCGGCAGAACACGCCGAGGATCGCGTCTTCCTCGGCAACCCGCAGGTCACACCAGAGCGCGAGCTCAAGCCCGCCCGCGACGGCATGCCCGCAGATTCGCGGCGATGACCGGCTTCGAGAGCTCCATCCTGGTGGGGCCCATCGGCCCGTTGCCCCCGGCCTCGACCGTGTTGCCGTCCGGGCTGCCCAGCGCCTTGAGGTCGGCTCCGGCGCAGAACGTCCCGCCCGCGCCGAACAGCACCGCGACCGAGGCGTCCGGATCGGCGTCGAAATCGGCGAATGCCTCGGCGAGCGCGGCGGCGGTCGGCCCGTTGACCGCGTTATGCACTGCGGGCCGGTCGAGGATCACGGTGGTGACCGGCCCGCTGCGCTCGACCCGCACGGTCATCGGCGGCTAACCGACCTGCCAGGTGTCACTGCCGGCGAGCAGCGCGGCCAGGTCGCCGTCGCCCTGCTGCTCGCGTGCCGACTCGATCTGAGCCGACATCAGTTCGTCATAGCTCGGCCGGGGCGCCTGCCGGAACACGCCGATCGGGGTATGCGCGAAGTCCGCGCTGTCCAGCCGCGACAGGGCGAACGCGTAAGACGGGTCGGCGGCATGGGCATCGTGCGTCAGCAGCGACTCGGGATCGGATCCGGCGACGTCGGCCGCCTCGAGCGAGCCGTACCGGCTGAACCGCAAGCCCTTGCTGCCGCCTGCGCCGAAGCGGACCGGCTCGCCGTGCGCCAGCCTGATGAGCCGCTCATCTCGGGACGCGGCGTGAGTGACCGGCCCGAACGCGTCATCGTTGTAGATCGGGCAGTTCTGGTAGATCTCAATGAACGCGGTTCCCTTGTGGTCGGCCGCCGCCCGCAGCACCCCGGTCAGGTGCTTGCGGTCGGAGTCGATGGTCCGCGCCACGAAGCTCGCCTCGGCACCGAGCGCCAGCGAAACCGGGTTGAACGGGGTGTCCAGGGAGCCGAACGGGGTCGACTTGGTGATCTTCCCCTGTTCCGATGTCGGCGAGTACTGCCCCTTGGTCAGCCCATAGATCCGGTTGTTGAACAGCAGGATCTTGATGTTGACGTTACGGCGCAGCGCGTGGATCAGGTGGTTGCCGCCGATCGATAGCGCGTCGCCGTCACCGGTGATCACCCAGACGGACAGATCGGGGCGGGATGAGGCGAGCCCGGTGGCGATCGCCGGGGCGCGACCGTGGATCGAGTGCATCCCGTAACTGTTCACGTAGTACGGCAGCCGGGACGAGCAGCCGATGCCCGAGATGATTACCAGGTTCTCTCGCGGGATCTCCAGCTCAGGCAGGAAGCTCTGGAATGCCGCCAGGATCGCATAGTCACCGCAGCCAGGACACCAGCGGACCTCCTGGTCAGACTTGAAGTCCCTGGTGGTGAGCTTATCGTCGTCCCTGGGTACCAGCGCCAGTGACGCGAACTTTGGCAGGCTCGAAGCGTGCTCGGCGCCATCGCCTGCCGGGTGGTGGCCTGCCGCACTGTTGCCCGCAGCGCTGAGATCAGACATTTGCGATCACATCCTGGATGACGTCGGCCAGCTCGGTGGCGCGGAACGGCAGCCCCCGGACCCTGTTGTAGGAGATCACGTCGATGAGATAGCGGCCGCGTAGCAGCAGCGCGAGCTGGCCGAGGTTGATCTCGGGTACGAGCACCTTGTCGTAGGCGCGCAGTACATCACCGAGGTTGGGCGGGAATGGCGACAGATGCCGGAGGTGGGCATGGGCGACCGAGCCGCCGGCCAGCCGGATCCGGCGGGCGGCCGCCCCGATCGAGCCATACGTTGAGCCCCAGCCGAGCACGAGGACCCTTGCGTCGCCGTCCGGGTCGTCTACCTCAAGTGGCGCGATGTCGGCCGCGATGCCGTCGATCTTGGCCTGGCGGAGCCTGACCATCTTGTCGTGGTTATCCGGATCGTAGGAGATGGTCCCGGTGCCGTCGTCCTTCTCGATCCCGCCGATCCGGTGCTCAAGCCCTGGGGTGCCGGGAATGGCCCACGGCCGGGCCAGGGTCTGCGGATCCCGCTGGAACGGCAGGAACCCGGTCGGGGCATCAGCGGCCTGTTTATCGTTCGGAATGGCGAAGGAAAACTCATTTCGCAGCTTGGCCAGGCCATCAACACTGGGAATGCGCCACGGCTCGGAGCCATTTGCCAGGTACCCGTCGGACAGGATGATCACCGGGGTGCGGTACTTCACCGCGATCCGCACCGCCTCGATCGCAGTGTCGAAGCAATCAGCCGGGGTAGCCGGGGCGAGGACCGCGACCGGTGACTCGCCATTCCTGCCATACAGCGCCATCAGCAGGTCGGCCTGCTCAGTCTTGGTCGGCATGCCGGTGGACGGCCCGGCGCGCTGGATGTCGCAGATGATCAGCGGAAGCTCCACGGAAGCCGCCAGGCCGACCGTCTCGGCCTTGAGGCACATGCCGGGGCCTGATGTGGTGGTCACGCCGAGACCGCCGCCGAAGGCCGCGCCCAGCGCTGCTCCCACGCCGCTGATCTCGTCCTCCGCCTGGAACGTACGCACCCCGAACCGCTTGAGCTTGGACAGCTCGTGCAGGATGTCGGAGGCCGGAGTGATCGGGTAGGAGCCGAGGAACAGGGGCAGGCCCGAGCGCCGGGATGCCGCCACGAGCCCGTAGGCGAGCGCGGTGTTCCCGGTGATATTGCGATAGCTGCCGGGCTGCAACGTGGCGGGCTTGACCTCGTACTGGACGGAGAAGTCCTCGGTGGTCTCGCCGAAGTTCCAGCCGGCCTGGAAGGCGGCGACGTTCGCCTTCATGATCTCGGGCTTGGCTGCGAACTTGGACTCAAGGTACTTCATCGTCCCGCTGGTCGGCCTGTTGTACAGCCAGGAGAGCAGGCCGAGCGCGAACATGTTCTTGGCACGCTCGGCGTCCTTCCTTGAGACGTCGTAGCCTTCCAGCGCCTTGACCGTCATCGAGGTGATCTGCAGCGCGTGCAGCTGGTAGGCGGCCAGAGAGCCGTCGTCCAGCGGGCTCTCGGTGTAGCCGACCTTGGTGAGGTTCCGCTTGGTGAACTCATCGGTATTAGCGATGATGTCCGCTCCGCGCGGCAGGTCATCAAGATTGGCCTTGAGGGCGGCCGGATTCATCGCCACCAGCACGTCCGGGGCATCGCCCGGCGTCAGGATGTCGTGGTCGGCGAAGTGCAGCTGGAAACTGGAAACCCCGGGCAGCGTGCCGGCCGGGGCGCGGATCTCGGCGGGGAAGTTGGGCAGTGTCGACAGGTCATTGCCGAACGTCGCTGTTTCCTGGGTGAACCTGCCACCCGCCAGCTGCATGCCGTCCCCGGAGTCACCGGCGAACCTGATGATGACGTTGTCGAGTTGCTGGACCTGCTTGGTCACAGTCGGAGGACCTCCTCCACGCGCCGAGGCCGGACAGTGGGACCACTGGTGACACGGTGACGGCGTGCATCTTTGAGCGCCGCCCGAGCCGGGGCGCTGAGGTTGGGACTATCTGCATCTTACTCGCGGCAGCGGCTTGCACGTTGGCTACGGACACCCCCGAAATGCTGCGATGACCGTACCGCCCGGTAATTTGCCTGGTTGCGCGGTCAGCGGGATGACGGCGAGCGATTCTGGGACAGCCGCGTTCCTTAACGTGTTAACCCCTGCTAATGAGGACGCATTGCCCGGGCTATGGGTTCACGCGCAGGACCGGCCGGCCGTTCCGCCGTCACTTGGACCGCCCGGTTCCCCGGATTCCCCGGATTCCGCGGGTTCCCCGGCTTGGCGCCGGCCGGAGCCCCGTACCGGGAGACCTGCGTAGCTCGCGGCCACCTTCTTCGGCACCACCATGCGCCACGCATCAATCACCAGCTCTCGCAGCTCCGCCTCGTCGATAGCGGCGAGGCGGACGCGCACCCAGTTGTAGCGCTCGTCCGAGCGCAGCGGCATCAGGAATTTCTCGGGCTCGCTGGCGACCAGTGCAGCACGTTCCTCTTTCGGAAAGCCGAAGCCCATGATCTCCTCGTCCGGCGAAATCGCGATAAATACGATCCGGCCGACCCTGAACTTGACCCGGTCGCGCACGATCCCTTCCGAAGTTCTCGGGAGCGCCAATGCCAGCCGCCGTACATCCTCGGCAGTAACCATCTCGAACCACATCCTCCGGCGCGGCGCTCAGCATGCGGGCACGCCATTGTCGCCCAGCGCCGTGGCCGGCCGGACCGCCGCCCCGCTGGCTGGGCGGGCCGCCGCCGTGCCAGGCCGGCGCTTAGGCCGCCCGGCATTGCACTGTGCCGCCTGCCTCATCTGTCACAGCTGGTCAGCGCCGTGGCGCGCACAAGTTGATTACGGAGAGTGTCAACCTGTTAGCTCACTCAGACGTCATACTCGCGTGATCCGCAACCTGATCTCCCGCCCGACGAGGAGGCCGCGGAGTATATGAGCGATCATCTGCATGGAAGTGGCGCCAGCCCGGTAGCAGCCGTGCCCCGGCAGGCTGCCCGGTATCCGCAGCAAGGGCCAGCTGCCCCGCAGCCCGTCGCGTCCAGGCCGCCGCCGCCCGCCCAAGTCGCGTCCAAGCCGGCGGTCCCCGGGCCGGTCGCGCCAAAGCCGGGGGCTCCGGGGCCCGTGGCGGCGCGGCGGGTGGTGGCGCGGCCCGCGGTGGTCCAGCCTGTCCGCCCCGTCCACCCTGTCCAGCCCGCTGCCTGCCGGGCCGCCGTGCGCGATGAGCTCGGCGCCGCTCTGGACGGGGCGACGCTCAGGCCCAGAGACCGGCAGTTTCTTAGCCGGCTGGTCCACTGGGACAAGCGGAACGCGGCGTCCGTGGTTTCCCTCCTGAGGCGGGCAAGGGCTGCCGGACGCACCGAGGCGGCGCTTAGCCCAGCCCAGCTGGAAACCGTTCTGGCCGCCCTTGAGGATGCGGTCGTCCATCGCGTTGCTGGCGTCGACTCGGTGGGCTGCTGGGATTGCGAGAACGTCCGGGGCGGCCGGTGCGCCGAGCATGCCAGGGATTTTGAGCGGGCCCGGGACTATGCGGAGCTGGCGGCACTGCTGTCTGCTGGCGTGGTGCCGCTGACTGCCGATGAGGTGCTGCCCGCTGCTGAGCTGCGCACCAGGGATCCAGCGCTGAAGCCGGTCCCGCAGCCGACCGACATCGCCGGGTACCGGCGCCGGGCCCCCATCGTGTCCTGAGCCCGGCTCCGGGGCTGGCTAGCGGTAGTTGACGAACTGCAGGGCCAGGTCGAGTTCTTTGCCCTTCAGCAGGTTGATGACGTCCTGCAGGTCATCCTTCTTCTTGGATGAGACGCGTAGCTCGTCGCCCTGCACCTGGGCGCGGATGCCCTTCGGCCCCTCGTCCCTGATGATCTTCGATATCTTCCTCGCGTCGTCCTGGGAGATGCCTTCTTTTAGGGCCACGGCGAGCCGGTATTCCTTGCCCGAGAGCTTCGGCTCGCCCGGGTCCAGCACCTTGAGCGAGACTGAGCGCTTGACCAGCTTGTCCTTGAAGACGTCCAGCACTGCGCTGGCTCGTTCCTCGCTGTTGGCCTTGATCTCCACGGCCTGATCGCCGGACCAGGCGATGGAGGCGCCCACGCCGCGGAAGTCGAAGCGCGTGCCGATCTCCTTGACTGCCTGGTTGAGCGCGTTATCGACTTCCTGCCGGTTGATCTTGGATACGACGTCGAAAGAGGATTCGGATGCCACGGGTCCCAGGTTAGACGGCTTGGGCCCGGCAGGCATGCCGGTCGGCTGCTTCCCCCGTCGGACCCACGTTCGGCTGGATCGAGAGCACGGACTGCGACGTCGTGGACGAGGATCCTTGCGGGGGCGCGGCGGGGCGAGGCCTGGCCCGCATTAGCCGTCGGCGATCTCCTCGGGGAAGCCCGAGCTGTCCTCGAGGTTGCTGTCCTCTCGGTAGTCGCTCTCGATGTCGACAGCTACGCTCTGCGGGCGGAAGGCCGGGTCCAGCCGCACGCGCGCGACGGAACTCGCGCACCTGGCCGCTGGCTGCCGCCGCTCTCGCCTTACGCAACTCCCTGGCTACGCTGCTCGCCGACTTGAGCGCGGCCTCCGCGGCTGCTAGCGCGAGGCGCCGACAATTGCCGGGATACCGGCAGAGCCTGCCGTAGGCCCAGCGCTACAGCAGCAGGTTACAGCCCAAGGGGACCGCGTCTCCCGGCATTAGGCCCTTGTGGTCTCGGCGGATTCGGCCCGCAGGCCCCGGGACTTACGCGAGACTGGGCGTCATGCGGCGCTGGAACCGACAGCGTCGCCGATGCGGTGCACGCGGCGCGTTGCGCAGGCGGGCCGCCGCAGGTTATTTCGGCCTTGGCCACCGCTGGCTGCCGATCCGCATACCCTCGCTAACCGGGGGCAGGTAATGGCGGACCCAAGGGTGGAGGACACGATGAGCCACCTCGGCGTACTGCACAGAGCGCGCGCGAGTGCCCTGCCGCCTGAAACGCGCGCGAGCGCGGATGAGACGACACAACCACCGATGCCGTCGTGATCAGCTGCGCCAGGGCCCTGTGCGGGGTCCCCGTAACCTGCGCCGGCCAGCGCGCATGAACATCGCGATCGCCCTCGTCGCGGCGATGCTCACCGGGGTCGGGCTGGTGCTCCAGCAGCACGCCGCCGAGCAAGCGCCGAAGGCTTACTTCCTGCGGCTACGGCTGATTACCGAGCTACTGCACCAGCGCAGGTGGCTCGCTGGCATCGCCATCATGGCAGTGGGCCAGATCCTGTCCGCGTGGACGCTCGGGCACCTGGAACTCTCGGTAGCCGAGCCGCTGCTGGCAATGGAACTTATCTTCGCCCTTATCGTCGCCGTTCCCATGACCGGCGAACGGCTGCAGAAGTCCGAGCTGCTTGGCGCGGTCCTGCTCTGCGGGGGCGTCGCGGCGCTGTCCATCGCGCGGTCAGTCAACACCGAGGCGCTTCGGTTTGGGTCCGCCGTCTACTGGCCAGCAGCGGCAGCGATCGGCGGCATCGCCCTGTGCCTGGTCCGCGCGGGATGGCGGCGCACTGGCCAGCAGCGAGCCACGCTGACCGGAACAGCCGCCGGGCTGATCCTCGGCATCGCCGATGCCCTGACCCGGCGCACAGTGGAGATCGTGGCCAGCCACTCACTGCTGGCTGCGCTGACGAGCTGGCCAGCGTACTGCCTGGCAGCGGCGAGCCTGCTCGGTCTGTGGCTGATGGAAAGCGCCTTCAACTCCGCGCCGCTGCATGCTTCGCTTCCGGCGATTGCCGCGGCCGAGCCGGTCACGGGGATCATGCTCGGCGTGGTGGTCTTCGGTGACGTCATCCGCATCTCGCCCGGGATGATCGCGCTGCAGGCGACGGGGATCCTGGCCCTGGTCACGGGCGTGATCCTGGTAGCTCGCGCGCCAGTGCTGAGCAACCTCCGGCCGAGGCGTCCGATCCTCATCCGGCCCGACCACAGCACTCAACCGCTGGCCCCGCCGGACCGGGAAGGCGTAGCCGCGCCGGCGGTATCCGCACCGCACCGGCTGATCGCCACAGCGCGGTCTGCCGTGATCCACCGCCGGGCCGGCCGGCGAAAGCCGTCGGCTGGCGACCTTTCCTGAGCCCTTGCGGCTGAAGGTAGGAAGCGTGAAGCCGGAGGTTCCGGAGATCGCTCTCGCCGCGCAGATCCTTGCCGGGCTCTCGATCCCGTGGCGATGAGTTCGTGTTGGCGGCCCTGTCATTCGGCACGGAGCGCTGCCGATGTCCGGCTGCGTGCCGCCCGGCTCGCGGGCAGGATCGCGCCGGCTACCGCGATCAGTGGCCCCGCGAGGATAAGGGCCGCTAGCTCGCGGGCACGGTAGACGTCCAGGAAGCTGGCCGGCACGCCGTTTCCTGCCACTGCTGCCATCACCGGCAGTATGTACCGGTGCAGTGCGACGCCAGCGGGCCTACGAGACTGGCCTCGTCGGACCAGGCCAGAACTGACGGCCGGCAGGCTCGTCGAGCTTGACCGATCTGACGTTAACGTTAAGTCCGGTAGCATCGGCCAGAGGAACAAGCAGATCCTCGACGATGGTGGGAGATTCCCTTGCAGGTGGCAGGACGGGCGCAGGCCCCCTCGGCCCCGGGTGGCAGGAGCGTCCATTACAAGTGGATCGCCCTGTCGAACACCACGCTCGGGGTCTTGATGGTCACGATCAATCAGTCGATCTTGCTGATCTCACTTCCGGCGCTCTTCCGGGGCATCAATCTCAACCCGCTCGTGCCATCGAACACTTCCTATTTCCTGTGGGTGTTCCTTGGCTTCCTGCTGGTCACCGCGGTGCTCGTGGTCAGCCTGGGGCGCGTGGGGGATATCTACGGCCGGGTGCGCATGTACAACCTGGGCTTCGCGATCTTCACGCTCTTCTCGATCCTGCTGTCGGTCACGTTCCTCACCGGGCCGGCCGGAGCTCTGTGGATCATCATCATGCGCGTCTTCCAGGGAGTCGGCGGGGCCTTCCTGTTCGCCAACTCGACCGCCATCCTGACCGACGCTTTCCCCGAGGACGAGCGGGGGAAGGCGATGGGGATCAACGGCATCGCCGCGGTGAGCGGCTCGTTCCTCGGGCTCCTGCTGGGCGGCGTGCTTGCCCCGATCGAGTGGCGGCTTGTCTTCCTGGTGTCGGTTCCGTTCGGCCTGTTCGGCACGGTCTGGGCATACCTGAAGCTCCGCGATAACGGGATACGCATCCCGGCCAAGATCGACTGGCTCGGCAACGCCCTGTTCGCGATAGGGCTGATCTCGGTGCTCACCGGGATCGTGTACTCCCTGCTGCCCTACGGCGGCCACCCCACCGGGTGGACCAATCCCTATGTGCTGACGGCCATCTTCGGAGGGATCTTGGTCCTCGTCCTGTTCGCCTGGGTCGAGACCCGGGTGGAGCAGCCGATGTTCCGGCTGGGCCTGTTCCGGATCCGGGCGTTCACCGCCGGCAACATCGCCGGGCTGCTCGGCGCCCTCGGACGCGGCGGACTGCAGTTCATGCTGATCATCTGGCTGCAGGGAATCTGGCTGCCTCAGCATGGCTACAGCTTCAGCCAGACCCCGCTGTGGGCCGGCATCTCGATGATCCCGCTGACCATCGGGTTCCTCATCACCGCCCCCGTGGCGGGAACGCTGTCTGACCGCTACGGGGCCAGGGCGTTCGCCACTACCGGCCTAGTTGTCTCCGGGGCCAGCTTCCTGCTGCTTGAGCTGCTGCCGATCAACTTCAGCTATGTGTGGTTCGCTGTTCTGATCTTCGTGTTCGCGGTGGGCATGGGGCTGTTCTTCTCGCCCAACCAGGCCGCTGTCATGAACAGCCTGCCGCCTGAGCAGCGCGGCGCGGGCGCCGGGATGCTCAACACCTTCCAGAACTCGGCCACCGTGCTGTCCATGGGCCTGTTCTTCACCATCGTCACCCTGGGGCTGGCCTCGCGCCTGCCAAGTCACCTGTACCGTGGTCTGGTCGCCGCCGGGGTCGCTCCTGGCGCGGCCCGCGCAGTCGCTAACGAACCGCCGATCGGCAGCCTTTTCTCGGCGTTCCTCGGCTACAACCCCATCAAGGAGCTGCTCGGCCCCACCGGGGCACTGCAGCGCCTGCCGGCCGGCCAAGCCGCCTACATCACCGGCCGGTCGTTCTTTCCTCAGCTGATCGAGGCGCCATTCGCCAGCGGGCTGCACCTGGCCTTCAGCTTCGCCGCGGTGGCTACTGCCGTCGCTGTCGTCGCCTCCGCCATTCGCGGCCGGCGTTACCTGCACGTGCGGGTGCCGCTCCTCGACGAGCTGGCCGAGGGCGCCGCGGAGGCGGCCGCGCTGGTGGGCCTTGACGAGAGCGCGGGGCTGGTGGGCCTCGGCGCTGGCACTCCCGGCGAGCCGTCGGCAAACGGCAAGCTAGGTACGTCAGCCAGGACGGACGCAGACCAAGAACTCGACAGGCCGCACGGAACCGGCTGAGCCGATGACCTCGACACGCCGCGCGGGCGCCGCGGACCCAGCCGCGGGCGATCAGCCGCCAGCGGCACATGGCGATCAGCCGGCGGCGGAGCACGGGCAATTGCTCGGCATCGGTGCCGCGGCAACGCGTGTCGGCGTGTCTGAACGGGCCCTTCGTTATTACCAGCAACTCGGCCTGATCGTCCCCAGCTGCACCACGCCGGGCGGCCTGCGCCGCTATTCACAGGACAACATAGCCCGGGTAGAACGCATCAGGGAGCTGCAGACGCTCCTTGGCTTCAACCTCGAGGAGATCGCGATAGTGCTGCGCAACGAGGATCGCATAGCGCAGATACGGCGGACCTATCATGACGAGCGCACCAGTGAGAACGAACGCTGGCGCCTGACCCGGGAATGCCTTGGCTTGCAGCAGAGCCTGCGCGCGACCGTGGAAGCCAAACGGGTTGCGCTCGCGGGATTTCTCGCCGATCTCGACGCCCGCATTCAGCGCGCGCAGGATCTGCTCGCGGGCCACGACAACTGGGAACAGTAGGACGCGCTCGCTACCGTCCTGCGCAGCACACACGGTCGGCCAGTGCTGGCAACGGGGCGGTTACGGGCCTTCCAGGCTGACGCCGTAGACGCTTGCCTGGAAGGTGCCGGAGGTGTCTGGCGGCAGCCTGGTGAACCAGATCAATGCGTAGCGGGCACGCGCCGGGCTGCTGAGCTGCAGCCGCACCAGGCCGTGAACGCCGGTTGCGGCGGCCACCAGCGGCAGGGCCGCCAGCGCGGGGGTGGCGCCGGCCCGTAGCTGGACATCGGCGCCGGCGCTGCTGCCCAGGGTGACCTGGGCGCCCGTGATCGTCACCGGCCGCCCCATGTCCAGGAGCAGGCCCGTGCCGAGCTGCAGGTTCCCGAAGTCCGCGGTCGCGTACCAGTCGGTGTGCCAGGCGGTAGCAGGGTTGCGATCGATCGCGAGGGAGGCGGACTGCGGGTCGTCACCCTGGCTCGCGCCGCCAGGGCCGAACGCCGCGGCGCTGACCGGTGGCAGGGCGCGCACCGGGGCGGCCGCGCGCGCGGGGACGGCGGTGGCGTGAGTCACTGCCGGTGCGGGGTGAGGCTTGGCGCGCCCGGCGTGCCGGTGCGTCTGGGCGCCGGGCGCGGCGCTCGGCGGGTGGCTCGAGCCTGCGACAAGGTAGTAGGCGAGAACTCCGAGGGCGGCCAGCAGCGCTAGCACCAGTATCGCGGTCCAGGGCGGCCGGCGCCGCTCGCGTATCCTGACCGGCGTGACCGGCTCGAAGACATCTGCCGCAGTGATGGTGTGCGGGTCTTGCTCGGTCTCGTCGTACTCACGGATCAGCGTGTCCGGATCTGCCCCGACTACACGGGCGATGCTGCGAATGTGGCCCCGGGCGTAGACGTTGCCGCCGCACGCGGAGTAGTCGTCCCCCTCGATGCCCCGGATGATCGTTTCCCTGATGCGGGTCCGCTGGCTGACCTGGGTGACGGTGAGACCGGCCTGGCGGCGCGCGTCAGCCAGGGCTCCGCCGATGCTCATGCCGCGCCCCTACGGTGCCGGGCCGCGTCCCGCTCGGGATACCAGGTGCAGCGGGTCATGACTACATCATCGCCAACGTTCTCGCCGCGGACCACAGCGCGGTAGCGACCGCCCCGCGGTGCGGGTCAACGGACACGGCCAGGTCCTGCGAAGCGCGCGCCGATCTCCGAACGGACTCGCCAGGTGGCCAATGGCGAGCCGGTTACCCTCCATGGGTGATCTCCGCGCTGTTCCCGGCAGCCCGCCGGGCGGCCTATAAAGGTATAGAGGGGCGCGAGCCATCGGCTCGGGGACGTCCGCCGCAATGCCGGTCGCCGGTCGCCGTCTGGCGTGGCAGCTGCCATTGCGGAACGGGCCGCGGCCGGGCGCGGGCTCCGCCCTGTGGTAGCCGCACGCCCATGGCTGTGGGCGTGCACGCGAATGAAGGCAGGGTGGAAGATGACGAGGCTCGAATGGCGCCGCATGGCTAGGCCCGCCCGCTGGCCGGGAATGATCCTGGCGGTCCTCGGCGGCGGGGGGCTGCTCAGCATTGCGGTGCTGAGCGGGCCATCGGCGATGGCGCAGACAGCGGTGACAACCGGCTCCGGCCAGGCCGCCCGCATAGCGGCGCCGGCAGCGCCTGCAGGGGACAGCCCGACTGGTTTCTGGTACGGGACCGATAGCACCGCCATGAACGTCCCAGGCCCGGCACCGTACCGGGAGCCAGCGATCGGGGGAGCCTACGGTGGCTATGTCGGGATGACCGGCAACTGGGCAAAGTGGCAGGGGTGCGGAGACAAGTACGTCTGGTCCGGCACCGACGCAGCGGATGCGAACACTGATTTTACCCGCTACCACCGGGGCATCGGCACCGGAGCCTACTGGTTCATGGGCGGCCCCGGCGTGGATCCGCACTACAACGGGACTACCGGCGAAGCGTCCGCGTGGGGCGAGGCGCAGGCGGCGCGCGCCCTCGCGGACATCAGCCACGCGAGCAGCCCTGTGACCTACCCGGTGGTGTTCATGGATGTCGAGCTGCCCGGCCATGCTCCTGGCTTCTCACCTGCGGCAGATAATGGCTGGAACGCGGTCTATGCCTCGCCGTGCAGCGGAAGAGTCAAGAGCAGTTACGTTGCGGCGGCAGTTGACCGGGCGGACTTCAACGGGTTCGCCGCTTACGTGGTCAGCCACTCCTCCTACCGCGTCGGGGTGTACTCATCGCCCGGTGTCTGGAGTTCCATCTTTGGCGGCGGCGCGGCGGCGTCCATCCCGGACACGTATGAATGGACCTACGCCGGCGACACCAGCAGCCTGGCCCGCCACCCCTCCGGCTGGTGCCTCCAGGGCACCACGATTTGCGCGCAATACTTCGGCGGGGTCACTAGCAGTACGAAATACGCCCTCCTGTGGCAGTGGTCCGGCGGCGGCGGCACCTACAACGGCTATGGAGACTTCGACCAGATCGACGGCAACCGGACACCGTGACAAGCCGGGCGCAGACCCCGGGCGCGGTCCCGGCCGGCTGGGCGCCCGGTGTCCCCGCTCGGCACTCCCGGCGGCCCTACCGCGAGCGCGGCAGCGTTTGGGCTGGAGCGGTCCGGCCGAGCACTACGTATAAGGGTGACTTAACGCAACCCACGATGGCGGGATCATGGAGACGACGTGCGAAGGAGTTTCCCGCTACGTCGTCTACTTCACCAAGGGCCTGGCCGACGTCGTCCTCTCCGAAGTCAGCGCACTCGCGCCCGGGATTACGGTCGGCGAGCCGGCCGACCGTTTCGCTGTGGTCACCGCGGATGCTGCCAGCCCTGGCTGGCTGCGATCCGCAGGCCGGACGCTCGACGACATCCGGCTGCTGGTCGCCGGACCGCCGGCGGTCCCCGATGCGGCGGGCTTCGGTCAGCCCTGCGCGCAGGTCGCTCCCACGACATCCGGCCGCCGGGCCACCATCGACGCTACTCCTGCCCACGGCGACCTGGTCCGGCAGCTGTTCTTCGGAGGGCTGCCCGACGATCTGCTCGCCCCGCTCACCATGGCGCTCGAGCATATCTACGACCACATCATCATCAAGCGGCTCGCGAGGTGGTCTCCGGGATGCCCGGACAGCGTCAGCGAGTTCACTGCTGACCGGAATCACCCCAGGCTGGTGTGCGAGCTTGCAGGCCAGTGGCACCCAGAAGGCAATCTGACGCCCGGAGCGTCGTCAGCTCGGCTCTGCCAGCCGCGGGTCCGGCGGCCCACTGGGTGCAGGGACCGCGGCGACCCGGGCGCCCGGTTCCGGCTTCCGGCCCTTTCGCCGGACCATGGTGGCGGCCGCATCGGCGTCATGGATGGCCAGCGCCACCGCGGCGCCAGCCGCAGCCAGGCAGGCGGCTACTAGGAACGCCACATGGTAGGCGGCGAGGTTCGGCGCGATCCGGCCGGCCACGACCTTCGTTGCGCCTACGGCGACGATGGCAGTGGTGAACAAGGCGACGCCGACCGCGCTGCCCAGCTGGCGGTTGACGTTGAACAGCGTCGAGGCGCGCCCTGTTGCCTCGGGCGAGATGGTGGCGAACGCGGCCGCCTGGGCGGGGACAAAAACCTGGCCCATCGCGACTCCCAGGCAGAACATGAGCAGCCGCATCCACCACAGGCTCGTCTGCGCGCCAACCAGGCTCATCAGCCCGATCGATGCGGCTACCGCGAGCAGTCCGAGCGCGATGTTCCGGCGCGGCCCGAGCACGGGGTAGAGCACCCGGCTGGCGAGCTGCGCACCCGCCATCACCCCGAGTGCCTCGGGGAACGTGCTCAGGCCCGAGCCGAGCGCGGACATGCCGCGGCCGTCCTGGAAGAACAGCGAGACCACGTAGAGCGTGCCGATGAACGCCGCGGAGGCCAGGACCATCACGCCGTTGGTGGACCGGAACAGCCGGTTGCCCAGCAGCCGCAGATCGATCAGCGGCTGCCGCTTGCGCAACTCGGCGAGCACCATTACAGCGAGCAGGATCGCTCCGGCGGCAACGGCGGCCTGCACGATGCCCGAACTCCAGTGCCGGATCGGGCCCTCCGACACGCCGTACATGACCAGCCCCAGGCCGGCGCCAGCCAGCACGAAGCCGGTCGTGTCGAACTGGCC
>CZKT01000058.1_pt1 | contig 24444 bp, 18 predicted proteins | sample 1122361 | NCBI WGS metagenome assembly CZKT01 (sample SAMEA3539301, study PRJEB10725) | soil metagenome | biome: tundra; feature: field; material: soil | place: USA | collected 2010-05 | depth 0.15 m | reverse complement strand
CGACCCGTCCGGCAAGCGCGTCATCAAGCGCGGCAGCGGTAAGACCAAGACCGAGGCCAAGGCTAAGCTCAAAGAAGTCCTGCGCGACCACGAAGACGGCCTGGCGATCGCCCCGGACGGGTACACCGTCGCCCAGGCCGTCACCGACTGGCTGAACCATGGTCTCAACGGCCGCGATCGGGCCACCGTCACCGCCTGCACGATCTTGTGCAAGACGCATGTCATCCCGGCGCTCGGTGCCCGCAAGCTGCGCGACCTGCGCGCCGAGGATGTTGACAAGTGGCTGGCGGCTAAGGCGCGGACCCTCAGCACGGCGACGCTGCAACGGCTGCACTCGTGCCTGAACCGGTCGATCAAGCGGGCGATGGCACGTGACCTGGTGCGTCGCAACGTCGTTGCCTTGTGCTCGGTCCCGCAGGGCCAGCCCGGCCGCCCGTCGAAGGCGCTGACGCTCGCCCAGGCTGAGGCCATTCTCACTGCCGCTGAGGGCACCCGGATGCACGGCTACATCGTGGTGTCCCTGCTGACCGGCGCCCGCACCGAAGAACTGCGCGCACTGACCTGGGATCACGTCCACCTGGACGGCCAGCCCGACGCTGCCCCACCGATCCCGCCCCATGTCAAGGTGTGGCGCTCAGTCCGGGCTGGGGGAGATACCAAGACCCGCAAGTCCCGGCGCACCATCGCGCTGCCGCAGCGCTGCGTCGATGCGCTGCGGGAGCTGCGCGAGCGCCAGGACGCCGAACGCCTGACGGCAGGCCTGCGAGGGCAAGATCACGGCCTGGTGTTCGCCTCACGCTACGGGACGCCGCTCAATCCGGCCGGGGTCCGCCGCGACTTCCGCAGCGCCATCCGGGGCGCGGCCGGGCTCGACCCGGCGGAGTGGACACCGCGCGAGCTGCGCCACAGTTTCGTCTCGCTGCTGTCCGACAGCGGCATCCCGCTGGAGGAAATCTCCCGCCTGGTCGGTCACAAGAGCACGACCATCACCGAGATCATCTACCGCAAGCAGATACGGCCCGTACTGCAAGGCGGTGCAGTCGCCATGGACAGCATCTTCGGCGCCCGGAACGGCGAACATAGTCACGCAGATAGTCACTCAGCCGGGGAAACCGAGGCTGGCTAGTGTCTGCGCACTGGCTCTGAGCTGGTAAAACGTGGTGGGCGGTACTGGGATTGAACCAGTGGCCTCTTCCGTGTCAGGGAAGCGCTCTCCCGCTGAGCTAACCGCCCGCGAGGCGGAAGCGGGAATCGAACCCGCGTAGAGGGCTTTGCAGGCCCTTGCCTAAGCCACTCGGCCATTCCGCCAGGAGGCCCCGTCGCGGGACCACACAGGTACTCAAAGAGCTGTGCTGGCCGTCTGCTCGCAAGACGACGACCTGCACCTCCGAGCGGACGACGGGATTCGAACCCGCGACCCTCACCTTGGCAAGGTGATGCTCTACCAGCTGAGCCACGTCCGCGTGCCCTCGCCGAGGCGAGGCGAGGCGGCGCAGGCCGGCCGAGGCCGGCATGCGTTCAGAACTGTAGCCGATCCTGTCCGTGCCGCAAACTCGGTAGGCTCGATCCGGCGCCGGTCCGCGGGTTCCTGCCTGGACTGGACCCAGCGCCGTCCCCATCTGAGCGGAGCGCTGGGCGCGGCCATCACTGCCCGGCTGCTCGAGCTGGGCTGGATCGAGCGGGGCCCGGCACGCCGCGCTGTCCGGGTTACTCCGGCGGGCCAGGACGGCCTCGCGGAGACATTCGGCTGGCCGCCCGAGCCTGATGGCCCCTGACGGCCCCTGGCGCCCGGCGGGGCGGCCAGGAGTCAGCGCGCGGCGTAGGCGTGCCCGGACAACTGCGGAACGTAATCTCGCAGCGCCGGTAGTGCCGAAGCGGCGCCGGGATGGCAGGCTGGCTGCCATGCGAACTGTGATCGTCAACGGCGACGCGCTCACTGTCGAGGACGTGGTCGATGTCGCGTTCGGTGCGGCCCGCGCCGAACTCGGACCGGATGTGCCAGCCAGGATGCGGGCAAGCCGTGCGGTGGTGACCGCGGCGATTGCCGGGGACGCGCCGGTCTACGGCGTCAATACCGGGTTTGGCGCCCTTGCCGACACCCGGGTGGGAGAGAAGGACCTGAGACGGCTGCAGGGCGCCATCCTCGTCTCGCACGCCGCCGGCACCGGGGAACCGCTCGATGATCCCACGGTCCGCGCGATTCTCCTGCTCCGGGCCAGGACGCTGGCCGCCGGTTACTCAGGCGTCCGGGCCGAACTGCCGGCCCGGCTCCTTGAGCTGCTGGAACTCGGGCTGCTCCCGGTCGTTCCCGGCAAGGGGTCGGTCGGTGCCTCTGGCGACCTGGCTCAGCTGGCGCACCTGGCGGAGCCGCTGATCGGCGCCGGGCGGCTGCGCGCTCCGGGCGACGGCAGGCACGGGAGACCCGCCGCCGAGGTGCTGGCCGAGCACGGCCTCCAGGCGCTTGAGCTGGCCCCTAAGGAGGGCCTGTCGCTGGTGAACGGTACCGAGCCGATGCAGGCGCTGCTCGCGTTCTCGGTACGCGACGCTGAGCTTCTGGTCCGCGCCGCCGATGTCGCGTGCGCGCTGTCGGTCGAGGCGCTGCTCGGCACGGACCGGCCCTACGACGAGCGGGTCCAGGCACTCCGGCCGCATCCGGGCCAGCTGGACAGCGCGGCTAACCTGCGCGCCCTGCTGGCCGGTTCCCCGCTGCTGGCCAGCCACCGGGACAGCAGGCACGCCGTACAGGACGCCTACTGCCTGCGGTGCGCGCCGCAGGTGCACGGCGCGGTCAGGGACGTGCTCAGCTACGCTCGGCGCGTCATCGAGACCGAGCTCGGGGCGGTCGTCGACAACCCGGTCATCGTCGCCGACGGCGAGGTGATGACCACCGGCAACTTCCACGGCGAGCCGCTCGCCTTCGCGGCGGACATGCTGGCCATCGCCGTCTCGGAGCTCGCGAGCATCAGCGAGCGCCGGGTGGACCGGCTGCTGGATCCCGCCTCGTCCAGGGACCTGCCGCCCTTCCTGGCGCCGGACGCGGGCACCAACTCGGGCTTCATGCTGGCCCAGTACACCGCCGCGTCGCTGGTCAGCGAGAACAAAGTGCTCGCCCACCCGGCCAGCGTGGACACCATCCCGACCTCGGGAAAGCAGGAAGACCACGTCTCGATGGGCTGGACCGCCGTACGGAAGCTGCGCGAGGTCATCACCAACGTGCGAACCTGCCTGGCCATCGAGATCCTGTGTGCCGCCCAGGGCATCGACCTGCGGGCCGGCATCGCCGAACCGAGCGCGCCGCTGGCCGCCGTCCACGCCGTGATACGGGCCCGGGTGCCGGTGATGGAGACCGACCGGGAGGTATCCGGGCAGATGGCGGCAGTCGACGACTTGCTTCCGGATATTTGCGTAACGGCTGCCGCGCGCTGTGGCGGGCTCAGGTAGGAGAATCCTGTGACGGTGTGGATCAACGGGACATTGCTTCCCGACTCTGAGGCCACGATCTCGGTCTTCGACCACGGGCTCGTCGTGGGCGACGGCGTGTTCGAGGCGGTCAAGGTCACCGGCGGGGTGCCGTTCGCCTTGACCAGGCACCTGAGGCGGCTGGCCCGCTCGGCGGCCGGGATGGACCTGCCCGAGCCGGACCTCGACGGGATCCGGGCGGGCGCGCTCGTCCTGCTTGCGGCGTCAGGCAGCCCGGCCAGGGGAAGGCTGCGGATCACGCTGACCGCCGGCATCTCGCCACTGGGCTCGCAGCGCGGCGACGGGCCGATGACGGCGATCATCGCGCTCGGCGGCCTCCCGGACAATGAGCCCGCGTGCGACGTGGTCACCGTTCCCTGGCCGCGCAACGAGCACGGGGCGCTGGCCGGCCTGAAGACGACCTCATACGCGGAGAACGTCCGGGCGCTGCGCTACGCGACCGACCGCGGCGCGCAGGAGGCCATCTTCGCCAATACCGCGGGCAACCTGTGCGAGGGGACCGGGGCCAACGTGTTCGTCGTGTCCGGCGGGCGGCTGCTCACCCCGCCGTTGAGCTCGGGTTGCCTGGCCGGCGTGACCAGGGACCTGGTGATCGAGTGGGCAGGAGCGGTCGAGGAGGACCTGCCGGCCGGTGCGCTCGCCGCGGCGGATGAGGCATTTTTGACCGGAACGACCCGGGACGTGCTGCCAATCCGCAGTGTCGACGGGACCCTGTTGCCTGCCGCCCCAGGCCCGGTGTCGGCAAAGGCGGCCGAGGCATTTGCGGCGAGGTCCGCTGAGTGTCCTGATCCGTAACGGATTGGGTGCCCGCGTGCGGCCGGCGCTGTCAGCCGAAACAGCCGACGGCCGCAAAAGCTGTCAGCCGCACAAGGCAGCCATGGCACGAGCGGGTCATGCAAAGGGCAGTCAGGCGCGCCAGAGCAGGACGTCAAGCTCGCCGTCGACGTCGATGAAGCCGCTTTCCTGCCCGGCGGCGATCACTTGGAAGGTCCGGCTCAGGAAGGCTGCGGTCGCGATCAGCGGCGCCTCGAAGTGCGCGTGGCCGAACGGGGACGACAGCGCGATGTTCAGCACCGCCTGACCATCGTCCTCAGCGGGCCACACCCGGACGTCGCCTTCCCCGGCGGGCCCGTCGAGCCCGGCGGCGAGCAGGTCTCTGGCGAAGATCCATTCGACCGGCTCATCCGTGCCGACGTGGAACGCCATCCTGATCGCGTACGGGTCGTCGGTGCTGTAGTACAGGCTCGCGACGAGCGGAACGATGCCGTGCTCGGGAACGACTAGGCTCAGGCCGAGTTCAGCTGAGACGGGTGCGCTGCTGTTCATGATCTAGCTCGACCTTTGCGTTGTCGTGTCCCGGAATGCCGGGCTTCGTAATTGCTGCGAGGTTATCTATCAGCTCTGGCACATAATGTGCCGCTGAATTGTCATCGACAGAGTTAAGATTCCGCGATCGGGGGCACTCGTAACCTCGGTCACTGGCCAACAAACCAGTTGTGACCTGGTCAAACACTCACGGAAATTAAACACAATTTTCGTCGCCCGATGTTCCTCTGACCAGGGACGATGTGTTGTGACGTTCGTCTCACAAGACTTGGCCAAGGTTTGTGGCCGGACGGCCAGAGGCCGGAGCCTTGCGCGGGCTTGGCACACCAGGGGGCGTTTGGCATGGTTGGACTCGCTCACTGCGGGGGCTGTGCTGCCTCGCCATGTTATGTCCCCCGGGCGGGGAGCGCGCTACCGGGGTGGAATTTATCTGACCTGGAAGTCAGGCCGCGATTTAGTGCCAGAACATTAGATGCAGATAATATCCGGGTATAGAAATATATATACGCAAGTGGACCGAAACGCGCCAAGGGTCGGAGTCGGCCGTCCGCACCTGGCGCCAGATGCCGGGCGCGGGGCGTCACCGCTGACGGGCGCAGGTTGCTCGGGCTCCGCCTCGGGTGCGCGCCATGCGCTAGTCTGTGATTCGCCCCGGGTGGCAGGGAGCATGGGTAGCCCTGCCCGGCGGCGGGCGATTGGCTCAGCGGGAGAGCGCCTCGTTCACACCGAGGAGGTCACTGGTTCGATCCCAGTATCGCCCACCAGATCGCAATCTCCTGATGCCCTCCGGCTCGGCGGCCCGGGGGGCCTCCCGGAGCGCAATCCTTCAGGCGCTCAGCCGATCAGTCTTCACGGTTAGGTCTCAGTTACGCCTGCTCGAGGTTGGGCTAACTCCAAGCCGGGTACTCACGTGACGCTCAGTAACTAACATTGCCTCGAAGGTAACTCACAGTTACCACGGCACTGACTGTGGACGTGCAGGGAACGGACCTGTACGCGTCGGCTGTGCGGGGGCGGGGGAGCGGCAGCTTGGGCGCGGGGCGGCACAGCAAGCCAGAGACGACGCGCTCGTCACGGCTCAGCGCGGGGGCGACCGCGAAACGGCTCAGCGCGGGGGCGACCGCGAAACGGCTGAGCGCCGGGGTGGCGGCCCGGCCGACGGCGCGGATCGTCGCGGTAGCGACGGCGATCGTGGCCGTGGCGGCGGGCGCGGGGACCTATGCGCTGACGCACGGGAAGCCGGCCGCCGCTGCCGCGAGCAGTCCGGTTGCCGGTGCCAAGCCGGCCACGGCGGTCGCGCTGCGGGTCCTGTCCATCACCCCGGCAACCGGCAGCCGGCAGGTGAACGGCGGCGATCCTGTCCAGGTGGACTTCTCGGCCCCGCTGGCCGCGGGATCGCCGATGCCCGCGGTGAGCCCGCCGGTGCAAGGCAGCTGGCAAGTGGCCGGCGACGTCGTCGTGTTCACCCCTGCCGTGGCGTTCGGCGCATCCAGCCGGGTCACGGTGACCGTCCCGGCGGGCCCCGGCGGAGTGCGGGCAGTCACCGGCGGCCTGCTCGCCAGGCCGGCAGTCGCTCAGTTCAGCACCCGGGCATGGTCACCTCGGCGGCTGGCCGAACTGCTCGCACAGCTTGGCTACCTGCCGATGTCCTGGCAGCCGGGCCAGCCTGGTGAACGGGCGGCCCCGATCGGCAACCGGCCGGGTTCCTGGCTCGCTGAGCAGGCCGCCTTGGCTTACAGCCCGCCGCCCGGGAAGTTCATACCGGACCCCGGTTATCCGGCCTCGCTGACTAGCCTGTGGCAGCCGGATACGTTCAACCTCATCCTCCGGGGCGCGGTGATGGCCTTCCAGTCCCAGCACCAGCTGGCCGTCAATGGCGTGCCCGGCCGGGCGCTGTGGACTGCGGTATTCAGGGCCGCGGCCGGGCAGAGCGGCAACAGCGACGGCTATACCTACGCCGTCGCCAGTAAGGGAGATCCCGAGACGCTCACGATCTGGCACGACGGCCAGGTTGTCCTGGTCAGCCCGGCGAACACCGGCATACCCGTCGCGCCGACGGCCGACGGGACGTTCCCGGTGTACCTGCGGTACCGGTTCCAGATCATGCAGGGCACCAACCCGGACGGCAGCAGCTATGCGGACCCGGTATCGTTCGTGTCCTACTTCAACGGCGGCGACGCTGTGCACTACTTCCCGCGCGGCTCCTACGGCTTCCAGCAGAGCCTGGGCTGCGTCGAGCTGCCGTACGGCGCCGCCGAGCAGGCGTGGCCATATCTCACCTATGGGAGCCTCGTCACGGTCTCGGGCTGACGTAACGATGCTGTATCCATTTCTCGGTTGATTCTTAATGTTGTCCTAACCTGCGCCGTGCGCCCGGGCATCTACGCTCGGAACAGAGGATCACCTGGTATACATCGACTTACTGGGCAGTCCGCCCCGCCGCAACGGCCGGGCACGCAGGCGAGGGAGCCGAATCTTGTCGGGAGTGGGACTGCTGCGCGGGCGGATAGTCGTGCTGGCCGCGGCCATCGTCGGAGTGCTGGCGACCGGCACGTGGTTCGCGCTGGCCGGCGCGTCGGCGCAGGAGCGCCCGGGGCACAGCGGGACCGCCGCACCGCGGACGGCGCCACGGTCGCATCTGCAGCAGGTGGCCGACGTGCCGCTGCGGGTCGTGTCGGTATCGCCCGCCTCGCATTCCGGCAGCGTGGACGGCGCGAGCCCGGTGCGGGTGGTTTTCTCCACCGCGCTGGCCGCGGATTCGCCGCGGCCGAAGCTGTCGCCGAAGATCGCGGGCAGCTGGCACCAGGTCAGTGCGGACGCCCTGGAGTTCGTGCCGCGCCAGGCGTTCGGCCAGCAGACCCTGGTGAAGCTGCGGGTTCCGGCCGGGACCAAGGGCGTCAGGTCGGCCGGCGGCGGGCTGCTCGCCAAGCAGGTGACCACTTGGTTCCGCACCGGAACGTTCTCGGCCACCCGGCTTCAGCAGCTGCTGGCCGAGCTCGGGTACCTTCCGCTGAACTGGGCCCCGGCCACCACCGACTCCGCACCGACCGATGCCAACGCGCAGCTCAGTGCGGCTTTCAGCCCGCCGCTTGGCAAATTCACCTGGCAATCCGGCTATCCGGCGGGGCTGCGGACCTTCTGGAGGAAGGGCTCGTCCAGCCTGATCATGACCGGCGCCGTGATGGCATTCGAGTCCGATCACGGGATGACGATGGACGGAGCTGCCGGACCCGCGGTGTGGACCGCCGTCCTCAAGGCAGCGGCGGACGGCCAGGACAACCCGCACGGCTACACCTACGCGCTGGCCAGCCAGAAGACCCCGGAGACCCTGACCATCTGGCATAACGGCCGGAAGGTCTTCCACAACCTCGCCAACACCGGGATTCCCGTCGCGCCGACCACGGTCGGGACGGACCCGGTCTACCTGCGGTATCGCTTCCAGATCATGAAGGGCCTTAACCCGGACGGGACGAAGTACGCCGACCCGGTCTCCTGGGTCGCTTACTTCCGGGCTGGCGAGGCCGTGCACTACTTCCCGCGCTACTCCTACGGCTTCCAGCAGAGCCTCGGGTGTGTTGAGCTCCCCTACGGGCCTGCGGAACGAGCCTGGCCCTACCTGACATACGGCAGCCTGGTCACCGTTACGGCGCCGTAGCAGCTCGCGAGCGGCCGTCCCGCGCGGGCGGCGCCGGAAAGCAGCCGGATACTCGCGCGCGGCCATGCCGCCATCTCGATAACATCGGGGCACCGGGCGAGCGCGCCCGTGTGACCGATCAACGCAAGGAGCCACCCGTGCCTGCCGACAAGCTTCACATCACTCTCGCCGGACGCGAGCACGTGGTGGAAGCCGGCACGACGGCGGGGCAGGCCGCGGCCAGCGGGCCGGATGCCGGCGCAGCTGGTGCCGCTGCGCCGGGCGGCGGCCAAGCCGTGGCGGCCCGGGTGAACGGCGAGCTGCGTGACCTGGCCTGCGTGCTGGCCGACGGCGACGCCGTCGAGCCGGTGGATATCCGCAGCGATGACGGGCTGGCGATCCTGCGGCATTCCACCGCGCACGTGCTAGCCCAGGCGGTCCAGGAGCTGTTCGCCGACGCGAAGCTCGGTATCGGCCCCCCGGTCGAGAACGGCTTTTACTACGACTTCGACGTGGCGCGGCCGTTTGGCCCTGATGATCTTAAGGCGATCGAGCAGCGAATGCGTCAGATCGTGCGGCAGGGCCAGCCGTTCACCAGGCGCGTTGTCACCGACGCCGAGGCCAGGGCCGAGCTCGCCGGCGAGCCCTACAAGCTGGAGCTCGTCGGCCTGAAGGGCGGCGGCGCCGACGAGCAGGAGTCCGTGGAGGTCGGCGGCAGCGAGCTGACCATCTACGACAACCTCGATCCGGCCACCGGTGCGGTGCGCTGGAAGGACCTGTGCCGGGGCCCGCACCTGCCGACCACCAGGCAGATCCCCGCGTTCAAGCTGATGCGGACCGGCGGGGCGTACTGGCGGGGCAGCGAGCGCAACCCGCAGCTGCAGCGGATCTACGGCACCGCGTGGCCATCGCGCCAGGCGCAGGACGACTACCTGGCGCTGCTGGCCGAGGCCGAACGGCGCGATCACCGGCGGCTCGGCGGCGAGCTCGACCTGTTCTCGTTCCCCGGCGAGATCGGCAGCGGCCTGGCGGTGTTCCACCCCAAGGGCGGGACCGTGCGCCGGCTCATGGAGGACTACTCACGGCAGCGGCATGTCGAGGCCGGATACGAGTTCGTCAACACCCCGCACATCACCAAGTCGGAGCTGTTCGAGATCTCCGGCCACCTGGGCTGGTTCGGCGAGAACATCTTTCCGCCCATGGAGGTCGAGGGCGCGAAGTACTACCTGAAGCCGATGAACTGCCCGTTCCACATCCTGATCTACGCCGCGCGCGGCCGCTCCTACCGTGAGCTGCCGCTCCGGCTGTTCGAGTTCGGCACCGTGTACCGGTATGAGAAGTCCGGTGTGGTCCATGGGCTGACCCGGGTGCGCGGCCTGACCATGGATGACGCGCACATTTTCTGCACCAGGGAGCAGGCCGGCCAGGAGATCAAGAACCTGCTCACGTTCGTGCTTGACTTGCTCCGCGACTACGGCCTGAGCGACTTCTACCTGGAGCTGTCCACCAGGGACGAGGCCAAGGAGAAGTTCGCCGGAAGCGACGAGGACTGGGAGCACGCGACCCAGATCCTGCAGGAGGCTGCGCAGGAGTCGGGCCTGGGCCTAGTGGCCGACCCTGGCGGCGCGGCGTTCTACGGGCCGAAGATCTCGGTTCAGGCGAAGGACGCTATCGGCCGCACCTGGCAGCTGTCCACGATCCAGCTGGACTTCCAGCTCCCGCAGCGGTTCGGGCTCGAGTTCCAGGCGGCGGACGGCACCCGGCAGCGGCCGGTCATGATCCACCGGGCGCTGTTCGGGTCCGTCGAGCGGTTCTTCGGCATCCTGGTCGAGCACTATGCGGGCGCCTTCCCGCCATGGCTCGCGCCCGTCCAGGTGGCCGGTATTCCGATCTCTGACGCGCACGTGGCCTACCTGGAGGATGTCGCGGCCAGGCTGCGGGCCGCCGGGATCCGGGTCGAGGTCGACGCAGGGGACGACCGGATGCAGAAGAAGATCCGGAACGCGCAGCGGCAGAAGGTGCCCTACATGCTGCTGGCCGGCGATGACGACGTGGCCGCTGGCGCGGTCTCGTTCCGGTACCGCAACGGCGAGCAGAAGAACGGGATTGGCGTCGATGCGGCCATCGCCGAGATCGTCGCCGCCGTCGAGCAGCGCGTCCAGGTCTGAGCCCGCCTTCATGCGGCGGGTCTCCTAGCTCGCTGCCGGGGTGCCGTCCCTATGCTGCTTCCATGTCTGAGACAGCGAGCGAAGGCGAGCTCTCCTCGCAGGACGGAGCTGGCACGCCGGACGGGTTCCAGCGGCTCTGGATGCCGCACCGGATGGCCTACATCAAGGGCGAGGGCAAGCCTGCTGATGCCGGGTCGCAGGAGGAGTGCCCGTTCTGCCGGGTCCCTGGGCTTCCCGACGCCGAAGCACTGATCGTCGCGCGCGGCTCGCTGGTCTACGCGGTGCTCAACCTCTACCCCTACAACAGCGGGCACCTGCTCGTGTGCCCGTACCGGCACGTTGCCGACTACACCGGTCTCGATGACGCGGAGACCGCCGAGCTGGCCGCCTTCACCAGGCATGCCATGCGCACGCTGCGCGAGGCATCCGGCGCCCAGGGCTTCAACATCGGCATGAACATGGGCAGCGTGGCCGGGGCAGGCATCGCCGCGCACCTGCACCAGCACGTGGTGCCCCGGTGGGGCGGCGACGCCAACTTCATGCCTGTGGTGGGCCGGACCAAGGTGCTCCCGCAGCTGCTCGCCGACACCCGGGAGCTGCTCGCCGGCGCGTGGCCGGCCGGTTAGCCCGAACTTACGGCTCCTTTTAGCGGCGTTCGGGGGGCTGGCCTGCGTCAAGGTCTGCTCGCTGGCTGGAAGGCCGGCAGCGCGGCATCGAGAAGAAGCTCGCGGCCCGGCCCCGGGACCGGGCAGGGACCCGGAGGTGCAGCTCCGGGTCCTGCCTGCGGGCCGTGTTACAGCAGGGTGGTGACGGCCTTGAGCTCGGTGTAGGCATTGAGCGCTTCGTGGCCCATCTCGCGGCCCCAGCCGGACTGCTTGTAGCCGCCGAATGGCAGTGCCGCGTCGAACACGTTGTAGCAGTTGATCCAGACGGTGCCGGCCCGGAGCTTCTTGGCCAGCGCGTGGGCCTTGGAGATGTCCTTGGTCCAGATGCCGGCGCCGAGGCCGTACTCGCTGTCGTTGGCCTTGGCGGCGATCTCGTCCAGGTCGGTGAACGGGGCGGCGACGACGACCGGTCCGAAGATCTCCTCGCGGACGACCTTCATGTCGCGGTGGGTGTTGGTCAGCACGGTCGGCTCGATGAAGTAGCCGCGGTCGCCGAACCGGCCGCCGCCGGCGATCGCCGTGGCGCCCTCGGCCTTGCCGGACTCCAGGAAGCCGCTGACCCGGCTGAACTGCTCCTCGGAGACCAGCGGGCCCATCTGCGTTCCGACCTCCATCCCGGAGCCCAGCTTGATCGACTTGGCGATCTCCGCGACGCCGTCCACCACTTCGTCGAAGCGGCTCTGGTGCACGAACAGGCGCGAGCCGGCGACGCAGCACTGGCCGTGGTTGAAGAAGATCGCGTTCGCGGCGCCCTCGACCGCGCCCTCCACTGCGTCCTCGAAGACGATGTTGGGGCTCTTGCCGCCCAGTTCCAGGGTCAGCTTCTTCAGGTTGCTGCCCGCTGCCGCCGCGACGATCAGCTTGCCTACCTCGGTGGACCCGGTGAAGGCGACCTTGTCGACATCGCGGTGCGCGGCCAGGGCGGCGCCGGCGGTCTCGCCGAAGCCGGGCACGACGTTCACTACGCCGCCGGGGACGCCGGCCTCGGCGATGAGCTCGGCGAGCCGCAGCGCCGTCAGCGGGGTCTGCTCGGCCGGCTTGAGCACCACGCAGTTGCCGGTGGCCAGCGCCGGGCCGAGCTTCCACGCCGCCATCAGCAGCGGGAAGTTCCACGGGATGATCTGCCCGACGACCCCCAGCGGCTCGCGGAGGGTGTAGGAGTGGAAGTTGGCGCCGGGCATGTACGGCACCGAGATGCTGATCGTGTTGCCCTCGATCTTGGTGGCCCAGCCGGCCATGTAGTGGAACAGGTCCGCGGCCAGCGGCACGTCGGCGGCCTGGGCGACGGCGAACGGCTTGCCGTTGTCCAGTGACTCGAGCTGGGCGAGCTCGTCGACGTGCTGGAGGATCAGGTCCCCGATCCGCCAGATGATCCGCCCCCGCTCTGAGGGGGTCATCCGGCCCCACGGGCCATCAAAAGCCTGCCGTGCCGCCCGCACCGCCCGGTCGATGTCCTCGGCATCCCCCTCCGCGATCCGGGCGAGCGTCTCTCCCGTCGCCGGGTTGGGTGTCTCGAACGTCCTGCCCGACGCCGCGTCCGCCCACTGCCCGTTGATGAACAGCTGACGCGGGGAGCCGATGAACTCCTCAACACTGCGATCCAGAGTCACTGTCATGGATTCTCATCTCCCTTGCCGCACGCCCTCGGCAGCCACGCAGTCGCTGCGTGGCTGCAAGCGCCGTCATCTTCCCGGCCTGCTGGCCGGGGAACATTTGATAGTGCTCATTGTCCAGCATTTCGGGCGCCACGACAGCTGCCCATCCGGACAGGCCGGTGGGGCCCAGGAGGGGAGTGCCATGACTGTCAATCGGGCATATGCTGCACTTGCGGGAAATGCCGATGTAACGCATCCGTGACAGCGGCGTAACCTCGGCCTTAGTGGGCGTGCCTGCGCAGGAGTTCTTATGCCCGTTCTACCGGAGAGCTTCGCGATGGACAGGAGCGGCCGGCCGGATGCCGCCTGCTCCCGCGAGCAGAGCGCCGATCAGCTCGCCGGACCGCAGTCTGGCGGTGCGCACTGTAGCCACGGTCCCGCCCACCTGGCGAAGTTCCACGCTCCGGAGATCGTCTTCGGGCCCGGCGCGCTGGCGGAACTTGGTCACTGCGCGGCGCGGCTGGGTGCGCGCCGGCCGTTCCTGGTCACTGACCCCGGGCTGATCGAGGCGGGCTGGGTCGATGAACGCGTCGCCCACTTGCGGCGCGCCGGGTTGCACCCGGCAGTGTGGCATGACGTGACTCCCAACCCCAAGGACCATGAGGTCGAAGCAGCTTTTCAGCGCTACCTCGAGAGCGGGAGCGATGTGATCATCGGGCTGGGAGGCGGCTCGTGCATCGACGCGGCGAAGGGCGTAGCGATTCTGTCCGGCAACGGCGGCCGCATCCTCGGCTACGAGGGCGTGGACAAGGTCGTGTGCCCGATCCCGCCCACGGTGATGGTGCCAGCCACCTCGGGCACGGGTGCTGATGTGTCGCAGTTCGCTGTCGTCACCGACACCACGGCCCGCATCAAGATCACCATCATCAGCCGGGCGCTGGTGCCCGAGATCTCGGTGATCGACCCGCGCTTGCTAACCACAATGCCGGACTGGCTTAACGCTGCCACGGGGCTGGACGCGCTGACCCATGCGATCGAGGCGTTCGTGTCCCGTGCGCACAACCGGCTGACCGACGGCCACGCGCTGAATGCGGTCGCGCTGATTACCCGCCACTTGCTGCACACCCAGCTGCGGCCAACCGAGACCAGCCCGCGCCTGGCCATGGCCCAGGGGTCGCTGGAGGCGGGCATGGCGTTCACCAACGCCATCCTGGGTGCCACGCATGCAATGAGCCATCAGGTCGGCGGGCTATTGGACGCCCCGCACGGAGTCGTGAACGGTGTCCTGTTGCCTCACGTGATCAGGTTCAATGCCCAGGCCTGGCCAGAGCGGTTCGTGCCGCTAGCTGTCGCCTGCGGCATCAGGACCGAGGGCGCGCCGGCTGACGAAGTAGCGCTAATGCTGGCCGAACGGCTGCGCGTACTCGCCGACGACGTGGGCGTGCCGAACGGGCTAGCCGCGCTCGGCGTTACCGAGGCCGTGCTGCCCCGGCTGGCCCGAACCACCTTGAAGGACGCCTGCCTGGCCACTAATCCGCGCGACGCGAACGCTGCGGACATCGAGGCACTGTTCCGGACGGCCCTGTGAGGGATCGCCGGTGACCGAATCAGAACGCGATGCTAGTCCTGGCGGCGACCTGGCGGCCCTGACCGGACTTCGCTCCGGCAAGCGCTCGTTCTACCCCGAGTACATTCGGTCCGCCGAGCGCCTCGAGAACGCCATTCAGGCGCTGGACGGCATTTCGCGTGCCTTGGTGCGCACCGCGGCCGGGCCCCGCACATTGGTTGAGTGGGTGGTCCGGACTGCGACTGAGCACCTGCGGGCCGACTGGCTGCTGTTCGCCGTGGCCGACGGGGTACTGCCTGCCGCGCGCCCCCGGTTTCTGGCGGTGATCGGCGGTGAGCTGATCGACGACGAGGCCCGGCTGCCGGCCGACGTGCGCGAGCACCTGGCCGTGCTGCGCGGTCGTCCCTGGGAAGTCGAGTCGCCGGACAGCGGCCAGGGATGGGTGCGGGTATCGATGACCCTCGATAACGAGCCAGTCGGCGGGATCGCGGCCCGGCCGAGCAGCGGGCTGGAGATAGCCACCACCGATCGCGCCATCTTGCGGGTGCTGGCCAACCAGGCCGCCGTGGCGCTGCACAACTCATTCCTGTTTCACGCGACCACGCAGCTGCGCGGCCGAAGCGATCAGCTCTACGACGCGACCACTCAGCACGCCAGGGACTTGGCCGCGCGCAGTGCCGAGCTGGCCGAAACGCAGCGGCAGCTCGTCGCGGCGCTACAGCGGCAGGCGCTCGACGACGAGCGGCATCGCATGGCGCGCGAGCTGCACGATAGCGTGACCCAGTCTGTGCTGACCGTCGGCATGACTATTGAGGTCTGCCGGGCTGAGCTGGAAAGCCTGGGAGGGCCGGCCGGAGAGATTGCCGGGCGGCTGTCGCCGGCCAAAGACCTCACGCGGCGCGCGGCCGAGCAGTTGCGCGCCGCGATCTACTCGCTGCACCATGTCGCAGACGAGGCACCGGGTCCGCTGCCGATGATGCTGCACCGCCTGTCCACGGTACACCGGCCTGCCGGGCTGCATGTAAAGGTAGCGCTGGAAGGACGCCCGGTCCCGCTGCATCCCGAATGCGAGCAGGCGATGCTGCGATGGACCGGCGAGGCATTGTTCAACGCCGCGGCACACGGCAAGGCCACCCGCGCCCTGATCCGGTTGCGTTACCTGGCCGGCGCAGTGGCCATCAGCGTGTCCGATGACGGGACCGGTGACCCGGCACAACTGCGCCGCGCGCTGCGGCTGTCCAGCGGGGGGGACCTGTCCGGACTGCACCGGGGACTGGCGAACATGCGGGACATGGCGGACGGGCTGGGCGGAACGCTGTCCATCCGCGGTTCTCGATCAGGTGGCGTGTTTCTGCGGCTGGACATCCCCCTGCCGTGGCCCGAGCGCAGGGCAGCTGGCAGGCGGCAGCCAACGGAGGGATGCGGTGGCGATGCCTGAGATGCGGTCGGATGGGGCGGAGCCGCACAGCGAGGACCGGGTCACGATCGTGCTCATCGACGATCACGCGATTCTCCGGCAGGGCCTGCGCTCGTTGCTGGAACGCGAACACGACCTGCAGGTCGTAGGTGAGGCTAGCTCGCCTGGCGAGGCATTGGTCGTAGTAGAGCGGACCCGCCCGGCGATCGTACTGCTGGACATGAAGCTATCCCCAGCGTCAGACAACGACGGGCTAGGCCTGTGCGCCGACCTGACCAAGCGCTATCCGGGGCTCGCGGTGCTGGTGCTCTCTACTTTCGTGGACGACGCACTGGTGGTCAGCGCTATTCAGCACGGGGCATGCGGCTACGTGGTCAAGGATGTCGACACCATGGAACTGGTGCGGGCTATCCGCCTGGTCGCCAGGACTGGGAGCGCGTTCGACGCCCGGTCAGCAGCCGCCATGATGCGCTCCATCCACGCCCCGCTGGCACGCTCGCCGCTGACCGAGCGCGAGCTGAATGTGCTGCGGCTGGTCGCGGGCGGCCTGAGCAACCGGGGCATCGGCGGTCGCCTGCATCTTTCCGAGACCACAGTGAAATTCCACCTCCGCAATATCATGCGCAAGCTCGGCGCGGCCGGCCGCGCCGAGGCCGTCTACAAGGCGACCCAGAATGGCCTGGACCTGACGTCCGGCTGAGGCTCCTGGCGGACGGCGGGGCACCGGCCGGGATCAGTCGGCGCTCAGTACGAGCCAGCCGCCGTGGTGCTCGTGCACCGAGGAATGATGGCCGGTGCTGTCGCCCAGCTCGCCGAGCTGGCGGACGTCGAAGGCGCGGACATGGCCAAAGGCGGCGGTCGGTTCCGGCTCGATCGGCACCGCGACGACTACCTGACGGCGGGCAACCCGCAGCGCCTCGCGGAGCACCGCGCTGCCGTGCTCGGCGTTCACGTGCTCTAGCAGGTGGATCACGCTGACCGTCTCAGCCCAGTCGTCGGGCACCGGGATCCGGGCGGCGTCGCACACCACGGTGCTCACTTGCAGCCCGCGCGCGGCGGCCACGGCCCTCAGCAGGCACATCGTGCCGGCGGACAGGTCGGAGGCAGTCACCGTGTTGGCCGGCCGCTCGGCCAGCAGCAGCGGGAGGAAGCCGAAGCAGGATCCGACGTCAAGCACCTGGCCGGCCGGGATGAGCTGCAGCGCGTGTGCATACACGGGGGCGAAATCGCTGATTGTCGTGCACCCGTGGCTGTTCGCCGTGGCCGGCGTCCGCCAGCACTGGCGGATTCGCGCCAGGGTATTGCCATAGAACGTGCACCAGGCCATAAGCGGGTCATCAATGCAGGACCGCACAACACCAGTGAAGACCCGCTCGAAGATTTCGATCCCGGAGAGCCAGCCCGGCGCGAACAGCTCGTCGGCCAGCAGCCCGGCCACATCGTTATCGAGCTCGCCGGGGCGCAGCCAGTGGCTCACCTCGATCCGGCGGCCGCGTTCGGTCAGGCTGAAGTGGTCGGTGCGGACCACGGGACCGGGGTCCGGTGCACCGCCAGAAGGCGGCTCGGCGCGGAGCACGCTGACGAGGTAGTCGTCGTAGCGGCCTTTCTGGCACGGCGCGAGCGGGTCGATGGTCTGCGGCAGCGAGCCAATCAGGTCCGGCTCGCTCATCGTCCGGTCGCCTCCGCCGATATCTGCTGGGCTGCGCGCTGCAGCCCGGTGAGATCGGCGACCACCTGGACGCGGTCGCAGAACTCCGCGTAGCGCGGCAGGTCGCACGCCCCGAGCGCCCAGGTGTACCGGGATTCCGGGGTCAACCAGATCGTCTCGCGGACCCTGCGGGTGATCTCCTGGAAGGTGTCCAGCTGGGCGTTGGTGCCGTTTCCGCGCCCGTCCCCGAGCACGATCAGCGTGGTGCGGCGATCCAGCGCGGCAGAGTGTTCTGCCAGCAGCTGGGTGAAAGTCGTTCCGTAATCGGAGCTGGCGTCCACATCGAGCAGCCCGCCGGCGGGCAGCCCGTCGAACACCAGCCCGAGCGCCCGTTCCAGCGGGTGCTCAGCGAACAGCTCAGTGATCTCGACCGGCGCGTCGACGAACGCGAACGAGCGAGCCTGCGTGAACAGCGACTGCATGCCGTACACCAGGTGCAGCGTGAACCGCGCGGTCGCGCGCACCGACAGCGACACGTCGGTCAGCAGCACCAGCCGGGGCTTGTCCGCGGCCCGGCTGGTGGTGATCGGCTGGAACGGGATGCCCTCGTAGCGCATGTTCTTTCGCATGGTGCGGCCAGGGTTGACCCGGCCGCGGGGGGTGTTGCGCTGCCGGCTGGTCCGGGCGCCGTGCAGCTGGCGGGCCAGCCGGCGCAGCGCCTCCTCCAGCTCGGCTCGCTCTCGCTCGTCCACGGACTCGATCCGCGCCCGCTCGGCGATCCGCGCCTCAACGACCGCCCCGGCCAGCTTGTCCAGGTAGCGACGCAGCAGCTCGGGCAGGTCCGCGATGACGCCGGCCAGCTGCCGCCGCAGCATCGCCAGGGCCTGCTCGTCGATGTCCTCGTCGGCCGCCTCCAGCCATCCGAGGAGCACCTCCTGCTGCGCCACCGTCAGCGCGGTGTCGACGCGGTGCCCGGTGGCCGGGGCGAGCTGGCCCGGCAGGCCCGGGTTGTGCAGGCGGTCGGTTTCCAGCTGCACGGACGCGCCAGCGTCGCGCGCGCCATCGGCGCCCTCCTTGGACAGCACGATCTCGTCCGTCACCGCCGCCAGGTCGATCTTGTTCGCTTCCTGATGCAGGTTGTAGTGCTGGGCGAGGTCCTCTTGGCGGAAGTAGTCCCTGATGTCGGCTGGCTTGCCGTGACTGTGCCCCTGCTGCGGGAGGTCAGACGGTTCATCGGACACGGTGAACGACTCCAGCTCGCCGGTGTCGGCAAGGTCGTCGTGCTCATGGCTGTGACCGTGCCCGCCGCCCGGGCCGGCCACCGGGCGCAACGAGAAGAACAGCGTGAACAGCTCGTCGAACAGCTCGTCGTCGCGCCGGTCCTTTATCAGTGTCACGCGGAGCGCCGCCCGCAGCGTCTGCCGGTCAGCAAGCACGCCGGGCTGGGCGGCGGCTAGCATGCCGTCGGCGGCCTCGGCAACCGACACGCGCACGCCGAACAGCCTCAGCAAGCGGCCGAACCGATGCAGGCTGCTTTCCACATGCCGCTCCGCTCAGCCGGGCCGTCGCCGGGTGATCGCGGCGAATGACCGGCTGCCCTGGCCCGCACCGGATGCCGCCCGGCTGCCGGGACCGGGGCCAGGGGCCCCGTAGTAGCCATCGTCGTGGCGGCCCGGCCGGTCCTTGGCCAGCCGGGCGGTCTGGCCGTCGGCGTCGTCATCGCGGGCATGCGCGTCGTCATCGCCGTGCTGGTGGTCATGCCCGTCGTCAGCGCCGTGCCCGTGCGCATGGCTGGCGCCGGGCAGCTCGCGGTTCGGGTCGACCAGGCGGGGCAGCACCTCGACAGCGCGCCGCATGTCCCGCTCGTACTTCAGCACGACGTTGACGGTGTCGGCGAGCACGCCCGCGTCCAGCTCGTCGACGCCGAGCACGGTCAGGGTGCGGGCCCAGTCGATCGTCTCTGAGATGCTGGGGCTCTTGCGCAGCGGCAGCTCCCGCAGTCCGCGCACCACCTGTACCAGCTGCCGGGCCGCCGCCTCGGGCAGCCCGGTCTGCTTGGACCGCACGATCTCCAGCTCCCGTTCCGCGTCCGGGTAGTCGAGGAACAGGTGCAGGCAACGGCGTTTCAGCGCGGCCGAGAGGTCACGGGTGTTGTTCGAGGTGAGCACCACATACGGCGGGGTTTTCGCCGTGTAGGTGCCGATCTCGGGCACGGAAACCTGAAACTCGCCGAGGCATTCCAGGAACACCGCCTCCAGGGCCTCGTCGGCCCGGTCCACCTCATCGATCAGCAGCACGGCAGGCTGATCGCCGCGGATGGCGTCCAGCAGCGGCCGGGCGACCAGGAAATGGTCGGAGAAGAACACCCCGTCGTGGGCCTCGATCCGCGCGACCGCCGCGGGGATATCCGGTGCATCGGCGATAATGTCGTTGATCTTCTCGCGCAGCATCTGCGTGTACAGCAGCTGCTTGCCGTAGTCCCACTCATACAGCGCCCTCGTCTCGTCCTGTCCCTCGTAGCACTGCAGCCGGAGCAGCCGGCGACCGGTCACTGTGGCCAGCGTCTTGGCCAGCTCGGTCTTGCCGACCCCGGCCGGGCCTTCCAGCAGGACCGGCTTGTTCAGCCGTGACACCAGGTAGATCGTAGTGGCCAGCCGCCAGTCGGTGATGTACCCGGCCGCGGCGAACCGGCTGACCACGTCGTCGATCGACAGAAAGGGACTCTGATCATCTGCCGACTGGGGCACGTGTCCTCCGGTTCGTCCGGCCGCAGGGTATTCGACCGCCGCCGGCGGTCAGCTGAGCAGGTCGTCCAGGTCACCGTTCATGCAGTGCTCGACGACCGGGCGGACCGTCTCGAAGGTGCACTCCTTGGCGTTGCCGGGCGTGCAGGCGTCGCCCAGCACATGGTTGGTGATCCGGTCGACGTCGGCGGCGTCACCGGTGACCGTCTTGGCGTTCTCGTAGAATTTCGTCGGCCCCTGGCCGAGCCGGTTCTTTGAGTAGCTGTCCTGGGTCACGTCGGTGAACTTCTCCGGGATGCCCACGTCCCGCAGCAGCCGGATGGCCGCGGCCAGTGCCGCCTCGGCGGCCTGCACGGCCGTCATGCCGTGCGTGTCCACGCCCATCTGATAGGCAATGTCGGCGAACCGCTGGTAGGCCACCGGCATGTTGAATGCCCACACCCGCGGCAGCGCGATCGCGTTGTTCAGCCCGTGGTGGAGGTCGTAGAAGGCACTGACCGCATGCGAGATCGAGTGGATGATGCCCAGCCCGCCGGAGTTGAACGCCTGCGCGGCGATGTACTGAGCGTACATCATGCCCTCGCGGCCGGGCAGGTCCTGGCCGTTCCACACCGCTGCGCGCAGGCTCTCCGAGGTCAGCTTGATGGCGTGCAGCGCGTTGCCCAGCGACGGCTGGAAGTTCAGCCGGGATACGTACGGCTCGGAGGCGTGCGCGAGCACGTCGAAGCCGCACTGGGCCGTGTAGTCAAGCGGGCAGTCGTAGTACAGTACCGGGTCGTCGATGGCCAGGCTGGTCACGCTGGCGTCGTCGAACGCGACGTACTTGTGCGGGTTATCCGGGTCGGTGGTGGTGTCGGTGATGACATAGGCCCAGGACGTCTCCGAGCCGGTGCCGGCCGTTGTGGAAACGGCGATATGCGGCGGGTTCTTCGGGTTCTCCGACTTGTTGAAGCCCTCGAACTCGTTGACGCTGCGGCCGTCGTGCGCCACCGAGATCCGGGCGCCCTTGCACGCGTCGTGCGACGAGCCGCCGCCGATCGAGACGAACGAGTCGCACTTGTTCTGCTGGTACATCGCCACGGCGTCCATCACGTTGTAGTCCTTGGGGTTGGACTCAACCTTGTCGTAGACCACGACCTCCAGGCCGTGATACTTCAGTGACTCGACAATCTTGTGGACGGTGTCGCTGCCCCGCAGGCCGGAGGTCATCACCAGGATCTTCTTAAAGCCCAGCTTCTTGGCTTCCGGCCCGATCATCTCGTGTGCACCCGGGCCCATCAGCGCCCGGGGAAACGGGTGGAACTCCTTGATCGGGAAGGGCTTGAGCAGTTCGTCAACCTGCATGGCGCACGGGCTCCTCTCGTATGTGCCGCGCTCCCGCGCCGCGTGTGATGACCCGCTGCGTCAGCCGGCCGTACCGATCAGCAGGAGCACCGTTGCGGCGAGGCTAAGCAGCGGCGCTCCGATGCGGAACCCGTGCGCGCCTATTCCGCCCGACAGCGGCCGCATTGCGCCCGGTCGGACAGGACCGCGCCTGCCCGATCGGACGGGCTGGGCACGTACCTGGCCAACTGGACGGAGCGATGCGGCCAGAAGCATGGTGACGGGCCTCGCGCCGCCCCATGCCGTCACGGACATCAGGCCCGCCGCCGGAGGATTCCGATGCAGCGGCATACCCGAGCCGCTGCGGCGGAGGGCGGCGCGCCTGCGTGCAACACCGACCTCGTACCACGAGGGGACAGCCATGACCGCGCCCGATGCCACCGCAGCTGACTCTGCCCAGCCCACGGCCCGCCCGGAGGAAGCCGCGCCGGCCGAGGCGGCCCTGGCGGGGCCGCTGGCCGGTGACCCGTCCGTGATCGGGCTGCCGAGCTTCATCGTGGGCTCGATAGCGCTCGGCCTGGTGCTCGTCGGCCTGGTCCCGGCCGCCGCGGTGGGAGCGTCACTACCCATCATCCTGGCGGCTACCGCGATCGGCCAGCTCGTCACCGCCCTCTGGAGCGCCTCGCTCGGCCAGAACGCGGTCGCATCCGTGTTCGCCATCTTCGGCGGATTCTGGCTAAGCTACGCGGTGCTCGTGCTCGGCCTGACGCACAACTGGTTCGGCATCTCAGCGACTGCGGCGACGTCTACCCAGGAGCTGTTCCTGACCTCCTGGCTAATCACCGTCGTCATGCTCACGCTGGCCACGCTGCGGCTGCCGCTGGCATTCACCCTGGTATTCACCCTCGTCGACGTCGCGCTGCTGCTCGTCCTGCTGGGCAGGGCCAACGCCAACACCAGCCTGGTCAAGGCCGGCGGCTACGCCGTGTTCCTGTTCGCGGCGATCGGGGTGTACCTCTTCTTCAGCGCGCTGTCGGTTGCCACCGGCGGCAAGCCGCTCCCGCTCGGCAAGCCAGTGCTGCACGGCTGATCGCTAGCGGGCCCGGAAGCGGCCCCGGTACCTGTCCAACCGGACAGGGTCATAACGGCCGGAAGCATGGTGACACTGCCCGCCCGGCCCCATACGGTCACCAGCATCAGCCAAAAAGCGGGCGGGCCCTCTGCCGGTTCAGCCGAGAGCACACACCGGAGGTTTCTCATGCAGCAGGACATCCGAGCCGACGCCTCGCCGGCCGCTGCGCCGTCGCCCGGCACCGACGTCAGCGACGACCTCGACGCCGGCCAGGACCCCCGGATCACCGAGGAGCTGCTGGTCGAGGAAATCTCGATCGACGGAATGTGCGGCGTCTACTAGCGCCGGGACGATCGCGATGACCGCGCCATTCGAGCCGGGCCTCGGCTACCGGCTGAACCCGGCTGTTGCGCTGCGCCCCGAGCCGTTCGGTGCACTCGCCTACCATTTCGGGACCCGGCGGCTGTCGTTCCTGAAGGCACCGGATCTCGTCGAGCTGGTGCGCGGGCTTGGCTCGCACCGGTGCGTGTCCGATGCCCTGGCCACCGTGCCCGACGGGCGGCGCGAAGTCTACCTGGGGGCGCTGGCCGCACTTGCCGCGTCCGACATGATCATTCCCCAGCCACACCGGAGCGAAATGCCGTGATGACGACCAGCTGCGAGCCGGCCCGCACCGAGCGCGTGCCGCCCCTGGCGGAGCAGTTCAAGGGCGGCCTCGCCGCGCCGATCTGCCTGACCTGGGAGTGGACCTACGCCTGCAACCTGTCGTGTACGCACTGCCTGTCGTCATCCGGCAGGCGCGATCCGGCCGAGCTGACGACGGCCGAGATGCGGTCGGTGATCGACGAGCTCCGGGCCATGCAGGTGTTCTACGTCAATGTCGGCGGCGGCGAGCCGACCGTGCGGCCGGACTTCTGGGAGCTGCTGGATTACGCGGTGGCCAACCAGGTCGGCGTGAAGTTTTCCACCAACGGGCTGCGGCTCGACGCTCACCGTGCGCGGCGGCTGGCCGCCACCGACTACGTGGACGTGCAGGTCTCGCTGGACGGCGCGAGCCGGGAAGTCAACGACGCAGTCCGCGGGCGCGGCTCCTACGATATGGCACTGAGCGCGATGACGAACCTGGCCGAGGCTGGCTTCCGGAACTTCAAGATCTCCGTCGTCATGACCCGGCACAACGTGCCTCAGCTGGACGACCTGGCGGCGCTGGCCGACCGGTTCGGCGCCCAGCTGCGGATCACCCGGCTGCGCCCGTCCGGCCGCGGCGCGGACGTCTGGCACGAGCTGCACCCCACCGACCAGCAGCAGCGCGAGATCTACGGGTGGCTCGTCGACCGCGGCGACCGGGTGCTGACCGGTGATTCCTTCTTCCATCTCAACGCGCTGGGCGGCACCCCGCTGCCCGGGCTGAACCTCTGCGGGGCCGGCCGGGTGGTCTGCCTGATCGACCCGGTCGGGGATGTCTACGCCTGCCCGTTCGCGATCCACGACGCGTTCAAGGCCGGCACCGTGCGCGCGCCAGGCGGCTTCGCGCAGGTATGGCGCTCCGCACCGCTGTTCGCGGAACTGCGCACCGAGACCTCGGGCGGGGCGTGCCGTTCCTGCTCTGAGTACAGCGCCTGCCAGGGCGGCTGCATGGCAGCGAAGTTCTTCACCGGCATGCCGCTGGACGGGCCCGATCCTGAATGTGTCAAGGGACACGGCGCCGCGCTGCCTAACGCCAGCCACGGGGGACCGCCGCGGGCGGACAAGGACCACTCCCACCATTCTCAGCCCTCCCGCCCCTCCCGGCGTGGCCGGGCGGT
>CZKT01000350.1_pt2 | contig 27331 bp, 24 predicted proteins | sample 1122361 | NCBI WGS metagenome assembly CZKT01 (sample SAMEA3539301, study PRJEB10725) | soil metagenome | biome: tundra; feature: field; material: soil | place: USA | collected 2010-05 | depth 0.15 m | reverse complement strand
GGGCGCTGGGCGCTGGGCGCGAGTGCTGCCGGGCATCCGGTGGCTAGCCGCCGGCCATCGCCCCGACGACCAGGAACGGCTCCGCCCCCGTCGCCACCGGGCCAGGGAGCAGCGTGTCCGGCAATTGATGGGAGAGGTCAAGCTCGCAGGCGAAGAACCGCACGAACGCCCGGCGCTGCCCGGTGGCATGGTCGCGGATCGTTCCGCGCAGCACCGGGTAGCGCGACTCCAGCACGTCAAGCACGGCGCGCTGGGTGACAGCGCCCTCGACATGCAGCTCCACCTCGCCGTCGACGCGCGCGAGCGCTCGCAGGTGCGCAGGAAGCACGACGCGGATCACGACAGCGTCTGGACCTCGACGGAAAGGACAGCCGGCAGGTCCCGGACGATGGGCGCCCAGCTGTCCCCCGCGTCGGCGGACACGTACACCTGGCCCCCGGTGGTGCCGAAATACACGCCGCACGAATCGAGCGAGTCGACCGCCATCGCGTCCCGCAGCACGTTGACATAGCAGTCACGTTGCGGCAGCCCGTTCGTGAGCTCCTGCCACTCGTTGCCGCCCGCCCGGCTACGGTACACGCGCAGCTTCCCGTCGGGCGGGTAGTGCTCCGAGTCGCTCTTGATCGGAACGACATAGATGGTGTCCGGCTCGTGCGCGTGCACCTCAATCGGGAACCCGAAGTCGGTCGGGAGATTGCCGCTGATCTCCCGCCACGACTCGCCAGCGTCGTCGGTGCGCATGACGTCCCAGTGCTTCTGCATGAACAGCACGCCGGGGCGCGCGGGATGCATGGCAATGTGATGCACGCAGTGGCCGACCTCCGCGTCCTCGTCGGGGATGCCGTCGGAGTGCAGGCCCCGGTTGACCGGCCGCCATGTCCTGCCCGCGTCATCGCTGCGGAACGCGCCCGCGGCCGAGATGGCCACGAAGATCCGGTCGGGTGCGGCCGGGTCAAGGATGATGGTGTGCAGGCACATCCCGCCAGCGCCGGGCTGCCAGGAGTTCCCCGAGTCGTGACCGCGCAGCCCGGCCAGCTCCTGCCAGTGCAGCCCGCCGTCGGTCGACCGGAACAACGCAGCATCCTCAACTCCGGCATAGACGGTGTCCGGATCGGCCGGCGCTGGCTCCAGATGCCAGACCCGCGCGAACTCCCACGGATGCGGTGTCCCGTCGTACCACTGGTGCGTACCGGGGACGCCGTCGTACCCGAATTCGTTGCCGACCGGCTGCCAGGTCCGGCCGCCGTCGTCGGAGCGCTGGATCAGCTGCCCGAACCAGCCGCTGGACTGCGAGGCATAGAGCCGGGCCGGATCAGCCGGAGAGCCCTTGAGGTGGTAGATCTCCCAGCCGCCAAAATGCGGCCCGCTGACATCCCATCGAGCACGTTTCCCGTCCGACGTCAGGACGAAAGCGCCCTTGCGCGTGCCCACCAGTACCCGTACGCCAGTCATCGGCTGCTCCACCATTCCTCTCCGCGCGGGGTGCGCCAGCCAACGCGGCGGTGACGCGCGATCCCTTGTCTTCCATCACTCTTAATACCGTGCCAGATCCCCGGACTCATCGCTGCCGACGGGCCCGAATATCCGGTTACCCGGGCCGGAGGAGTCCGGGCGGCGGGTCTTCTGCCGGTCTCAGTTGATGCCGGGAGCGATGGCTGACTCGAAGCCGGCCAGGACTTCCTGGTCGCCGGAGCGGTCGAGCGGCCCGGCCGGCGGCCGGTGCCACAGCCAGCAATCGAGGTCGGCAGCGCTGCCGCTGACCTCCGCTGCGGACGGGCCGCCCTGATCGCTGTCGGCCATGGCGATGTCGGGCTCGTCATAGGTATTCCCGGCGGGGTCGGTGCCGGTGAACCGGCCCAGGGTGACCAGCCACGAGTCACCGGTATCGGCAGCGCGGAGCCGGACGGTCCGCGCGGTGTCCGGGGTGAACGTGCCCCACTCGGGCACGCCAGCGTAGATAAGGCGCAGCACTTCATCGACTCCGTCGGCGGCCAGCCAGGAGTCCATGGCGGTACGGCCGCCTGCCGCCAGCTCCGCGTCGACCCGGTGTATCAGCGCCTCGTGAGCCTGCCGCCGGCGGATAAAGCCGACTGTCTGGTCGTGCGACCACGTCCAGGCTCGGGTCTCCGGCGCCGTCGCGGTGAGGATCCCCCCGAGGTCGTTGCTCGCGCGCTCGAAGAACGCCTGCAGCCCGGTCCGGTCAGCCGGGCGCTCCGGCTTGAGCTCCTCCGCTTTTTCGGGGGTGGCCAGGCCTAGGCTCACGATCGTGCCCCAGAACCATTGCACCTCCGCGAGGTGCCACAGCAGATCATCGGCATCCCACTCCGGGCACGACGGCACACGCGCATCCGGTGGCACATCCTGGATGACCTCAGCGAAGCGGGCAGACTCCCGGGCCAGATGGCGAAGGTAGTTCAGGTCCGGTTCCATGCCCTGGAGGTTACGCCTGCGGGCCGACGGTTTCGCAGCGGGCAGGCCGCAGCGGGTGCGCGTCAATTTTGTAGGTAGTCGAGATCATCTTCGAGGGGTGCCTGGTCAGGCGGTGCGTGTCTGAGTGCCGGGCTTGTTGCAGATGGCTTCCCAGGTGCTGCTGGCTTCCTGGCAGCGGAGGGCGATGATGGCGTCGGCTCCGCTGACGGTCCAGTGCATGCCTGCCTGCTTGAGTCTTTGGCCGATGACGGATTTGCAGCTGGCCTCGACGACGCCGGAGCCGACGAACAGCCCGCACTGGCGGAACCAGTGGTAGCGCATGCGGGGGGCGTTGTTCTCGAAGTAGCCGAGGGCGGTGTTCAGCTCGTCCTTCTTGACCCCGGCGAGAGGGAATTTGCGGGCGGCGGTCATGATGCCGTCGATGTAGCCGTAGTCGAGGTCCTCCAGCCGGGCGGCGAGCCATTCGTCCTTGCGGTCCAGCAGCATGAACTCCAGGAGGCGGGCGAGGTCGTGGACGTGCTCGCGGGCGTGGTAGAGGTCCACGATCTGGGTGGCCTCGGGGAACCTGGCGGTGGCGATGCCCCAGATCCAGGCTGCGCCGTCGCCGATGATGGTGAGCTGCCGGACGTGGTCCGCGCCGCGGCGGATGCCCTCGGCCTTGACCAGGCCGGCGAACACGCTGGCGGGTTCGAAGGTGGCGATGACGCTGGTGGAGTTCCGGTCGCGGACCGGGTAGCCGTCGTCGTCGAGCTTGTCCTGGGTGAAGAAGACGGCGAGCTTGACTTCGCGGGTGCGGGCGCGCCCGTCTTCGCTTTTCCCCTCCCGGCCGGCGGTCTCCTTGGAGGTCATGGGGACGCCGGTGCCGTCGATGACGGCGTAGAGCTTGTCCGGGGCCGGCGAGGGCGGGAGCGGCACCAGTTTCCGGGCTGTGATGAGCTGGGCGCGGTCCCGTCCGGCGGTGGCCAGGGCGGCGCCGCTGGCCTCGGCGGCCCGCTCGACCCGCTTGGCGGTCAGCCGGACTCCGGCCAGGTCCTCCAGCAGGCTCGCGGCCCCGGCGAACGGCCCGGCCGCCGCGGCCCGGTCGTTCATCGCGGCCAGGCCCGGCGACATCGACGTGCCGGTGACGCCGAGCTCGGCGTCCCGCGGCGCGAGGCCGTGCCCGCAGGCCGCGCAGTGATACCAGGCGCGCGTGAGGGTGACCAGGCCGAGCACGGTGTCGAAGGACTTGTCCCGGTACCCGGTGAACACGGCCTCGTGCCCCTGGCCGCAGGGGACGCGGGGGCCGCGGTGGCCGTGGTCGGCGGCCAGCAGCTGCTCCAGCATGCTCCCGCCCAGCCGCAGCAGCCCGGCCCGGATCACCGCCTCCGCGGCCTCCATCCCGGCGTCGCCGCAGCCCAGGACCCTGGCCGCCTCGGCAGCCAGCCGTCCTAGCTCGGCGGCTTTCTCCTGCGCGAGGGCGGCCCGGAGCCCCCCTTTTCCCCTCCCGGCCCGGGAGGGGCATCGCCGCCGGCCTCGCCCGGCACGGCCGGGCGGGCCTGGCAGATAGCCTCGTTCACGTCCGTGACCTGCCCGACCAGGTTCCGGAACCGCTCATACTCCGCGACCTCCCGCCGGGCCTTCTCCAGCTCCGGCCCGGGCTTCAGGTGCACCGCCCGCGTCCGCCCGTCCACCTTCCGCGTAAGGTTCCACTGCGGCCCGTGCCCAGGATGACCCGGCGCCGCGCACGCGCAGTTCGGCTTGCCGCACTTACGGCGCACCTCGTTCAGCGACCCCCGCCGGAAGTCCCCGACCTGGCCCAGCTCCTGGTACAGCTCCTCGCGGCGGCGCTCGAGTCCCGCCAGCTCATCAGTACCCTCCGGCACGCCGCCTCCCAGTCTGAGTGTTTAGTTACACTCAGGATAAGCTCGCAACCAGCCTCAACCAAGAACCCCTACGAATCTGACGCGCACCCGGCCGCAGCTGCCCGGCCTGCCCGTCGCAGCTGCCCGGCCTGCCCGTCGCAGCTGGCCGGCCTACTCGTCCAGATGATCGATGTCCACCGGCGGCAGCTCCTGCACCTCGTGCTTGGCGATGCTGAGCCGGATACCGTCGTCGACTCTGGTCACGGCGCCGATCGGGATAGCCACCTCCTTGCGGCCCCACAGATGCCCCTCCTGGAGCAGCACATGGGTTACCCGGTGGTCGCGCGGATCGATGACGAGCCCCTGGACAAGCCCGACCGGGCCGTCGGTGGCGTGGACATGGTCGCCGCGGCGCACCGCCACTTCGCCGGCCGGGACCCGGTCGTAGGTGACGGTCTGCGAGAAGCCGGCCGTTTCGGGGTCGACGCTGGCCGCCATTCCCGCCGCGCCCAGCCCGTAATAGGGCCAGGAGAGCACCTGTCCAGGGCCGTAAGCCGCATAACCGCTGCTGCCGGGGACGAATTCGGTCTCCTCGGCTGAGTCGAGCTGGTCGAACTCCGCGATGGTGCAGCGGAGCCTGATCTCGCCGCCGGTGGCGTCGACTAGGTCGAGGGGCACCAGCCGGCCAAGCCCTTGCCGGTGCTTCGGCTCGACCACGAGATGCGTGACCGCGCGAGCGACCGGGTCGACGATCACCCGGATCACCTCGCCGCAGGCCCCATCGCTGCAGCTGGCCTCCGCCCCGATCGTGAACGGCGTCGTCTCTGCCATTTGCCACCCTCCCTCGCCTGCTCGGACCCTACCGCCGTTGCTGACCGGATGTGCGGCGCCATTCAGGCGGGCGGCCGTGTTCGCTGCGAGGCTGTCCCGGCGCGAGGCTGTCACAGCGCGAGGCTGTCACGGTGACCGGCGGTCACGGCGCGTCGTCCGCCATCCGGCTGGCGGCCAGCTCCACGGCGGCCAGGATCTGCTCGTATCCCGTGCAGCGGCACAGGTTGCCTGCCAGCGCCTCGCGGATCTGCGGGCCGGACGGCTCGGGATTGGCGCGCAGCAGGTCGTGCGCGGCGACCAGCAGGCCCGGCGTGCAAAAGCCGCACTGCACCGCACCGGCGTCCAGGAACGCCTGCTGCAAGGGATGCAGGTCATCGCCGCTAGCCAGGCCCTCGACCGTCACGATGCTGCGGCCCTGCGCCTGGCCGGCCAGCACCAGGCAGGCGCAGACTGCCACGCCGTCCAGGTACACGGTGCACGACCCGCACTCGCCTTGCTCGCACGCGTTCTTTGACCCGGGCAGGCCCATCCGCTCGCGCAGCACGAACAGCAGGTTCTCGCCTTCCCAGACATCGTCCACGGTGACGCTATCGCCGTTGACGGTCGCCGTGATCCGCATGACGGTCAGCTCCTCCCGGGCGGGATCTCGCGCCGCCCGTCGGCCCAGTCTGGCAACAAGAGCTATTCCTGGCCAGAGGGTCCGCGGTCGGTATGCGGCGGGACTTTCGGCCCCTGACGCTGAACTTACGCAGTCATACCATCAGGCCATGACGCTAACCCCCGCCACCAGCAGTGCTTCCACGATGCCGGCGCCGGGGGGCGCGGGCCGCATCGCCGACCAGGGGATCCTGGACCGGACCGTGAGCCGGTTCCGCGATGCCGGGATCGTGCTGCCGACCTTCGCGGAGCTGGCCGAGCCGGCCCGCATCCCGCACCGGATCCAGCGTGCGCTGGACGGCGTGCGGCCGGACGACGCGCACCCGCTCAACTTGTTCCGGGCGCACTGGTACAACGGCCGCGACCGCGTCAGCCAGGTGCCCGTCCCTGTCTACGCCGAGCTGCCCAGCGAGCTGACCGGGGTCGACGCCCGCATCGTGGTGGCGATAGGCGAGCTGTTCCCGATGATCAGGGCGCACAAAGTGCTCGCCGCCTACGGCTGCCTGGCCCCGCGCGTGATCACCGGCCAGTTCGATCCCACGGCGAACCGGGCAATCTGGCCGTCCACCGGTAACTACTGCCGGGGCGGGGTCGCCATTTCCAGGCTCATGCAGTGCCGGGGCGTCGCGGTCCTGCCCGAGGGAATGAGCCGGGAGCGGTTCGCCTGGCTCGAGGACTGGGTGACCGACCCCGGCGACATCATCAAGACGCCGGGCACCGAGAGCAACGTCAAGGAGATCTACGACAAGTGCGCGGAGCTGGCCCTGGACCCCGCCAACGTGATCTTCAATCAGTTCGCTGAATTCGGCAACCACCTCATTCACTACGCGTGCACCGGCCCGGCCCTGGCCCGGATCTTCGAGTCGATGCGCGGCTCCGATCCCGCGCTGCGGCTGCGGGCCTTCGTCTCTGCCTCGGGCTCTGCGGGCACGATCGGCGCCGGTGACCACCTCAAGGATGAATACGGCACCGCGATCGTGGCTGTTGAGGCGCTGGAGTGCCCGACCATGCTCGCCAACGGCTTCGGCGAGCACAACATCCAGGGCATCGGGGACAAGCACATCCCGCTGATCCACAACGTCATGAACACCGACATCGTGACTGCCATCTCCGATGGCGCGACCGACCAGCTCGGCGTGGTGTTCAGTTCCCCGGCCGGGCTGGAGTACCTGCGGGCCAGGCGGAAGGTACCCGCGCCCGTCCTGGCCGCGCTGTCGTCGTTCGGGCTGTCGAGCATCTGCAACATCCTGGCCGCCGTCAAGACCGCCGCCTACCTCGGGCTCGGCTCGCAGGACGTGATCATCACGGTGGCCACCGACGGGGCGAGCATGTACGGCAGCGAGCGCGAGCAGGTCGAGGCCAGGGACTACGCCGGCGGGTTCGACGAGGCACACGCCGCGGAGGCGTTCGGCCGCTGGATGCTCGGGGCCGGCACCGACCACCTGCTGGAGACGAGCCTGCGGGATCGGGAGCGCATCTTCGACCTCGGCTACTACACCTGGGTGGAGCAGCAGGGCATCAGCCTGACCGACTTCACGGCCCGCAGATCGCAGGCCTACTGGGTCGGCCTGCGGGAGCAGCTAGCCGACTGGGATGACCTGATCGGGGAGTTCAACGCCCGCACCGGCGTGATCGAGGGCCTGTGACCACCACCCTGTCCGCTATTCGCTGCACCGGCTGCGGCTGGGCCGCGCCGGCCACCGACGCGTACCCGTTCCGGTGCGGGGGCGCAGGCGACGACGATGTCGACCACGTCCTGGTCCGCGTGCTGGACACGACCGCCCTGCAATTCCCCGGTGGCAGCGAGCCCGACCCGTTCGCCCGCTACCGGTCGCTGATGCACGCCTACCACCTGGCCATGGCCGCCGGGCTAGATGATGAAGAGTACCTGCAGCTCATTGACGCGCTCGAGCGGTCGGTGGCCGCCGTAGACGGGCGCGGCTTCAGTGTCACGCCGCTGCACAGAAACGCGCTGCTCAGCGACCGGCTCGGTTTCTCCCGGGCCGGCGGGGTGTGGGTCAAGGACGAGACGGGGAATGTGTCCGGCTCGCACAAGGGCCGCCATCTGATGGGCCTGCTGATCCACCTCGAGGTCGCCGAGCGGCTCGGGCTGACCGCCGCCGGCGAGCGCCCGAACCTGGCGATCGCGAGTTGCGGGAACGCCGCGCTCGCCGCGGCCATCGTGGCCCGGGCCGGCGGCCGGCGGCTTCGCGTGTTCGTCCCGGCCGATGCCGAACCCGGCATCGTCGCCCGGCTGCGCAGCCTGGGCAGTGACGTCGTGTCCTGCCCGCGCGAGCCTGGCGTGCCCGGCGACCCCGCCTACCTGCGGCTCCGCGAGGAGCTTGCGGCCGGCGCGGTGCCCTTCACCTGCCAGGGCAACGAGAACGGCCTGGCGATCGAGGGCGGCGAGACCATCGCGTACGAGATCGCATCGGAGCTGGGCGGCAGGGGCCTTGACCACCTCGTCGTCCAGGTCGGCGGCGGTGCCCTGGCCAGCGCATGCGCCCAGGGCCTGCGCGAGGCCGCCGAGCTCGGCGCGATCGCTTGCGAGCCACGGCTGCACACCGTCCAGACCACCGGTGCCCACCCGCTCGAACGCGCCTACGCCAGGGTCCGCGCCATGCTGCCGGCCGCCGACAGCGCAGGCCACCCCACCGGACCACTGCCCCGAGCCGACGTGCAGCGCGTCCTGGCGCTGGCCGCCCGGCACCGGTCGGCCTACATGTGGCCATGGGAGAGCGAGCCCAAGAGCATCGCCACCGGCATTCTCGATGACGAGACCTATGACTGGCGGGCTGTCGTCGGCGCCATGCTGAGCACCGGCGGCCAGCCGCTGGTCGTCAGCGAGGACACTCTGGCCGAGGCGAACGACCTGGCCGGCGCGACCGGAATCCCGGTGGACCCGACCGGGTCATCCGGCCTGGCCGGCCTGCTCGACCTGCGGCGGACCGGGGTGGTCGGCCCGGACGAGCGGGCCGGCGTGCTATTCACCGGGGTGCGCCGTGATTGACGCGCCCGCCTGCATAAGCCCGCCCCGGCGGGCCGACGGGGGATGCGATGGACTTCACCCTTAACGGTGCGCCCGCGAGCGCCGACGTCCAGCCTGGACAGCACCTGCTTGACGTGCTCAGGGACGGCTGCGGCGTCACATCCGTCAAGGATGGCTGCGCTCCAGAAGGCTCGTGCGGCGCCTGCACCGTGATCGCCGATGGCAAGGCCGTCGTCTCGTGCGCCCAGCCGGCCGAGCGCTTCGCGGGCCGGGCCATCACCACCCAGGAGGGGCTCGCCGCCACCGCCAGGGCGAACTGGGCCACGTGCTTCGTCGCCGCCGGCGCCTCCCAGTGCGGCTTCTGCTCGCCCGGCATCCTCATGAAAGCGGAGACGCTGCTCGCCAAGACGGCGGGACCAACCCGGGAGCAGGTCGCCTCGGCCCTGGCAGGCAACCTGTGCCGGTGCACCGGCTACGTCAAGATCATCGATGCGATCATGCTGGCGGCCGGGGTCAGGCGCGGCGAGCCGCTGCCGCACATCGAGAGCAGCGGCCGGGTGGGCTCCCCGGCGGCCCGCTACCAGGGCCGCGAGCTGGCGCTGGGCGACAAGCCCTACATCAACGACATGACGATGCCCGGCATGCTGCACGGCGCCATCCGCTTCGCGGACCAGCCGCGCGCCGTCGTGCTCGCCATCGACGCCAGCAGGGCCCGCGCCCACCCGGGCGTGGTCGCCGTGCTCACGGCCGGCGACGTGCCAGGCGACCGGGTGCAGGGCGAGCTCACCCAGGACTGGCCGCAGCTGGTCGCGGCGGGCGAGACGACCAGGTACGTCGGTGACGTCGTCGCCCTGGTGGCCGCGCAGACCCGGGCCGCCGCGCGCGCGGCGGCCGCGCTTATCGAGGTCAGCTACACCGTCCTGGATCCGGTGACCAGCCCAGCGGCCGCGATGGCGCCGGGCGCGCCGCAGCTGCACGAGCATGCGCCGGGCAATGTGCTGTCGGTCTCCGAGGTCAAGCGCGGCGACATCGACGCGGCCCTCACGGGCGCCGCGCACGTCCTGACCGAGACCTTCCAGACCCAGTTCATCGAGCACGCCTTCCTGGAGCCCGAGTCGTCGCTTGCCTATCCGACGGACGGCGGCGGGGTGCACTTCTACTCACAGGGCCAGGGAATCTGGAGTGACCGCCGGCAAGTCGCCAGCTTGCTCGGCCTGGACCAGGACAAGGTGCTGGCCACCCTGGTATCCAGTGGCGGCGCGTTCGGTGCCAAGGAAGACCTGGGCGTCCAGGGGCACGCGGCGCTGCTCGCCTGCGGCACCGGCCGGCCGGTCAAGCTGACGCTGAGCCGGGCCGAGAGCATGCGGTTCCATGTCAAGCGGCACCCGATCACGGCGACCTACACGGTGGGCTGTGACGGCGACGGCCGGCTGGTCGGCCTGCGCGCGCGGCTCGTGGGTGACACCGGCGCCTACGCCAGCGTGGGTGACAAGGTGCTCGAGCGCGCCGCCGGCCATGCCTGCGGCGTCTATCAGGTCCCGGCGGTCGACGTCGAGGCCAGGGCCGTCTACACGAACAACCCGCCATGCGGCGCGATGCGCGGGTTCGGCGCGAATCAGGTGAATTTCGCGATCGAGGGCATGCTGGACCGGCTGGCCGAGCGGACCGGCCTCGACGGCTGGGAGGTCCGCTGGCGCAACGCCGTCGAGACCGGCGACGTCTTCGGCACCGGCCAGCGGCTGGGGCCCGGCGTCGGGCTCAAGAAGACGCTGCTCGCGGTCCGGGATGCCTACCGCGCAGCACCGTTCGCCGGCATCGGCTGCGCGGTCAAGAACACCGGCATCGGCAACGGCCTGCCCGAGTACGGCAAGGTGATCCTGCGGCCGGAAGCCGATGGCACGCTGACCCTGTTCCACTCCTGGACCGAGATGGGCCAGGGCGTGCACACGGTGCTCATGCAGATCGCCTGCGAGGAACTCGGCGTGGCGCCGGAGCAGGTGCGGGTGGTCGTCGACACCCGCCACGAGCTCGGCTGCGGGCAGACAACGGCCTCCCGCGCGACCGTGCTCGGCGGCCGCGCTGTGATCGAGGCGGCCAGCAAACTCAGAACCAGGCTGAACGGGGGTCGCCTAGCCGATCTCGCCGGCCACGAATTCTACGGCGAAGTACTGATTGACTGGACCACCAAGCCGGGCGCCGCGACCGACAACCCGGTCACGCACTTCGCCTACGGCTGGGCCACCCAGGTCGTCATCCTCGGCCCGGACGGCCGGATCGCGAAGGTCATCGCGGCCCACGACGTCGGCAAGGTGCTCAATCCCACCCTGCTCGCGGGGCAGGTCGAAGGCGCCGTGCACATGGGCCTGGGGCACAGCCTGTCCGAGGAGTTCGTGGTCGACAATGGGGTCCCTGTCACCACGACGCTGAAGTCGCTGAACATCATCCCGCCGTCCGGGATGCCGCCCGTCGAGTGCATCTTCGTCGAAGAGCACCAGCCCGAAGGTCCCTACGGCGCGAAGGGGATCGGCGAGATCGGCCTGGTCCCGACCGCGAGCGCAGTGGCCGGCGCGCTGCACGCCTTTGACGGCCGGCACCGGACCCGGCTCCCGATGAAGGACTCCCCCGCTGCGATGGCGGCCGTGCCCAGGCTGGCGCGCCGCCGGTGAGCACCAGCCGCCAGCCCGGCCCGCCACCCGCCACCCGCGCCCAGCCCGGCCCGCCGCCGGCCACCCTTGCGCTCTGCGGGGCGAGCGTCGTGCTCGGCCTCGATCCGGTCGAGCTGGCCAGCGCGGACGTAGTGATCAGCGGCGACCGGATTACCGCGGTCGGGGCCGCCCCGGCAGGCGTGCCGCGCCGGGACTGCTCCGGCACCCTGCTGGTGCCCGGCAACGTCTGCGCGCACACCCATCTGTACTCCGCGCTGTCCAGGGGAATGCCTTACCAGCTGGCTCCGCCGGCCAGCTTCCTGCAGATCCTGCAGCGCGTCTGGTGGCGGCTTGACCGGGCGCTTGACGAGCCGAGCATCCGGCAGTCGGCCCTCGCGGGCGGCCTGGACGCGCTGCTGGCCGGGACGACCACGGTCTTCGACCATCACGCCTCGCCGAACTTCATCGACGGCTCCCTCGACGTCATGGCGGCAGCGCTCGCTGAGCTCGGGCTGCGCTCGGTGCTGTGTTACGAGGTGAGCGACCGGGATGGCGCGGGCCGGGCGGCGGCCGGCCTCGCCGAGAACGCCAGGTTCCTCAAGACGAGCCGGCCGCTGGCCCGCGGCCTGATGGGCGCGCACGCTTCGTTCACGATGTCCGACGCGACGCTGGCCGACTGCGCCGGGGCGGCCGCTGACGCCGGAGCTGGGGTGCACATTCACGTCGCCGAGGACGCCGCCGACCAGCGGGACGCGCTGGCCGGCCACGGGCTCAGGGTGGTGGACCGGCTGCACGCGGCGGGCGTCGTCACCGCGGATGCTGTGCTCGCGCACTGCGTGCATGTCGACTCCCAGGAGCAGGACATCCTGCTCGCCTCCGGCGCCACCATCGCGCACAACGCCCGCAGCAACATGAACAACGGCGTCGGCTACAGCCCGGTGACGGGCAGCGGGGATGAGGGCCCGCCGCGGGATGGCGTCGGCCGGGTCGCGCTGGGCACGGACGGCATCGGCGGGGACATGATCACTGAGTCGCAGGCTGCCTTCTTCCGTGCCAGGGAGGCGAGCCTCGCCACGGCGCCGTCCTGGCCGCTCGCCCGGCTCGCAGCCTCCTCGCGCGCGGCCGGCCGGTTCTTCGGCGAGCCGCTGCTCGGCCGCATCACGGCCGGTGCGCCCGCCGACATCACCGTGCTCGACTACCCAGCGCCGACTCCGGTGTCGGCCGGCAACTTCGACGGGCACTGGATCTTCGGCCTGTCGCCGGGGCACGTCAGGGACGTGCTGGTGGCGGGCGAGCTGGTCATTGCCGACCGCCAGCCTACCCGGGTGGACGCGGCCAGACTCGCCGCCGAGGCGGCCAGCGAGGCGGACCGGCTGTGGGCACGCCTGGCTAGCATTCCGCCGCACCACTTCACGCCCATGGGAGGCGAGGCCAGATGACAGTGACGTCTGAGGGCCGGATGGCTCTCTACCTCCAGGACAAGCACCCCATCAGGGATGGCATGCGCTATGCCCAGTACGCCGAGTCCCGGGGCTTCGAGGCGGTGTGGCAGGCGGAGAGCAGGCTGGTCCGGGAGGCAACGGTGCCGATGGCGGCCTACGCCGCGGTGACCAGCCGGATCAGGGTGGGCTCGGGCGTGATCCCGATCTGGACGCGGAATGTCGGCCTGCTCGCTGCGACGTTCTCGACGCTATCCGAACTCGCTCCAGGCCGGATCATGATGGGCCTCGGCGCCTGGTGGGAGCCGCTCGCGTCGAAGGTGGGCGTGGACAGGCGCCGGCCGCTGCGGGCCATGCGCGAGGTGGTCGAGGCGGCCAGGCAGCTGCTCGCCTTGCAGCGGGTGTCCTACCACGGGGAGTTCGTGCACCTCGACGACGTGGAGATCGACATCGTGCACGGCGACAGGTCCCCGCGGCAGGTACCGATCTACATTGGCGCCACCGGCATGCAGATGATGGAGCTGGCCGGCGAGATCGGCGACGGCGTACTACTCAACTACATGGTCAGCCCCGACTACAACCGGCGGGCTCTGCAGGCCCTCGCGGCCGGCGCGGCCCGGTCCGGCCGGAGCCTCGACGAGATTGACCGGCCGCAGCTGATCGTCTGCTCGGTGGACACCGATCGCGCCACCGCGCTTGACCGCGCCAGAGAGCTGCTCACCCAGTACCTCGGGCAGCAGCCGCACATCATGAAGGCCAGCGGGGTCGATCCCGCGCTCATCGCGGAGATCGGGAAGATCCTCACCTGGCCGGCCAGCACTGCCGACATCGAGCGGGCGGCCAAGCTCGTGCCTGACGAGGCCGTCCAGATGATCACGGCATCAGGAACGCCCGCGGAGTGCCGGGCCAAGGTCGCCGAGTACATCGCGGCCGGCGCGACGTGCCCGATCCTCTACCCGCTCGGCGATGACGTCGAGCTCATGATCGACACGTTCGCCCAGTAAAGAGCCAACAGGAGAACTGAAGAGCACCTGACCCGTGCTCAACGAAAGAGGTGGCAGCCATGCGGAGCTTTCTCGGCCGGGACATCCTGTCCCTGAAGGACATGCAGCGGGAGGAGTTCTTCCACATCTTTCGGGTGTGCGAGGAACTCAGGCCGTACGCAGCGGAGCGCCGTAACGGCGACCTGCTGAAAGACAAGACCCTCCTCACCGCCTTCTACCAGCCGAGCACGCGCACCCGGATGGCCACCGAGGCAGCCATGCACCGGCTCGGCGGCCACGTGCTCGGCTTCGCCGACGCCAAGATGACCAGGGCTGGCGACTTCTACCAGGAGTCGATCAAAGACACAATGCACATGCTGGAGTACTACGGCGACGTCATCGCCATGCGCCACTACCAGCAGGGCGCGCCGGCCGAGGCGGCCCGCTGGGCGTCCGTGCCCATCATCAACTGCGGTGACGGCTGGGGTGAGCACCCGACCCAGGTGCTCACCGACCTCTACACGATCTGGCAGGACAGAGGCCGGCTCGACGGGCTCAAGGTGCTCTGCGTCGGCGACATGCGGATGCGCACCATGCACTCGATCCTCTACGCGATGTCGCAGTTCGATATGGAGGCGCTCGTCGTCAGCCCACCGGACATGTCACTGCTGCCGGAGTTCAAGGCCGAGCTTGACGAGCGCGGCACGCAATACCGCGAGGCCGAGAGCACCGAGAAGTGCATCGCGGACGCCGACGTCATCTACATGGAGCCGGTTGTCCAGGCCGACTATGAGCAGTCGCGGGTCGAGGCCAGCAAGGAGAACCCGCTCACGCCGCCCGCCTACCGGGTCACCCGCGAGCTTCTTCGCACCAAGGCGAAGAGTGACGCGATCATCCTGCATTCACTGCCCAGAATGGACGAGCTGCCCCCGGACGTGGACGCGACCCGGTACAACAGGTACTGGGTCGAGGCATTCAACGGCGTGGTCCTGCGGATGGCGCTGCTCGCGCTCGTGCTCGGCGCGGTTGGGTAGGGGCCGGCCATGCAAACTCATCTGCGCGGCCGCGACCTTATCGACCTGCAGGAGTGGACCAAAGACGAAGTCAGCACGCTGCTCGACATCGCCTTCATGCTCAAGCGCGACCGGGCGCTCGGCCAGCTCCACCCGTACCTGCGGGACAAGGTGCTCGCCATGCTGTTCTTCTTCCCGAGCACCCGGACCCGGGCCTCGTTCGAGGCGGGCATGGCCCAGCTAGGCGGCCATGCCCAGTTCATCGAGAGCCGCAGCACCCAGATCGCGCACGGCGACACGCCGAAGGAGATAGGCGAGATCCTGGGCCGGTACAACGACGGCATCGCCATCCGCCATTGCGACTGGCAGCAGGGCAACCGCTACCTGCGCGCCGTCGCCGAGGCGAGCCGGGTGCCGGTGCTCAACATGCAGTGCGACATCTACCACCCGCATCAGGCGCTGGCCGACCTGATGACGATCATCGAGCGCTTCGGCGATCCCCGCGGCCGCACCGCCACCATCAGCTGGGCCTACGCGTCCAGCTACCAGAAGCCGATCAGCGCCCCGCAGAGCCTGGCCCTGCTGCTGCCGCGCTTCGGGATGAACGTGCGCCTTGTCCATCCGCCCGAGTTCTCGCTGATGCCGGAGATCGTCGAACAGGCCAGGGAGAATGCCAGGCGCGGACGGGCCAGCTTCGAGATCTCCGACGACTTCGACGAAGGCTTCCGCGGCACGGACGTCATCTACGCCAAGAGCTGGGGGGCGATGCTCACCACCACCGACGAGGCGGCGGGCGCGAAGATCATTGACTCCTACAAGTCGTGGATCACCGACGAGCCGCGGATGGCCACCGCCGGGCCGGACGCCATCTTCATGCACCCGCTGCCTGCCGACCGGAACATCGAGGTCACCGACGCGGTGATCGACGGACCGCAGTCGGCGGTCTACGACGAGGCCGAGAACCGCCTGCACGCCCAGAAGGCGGTCATGGCGCTGACGTTGAGCTAGCGGGAGGCTGACCCACATGGACAAGCGCATGGCAGTCGTCGCGATCGGCGGCAACTCCCTGATCAAGGACAGGTACCACCAGTCGGTCCGGGACCAGTACATTGCCGCCAGTGAAACCTGCCGCCACATCGTCACCATGATCAAGGATGGCTGGCGCATCGCGATCACCCATGGCAACGGCCCGCAGGTCGGCTTCATCCTCAGGCGGTCCGAGCTGGCAGCCCATGAGCTGCACGAACTGCCGCTCGACGTGTGCGGGGCGGACACCCAGGGCGCCATCGGCTACGAGCTGCAGCAGAATCTGTGCAACGAGTTCCGGCGCTACGGGATCGACTCCGACGCGGTCACGCTGGTCTGCCAGACCGAGGTGGCCGCGGACGACCCGGCGTTCGCGAAACCGAGCAAGCCGATCGGCTCGTTCATGGATGCCGAGCAGGCTGACCGGCGCCGCGCCGAAGGCTGGGACATCATCGAGGACGCGGGCCGCGGCTGGCGCCGGGTGGTCGCCTCGCCCCAGCCGCTGCGCATTGTCGAGCTGCGGGCCATCAGGCGGCTGCTCGACGCCGGCACCGTGATCATCGCGGTCGGCGGCGGCGGGATCCCGGTGGCGGCGGACGAGGCGGGCAATCTGCATGGCGTCGCTGCCGTCATCGACAAGGACCTCGCATCAGCCCTGCTCGCCGTCGAGCTCGGGGCCGGCCTGTTCATCATCTCCACCGCCGTGGAGAAGGTCGCGCTCGACTTCGGGACCCCGCAGCAGCGCTGGATCGACCACCTGACGCTCGCCGAGGCCAGGCAGTATCTGGCCGAAGGCAGGCACTTCGCGGCCGGCAGCATGGGACCGAAGATCCAGGCGGTCATCTCCTACCTGGAGCAGGGCGGCACGGAGGCCCTCATCACCGATCCTGACAACCTCGCGCACGCCCTCGCGGGCCATACCGGGACCCGGATCACCCGCGACTGAGCCGCAGATTCCGGGCAGTATCTCGTTGCCCGTAAGATCCGGGGCCGTAAGTCTCTGCCCCGGAATCTCCGGGAGGGCATTTCCTTTGCCGGTAAGATCCGGGGCGGAAACGACGCCGGATCTTACGCATTAGCCGGCCAGCTCACCTTGTCGTCCGCTCTGCCGGTAGTCCGCCCAGGTCCACCGCAAGGTCCGGCTGGCCAGCACGCCGAGGGCGTGACGGCGGTAGGCAGACGTGCCACGGACGTCGTCGATCGGGCGGGCTGCCCGCGACACGAGCTCGCCGAATCGCTGCACGGTGGCGTCGGCCAGCGGGCCCCGCGACTCCCAGTCCAGGGCGCCGGCGGCGAACGCCTCAGCATCTCCGGCACGCAACGGCACCGGGCCGGCCGAGCCGATCCCGGTGCCCACCCGCCGGTCAGCTGGATGCAGGGCCAGCGCGAACGAGCACACCGCGATGACCATCGCGTTGCGGGTGCCGACCTTGGCGAATTGCTGCGGGCCCGTGGCCGCCGGCACGTGCACGGCGACGATCAGTTCCTCAGCGGCCAGCGCGCTGCGCTTCGGGCCGATGAAGAAGTCGTCGATAGGAATCCGGCGGGTGCCGGTGACGGAGCAGACCTCCACCTCGGCCCCGGTAGCCAGCAGCGGCGGATGCGCGTCCCCCGCGGGCGAGGCGGTGGCCAGGTTGCCGCCGATCGTGGCGCGGTGGCGGATCTGCGGCGAGCCAACCGTCCTGGAGGCGATCGCCAGTGCGGGAAGGGCTGTCCCCAGCCCGGCCGTCAGCTCATGAAAGGTGGTCCCGGCGGTCAGCCGGATCCACCCGCCGTCCGGCGGGTCCCTGCCTTCTGGGTCCCTGCCTGCCGAGTCCCTGCCTGCCGGGCCCCAGCCGCCGGAGCCCAGGCCGCGCAGCTCGGGCACACGGCCCAGATCCAGCACCACCTCGGGATGGCGCCGGTCGAAGTTCATGTCGACGAGAAGATCGGTGCCGCCGGCGATGGCCACTGCCTCTGGGTGGGCGGCCTTTACCTCCAGCGCTTCCCTCAGTTCCGCGGGCTGGAAGAACTCCACCCGCAACATGATCACAGATGTCCGCGCACGCGGGAAGGGACAATAGTCACCACGAGATGCGCCCCCGGACCCGTCAGGCCGGGTCCGCCGCTTCCGCCGCGTCCGGGCCGGGCCCGGCCGTGCCCGGCCGCACGCCGGCCATCATGAGGCCTATCGCCTCCCTGCTTGTTGTCCGGGGGTCGGCCTCACTGATGATCGCTCCCTCGTAGATGACAAGAATCCGGTCGGAAATGGTCATCACCTCGTCGAGGTCCTCCGAGATGACAAGCACGGCGGTACCGCTAGCACGCTGGCTGATTAGCCGCTGGTGGATGTAGTTCGAGGCCGAGACGTCGATGCCGCGCGTCGGCTGGGCGACGAGCAGTGCCTTCGGCGAGCCCGACAGCTCACGCGCCATGACGAGCTTCTGTATGTTGCCGCCAGACAGGTTGCGCGCGGGGGTGTCCAGGCCCGGTGTCCGCACGTCGAACTCCGCGACCAGCTGCCGGCAGTGCCGGCTGATTGCCCGGTTGCGCAGGAAACCCCGGCGGCCGTATGCCGGGTCGGCGCTGGCTATGAGAATCAGGTTCTCGGCCACAGTGAAGTCGGCGATGACGGCATCACGCATACGCTCTTCGGGCACATAGGCCAGCCCTGCTTTGCGGACGGTCCGCGGATGCCGCCCCGTGAGGTCGGTGCCGCCGATCTGGACGCGTCCGCTGACCGGCTGGCGGAGTCCGGCGATGGCCTCCGCGAGTTCCCGTTGCCCGTTGCCTGACACCCCCGCGATGCCGACGATCTCGCCAGAGTGCACCCGCAGGGAAAGCCCGCGCACTGCTTCGGCGCCTCGGTCGCCGGTCACCCGCAAGTCGCTGACGGCCAGCGCAACCGGTCCCTGCTGCGCAGCAGGCGGCACTCCGATCGGGGGGACCTGATGCCCGACCATCATGTCGGCTAGCTCGCTCATGGTCGCATCGGCGCCGCGGATTGTGTCGATCTTCCGCCCACCGCGCAGCACGGTGATGCGGTCGGACAGCTCGAGCACCTCACTGACCTTGTGCGAGATGAATACCAGCGACAGGCCGTTGCGCACCAGGCGGGTGAGCACGGCGAAGAGGTCGCGGACCTCCTTCGGGGTCAGCACGGCCGTCGGCTCGTCGAGCACGAGCAGCGAGATGTCCCGGTACAAGGCCTTGATGATCTCAACGCGCTGGCGCTCGCCTACCGACAGCTGCCAGATGTAGGCGCCCGGATCCACCTTGAGCCCGTAGGCCTCCGATAGCTCGCGGATACGCGCGGAGACCCGGCCGAGGTCGGTCAGCGGACCGCGTGATGACCTGAGGCCCAGCGCTACGTTCTCGGCGACAGTGAGCGTCTGCACCAGCATGAAGTGCTGGTGAATCATGCCGATGCCATGCTGGATGGCCACCGTAGGTGAGGTGATGGCCACCCGGTCGCCGCGGAGCCTGATCTCGCCATCGTCCGGCCGGTAGAGGCCATAGAGGATGCGCATCAGGGTGCTCTTGCCGGCGCCGTTCTCACCGAACAGGGCGTGGATCTCGCCGGGTGCCACGTCGAAGTCCACGTCGTCATTGGCGAGCACCCCGGGAAAGCGCTTGGTGATACCACGCATCTCGATGAGCGCGGGATCAACGGGCGAGGCGCTCCCCCGGTCTGCTGCCGTCATCGTGACTGCTCCTGCCTCAGTTCGTCGGAGGCGTGATGGCGCCGCTGATGATCTCAGCGACGATATGCGCTCCTGCGGCCTTGACCGCCGTGGGCAGCGGATAGGAGGGGTTATAGGCGATCTTCTCGCCACCATTGCCGAGGGTGATCGTGTAGGTCGCCCCGCCAAGCACTCCGCCCCGGATCGCGGTGATCATCTGCTTGACGATGCCAGTCCAGTCATAGACCTGGGATGCGACGACCTCGCTTGGCGCCAGCGACGACTGATCCCATTGGGTGCCGAACCAGGCGACCTTGTCACTCTTGGCTACGCCGATGGCCCCGACGACCGACTGCGAACTCCCGGTCAGCACGTCAGCCTTCTCGGACACGTACGACTTGGCCGCAGTGGCCATCAGCGTATCGTCGCTGAACGAGCCGGTGAAGCTCACGTGCACCGTGGCCGACGCGTCGGCGGCGAGCGCACCTGCCTTGAAGCCGACCACGTAAAGGTGCGCGTCACCCACGTCGATCGGGCCGATGACGCCGAGCACCTTGCTCTTACTGAGCTTGGCCGCGACGTATCCCTCGACGTAGCCGCCCTCCTGCGAGTTCGCCTGATAGGCGAATACGTTCTTCAGGCCGTACGTCACCCCGGCGGTGCCCCACGCGAATGACGTCTTGGGGAACTGCGGAGCGAGTTCCTGGACGGTGCCGCCATATTGCGAGCCGTGCGCGATAACGAGGTTGTAGCCCTCGGACGCGTATTGCCGCATCGCGTTGGCCGCATCCGTGGTGTTGAACAGGTTGTCGGAGACCGACAGCGTGAAATGCAGCGGGCCGGCCAGTGACGAGGCCGCCGCGTACATGGACTGGCTGAAGGCCAGGTCGTTCCGCAGGCTCGGTTCGATCAGGGCGACCTTGAGGGTCGGCACTGACGACGAGCTGGCCGACGGCGAGCTGGCAGACGGCGAGCTCGGGGTTGAGCTTGAGCCGCAGGCCGCGGCGGTGAGCGCGACAGCGGTGCCCAGAATGAGCATGACCGGCCGCCACGACAGGTGGTGTTTCATGGCTCCTCCATTCGGAGGGTTGACGGAGGGTTGACGGGGGTTTGGATGGTCGGGGCTTGGATGGTCGGGGCTGGGCGGACGGGCGCCGGATTGCGCCGGTTCGGCTACGGGTGGCTGGTCATTATGCGCGCGCCCAGGCTCACACGCCCCTCTCATAGGGCTTGCCCAGGGCGGCGGGCTGCCGGTAACGGCGCGCCACCGAGAGCAGGGCGACGACGGTCAGGACGGCCGGCGCCATCGCGGCGATATCCGACGCGGAGTTCGGGATGATGCCGAGGGTCTTCCACGTCACGACCACCGAGCCGACGAGGCCGTACAGCAGTGATCCGCCCATCACGCCGATCGGCCGCCACGCCCCGAAGTACACGAGGGCGACCGCGATGAAGCCCTCGCTGTTCGTGAGGTCCTCCTGGAAGATCCCCACCTGCATGAGCAGGGTCGCACCGGCCAGGCCGGCCAGGGCACATCCGATGATGACCGTCGAGTAGCGGATGCGGGCCACGCTCACGCCGACGGTATCCGCCGCGGCAGGGTTCTCGCCCACGGCGCGGATCTTCATTCCGTATGTGGTCCGGTTGAGCACGAAGGTGAGCACGGGCACGAGCACGAACGCCAGGTAGACAAGCCAGTTCTGGGTGAAGAACATGCTGCCGATGCCGGGGATGCGGTGCAGCAGCGGTACCCGCACCGCGGGGAGGGCCGGGAGCGTTACCGGCGACGGGAAGATCTTCAGCAGCAGCACGTTGGTCAGCCCGAGGCCGAAGAGGAAGACGCCGATCCCGCTGATGCCCTGCTCCGCCTTGAGCGTGACGCTCACGAACGCGGTCACCAGGCCCATCACCAGGCCGATGCCGAGACCGGCCGCCGTGGCCAGCATCAGGCTGCCCGTCTTGGCCGCGACAAAGTAAGCGCCGAACGCGCCGAGCAGCATGATGCCGTCGACACCCAGGTTGACGACGCCACTGCGCTGGCCCATGGTCTCGCCGAGCGCGGCGAGCAGGAACGGCGCCGCCAGCTGGATGCCGGCCGCCACGGTGGCGGTGAGCACCGCGGCGGTGAAGAAGTGACTCATGCCGGCACCTCTTTCTCCGCGCTTCCGGCCGGGGCGCGCGGATCAGGCCCGGCGGTCACAGCCGCCCGGGCCCGCGCGCGGGCCCGGCGACGCAGGTACTCGACCGAGACGACGAGGACGACCACCAGGCCGTTGATGGCGGTCACCAGGTCGGACGGCACGCCCGTGACCACCTGCATCGCGGTGCCTCCGACCAGCAGCCCGGCGAAGAGGAACGCGGTGACGATCGTCCAGAGCGGCTGCAGGCCCGCGAACAGGGCAACCACGATGCCGTTGAAGCCGGCGTTGCCGGTGAAGCCGGTCAGGGTGCCGTCGGTGCCCATCCGGTGCGAGATGCTGCCGAAGACCAGCATCGCGCCGGCGATGCCGGATAGCGCTCCGGCGATGGTCATCGCCAGCGTCATCGTGGGCTTGACCGAGATGCCTGCGTACCTCGACGCATCAGGTGACAGTCCGACGGCACGGATCCTGAAGCCGAGGCTGGTCCGCCATAGCAGCACGTAGACGGCGACGGCCAGCAGCACCGCGATGAGCACGCCCAGGTGCAGTTGCGTGCCGGCGATGAGGGTCGGCAGCCAGGAGTGCCTCGACAGCAGCTTAGTCTGCGGGATTAGCCCGCCCACCGAGTAGCCGGAGTGGGCGACCAGCGGCCCCGAGAGCAGATAGTTCATGAACTGCACGGCGACGAGGTTGAGCATGATCGTGCTCAAGATCTCGTTGACGTTGAAGTACGCCTTGAATGCGCCCGGGATCGCGCCCCAGATGCCCCCGCCAACGGCTCCGGCCAGCAGCACCAGCGGCACCAGCACAACGGATGGCAGCCCAGGCAGCGCAAGCGCCGTCGCAGTGCCCGCGAGGCCGCCCATGGCGATCTGGCCCTCGCCGCCGATGTTGAGCATGTTGGCACGGAAGGCGATGCAGATCCCGGCGCCGACCAGCAGCAGCGGAACCGCCTTCACCGCGGTGCTGGTCAGGGCATAGGTGCCGACGAAGGCGCCGGTGAACAGGGCGTGATAGCCGTTGAGGGGGCTGGCGCCGAAGGCCAGCATCAGCAGGGCTCCGAGCAGGAGCGCGAGGACAGCCGCACCTGGCAACGCGAACCAGCTCAGGAAGAGATCCCGGCGGTCAGCCGTTCCAGCTAGAAGGAGATCCCGGCGCTCACCCGGTCCGGCGCCCCGGGGGCGCCGCGTCGACTTCAGCCAGCTCATCCGCCGCTCCTCACCCTCGCGCGGTGAGGATGACGTTAGGTTTGAGAAGCAGTTCTAGTCGCGGGGCGATAGACCCTCATCGGGAAGCCGAAGGTCCCTGATGCCACCGTGTGCCCTGTTACATCAGGTTCTGCTGCCCTGATGCCCGTTCGTCGTAGTAATAGGGGACTGGCCACTGACCCGGGACCTCGGGCACCGGGGCCGGCCCTGAGCTAGTGGCGGGCCCGCGCAGGCCCGCCAGCTCGTCGGGCGTGACCGGGGCGCTGTTCAGCTCCAGGCCGGTGGCGTCGCGCAGCGCGCCGACGATGGCGGCGGTCGCGACCACCGTGGGCGACTCGCCGATGCCTTTGAGGCCGTAGGGCGTGCCGGGGTCGGGTTCCTCGACGGCGACCGACAGCACGGGGGCACGTCGAGCATGGTCGGGATGAGGTAGTCGGTGAAGGACGGGTTGCGGATGATGCCGCCGGAGACCTGGACCTGTTCCATGATGGCCAGCCCGAGGCCCTGGGCGGTGCCGCCGGCCACCTGGCCCTGCAGGGCGAGCGGATTCATGACCTTGCCGACGTCCATGGCCGCCGAGATCTGGATCACCCGGGCGAGGCCGAGCCCGGTGTCGACTTCGACGATGGCCCGCTCCGCCGCGAAGGCAAAGCCGGCATGGATGTCCCCCTGACCGCTGGCGTCGAAGCCGGTCGTCGGCCGGTGGTGGTAGACGCCTTTACCCGCGACGGGCTCGGCAAGTAGGTCGCCGACATCGGCTACGGGCAATCCGTTCAGCATTACCCTGCCCTCGGCCAGCGTGAGGTCGCCCCTGGTCCCGGCCCGGTCGAACAGCTCCGCGCGCACCTGCTGACAGGCAAGCTGCACGGCCCCGCCAGCCATCACGGACTGCCGCGACGCGGAGGTGGACCCGGCGTTCCCGACTTCGGTGTCGGCGGCATGCATCACGACATCGCTGACGCCAAGCTCGGTCTGCACTATCTGGGTCAGCACGGTGTAGAGGCCCTGGCCCATCTCGACCGCCGCCGTGTGAATCTCGGCGGCCGGGCCGGCCGGGCCGGCGGTCAGCGTGACCCGGGCCTCGGCTGAGTCGTCGAATCCCTCGCTGAACGCGAAATTCTTGTACCCGACCGCGATCGCCTCGCCGCGCCGCAGCGCTTCGCCGCGGGTCACGTTGCCGGTGCCGCCCGGGTAGCTGCGGACGTCGCGGCCAGCCCACGGCTCCGGCGCCGGCAGCGGGATCGCCATGCAGCGCTCGATCAGCTCATGCACCGGCGCGCTGCCGGTGAGCACCTGGCCGGTCGGCAGGACGGAGCCGGTGTGCACCGCATTGCGCAGCCTGAACTCGACTGGATCCAGGCCGAGCCGGACCGCGAGCTTGTCCATCTGCGCCTCATGCGCGAAGCAGACCTGCGGTGCGCCGAAGCCGCGCATGGCACCGCACGGCGGATTGTTCGTATAGACCACCGAGCCTTCGACCCGCACGTGCGGGACCTCGTAAGGCCCGGCGGCGAAGGTCACCGCATTGCCGACAACGGCCGGCGACGACGAGGCGTACGCGCCGCCGTCGAAGAGCACCCTGGCGTCCACCACCAGCAGCCGGCCATCAGCGGATGCCCCGTGCCGCATCCAGATCCTGGCCGGGTGGCGGTGCACGTGAGCGTGGAACGACTCCGCGCGGTCCAGGCACATCTTCACCGGGCGCCCGGTCCGCAGCGCGAGCAGGCAGGCGTGAATCTGGATGTGAATGTCCTCGCGAGCCCCGAACGCCCCGCCCACCCCCGCCAGGGTCAGCCGCACCTTCTCGGCCGGCAATCCGAGACACGGAGCGATCTGCTCGACGTCCACGTGCAGCCACTGAGCGGCGACGTAGAGGTTAACGCCGCCATCCTGATCGGGAATCGCGAGCCCGGCTTCGGGGCCGAGTGGCGCCTGATCCTGCATGGCCGTCTGGTAATAGCCATCCACCCAGACATCCGCTGCCGCGGCGCCCGGATCGCCGTGCACCAGGTGGACGTGGCGCAGCACGTTGCCGAACTCGCGCAGCCGCGGCGTATCCGGCCGCAGTGCCGCTTCCATGTCGGCCAGCACCTCGAGCGGTTCCCAGTCCACGACGATGCGCCCGATGGCCTCCCGGGCGAGCCGCTGGCTGTCGGCGGCAACGATCGCCACTGGCTCGCCCTGATAGCGGACCACGTCAGCCGCAAGGACCGGCTGATCGGCAACGTTCAGCCCGAACGTCGGCTGGCCTGGCACGTCCGGGGCGAGCAGCACCGCCCGGACGCCCCGGCCGGCCTCAGCCGCGGCGACATCGACCGAACGGATGCGCGCGTGCGCATGCGGCGAGCGCAGCACCGCGCCATGCAGCATCCCGCCAGCGTGCAGGTCGCTGGCATAGCAGAACTCGCCTCTGACCTTCGGGACACCATCGGCGCGCAGCAGGCTAGTGCCGACGCCGCCCGGCGCCAGCTCGCGCACGCGGGTGTCCATAGGGCACTCACGCTAAGAAACGCGGCTGCACAAGATCCAGGGCCGAAGGTCCCTGCGGCGCGACCCGGGCGGCTCGTGACACTGCTGCGAACCCGGACATACACTCTGGCAAACCGGGCCACGCTGCCAGCGAGCCGACGCCAGCGGGCCCGGCGGGCCCTGCGCTCAAGGCCCCCGGAGCCTGCACTCAAGGCCCGTCGGGGGGCCTGCGCTCATGGCCACTCAGGCCCCCGGAGGTGACCCGGTGTCCGCACGCAGAGGCACGCCCCACGTCATTGCCGTCGCTCGCGGCGACGAGCCGGCCGACCTCCTGCTCACCGGCGGCAGGGTATTCGTGCCCGGTACCAGGGAGTGGGTCGACACTGACCTTGCGGTGGCCGATGGCGTGATCGCCGGATGGGGCCCCCGGGACGCCCGGGAGATCGTCGATGTGTCCGGCGCGGCGCTGACGCCCGGGTTCATCGACGCCCACATGCACCTGGAGTCTACGAAGCTCTGGATCGATGAGTTCGTCAGTGCGGTGCTCCCGCATGGCACCACGGCGGTCGCCGCCGACCCGCACGAGATCGCCAACGTGTTCGGTGTTCGCGGTGTCGCGGCGCTGGCGGCAGCAGCAGCGGGCCTGCCGTTCACGTTCGGGATCTGCGCGTCAAGCTGCGTGCCCGCCTCACCGTTCGAGAGCCCGGGAGCGGAACTCCATGCGGCCGAGGTCCGCCAGCTGCTCGGCGAGTTCGGCGCGATCGGGGTGGCCGAGGTGATGAACTACCCCGGCGTCGTCGCCGGCGATCCCGAGCTGCTGGCGAAGATCGCCGCGGCCGGTGACCGCCGGGTGGACGGGCACGCGCCAGGTCTGACCGGCCCGCAGCTGGACGCCTACCTGGCCGCGGGGGTCGAGTCAGACCACGAGTGCACGACGCTGGCGGAGGCGGCCGAGAAGCGCCGCAAGGGCATGTGGATCTTTGCCAGGCAGGGCTCGGCAAGCCGGGACCTCGCCGCCCTGATCCCGCTGGTGCTGCAGCACGGAACGCAGCGGGTCGCGCTCTGCACCGACGACCGCGAGCCCGACACGATTCTTCAGGACGGCCACGTGGATGACTGTGTCAGGCTCGCAGTCTCCTGCGGCGTGCGCCTGGAGGACGCCCTTGTGCTCGCGACGTCCAACCCGGCCGAGTATCACAACTTCGACCACCTAGGGTGGCTGTCGCCCGGCTATCAGGCGGACGTGCTCTGCTTCGACTCGCTCGAGCGCCTCTCCCCGGCCCGCGTCTATCAGGCGGGCAGGCTGGTCGCCGAGGGCGGCCACGTGATCGCGGGCGCCGTACCGTCGGCCCCGCCGCCTGACTGGATGCGCGGCTCGGTCCACCTGGCAGCACCTCCGGGCGCGGCGGCGCTGAGCCTGGCGCCGCCAGCCGGCGGCCTTGCCAAAGTCATCGGGATCGAGCCGGACACGCTCACCACCCGGCATCTTGTGCTCGACGTTACGGACGACTCAGCAGGGGTCGCCCGGATCGGCGTCGTGGAACGGCACCGGGAGACCGGCCGCATCGGCCTCGGCTACGTGCACGGCTTCGGGCTGGAGCGCGGCGCGATCGCCTCGACCGTGGCCCACGACGCGCACAACTGCATGGTCGTCGGGGCCCTGGATGCCTCCGGACCCGCGGACATGGCGGCCGGCATCGCCAGGCTGGCCGAGATCGGCGGCGGCCAGGTGGCGATACTCGACGGCCGGGTCATCGCCGAGGTACCGCTGCCGATCGGCGGGCTCATCAGTGACAAGCCCATTGCTGCCGTTGCCGCCGAGGTCGAGGCCGTTGAGCAGGCCGCGGCCGCGGCACTCGGCGTCAGCATCGCGACCCCGTTCATGCACCTGAGCTTCCTCGCTCTGTCGGTGATCCCTGAGCTGCGGATTACCGACCGGGGGCTGGTCGACGTGCAGCGGTTCGCGCTGACCGGCGTTGCGCCGGGCTGACCGGCGA
>CZKT01000208.1_pt1 | contig 30988 bp, 24 predicted proteins | sample 1122361 | NCBI WGS metagenome assembly CZKT01 (sample SAMEA3539301, study PRJEB10725) | soil metagenome | biome: tundra; feature: field; material: soil | place: USA | collected 2010-05 | depth 0.15 m | reverse complement strand
CGGGCCTGCACGCCTGGTGGAGCATCGGTGCGTTCGCCGGGGCGGGCCTCGGAGCGCTGGGTGTCGCGATCGGCCTGCCGCTCCCCAGGCAGCTGGTGCTGCTCGGGCTGCCCGTCCTGGTGATCACCGGGTGGCTGACCAGCTGGATGGTGCCCGATGCGGGCCGGAACGCGCAGCAGCGCGCCGCGTGGCGCCCGGCGCGCCGGCTCTCGCGCCCGATCCTCGTGCTGGCCGCCATCGCGTTCGCGTCCATGCTCTGTGAGGGCGCGAGTGCCGACTGGGCCGCGGTCTACCTGCGTGGTTCGCTCCACGTGGGTGTCGCCATCGCCGGCCTGGCCTACACCGTGTTCTCCCTCACGATGGTCGCCACCCGGCTGGCCGGGAACCGGCTGCTCCGCCGGTTCCGCGTCGGCCGGCTGCTGCCTGTCCTCGCGGCGGTCGCCACCGCCGGGTTCGCCGCCGGGCTGCTGGGCGGCCGGGCAGTGACCGCGATCGCCGGTTTCGGCTGTCTCGGGATCGGCCTGGCGCTGGTCATCCCGACAGTGTTCAGCGCTGCCGGGCGGCTGCCCGGCCTGAACCCGGGTGCCGCGATCGCAACGGTTTCCGCGTTCGGCTGGGCCGGCTTCGTCTGCGGGCCGCCGCTGATCGGGGAACTTGCCTCGGCAACCTCGCTGTCCGCGGCGCTCGGCCTGCTTCCCGCGCTCACCGCCTTCATCGTCCTCGCCACCGCGTCGGCCGCGGCACTGCGGCAGCACGCATCCGCCGCACCGCAGTGACTCGCGGCCGCCAGGCAGGGCTGCCGCTCCGGTCCGGCTACTTACACCGCGGCGGGCAGCCTGGCGAGCGCGTCCTCGATGGCCTTCTCCGGGAGCTCGTAATCATGCAGCTGGCCGGCGACGTAGCCGGCGTACGCCGGGAGGTCGAGCAGGCCGTGCCCGCAGAGCGCCGTCAGGATGACCTTCTCCTCGCCGGTCTGGATGCAGCGCAGTGCCTCCTCGATGCACGCGGCGACCGCGTGGGTCGGCTCGGGCGCCGGCACGATCCCCTCGGTCCGGGCAAAGCGCAGTCCCGCGGCGAAGCACTCGGACTGCGGCTTCGCCACCGCCTCGATCAGGCCGAGTTCATAGATGTGCGACAGCAGCGGCGACATGCCGTGATAGCGGAGGCCGCCGGCATGGATCGGGTCCGGGATGAAGTCATGCCCGAGGGTGTGCATCTTGAGCAGCGGCGTGAATCCGGCGGTGTCGCCGAAGTCGTAGGCGTACACGCCCCGGGTGAAGGACGGGCAGGCGGCGGGCTCGACCGCCCGGATCACCGGGTTGATCCGCCCGGCCAGCTTCTCCCGCAGGAACGGGAACGCCAGGCCGCCGAAGTTCGAGCCGCCGCCGGTGCAGCCGACGATCACGTCGGGCGTGTCCCCGGCCATGGCGAGTTGCTTGATCGCCTCCTCGCCGATGATCGTCTGGTGCAGCAGCACGTGATTGAGCACGCTGCCGAGCGCATAACGGGTCGCCGGGTCGCCGCCGGCCACCTCCACGGCCTCGCTGATCGCGATGCCGAGACTGCCCGTCGAGTCCGGGTGTTCTGCCAGCACTGCCCGGCCGGCCGAGGTGAGATCTGACGGGCTGGGGTGCACCGTTGCGCCGTAGGTTTCCATCAGCATCTTGCGGTACGGCTTCTGGTCGAAGGACGCGCGTACCATCCACACCTCGAGCTCCAGGCCGAATAGCGCAGTCGCGAACGCCAGCGCGCTGCCCCACTGCCCGGCGCCGGTCTCGGTGGTGAGCTTGGCCACGCCCTCAGCGGCGTTGTAGTAGGCCTGCGGCACCGCGGTGTTGGGCTTGTGCGAGCCGGCCGGGCTGCCGCCCTCGTACTTGTAGTAGATCCTGGCGGGCGTACCGAGATCCTTCTCCAGGCGGCGCGCCCGGTACAGGGGCGTCGGCCGCCAGAGCCGGTAGACGTCCAGTACGTCGTCCGGGATCGTCACGTGCCGGTCGGCCGTCACCTCTTGCGCGATCAGGGCGGCGGGGAACAGCGGCGCGAGATCGTCTGGCCCGACCGGCTGGAGCGTGCCGGGATGCAGCGGCGGCGGGGGCGGCGCTGGCAGGTCGGCGATGACGTTGTACCACTGCCTGGGCATCTCGGATTCCTGCAGAACGTACTTAACCTGTCGGTCCATGACTTCCTCCCGAGCTGCCGGCGGGGAATCGCGCCTAACGACGGGAGCGCCTGCTGCGCTCATCCGTCGCGATCGTGCGACCTGGGCAAATAGAACGAAACGACGACAGGAAGCCCGCAACGGCGGTTTATCAGCGCAACGCTAGCCGACTGTCAGCCCCAGCGGAAGTGACTGCGCCAGGCGTGTCCGGGGCACGTGCCCGGGGGCGAACCGGTCAGTGTGCGTCCTCGGCGATCGTTGCGGCGGCCGTAGCCAGTTTCTCGAGCTCCGATTCCCAGCCGGCCTGGTCTGCTGCGTCGGCCACCTTAGCCAGATCTTCATCAAGCGCCTGGGTGGTAAGCCGGTTCTCGGCGGCGGCCGCCGACACCTCTTCGGCGTGATCGGTGGTGACCTTAGCCTGCAGCTTCCGGCAGGCGGGAACTGTGCTCAGCGCGGTCTGCATGGTGGCAGCCGCATCTGCCGGCGGCTGCTGGTAAAGGCCCTGCCACAGCGAGTGCGCTCCGTTGACGCAGTCGGCGATACTCGCCTCATAGGACAGCGTGCTGTCCTCCGGCAGGACCTCAATGAGGTTGTCCACGATGTAGCCGCTCATGAGCTGCGCGGCATAGCTTTCCGCCGAGGCGTACTGATCCATCTGCACGGTCAGCTGAATGGGCGCATCCTGGGTAGCCACGATATGACCGCCAACCCGGGAGCAGGATCATCCCCGGCGGGGGCGTGAGCCACTGGACCGCTGCGTTCTGCGCGTACGTTTCGATCTCGTCCCCGGCCGGCAGCAGGTCGTCGGAGACCGGATAGTAGGGCCGGAGCGCGGGCTCGCTATGGCCGGCCGAGCCGACATCGAGGACGTCGTCGGAGAGGTTGTAGATCACCACCTCGTCCGGAGCGTAGCCAGCCGGGCTGACGCGACCTTGGCAACAGGCCCCTCCGATAAGTGTCTAACTGATTACAAGTTGAAGTTGCTGACAATACCATCGCGACGGCCTGCGAAGCAGCGCAGAACGACCAGGACTCAGCCTGGTCCGGAAGGGCACGCTGAGAGCAAAGCGGGTCAGGCGCTGAGAGCAAAGCGGGTCAGGTACGGATCGGTTGCGGGCATGTGTCCTGCATGCGATGGTTGGGCGGTGGAGTCGGGCTCGATGACGACCGGGCGAATGCGCGCCTTCGTCGGATTGACCGTGGCCGGGGCGGTCCTGCTCATGACCGGCGTCCTCATGATGCTCATCGGCGAAGCGATGCGGCTACATTCGCCGCACGGCTGGCAGGGCATCATCGGGCTCGGCGAAAGAGCCGCAGTGTCCGGTCTGGGATGCGGTCTGGTGCTCCTGGTAATCGTCGCGACCGTCCGGCCATCCCGATCGCGAACTCCGGCCCGCGCTGCCGGCCGGCCGGATCGCTCAGGTCGTTCAGCTCGTCACACTCAGGCCGAACGCGGCTGGGATGACGGCAGGGAGGACACCGACTGGAGGCACGCCACGGCGGAGCAGTGGCTCAGCCCGCTGCGCAGCTCAACGGTGCGACTTACTCCCGAGGCGCCCGACCGGGCTCCCCAGCAGCCGCTTCCTGAGTTCTCGCCGGTCCTGGACTACTCCGACGACGGCTGGCTTCCCGGCGGCCAAGTCGCTGGCTACAGCGAATACCAGCCCGCCCAGCCGCCGCGTGGGCTCGGGATGGTGGCCACAGCGCCAGCCATGCGGTGGGCCCGGCGCCGGGATACCTGCCAGGGCCGCCCCGCGCTTACGCCACGATCGCGCGGCCTGCCGATGCCCCGGGCCCGTCGCCCGCCTTCGGAGTGAGACCGCAACTCGCTTATGCGACAGCCCCGGATCCCGGACATCCGGGCGTCAGGTCCTCGTTAATCGCGAGCCCGTCCGCTGCGCTCCAGGCGAGCCCAGCAGCCCGGTACCAGCCAGGTACACCACGCGGGGATCTACTTCAGGTCCCGCCGGCCGGCCACCACGCCGGGCCATTTCGCCCGGACACCGCCGATCCCGCTGGCCGGACCACAGCGATTGCGACAGCTGACACGGCCCCGATCCCGGTCATCCTGCCGTCCAGCTCGCAGGTAGCGCCCTACGTCGCGCCAGCCCGCGTGCCCGCGCCCGCGCCCGCCAAGCTGGACCAGATCAAGGACCTGTACCTGACCGCCGAGGCCATCGGCGAGGACGCGCTGGTCAAGCACTTCGAAGAGGTCAGCAGCCGACAGCGCGCGCTAATCCGCGAGTACTTCGAGCAGTCCGGTTTCGGGCCTAACGGCGCGCCGAAGATCTTCGATGAAAGCCGGGCGCAGAGCGAGGCGCAGCTGCCGGGCTAACCGGCCGCCCGCTTTAGTGCGCGACTGGACGCTGCATAAATACCGTGTCGATCCACCGGCCATGCTTGTGACCGACGGCAGTCAGCCGGCCCGCAACGGTGAATCCGAACGCCGCATGCAGCGCCTCCGACGCAGGGTCCCCGGTATCGGCAATCACGGCGATCATCTGCCGCACATCGCCGCGCCCGCACGCATCAAGAACGCCGCTCAGCAGCAGCCGTCCCAGGCCGCGCCCGGTCGCCTGCGGTGCCACGAAGATCGAGTCCTCGACCGTGTGCCGATAGCCAGGCTTGGGCCGCCACGGGCTGGCGTAGGCGTATCCGCTGATCTCACCGGCCGAGTCGGTCACGAGAAACGGAAGGGCAAGATCATGAAGCCGAACGGCCAGCGCCTCCCAGTCCTGCACAACCCGGGGAGCCTCCTCGAAAGTGGTCACCGTGTTCTCGGCGTAGTGCCCGAAGATGCTCGCCACGGCGGCTAGGTCGCCAGGGACAGCGGGCCTGACAGTAACCCCGTTCAGCCCGCCTCACCCCACCGCACCCGAAACCTCTCAATCAGCTCCGCCGCCTCCGTCTCGCTAATCTCAACAAGCTCGGCACCAACATCCCCGTACTCCCACTCGTAGATCGCTGAGTCACGTTCCCAGGCGAGACTTCTCCGTAGGGCTTCATCTAGACGTCCCTCCGGGGTCAACGTACGTCGGGCAAGGCCGGAAGCGTTCTCTATCGAACGCCCATTCCTAATAATCGCGTAGTACGTGACGTTCTCGGCCACCTTGGTACCTAACTTTCCTTCTTGTAAGGAAGAATCTGCATCGCGCCGGGTGGCACCACCACCGTGGATGAGACTCGACGCTGGTAAGCGCGCCATCCCTCAACCTCCGCGACCGGCCTCGTCGTATCACTGATCTTCTCGTAAGCATCATGTGTCTTCTGCTTTGCGTCCCAGCTGTCCGGCGTGTGCCATTGAACCTCGAAGGACAATCCGCTGGCCGGATCACGCCATCGGCTATTGACCCCCTTGTACTCGTCGTTGCCCCAGCTCGGCCGGGTCTCCATATGTTCGTAGCCATGCTCTGCAAACCGCTTGCATGCCTCTGCAACACCGTTGGTGTAATGGGGCGACTCGAAGAGGAACGTATACCGGACGCTGTCGGGGATTCCCATGGCCAGGTCATCAGGATCGGTGCCGGGGAAGCGTGCGATCAGCTTGGCGAGCTTTTCTTTGAAGCGGTCGGGGGACTTGAGGGCGAACTTCTCGGTATCGGGGACTAGCCGCGCGTTCTCGAGCTGGGATTCGATGCGGCGCATCGCCGGGGTCAGGCCAGCATCCCCGTAATCGCCGGAGTCGGTCCGCCCTTCAGCCGTTCGGCATCGGGCGAGTGTCTTGTCGGCGATCCTGCATTCTTCGGGAGTCAGGCTCCTCCCTTTCCACTCCCAAGTGCCGTCCGGCAAGGACCGTGGCTCGTCGCTGGCTGCCCGGGATTCTGGCGCGGCAGTTTCGCTCAGGTCAGTGGCGGCCTGGGCCTTCTGGGCCTGGTCAGTGGCGGCCTGGGCCGTGTGGACCTCGGCTGTCTCGGGCTGGTCACTGTCAGACGGGCCAGTCTGGGCCCGGTCTGGCTCGGCTCTACCGCCGGTCGCACGTTCGTCGCCGGGCAGCGGCAGTTCCAGATCCTTCAGCCGGGTTACTGGAGGCTTGCGACTGCCGTCGTCGTTGTAGGGAGAGGACGGGTGGCCAGCTGGCAGTCGTTCTAAGCGCTGCCGCAGCTCGGTCAGTGACCCACGGGCGGGCCGGTCGGAGTGGCCGGGCTGATCGTGGTGGCGCGCCGCGTATTGGTCGCCGTCGTATACCCCCGCAGACTGGTCCGTGGATTCCTGAGGTCCTGGCATTCTGCGCAAATCTCCCGCACGTCGGCGACGGGGACATCGTAGCGGGCCGCCCCGACGCAGCGGTGCGGGCCCGCGTAGCTGTCCGCGCGATGTCCGCGGGCAGCCGTCCGGGTCACCCCGCACCTGAATCTCGGCGCTCAGCCTCGCGTGGCTGCCCGGTCAGACTCCGCTACCGGGCGGGCGTCTTCATGGCGGACCCAGCCACTATCAGGTCGACGACCTGGTGTACGAACCGGTCGCTGAGCGGCTGGTGGCCGTGCAGCAGCCGGTGGTAGGCGGCGCCGAAGAGAAGGTCGAGCAGCACTTCCTTGTCGACCGTCCCGGACAGTTCGCCGCGTTCAATGGCGCGCTCGAGCATGATCGTGTGCTGGGCTCGCAGCGGCTCGACCACCCGGTCGCGCCACGCGACGGCCAGGGCAGGATCACGCTGCGCCTCGGCGATCAGCCCGGCCAGCATGCGCCCGGCGGAGGACTGAGTCACTGCGCGAACCCAGGCAGTCAGCGCGCCCAGCAGGTCGCCGCGGAGCGTGCCTGTATCGGGCAGCGGCTGTTGTTGCTGGAACTCGGCGAGGAACGCATCGAGTGCCAGCACTCCGCGTGATGGCCAGCGCCGGTAGATCGTGGCTTTGCCGACCCCCGCACGTGCGGCTACTTCCTCGATCGACATGCCGCTGAGACCTCGTTCGGCCAGTAGCCCGGTTGCGGCGTGCAGGATCGCCCGGTCGGCGGCCTCGCTGCGTGGCCGGCCTCGGCGGGCTGGCTGCTCGGCCGGTACGGAAAATTTCTCCGCCGGCGACGGAATAGTTGCGCGTTCCATGAGGTTCAGCATACCGTAATAAGAAACGAGACGTTACGTATCGTATATAGGAGCGGGATGCCAGCCTTGATCGCGGCGAGCTACCAAGGACCTCTGCCGAAGCCCCTGACCGTCGAGCCAGGTCACGGAGGCCTCGCCGAAGGGACCGCCGGGCGGGCGGACCCCGCGCATGCCGGGCCAGCGCCGGTCGCGGCTGCCCCTGCGGAGCACCGCGGACTTGGGCTCGCGCTGATCCTGCTGGCCGCGTTCATGGTGGTACTGGACTTCAGCATCGTGAACGTGGCCCTGCCGTCCATCGAGCGGGAGTTCGGCTTCTCCGCCGCCGCTGTGCAATGGGTAGTGACCGGGTACGCGATCACCTTCGGCGGCCTGCTGATCCTGGGCGGCCGGGCCGCGGATCTGTTCGGCCGCAGGCGGATGTTCATCGCGGGCCTGCTGCTCTTCACGGCCGCGTCACTCGCCGGCGGTCTCGCGCACGACCCTGTGCTGCTGGTCATGTCGCGGGTTGTCCAGGGCGCGGGAGCGGCCATCGTGGCGCCCGCCGCGTTCTCGCTGATCACGACCGGCTTTGCCGAGGGCCCGCGGCGTAACCGTGCCCTTGGCTGGTACGGCGCGACCGCGTCGGTCGGGTTCGTTGCCGGGCAGGTGCTCGGCGGCGTGCTCGTGGAGTTCCTCAGCTGGCGGGCCGTGTTCCTGGTCAACGTTCCCGTCGGGGTGGCGGCTGCGCTGCTCGCGCCCCGGCTCCTCGGTGAGTCACGGCAGCAGGGGCACGGACGTCGCATGGACGTCGGTGGCGCGGTGCTGATTACCATCGCCGTGGCCGCCATCGTGTTCGCGGTGTCGCAATCTGCCGCGGTCGGCTGGGCCTCGCCACTGGTCGCCGCGGCGCTGGGCACGGCTGTGGCCGCGGCCGCCGCGTTCTGGCTGGTCGAGCAACGGCACCGTGACCCGCTGGTCCGCGCCGATCTGCTCCGGCTGCCGGGCTTGCGCAAAGCCGGCCTGGTAAACGTGCTGCTCGGCCTCTGGAACGCCGGCGAGATGATTGTCCTGTCGATCTACTTCCAGCAGGTCCTGCATGACTCGCCGCTGGTAACCGGCCTGGCCATCGCGCCCCAGGGCGTCGTCGGGTTCAGCGCGGGATTGCTCGGCGCCAGGCTTGCCGGCCGCGTCGGGATCCGCCGCGTGCTGGTCCTGACCAGCGGGCTGGCGATGGCCGGATTCCTTGTCCTCACCCAGCTGCCCGCGACCGGGAGTTACAGCCTGCTGCTACTGGCGGTCATGCCGGTCGGATTCGGGACCGCCGGAACCGCGTTCGGCACCATGGTCATCGCCAGCGGCGGGGTCGCTGACAGCGATCAGGGCCTGGTCGGCGGGGTAGTGAACACCAGCCGCCAGATGGGCGCGGCGATCGGTGCGGCACTGCTACCCGCCGTTGCGGTGGCAGCCAACCATCGGGGCGCGATCGCGGGCGTCGCGGGCGACCGGGCCGCCATGCTCGCCGCGGCCGGGGCGGCCGCGCTGGCCATGATGATCGCCGTGGGCGGCCGTTCGGCCCGCGGTAAGCAGCGCCTGTCCAGCCCACCGGGAACAGCCATCGAAGCACGACGCGCGGTCACCGCGGACCTGCGCGCGTCAACCACCGAACCGCGCGCATCCGCCGCGGGACCACGTACGAAGGAGAAGCACCATGCAAGAAGTCACGCTCGGCAAGACCGGCCTGCACGTGTCGAGGATCGCGTTCGGCACCTGGCAGCTTGGCGGCGACTGGGGCGCGACCGACGAGTCCGCGGCGATCGCTGCGATCAGGCGAGCCGCCGACCAGGGCGTCACTATCTTCGACACCGCGCAGGCCTACGGGTTCGGCGCATCAGAACGGCTGCTGGCCAGGGCGCTGAACGGCAGGAACAGGGCTGAGCTTGTCATCGCAACCAAGGGCGGCCTGCGGCCGGTGCCGGAGGGCGGGATCACCAGGGACGCGAGCCCGGCCTGGATCCGCGCGGGCGTCGAGGCCAGCCTGACGGCGCTCGACACCGACTACATCGACCTGTACCAGCTGCACTGGCCGGATCCGGCCACGCCGTTCGAGGCAACCGCTGGGGAGCTGGCCAAACTGGTGGCCGACGGCAAGATCCGGCACGTCGGGGTCTCCAACTTCGACGCTGAGCAGATGGAGTCGTTCAGCGCGACGCTGCCCGTCGAGACGCTCCAGCCGCCGTATCACCTGTTCCGGCGGGACATCGAGGCCAGCGTGCTGCCTTACACCGCGGCCCATGACATCGGCGTGCTCGTCTATGGCCCGCTGGCGCACGGACTGCTCGGTGGTCACCTGCGTCCGGGCACCACGTTCGCCGAAGGGGACTGGCGCGGCCAGAGCGAGGTCTTCACCGGCGAGTCATTCGCGCGGAATCTCAGCGCCGTGGCCGCGCTGGAGAAGCTAGCCCGTGACGAGCTCGGCACCTCGGTCAGCAGGCTCGCGGTGGCCTGGACGCTGGCCAGCCCGGCGGTGCACGTTGCCATCGTCGGCACCCGCGACCCCGCGCACGTGGATGACGCGGTAGCGGCGGCCGATCTGAAGCTCGACGATCAAGTCCTCGCCAGGATCGATGCCATTATGCAGACGGCCGGGCTGGCTGCCGGGCCCTCACCAGAGAGCGTCTGAGGAGTATTGCCATGAGGCCCGGGTAGCGTGGTGCGAAGACCGGCCGCAAGGGAGGCTCCCATGCTGGTGGCCGGGGTTGACTCCTCGACCCAGTCCACCAAGGTCGTGCTGTGCCGTGCCGAGGACGGGGCCGTGGTGGGCCGCGGCAGCGCGGCGCACCCGGCGGGCACAGAATGCGACCCGGCCGCCTGGCTGACCGCCCTGCAGCGGGCCGGCGACGGCCTGCTGAGCAGGGCAGCGGCCGTTGGCGTGGCAGGCCAGCAGCACGGCATGATCGTCGTTGACGAGGACGGCAAGGTGATCCGGGCCGCCCTGCTCTGGAATGACTTGCGCTCCGCTCAGGCGGCTGCCGACCTGGTCCGCGAGCTCGGCGGCCGGCAGTGGTGGGCGAGCCGGACCGGAAGCGTGCCAACGGCGTCGTTCACCGTCGCCAAGCTGCGCTGGCTGGCCGAGCACGAGCCGGCCAGCGCGGCGCGGGTGGCATCGGTACTACTGCCGCATGACTGGCTCACCTGGCAGCTAGGCGCGAGGTGGCCGGCCACCGATCGCGGCGACGCCTCAGGCACCGGATACTTCTCGCCAGCGACCGGGAGCTGGCTGCCTGACGTCGTCGCGGCCGCCCTCGGCCACCTGCCACGGCTGCCAAGGATCGCCGGGCCGGCCGACGTGGTGGGAGAGACCGCGTGGGGCGCGCAGCTCTCGGCGGGCACTGGCGACAACATGGCCGCTGCACTCGGGCTCAGCCTGGAGCCTGGTGACATCGCGATCTCGATCGGCACCTCGGGCACGGCCTTCGCGGTCAGCGCCGTACCGGCCGCCGATCCATCCGGCGCGGTTGCGGGCTTCGCGGACGCAACCGGGCGCTTCCTGCCCCTGGTGTGCACGGTCAACGCGGGGCTCGTGCTGTCCGCGACCGCCGCACTGCTGCGCACAGACCTGGCCGGGCTGTCCGGCCTGGCGCTGGCGGCCGATCCTGGTGCGAGCGGCGTCACCCTGCTGCCCTACCTGGACGGCGAACGCACCCCGGACCGCCCCGGCGCGACCGGTGTCATCAGCGGCCTGACCACGCAGAATGCCACCAGCCAGAACGTGGCCCGCGCCGCGGTCGAGGCGGTGCTGGCCTCCCTCGCGGACGCGGCCGACCGGCTGGCCGGGCAGGGTGCGCCACCGAGCCGGGTACTACTGATCGGCGGCGGCGCACGGTCCGAGGCGGTCTGCCGCCTGGCTCCCGGGATATTCGGGACTACCGTCTTCGTGCCCGAACCCGATGAATACGCCGCGCTTGGCGCCGCCCGCCAGGCAGCATGGGCGGTAGCGGGCACGCCGACGCCCCCGGACTGGCCTGGCCGGCCGACCGCCGAGTTCTCCGGCGGGCCGCATCCGGAGATCCGCGAACGGCACGCCGCGCTGCGCGACGCGACAGCGAGCTGGGACGCCGCGCCGGGCTCGCCCCGTTCGTGACCAGAAGGGAAAGGACCGGCCCGTGAGCACAGATCGCTACGCACCCACCCCCGCCGACCGATTCTCGTTTGGCATCTGGACCGTTGGCTGGCAGGGCGTGGACGTCTTCGGCACGGCCGTCCGGCCGCCGATGCCAGCCGAGCGCGCGGTCCGCAGGCTCGCCGAGATAGGCGCGTACGGCGTGAACTTCCACGACAATGACGTGTTCGCCTTCGGCGCCGGTGACGCCGAGCGGGCACGGCGGATCGCCGGCTTCCGCGCCGCCCTCGATGAGACAGGCCTGGTCGTCACCACCGCGACGACCAACCTGTTCGCGCATCCGATATTCAGGGACGGCGGGTTCACCGCCAACGACCGGGATGTGCGCAGGTTCGCGCTCGCCAAGGTGCTGCGCAATCTCGACCTGGCCGCGGAGCTCGGCGCCCGGGTGTACGTGTGCTGGGGCGGCAGGGACGGGGCGGAATCCGGCGCGGCAAAGGATGTGCGCGCCGCGCTCGACCGCTACAAGGAGGCCCTCGACCTGCTCTGCGAGTATGTCCTGGACCAGGGATACGGCGTGCGGTTCGCGATCGAGCCGAAGCCGAACGAGCCCCGTGGCGACATCCTGCTGCCCACCGTCGGGCACGCGCTGGCGTTCATCGGCGAGCTGGAGCACCCGGAGCTTGTCGGCGTCAACCCGGAAGTCGGGCACGAGGAAATGTCGGGCCTCAACTACGCGCACGGTATCGCGCAGGCACTGTGGCACCGCAAGCTGTTCCACATCGACCTGAACGGGCAGCACGGCCCGCGCTACGACCAGGATCTGCGGTTCGGGGCCGGGAATGCGCGCGGCGCGTTCTGGGTGGTGGACGCCCTGGAGTCCGGCCGCTACGACGGCCCGGTGCACTTCGACTTCAAGCCGCCCCGGACCGAGGACGACGAGGGTGTCTGGGCGTCCGCCGCCGCGTGCATGCGCAATTACCTGATCCTGCGGGATAAGGTCCGGGCGTTCCGCGCCGACCCCGAGGTCGCCGGCGCGCTCAGGGCCGCGCGGGTCGACCAGCTGGCGCTGCCCACTCTCGCCGATGGCGAGACCTGGCGCGATGTCCGCGGCTTCGCACCCGATACCGAGGCCCTTGGCGCGCGCGGCATGGCCTTCGAGCGGCTTGACCAGCTCGCCCTGGAGCACCTCTACGGCACCAGATGAACCGCGGCGCCACGTCGCCACGGGGACATATCCGGCGCTAACGGGAAGCTAGCCGACTGCCTCGGAGATGGCCGGGATGATCTGGCCGGCGACCTCGCCCAAACCGATCCGCGCCCCATCCGGGCCAGGGGCGGTCGCCGTGATAACAACCTCGTCGCTGTCCTCTAGCCACGCGCGGGTGGTCCCGTCAGCCAGCGTGACCGGCTCGGTGCCATTCCAGGACAGCTCGATCAGGCAGCCGCGCTGATCCGGCCGCGGGCCGCTGACGGTGCCCGATGCATACAGATCGCCGGTCCGCACGCTCGCCCCGTTCACCGTCAGGTGCGCAAGCATCTGCGCCGGACTCCAGTGCATGGCGGAATAGACCGGGCGGGACACCACGTGACCGTTGATGGTGATCTCGAAGTCAATGTCCAGGCCCCAGTCCGCCGACTCGGTCAGGTACGGAAGCAGTTCGGTGCCGCGCGACGGCGGCCGCGTCCGGGCACGTTCCACGGCAGCCAGGGGCACCACCCACGGCGAGACGGTGGTGGCGAACGACTTGGCCAGGAACGGGCCGAGCGGCACAGACTCCCAGGCCTGAAGGTCCCGGGCGGACCAGTCGTTGACCAGGCAGACGCCGAAGACGTGCTCGGTGAACCTGGTCACCGGGATCGGCTCGCTCAGCAGGCTGTGCAGGCCGACCACGAAACCGAGCTCGGCTTCGAAGTCGAGCCGCGCCGACGGGCCGAACGACGGCGCAGTCGCGCCCGGGAGCCAGGACTGGCCGCAGGGGCGCCGCACCGGGGTGCGTGACACCACGACCGTGCCGGACCGGCCGTGGTAGCCGATGGGCAGATGTCGCCAGTTGGGCGTGAGCGACTGCGCGTCCGGCCGGAAGATCCGGCCGACGTTGGTCGCGTGGTGCTCGGAGGCGTAGAAGTCTACGTAGTCACCGACGGTAAATGGCAGGTGCAGTTCAGCGTCGGCGGCAGGCACCAGCAGGTCCTCGACGGCGTCGCGGTAGACATCCTCCGAGAGCCAGGTGATGAGGTCGGCGCGGACCTGCGCCCAGGCGCGATGCCCGGCGGCGAGAAACAAGTCCAGGTTGCCGCTGCTGAACAGGTGGGCACGGCCAGGCAGCAGCCGCGCGGTCACGGCGCCGAGGTCGAGGACCCGGTCGCCGATCGCGACGCCGACCCGTGGCTGCTCCAGGTGATGCGGCGCGGTAAACGAGCCATAGGGGAGCGTTTCCAGCCCGAACGGGTCGTCGGGCGTGATCCCGAGCCAGGCGGCCGGTGCTATCCGTGCCATGAAAACTCCTCCGAGAAGCTCATGAGGGCTCGCGGTTTCCTCAGTCCGGCAGGCGAGCGCCAGCGTATACCGGCTACGACGGCGCCCGGCAAACTGGCGGGGCGGCCGGTCAGGCTAGCCTCGCTGGTGTACTCAGACGTCGATGCGCCGCTACGGCCGGGCACCCCTTGCCTGGGCAGGTCATCGGGTCGCCGGCCAGGCCATGAGGAGGTGAGATCGCGATGACAGCACGACCGGACGCCGCGCGGGTGATCGTGGTCGGTGCCGGCTTCGGTGGTCTGGCCACGATGAGCGGTTTGCGCCGCGCGGGCGCGCGGGTGACCCTCGTGGACCGGAATATCTACAGCACCTTCCAGCCGCTGCTCTACCAGGTCGCGACTGGCGGACTGAATGGCAGCGACGTCGCGTATCCAGCGCGCGGCATCGTCCGCAAATACCGCGCCCGCTTCCGTCACGGCGACATGATCGGCCTCGATGCCGCGGCCAGGCAGGTGAGGCTGGCCGACGGCGGCACGCTGACTTACGACTATCTCATCCTGGCGACCGGGGTGACCGCGGCGCACTTCGGGGTGCCTGGCGCGGCGGAGCACAGCCTCGGCCTTTATACCCGGCGCGACGCCATCGCTCTGCGTGACCAGCTCATGGAGCGCCTGGAGTACCTGAACACCACCCGCTCCGGCGAAGCGGTAGCGGTGACGGTGGTCGGCGCCGGCGCCACTGGAGTGGAGCTGGCCGGGACCCTCGCTGAGCTCCGCAACATCGCTCTTGCCTGGGCCTTCCCGGGTGTCGACCGTGCGCGCGTGCACATCAGGCTCGTCGAGATGGCCCCGGCCGCGCTGACGCCGTTCGACCAGGCGCTGCGTGACTATGCCTGCCAGCAGCTGGTCGCGCGCGGGGTCGATGTCCGGCTGGGCACTGAAATCCGCAAGGTCGATGACGACCAGGTCCTGCTCGCTGACGGGCAGGCGCTGCGCAGCGACATCACGGTGTGGGCGGCTGGGGTGGCCGCGCCCGAGGGCATCTCAGCCTGGGGCTTGCCGCAAGGCCGCGGCGGGCGCATCCTGACCGGGTCCGATCTGCGGGTCCAAGGACAGGACCGGATCTTTGCGATCGGAGATATCGCCCTCATCGACGGGGAGCCGCTTCCCCAGCTCGCCCAGCCAGCGTTGCAAATGGGCCGGCACGCAGCCGAGCAGATCACCAGGCTGATGGCCGGCCAGGCCACGGTCGCGTTCAGCTATCACGACAAGGGCATCATGGCCACCATCGGCCACCGGTCGGCGGTCGTGCAGCTGCCGCACCGGCTCCGTATTCGCGGCACCCTGGCCTGGCTGGCCTGGCTCGCGTTGCACATATTCACGCTGCTCGGCAACCGCAACCGCATTTCCGCCCTGGTCAACCTGTCCTGGCGGTACCTCACCTGGTCGCGCGGCGGCGGGCTGATCGTGGGAGACGAGGACCCGCCGACCGCACCGGTTGCGGGCACGGACCTGCCAAAGGTGCCCGGAGGGCAGCATGATCCGCCGGGAGTGGCCAGCGGGTAAGGGCGCTACGTCTTTCTTCTACCACCTGTGCCAGCGCCGCCTGCGCCGGCCGCCGGTCTCCGCTGCACGGAACAGGAACCCGATTCGTCCGGAGCGCGGCGCGGCCATACGTCCGCTTCGCCGTCGCGAATGCTGCCGTTTACATGACAGTATTTGCGGTAGTCCATGTAGCGATCATGAGGCGCGGACGCGCGCACCACCCTGTAGGCCTGTCCGATCGGAGACATCGATGCGCATCATCTCGGTTCTCGTCGTCTTGTGGCTGATTATCGGCGCTATCGCCGCTGGTCAGCGCCACTACTACAGCAGCGGGTCCACGAACTGCGCCAAGGCGGGCACGATCGCGGTGACTGTCATCGCTGGCCCGCTCAACTACGTTGGCGCTAACCCGAAGATCCGTTGCGCGCTGCCCCAGCCGAGCAAGTAACCAGCGTCCCGCCGAAGGGCCCTTCCCCAGCGGGGAGGGGCCCTCCGATGCCGGTGGTGACGGCATTAGGAAGCTCCTGGCACCAGTGGCATCGCGGTGCAGCCGGCGCCAATCAGGAAACGGCCGATCGGACCAGCAGGACAATTGCTGGAAGCAAAGCAAGCCGCAGCTGAAGCCATTCCACGCTGAACTTCCAGATGAAGCCCGGTGGTGGCGCCGACCGGGTCGCCCCGGCCCAGAACGTAGCACCGGCGCGGGAGGCGGCCCGGCCTTGGGGGCAGGTAGCTTGACGTCGAGACAGCGGGCTATTTAGACTCTAGTTAAGTAGCTTGACGTCAAGATACATGAGACCGTTTCAAGGTAGAGGCACGGCGCAGAGCAGGAGGCCACACGATGACCGGCAACAGCTTCGGCAGTCGAGCCACGCTCGGAGTGGGCGAGACCAGCTACCAGGTACACCGGCTGGATGCGGTGGCAGCCAGCGCGGATCTTCCGTTCAGTCTCAAGGTCTTGCTGGAGAACCTGCTGCGCAGCGAGGACGGCACTAACGTGACCGCGGATCACGTCACGGCCGTCGCCGAGTGGGATCCCCTAGCCGAGCCCAGCACCGAGATCCAGTTCAGCCCGGCACGGGTGATCATGCAGGACCTGACCGGCGTGCCGGCGGTGGTGGACCTAGCCGTCATGCGCGAGGCGATGCAGGCGCTGGGCGGGGACGCGGGCAAGATCAACCCGCTGGTCCCGGCCGAGCTGGTGATCGACCACTCGGTGATCGCTGACATATTCGGCAGGCCGGACGCCTTCGACCGCAATGTGGCGCTGGAGTTCAGCCGCAACAGGGAGCGGTTCGCCTTCCTGCGCTGGGGCCAGGACGCATTCAGCCAGTTCAAGGTCGTGCCGCCGGGCACCGGGATCGTGCACCAGGTGAACATCGAGCACCTGGCGCGGGTGATCATGACGCATCCGGCCGGCGGCCCGGACTCGGCGGCACTGGCTGCCTACCCCGACACCTGCCTGGGCACCGACTCGCACACCACGATGCAGAACGGCCTTGGCGTCCTCGGCTGGGGGGTCGGCGGCATCGAGGCAGAGGCCGCGATGCTCGGGCAGCCGGTCTCGATGCTCATCCCGAAAGTCGTCGGGTTCCGGCTGGTCGGCGAGCTGCCGTCCGGCGCGACAGCGACCGACCTGGTGCTGACGATCACCGAGCTACTGCGCCGGCATGGCGTGGTCGGCAAGTTCGTCGAGTTCCACGGCGAGGGGGTGGCCGCGGTGCCGGTCGCCAACCGGGCGACGATCGGGAACATGAGCCCGGAGTTCGGCTCGACCTGCGCGATCTTCCCGATTGACGAGCAGACGCTGACCTACCTGCGGCTGACCGGCCGCCCGCCTGAGCTACTGGCGCTGGTCGAGGCGTACGCGAAGGAGCAGGGACTGTGGCCCGAGCCAGGCCGGCCGACCCGGTACTCCGAGGAGCTCGAGCTGGACCTGTCCACCGTCGTGCCCTCGATCGCCGGCCCGCGGCGGCCGCAGGACCGGGTGGCGCTGTCTGACGCCAAGACCGCGTTCCGCGAGGCGCTGGGCGCCCAGGTGTCGGCGCCTGGCCTGGACAACGGCCTGGGCGGGACCTTCCCTGCCTCCGACCCGGTCTCTGGCGGGTTCGAGGACCGGGCGTCGGCGCCGGCGACGGTGACGCTGGATGACGGGACGGAGACCTCGGTCGATCACGGCTCGGTCGTGATCGCGGCGATCACCTCTTGCACCAACACCTCCAACCCGTCGGTCATGATCGGCGCGGCGCTGGTGGCCAAGAAGGCGGTCGAGGCGGGCCTGTCCCGCAAGCCGTGGGTGAAGACCACGCTGGCGCCTGGCTCGAAGGTGGTCATGGACTACTACGAGCGCGCCGGGCTCACCCCGTACCTGGAGAAGCTCGGCTTCAACCTGGTCGGCTACGGCTGCACCACCTGTATCGGCAACTCCGGCCCGCTGCCGGAGGCGATCAGCGAGGCGGTCGCCGCCAACGATCTGTCGGTGGTCTCGGTGCTGTCAGGCAACCGTAACTTCGAGGGCCGGATCAACCCGGACGTGAAGATGAACTACCTGGCCTCGCCGCCGCTGGTGGTCGCGTACGCGCTGGCGGGGACGATGGACATCGACCTGACCCGCGACCCGGTCGGGACCGGCGCTGACGGCAAGCCCGTCTACCTGGCGGACCTGTGGCCCACCCCGGACGAGGTGGCCTCGATCGTGCACGACGCGATCGCCGCCGAGATGTTCGTCCGCGACTACGCCGACGTGTTCGCCGGCGACGACCTCTGGCGGGAGCTCGAGGTGCCGCCCGGCGACGTCTTCGCCTGGGACCCGGACTCCACCTACGTGCGGCGGCCGCCGTACTTCGACGGGATGCCGGCCAGCCCGGAGCCGGTGACCGACATCCATGGCGCCCGGGTGCTCGCGCTGCTCGGCGATTCGGTGACCACCGACCACATTTCGCCGGCCGGCGCGATCAAGACCGACAGCCCGGCCGGGAAGTACCTGACCGAGCATGGGGTGCAGCGGCACGACTTCAACACCTATGGCTCCCGCCGCGGCAATCACGAGGTCATGATCCGCGGCACCTTCGGCAACATCAGGCTGCGCAACCAGCTCGCTCCCGGCACCGAGGGCGGTGTCACGGTCAAGCTGCCCGAGGGCACGCAGACGTCGATCTACGAGGCATCGCGGGAGTACCTGGCCGAGGGGACGCCGTTGCTGGTCCTGGGCGGGAAGGAATATGGTGCTGGCTCGTCCCGGGACTGGGCCGCCAAGGGCGCCGCGCTGCTCGGCGTCCGGGCCGTGCTGGTCGAGTCGTTCGAGCGGATCCACCGCTCCAACCTGATCGGGATGGGCGTGCTGCCGCTGCAGTTCCTCCCCGGCGCGTCGGCGGCGTCTCTCGGGCTCACCGGGCACGAGGTGTTCGACGTGCTCGGCATCGAGGCCATGAACGAGGGGGAGACCCCGCGTGAGGTCACTGTGCTCGCTGACGGCCAGGGGTTCCGCGCGGTCGTCCGGATTGACACGCCAGGCGAGGCCGAGTACTACCGGCACGGCGGGATCATGCAGTACGTGCTGCGGTCGCTGGTGGCCAGGGGCTGAGCGTCAGCGCACAACCGGAGACGCCGGAGGTCTCAGTTCGCAGGACCAGCAGGCCAGCCGTGCCTACCGCCTTGCTGGTGGCGGGGATCAGCGTACTCGCGCTCAACCTGCGCGCGGCTATCACCAGCCTCCCGCCCGTCTTTCCCGAGCTGTCCGCCGGCCTGCACCTGTCCGGCGCGGCGCTGGCGCTGCTGGCTGCCACGCCGGTGCTGTGTTTCGGGGTGTTCTCCGGTGTCGCGGCGCCGCTGAGCCGCAGGTTCGGCGAGGAGCGGGTGCTCGGGGCTGCCCTGGTCCTGCTGGCCGCCGGGCTGCTGCTGCGCGGCGCGTTCCCCGGTGTGCTGCTCTTCCCTGGCACGGTGCTCGCGGGCGCCGCGGTGGCGCTGCTGAACGTGCTGCTGCCGAGCCTGGTCAAGCGGCGCAGCCGGACCAGGCGGGGCTGCTGATCGGCAGCTACCTGCTGCTGCTGTCGGCCGGTGCCGTGGTCGCGTCGGTCATCGCCGTGCCGGTGTTCCGCGCGGCTGGATCGTCCGGCGAAGCAATGCGGCTGACCCTCGGGATGTGGTCGCTGCCAGCCCTGGTGGCCGCGCTCGCGTGGCTCCCGCAGCTGCGCTTCCGCACCCTGCCCGACTTGCGCCGCCCCGGCACCGGTGGCGTGCTCGCGATGGCCAGGCACGCGCTGGCCTGGCAGGTGACCGCGTTCATGGGCCTGCAGAGCCTCTCTTATTACGCGGCGCTGTCCTGGTTCCCGACGCTGCTGCGGGACCGCGGCATCAGCGCGGCGCACGCCGGAGACCTGCTCGCGCTGATGAACGCCGGCAACGCCGTGACGGCGCTGCTGGTGCCGATGCTCGCGCACCGGGCCGCCGATCAGCGCTGGCTCGTCGCCGTCTCGATGGCGGGGACCAGCGCGGGGCTGGCCGGTGCGGCGTTCGCCCCGGCCGGCTCATCGGCGGCCTGGATGCTGCTGCTCGGCCTCGGCCAGGGAGCGACGCTCGGCCTCGGGATCTTTTTCGCGATGGCCCGGGCGGCAGATCCGGCGGCATCAGCGTCGCTATCGGCGTTGTCGCAGGGCGCGGGCTACCTGGTGGCCAGTACCGGGCCGCTGCTGGTCGGGTTCCTGCATGCCGCGACCGGCAGCTGGACGGTGCCGGTGCTCGCGCTGCTCGGGGTCGCCGTCGGCCAGCTGGTCTCGGGCCTGCTGGCCGGGCGCGCTCTTACCGTGTCGTAGTGAGCCGGCCGCCCGGCCGACGCCTACCAGCCCGTTTGAACCCATCAGCCTGGCTGGCGCCCGCTATCCAGCTGACAGGGGAGTCAGCTACTGACCGGTGCCTGCGTGCATATCAAACACTTGCCCAAATAGACTCGGTCAGACGCCCCGCTACGCGAGAGTAGCGGGAGGCCCGCCTGCCCGGCGCAGCCGCGCGCGACGCCGCTGCGGCAGCCGACGAGCAGGTCACCGCGAGGCGGCCGCTGACGACCACAGAGGAGCAGAACCGGTGACCCTGCTGCAGACCATTCGGAGTCCGCGGGACCTCAAGGACCTCAGTGCTGACAAGCTGCCGCAACTGGCAGCGGAGATCCGTGACTTCCTCATCCAGGGCGTGTCGAGAAACGGCGGCCATCTCGGGCCCAACCTCGGTGTGGTGGAACTCACTATCGCGCTGCACCGGGTCTTCGACTCGCCGTCCGACCGGATCCTTTTCGACACCGGCCATCAGGCCTACGTCCATAAGCTGCTGACCGGCCGACAGGATGGCTTCGACCGGCTGCGGCAGTACGGCGGCCTGTCCGGCTACCCGAGCCGGGCCGAATCCGAACACGACGTGATCGAGAACTCGCACGCCTCGACCAGCCTCAGCTATGCCGATGGCCTGGCCAAGGCCTATCAGCTCAGGGGCGAGACGGAGCGCCGGGTCGTTGCGGTCATCGGGGACGGTGCGCTGACCGGCGGCATGGCCTGGGAGGCGCTGAACAACATCGCGGGCGCGCCGGATCGCCGGGTGGTCATCGTCGTCAACGACAACGGCCGGTCTTACCAGCCGACCATCGGCGGCCTCGCTGACCACCTCGCATCGGTCCGGGTGTCTCAGCGCTACGAGCAGGTGCTCGACTACATCAAGACCACGCTGTCGCACACGCCGCTGGTCGGCCCGCCGCTCTACGAGACGCTGCACGGGATCAAGAAGGGCCTGAAGGACGTCCTGCAGCCGCAGGTGCTCTTCGAAGACCTCGGACTGAAGTACCTGGGCCCCGTCGATGGCCACGACGAGCAGGCAGTGGAGCACGCGCTGCAGCGGGCCCACGATTTCGGCGGCGCCGTGCTCGTTCACGTGATCACCAAGAAGGGCTTCGGCTATCGGCTGGCTGAGGAGAACGACGAGGACTGCCTGCACCAGGTACAGCCGGCCGCCGGGCTGACGGCACCGCTGGGTCCCGCGGCAGGGCCGGCGAAACGCCCGTGGACGCAGATATTCGGTGACGAGCTTGCCGCGATCGGCGCCCGCCGCCCGGACGTGGTGGCGATCACTGCCGCGATGCTGCATCCGACCGGCCTGGCCGCCTTCGCCGCCGCCTACCCGGACCGGGTATTCGATGTCGGGATCGCCGAGCAGCACGCGGTGACCAGCGCCGCTGGCCTGGCGATGGGCGGCCTGCACCCGGTGGTGGCGATCTACGCGACCTTCCTCAACCGGGCGTTCGACCAGGTGATGATGGACGTGGCGCTGCACCGGCTGCCGGTCACCTTCGTGCTCGACCGGGCCGGGGTGACCGGTCCGGACGGAGCGAGCCATCACGGTATGTGGGACGGCTCCATCCTGCAGCTGGTGCCGGGCCTGCGGATTGCGGTCCCCAGGGACGGGACGCGCCTCGCCGAGTTGCTCCGGGAGGCCGTTGCGGTCAGCGACGGGCCGACGGCGCTGCGTTTCCCGCGCGGGACAGCCGGCGCCGATGTCCCGGCCGTAGCCAGGCTGGGCGATATGGACGTGCTGCGTGAGCCGGCTTCCGGGGCCGCCGCAGATGTGCTGCTGCTCGGCGCCGGCCCGATGGCTGGCGTCTGTGTCCAGGCCGCCGACCGCCTCGCCGACCAGGGCATCGGCGTGACGGTGATCGACCCGCGCTGGGTGAAGCCGCTGGACGAGGCGCTGGTCGGCGCGGCACGGTCGCACCGGCTCGTGGCGACGGTCGAGGACAACGGCCGGGTCGGCGGTTTCGGCGAAGCGGTCTGCCGGCTGCTGCGCGACCGCGATACGGAAACGCCGGTGAAGGTCTTCGGCCTGCCGCAGCAGTTCCTCGAGCACGGCGAGCGCGGCGAGATCCTGGACGACGCAGGCCTCACCTCGCAGCACCTTGCCCGCCTGATCACCGAGGCGGTGGCCCGCAGGACGGCCGAGCTCGCGCACGATCCGCAGGGCTGACGGCGGGAGAATCGCCACTCATGAGCAACCTTGAGGTCGCGGTCGTGGGCTCCGGCCCGGCCGGCTTGTATACCGCCGAGGCGCTGATCAAGCAGGCCGCCGCCCTGGACCCGCCGGTGGCTATCAGGGTCGACGTCATCGACCGGCTGCCCACCCCCTACGGCCTGGTCCGCTACGGCGTCGCCCCTGACCACAAGTCGATCAAGTCGATCGCGGAATACCTGCGCGGAGTCCTCGAACACGACGGCGTCAGCTTCGTCGGCGGCGTGCGCCTGGGCACAGACGTGACCCGCGACGAGCTGCTGGCCTGCTATGACGCCGTCGTATACGCGACCGGCGCGATGCGTGACCGGCAGCTGGGAATCCCTGGTGAGGACCTGCCGGGGAGCGTGGCGGCCACCGACTTCGTCAACTGGTACTGCGGTCATCCCGACATCGACCCGGCGGCGTTCACGCTGGACGCCGAGTCGGTAGCGGTAATCGGGGTCGGCAATGTCGCGGTCGACGTGGCACGGATCCTGATCAGGAATCCCGCGGAGCTGCGCGAGACCGACGTCTCGCAGCCGGTGCTTGACGCCCTCACCGCCAGCAAGGTCCGCAATGTGCACATGATCGGCCGCCGCGGTCCTGCACAGGCCAAGTTCACCACCAAGGAGCTGCGCGAACTCGGCGAGCTTCACGGGGTGGACGTTGTCGTCGGCGCGGGCGAGGCCGATCTTGACGCTTTCGACGCGACCGGGGGCAGCGCGCGGCTCGCCGAGACCGACCGGCATGTGCGCGGCAATTACGCGGTGATCAAGGACTGGGCAGCCACGTCCCCGGCGGGCGCCGCGCGCAGGCTGACCGTCAGGTTCTGGTTGCGGCCGGCAGAAATTCTCGGGGCAGAACGGGTATCCGGGCTGACTCTGGAGCGGACCAGGCTGGACGAGCAGGGCCGGCTCGTCGGGACCGGTGAGCTGGAGACTCTTGGAGTTCAGCTGGTGCTGCGCAGCGTCGGCTACCAGAGCGTGCCGCTGCCCGGGGTACCGTTCGACGAGCGCAGCTGTACCGTGCCGCACTCCGAAGGCCGCGTACTCGGCGCTGACGGCCAGCCGCTGCCGGGGGAGTACGTCGCTGGCTGGCTCAAGCGCGGCCCCACCGGGGTGATCGGCACGAACAAGTCCGATGCGGCGCAGACCGTCCGGTCCCTGCTGGCCGACCTGGCCGGCGGCCCTGCACCGGGCGACGTCCAGCTGCCCAGGGCCGGAATGCTGCGCTATCCGGGGCACGCGCCCGGTGCCGCGGCGGCAGTCACCAGATCCCGGCTGGCGCAGATGCTGGCGGGCCGCGGGATCCGGCCGGTCAGTTACGCCGACTGGCTGAAGATCGAGACGGCCGAGACGGAACTCGGCACCGCGCTCGGTCGTGGCGCCCGGGTCAAACTAGCCAGCCGCGGCGAGATCTACCGGACCTGCGGCCTGGAACGGCCCCGGTCCTGACGGTGTCACCCGGCCTTGGCCACGCCGGTCAGCCTGCGGGGTCAGCGGATCTGGCCGCGAAGCTGACCTGGGCCAGGCACGATGGAGCTCGTGCAAAGACGACACAGCGCGCTTAACGGAATTCCGGGTATCAGCCTCACGCTGCTGGCCGTCCTGGCCGTGCTCGTGGCAGCGCAGCCGGCCCAGGCTGCCAGGGGCCAGCGGGCTGTGGCGGCGGTCCGCGACGTACGGCAGCTGATAACGGTGACAGCCGCCTCGCACGCCACCACCTATGCGACACTGCGGGCCTACCGGGTGTCCGGCAGCCGCCGCGTCCTGGTGTTCGGCCCTTGGCAGGCCCGGGTGGGCTACCAGGGCGTGGCCAGTCCGGGCCGCAAACACGAGGGAGATGGCCGGACGCCGTCCGGTACCTACGGGTTCAGCTTCTTCTTCGGCGTGCTGCGCAACCCGGGATTCTCCTTCCCCTTCCGGCATGCCTATTCCGTCGATGTCTGGGACGATGACCCGGCCAGTTCGAGGTACAACGAGTGGGTCGACGACCGCAGGCACAATCCTGGCGCTGACCCCGAGCCGATGCATCAGGTGCCTGCTTACGACTATTCGGCGGTCATCGCCTACAACACCGCTCGTGTTCGCGGCCTTGGCAGCGCGATCTTCCTGCACGTCGGGACGGGCTCGGCCACTGCGGGCTGCGTCTCCTTGCCGCAGCCGGAACTGATCAAGGTGCTGCGCTGGCTCCGGCCAAGCGACAATCCGCAGATAGCCATCTCCGCCCGCTGAACGAGATGGCACCGCAGAAGCTGTATGGGCTTCGCGGATCCTGCTCGCGGTCACCCGGTCACCCGGTCATGGCGGCCAGCGGTCACCCTGCGCTGCCGCCGCCAGCTGGGGCGATCCTGGCCTGGCCGGGGACAATAGGCGCAGGAGGGTGGCGGCCGTATTAAGAGCGGTGGCGCCGGGGACAATAGCGACATGGGTTCTGATCAGGTCGGCTCAGAGCGTGGCGGGGACAGGAAAGGCGCGGGGGATGCCTCCGGGCGCCGCGGGCATGCCGCAGCGCGAGGAGGTGCCGAGCGCAGGGCTACCGATGGGAAGGCCGAGCGGGAGGCGCCCGGCCAGCCGATGGCGCCCGGCCAGGCGGGGCCGCAAGCTGACCAGCCAGCACCCGCCGCCCAGGATCTGCCGCCGGGCCGCTTCCTCGACCGCGAGGAGAGCTGGCTCCGGTTCAACCAGCGGGTCCTCGAGCTCGCCGAGGATCCGGCGCTCCCGCTGCTGGAGCGGGTCAGGTTCGTTTCCATCTTCGCCAGCAACCTGGACGAGTTCTTCATGGTCAGGGTCGCCGGCCGGATCAGGCGGATGGCGGCTGGCCTGCCGGTGGAGCACGCCAGCGGCCGGATGCCCAAGGAGATCTACGAGAACACCCTAGACACGGCGCGCGAGCTGATCGCCAGGCACGCCGAGTACTTCAGCCACTCCGTCCTGCCTGCGCTCGCTAGCGAGGGCATCGAGATCCTGCGGTGGAAGGAGCTGGCCGCTGACGAGCAGGCAAGCCTCCAGAAGCTGTTCAGGGAGCGGATTTACCCGGTACTGACACCGCTCGTCGTCGATCCGGCGCACCCGTTCCCTTACATTTCCGGCCGCTCGCTCAGCCTCGCCGTCGTGATCGCTGACCCGAAGACCAGCACCACTATGTTCGCCAGGGTCAAGGTCCCGCCGCTGCTGCCCAGGTTCCTGTCGGTGGCAGCCAACCGGTTCGTGCCGATCGAGGACGTGATCGCCGCTCATCTGCCCGAGCTGTTCGTCGGCCTGGAGGTGATCGAGGAACACGTTTTCCGGGTGACCAGGACCAGGGACCTGGAGATTGACGAGGACGTCACCGAGGACCTCCTGAAGTCGCTCGAGCGAGAACTCATGCGGCGCAGATTCGAGCCCGCGGTCAGGCTCGAGGTGGAGGAGTCCATCTCCCCGGACGTGCTCGAGAAGCTGGTGACCGAGGTGGGGGTCGACACCCGGGCCGTGTACCGGGTGCCGGGGCCGCTCGACCTCTCCGGCGTTTCCGCAATCGCCGATCTGGATATGCCGGAGCTGAAGTACCCCCCGTTCATTCCGTCGGAGACGGCGCTGCCGCTTGACACCGGGATCTTTGCCGCGCTCAGCGAGCGCGACATCCTGGTCCATCATCCCTACGACTCGTTCGCCGCGAGCGTGCAGCGGCTCGTCGTCTCGGCGGCCGAGGACCCCCGGGTCCTGGCGATCAAGCACACGCTCTACCGGACCAGTGGCGACTCGAAGATCGTCGATGCACTCATCGACGCCGCGGAGGCGGGCAAGCAGGTCGTTGTGGTGGTCGAGATCAAGGCGCGCTTCGATGAGCGCACGAACATCGCCTGGGCCCGCAAGCTGGAGGAAGCCGGCTGTCATGTCGTCTATGGCTTCGTCAGGCTGAAGACGCACTGCAAGATGGTGCTGGTGGTGCGCGAAGAGGCGGACGGCTCGCTGCGCCGGTTCTGCCACATCGGCACCGGCAACTATCACCCGACGACCGCCCGGCTGTATGAGGACTTCGGCCTGATGACCTGTGACCCGGCCGTCGGCCAGGACGCGACGGACCTGTTCAACCACCTGACCGGGTACAGCAGGAAGACGGAGTACCACCGCCTCCTGGTCGCGCCAGCCCGGCTCCGGTCCGGGCTGCTGGAACGGATCGAGGGCCAGGTGGAGCGGGCCAGGTCCGGCCAGCCGGCCAGGATTCAGTTCAAGTGCAACGCGATCATCGACGAGGCGATCATCGATGCGCTCTACCGTGCATCGCAGGTCGGCGTGCCTATCGACTTGTGGGTGCGCGGGATCTGCGGGGTGCGGCCGGGGATAGCAGGGATGTCCGAGAACATCAGGGTCCGGAGCGTGCTCGGCCGGTTCCTTGAGCATTCGCGCGTCTACGCGTTCGGCACCGGCGTCAGTGACGGCGAGGTCTGGATGGGCAGCGCCGATCTCATGCACCGGAACCTGGACCGGCGCGTCGAGTTGCTGATCAGGGTGTCCGACCCGGCTCAGCAGGCGGAACTGCGCGGCCTGATCGATATGGCCATGGACGACGGGACCGCGTCCTGGTGGCTGGCCGGCGACGGTTCCTGGACCAGGCATCATCTGGACGAGTCCGGCGAACCGCTCACCGATGTACAGAAGTACCTGATTCTCACCCGGAACTCGCGGACCACCGATGGCTGAGGGCTGGGGCGCCGAGCCCGCCGGGACGGTGACCGCCGGGGCAGTGACCGCCGGGACCGGGGCGGCGGGGGAGATCCGTGCGGCGGGCGCGGTGGTCTGCCGGCGCGCCGCGGGCGGGGATGAGGTAAGCCTGATCCACCGGATCAAGTACGGCGACTGGACCTTCCCGAAGGGGAAGCTTGAGCCGGGTGAGCATGTCCTGGAGGCCGCGGTGCGAGAGGTGGCCGAGGAGACCGGGATCCGGGTGATCCTCGGCCGGCGGCTCAGCCCGACCAGGTATGACCGGGACGGACGGCCGAAGCAGGTGGAGTACTGGGCGGCCCGCCCGGCGCCCGGTGCAAGCACCAGCTTCGTGCCCAACCCGGAGGTCGATGATCTGCAGTGGGCGGCGGTACCCGCGGCGATCAGGAAACTGAGTTACCAGCACGACGCCCAGCTACTCGCAGAACTCGCGGCCGGGCCGCGCGACACGATCCCGTTCATATTGCTCCGTCATACCTCCGCCGGGGATAAAGGCTCCTGGGCCGGAGACGACCTGAGCAGGCCGCTGGACAGCGCGGGTGCTGCGGATGCGGAGCGGCTTGCCGGGCTGCTGGCGTGCTTCGGCTCGTGCCGCGTGATCAGCTCGGCCGCTGAGCGCTGCATCGCCACGGTCCGCCCGTACGCCCGGCTGGTGGGCTCGGGGATAACGGTGCAGCCCGCCCTCACGGTAGGGCAAGCCCCCGCCGATTCAGCCGCCGCCGCTGGCCTGGGCGCTGCGGTCGCCGCCGAGGCCGGGCCGACGCTGCTCTGCGCACACCGGGAGAATCTCCCGCCAGTCCTGGCGGCCGCCTGCGAATACCTTGGCGCGGCGCCGCCCAGTGGCCCGGAGCTGGCCAAAGGCGGATTCTGGGTCTTGCACATCGCGTCCGGGACGCTGGCCTGCGCTGAGCACCATGGCCTGGCGCCCCCGAGGGCATGAACGCTAGCCGGCTGCCACGCCCCGATCAGGATCATCGAGCAGGGCGATGGCCTGCTGGCCATGGGGAGCGGGGCGTGGCAGGCTGCTATCAGCTGTTCGGCGATGCTGGAGGAAAGGAGGTGCGTCCGACCATGACCAGGGGATTTCGCGCCTCCGCGGCCCGCTAACCGGCGCCCGGCTGCGGTGGCTCCTAGCGAACAGGAACCATCTGATGACCGTTCGGATCAGGAGTATCGCTTTCGACTGCACGGACCCTTACCTGCTTGCCGGGTTCTGGTCCCAGGTCACCGGGTACCGCGAGGACCCCGGTAACCGCAACCACCCTGAGGACCCCGAGGGCCTGCTGCTCGCCCCCGGCGGATCCGCCAACCTGCTGTTCATGCGGGTCCCCGAGACCAAGCAGGTCAAGAACCGCGTTCACCTGGACCTGACGCCGGCTGAGCCGACTCCGCAGGCCCGGGAGCAGGAGATGCAGCGGGTCCTGGCGCTCGGGGCGGCGCTGGTCGAAGACCATCGGCGGCCCGACGGGACGGGCTGGGTAGTAGTGGCCGACCCGGAGGGCAATGAATTCTGCATCGAGCGCGGCGTCCGGGGAGGCTGAGGGCCGAAGTCCCGGGAGCACCGGCGCTGCCCGTGAGTCAGGGGCGGCTGGGGCGCTGCCGGCCCCAGCCGTCCCCCTGGCCAGGCTTGCCGCCGCCGCCGCCGCCGACCCAGGCCGGAGTCTCCTCCGTCAGGCCCGTGCAGCGCGCCGCGCGCCGCGCCGGCTGCCTGCCGGATGACACCAGGCAGGCCGGCCTGGTATTCCTGCCGGGCCTCAGCTCAGGCGATGACATTCGGCGGCCGCTGGGCGCGGACGATGGCCAGGACCACCAGCAGCGCGCAGACGTCGAAGATCGCCGCAAGGGTGAAGGCGCTGGCCATGCCGTGCACGACGGCCTGGTGAGCCTGGGCCAGCGGGGCGAGGTGAGCGAGCGAGTGCCGGGCCGCGGCCCGGCTGGCGCCGCTGAACGCCGTGACCAGGATCGCGAGTCCCAGCGATCCGCCGACCTGCTGGGTCACGTTGACCATGCTGGATGCCGCGCCGGAGTCCTCGGGCCGGACGCCCGCGAGCGAGGCGATGGTCAGCGGCACGAACACCAGGCCCATCCCGGCGCCGATCAGTAGCATCGGGCCGAGAACTCCGGCGGGATAGCCGGTGCCCGGAGCGATCCTGGAGAGCCAGGTCATCCCGGACACCACCGGCAGCAGGCCAGCCACCATAAGGCTCCTGGCGGGAAACCGGCCCAGCAGCCTGGGCGATAGGCGCGACACGATGAACAGGGCGGCTGTCATCGGCAGGAACGAGAACCCTGCCCGCAGCGGGCTGAATCCCAGGATTTCCTGGACGAACTGGGTGAGGAAGAAGAACATCCCGTACATTCCCGCGACGAGAAGCAGCCGGGCCAGGTAGGAGCCCGCGCGCCCGCGGTCAGCGAAAAGCCGGAGCGGGGTGATCGGCTGCCTGGCACGGGACTCGTTCAGCACAAACAGGCCAAGCAGCATGGCCGCGGCAGCGAATGCGCCGAGCGCGACGGCGTTGCCCCACCCATCCGAGGCAGCCCGGATGAAGCCGTACACCAGCGCGGTCATTCCCGCCGTCGAGGTGAGTGCTCCGGTGATATCGAATCGCCCGGGCTGGCGTTGTGATTCGCTGAGGAACACCGGCGCGGTGAGCGCCACGGCGATGCCAATCGGCACATTGATGAACAGCACCCAGCGCCAGGACACCCACTCCGTGATCACGCCACCCAGCACCAGGCCGAGCGACCCGCCGCCCATGGCGACGGCGGTGTAGATGCTGAGCGCGCGGGTCCGCTCCCGGCCCTCGCTGAAGCTGGAGGTGATCAGCGCGAGCACCGCGGGCGAGGCAATCGCGCCGCCGGCGCCCTGCACGGCGCGGGCGGCCAGCAGCCATGCTGCCGAGGTCGCCAGGCCGCCGGCCAGCGAGGCAGCGGTAAACAGTACGATTCCCGCGATGAAGACCCGCCGCCGGCCGAGGATGTCACCGGCCCGCCCGCCCAGCAGCAGCAGGCCGCCGAACGTCAGTGTGTACGCGTTAAGCACCCAGGACAAGCTGGGCGCGGAGAAGTGCAGCCCGCGGGCGATGCTCGGCAAGGCGATGTTTACGACCGTCATGTCGAGGATGATCATGAGCTGGGCGCCGAGCACCAGGGCAAGCGCGATGCCCTTGGTGTCTGGGTGCCGCGCGGGACCCGGACGGCGATCCGAGGCCATTCGCGTTGGGGACAACGTCGACATTGCTGCCTTCCTGAGTGGATGCTTGAAGGGGCCGCAGGCGGCTGCTTTCGCCGGGCGCGGCCAGATGGGCTAACCTGTATTCGGAGGTAGCCTCCGCTATGAAACTATACGGAGGTACCCTCCGTTTGGCAACCTGAATTAGGTGACGGCAGATGAGTACGACAGGTGCGCCGGCCAGATCCGGCGAGCCGCGCCCGCTGCGCGCCGATGCACAGCGCAACTACCAGCGGCTGCTGAGCGCAGCGAGCGCCACGTTCGCCGAGCACAGCGCCGACGACGCGTCGCTGGAGGAGATCGCGCGGCGGGCGGGCGTCGGGATCGGCACGTTGTACCGCCACTTTCCGAACCGGCAGGCACTGCTGGAGGCTGTCTACCGCGATCAGGTGGACGTGCTCAGCGACAGGGCGAAGCGGCTGAGCGAATCCGCGGATCCTGGCGCGGCACTGGCCGAGTGGCTGCGGGCGCTTGTCAACTTCGGCCGCACGAAGCGCAGCCTGTCCTCGGCCCTACTGGCCACGCTCGACAAGGACTCGGAGTTCCTCTCGGCCTGCAGCCTCGTGATACGCGAGTCGGCCGGCACGCTGCTCTCCCGGGCACAGCAGGCCGGGGTGGTGCGGGCCGACGCCGACGCGAAGGATCTGCTCAGGCTGGTGCACGCGATCAGCATGGCAGTGGAGCGGGAACCGGCCGACGTCGGGCAGGC